>Ga0209835_1000279_pt1 | contig 34517 bp, 35 predicted proteins | sample LakKivwa52mmetaG_FD_184138 | JGI IMG/M metagenome (GOLD analysis project Ga0209835, IMG submission 184138) | Anoxic lake water microbial communities from Lake Kivu, Rwanda to study Microbial Dark Matter (Phase II) - Lake Kivu water 52m metaG... | ecosystem: Environmental > Aquatic > Freshwater >... | reverse complement strand
CTCCCTGTAGTATGCACCCCTGGCACCGTAACTTCTTCCCAACGACTATGGCGCTGTATATTTTTCACGCCTTCATCCTCTCGCTCACCCTCCAGGCCCCATTAGTGTCTGAATTGCAGTGAAGCGAGAAAATGATGGACAAAAAAAGAGTAGTGTTATAGATTATCGGAGACGTATGCGATTCACAAAAAGGGAGTCTCCTTTTTGCTGCCGGCGGCTATTCTCTCAAGGGGCGCACCTCGGAGGCTGAGGCGATAAAAAAATCCAAGTAACCAGAATAACTCAACTCATAAAGGAGGAAGCAGATGAAAAAGGATCAGCTCAAAAAAAATGTAGCCTTGTTTTTTTTATGGTCATTTCTCACCTTCCTGGCCTTTCCGGCACTCGATGCCGCACAGGCCCAGGCGAAACCTAAGGAGGAGAAACCCGCTGTAGCCCCGGCCCCGGCGCCGGCCAAGTTAGAGGCGGCCAAAGCAAAGGCGCCCGATGCGAAGGCCAAACCAGCGGCCAAGCCTGCGGTGGCAGCCAAGGACAAGCCGAAGGGTCCCCAGAAGATGATCATTGCCCAGGGAACAGACGTCCTCTCCATGGATACGAACCATGTCACGGACGCGCCAAGCTTTACCGTGCTCGATCACATGGTGGAGACCCTGCTCGAGTTGACCCCCAGCGGAGAGATCGGCCCCCAGTTGGCGGAGAAGTGGGAAGTTTCGGCGGACGCGACGGAATACACCCTTAAATTGAGAAAGGGCGTGAAATTTCACGATGGCTCGCCCTTCAACGCCGAGGCGGTAAAGGTCAATCTGGACCGCCGGATGGACCCCAAGGCGGCCACCAAATTCGGTTTGCTCGTGGCCCCGATCGCGACCGTCACCGTGGTGGATGAGTTCACGATCAAGATCAAAACCAAATTCCCCTATGCGCCGATGCTGGCCAACCTGACCCACCAGGCCAATGCCATTCAGGGTCCGGCCTCTATCAAGGCCTCCTGGGAGAAACCGGTAACCAAAACGGTAGGCACCGGTCCCTTCATGTATAAGGAGTGGGTGCCCGGCAACAAAATGGTCATGGTGCGCAATGACGCCTATTGGGGACAGAAACCGCTGCTGGAAGAGGTGACCTTCCGGGCGATCCCCGATGACGCCTCCCGCGTGGTGGCCCTCGAAACGGGCGAGGTCCATGTGGCCGTTCGCATCCCGCCCTTCGATATCCCCCGGTTGAAGGCCAATCCCGCGATTACCATCAACAATACCGCCAGCGTGCGCACCATTTACATGGGGTTCAACAACAGCATGGCGCCCCTGACCGATAAAAGGGTCCGTCAGGCCCTGAATCACGCGGTCAATAAGGATGCCATCGTGAAACACATCCTGGGTGGTATCGGACGGGTCTCCGATGCCCCGCTCAGCCCCGGTATTTTCGGTTACGCCCCCATAAAGACCTATGAGTATAATCCGGAAAAGGCCAAAGCGCTTTTGGCGGAGGCCGGTTTCCCGAAAGGGTTTGAGATCACCCTCCACCCGGCGGTAGGCCGGTATTATATGGACGTATCCGTGGCCACGGCGGTCGCGGCCGATTTACTGAAGGTCGGCGTCAGGGCGGACATCAGGATGATGGAATGGGGCACCTATCTGCCCTTTATCCTCAGGGACAGAGAGGTGGCGGAACACCGGATCTTCATGCTCGGCTGGGGTTGCGTCACCGGGGATGCCGACTATGGTCTCTATGCCCTGTTCCACTCCGGCGAATGGCCGAAGAAAGGCAACGCCGCCGCGTTCTACAAGAACGAAAAAGTGGATAACCTGCTCGAGACGGCGCGCCGGACGGCCAAGCCCGAGGAGCGGAGAAAAATGTACAAAGAGGCGATGACCATCATCAACGATGACGCGCCCTGGATTTTCCTCCATAGCGAATCCCAGATCACGGGCATCAGGGCCAATGCGATGGATATCGTTGTTCATCCCACGGAAAGGGTCATCGCCAAGAAGGCCTTTCTTAAATAGACCATAGATTGGATATATGACCGGCCAATACATCATCCGCAGGCTCCTGATCATGATACCGGTTCTCCTCGGGGTGTCCCTGATTATCTTTACGATGGTCAGGGTCATCCCGGGGGATCCGGCGATCATTCTGGCGGGCCCTCATGCGAACAAGGAACAGGTGGATCAGATCCGCACCCAGTTAGGCCTGGATCGCCATCCGGTGGTGCAGTACTTCTCCTTTCTCGGAGATCTCGTCCAAGGCGACCTGGGGAGGTCCACCAGAACGGGCCTCCCGGTCACCAGGGAAATCATGGCCCGGCTCCCCAACACGGTGGTCCTGGCCCTTACGGCCATCATCCTGGCCTCATTCCTGGGGGTGCTTACCGGTATTATCGCCGGGGTGAAACAAAACTCCATCTTCGACCATCTGAGCATGATGATCGCGCTCTTCGGGCTTTCCATGCCGGTATTCTGGCTGGGGCTGATGCTCATGCTTTTGTTTTCCATTCAACTGGGGTGGCTGCCCTCCGTCGGTGCAGAGAGCTGGAAGCACCTGATCCTGCCCGCCATCACCCTGGGCGCAAATTCCACGGCCATTATCGCGCGGATGACCCGCTCCAGCATGCTGGAGGTCATTCGGGTTGATTATATCCGAACCGCCCGGGCCAAGGGGCTCACGGAAAAAATGGTGATCTGGCGGCATGCCTTGAAGAACGCCCTGATCCCCGTCGTGACCGTGATCGGTCTGCAAACGGGAACCCTCCTGGGCGGCGCCGTCTTGACGGAGATCGTTTTCGCCTGGCCGGGCATTGGCCGGCTGCTGGTTGAGGCGATCCTGTCGCGGGACTATCCCGTTGTCCAGGGCCTGGTCCTCCTGGTGGCCATAATATTTATCTTCATCAATTTGTTCGTGGATATCTTGTATTCCTATCTGGATCCGCGGATTCGTTACACGTAAGGCGTAAGGCCGCAGGGGCAGGGTTTCAAACCCGCCCCTGCGCCACAAGGATTTAAAATGGAAGCTATTGCCGTTCAGACCGAAAATAAACAGTACAGTCAGGTGAGGGAGGTCTTCCGCCGGCTGATCAAACGCCGTACGGCCATGATGGGTCTTATTATCGTGGGGCTCTTTCTCCTTGCCGGTCTTTTCGCGCCCCTCCTGGCCCCCAATGATCCCCTGGAACACAGTCTGCAAGACATGCTCGCGAAACCCTCCGTTGATTATCCCCTGGGGAGGGATGAACTGGGTCGTTGCATCTTGAGCCGCATCATTTATGGCGCCCGGATCTCTCTCGTGATCGGTCTGATGGTCGTTTCCATCGGCATCTTTATCGGCGTTCCCCTCGGGGTAATCTCGGCCTATTATGGCGGCAAAACCGATTTTATCATCCAGCGCTTTATCGATACGCTGCTTACCTTCCCGGGGATTCTCCTGGCTCTGATCCTCATCGCCATGCTTGGGGTCGGCCTGCAGAACGTGATGATTGCGGTTGGCATATCCACGATTCCCATATATGCCAGGTTATCGCGGAGCTCGGTTTTGGCCATCAAGAACCGGCAGTATATTGAGGCGGCCAAATCAATAGGCGCCAGCGATTCCCGGATCATCCTCCAACATCTCGTACCCAACAGCCTCTCTCCCATTATCGTCCAATCCACCCTGCATATGGCCACCGCCATCCTCTGGGCGGCCGGTCTGGGGTTTTTAGGCCTGGGCGTCAGTCCGCCGACCCCGGAATGGGGGGCCATGTTAAACGGCGGCCGGCTTTACATGCGGGTGGCCTACCATGTGGCCACCTTCCCGGGCATGATGATTTTCGTCACGGTTTTGGGCTTTAATCTGCTGGGAGATGGCTTGAGGGATGCCTTGGACCCGAGGATGAAGATCTGATGAACCCACTGTTGCAAATCAAAGACTTAAAAACCTATTTCCGTATGGATTACGGTCTGGTGAAGGCCGTGGACGGGGTCTCCTACGAATTGAACGAAGGCGAGACCCTCGGTCTGGTGGGCGAAAGCGGCTGTGGCAAGAGCGTGGGCGCCCTGTCAATTTTACGCCTCATCCCCGAACCTCCCGGGGAGATCGCCGGCGGAGAGATCCTCTTTCAGGGAAAGGATCTGCTCAAGGCCAATCCCGATGAACTCCGGGATATCCGGGGCAACAAGATCGCCATGATCTTCCAGGAGCCCATGACCTCGCTGAACCCGGTTCTCGCCATCGGTTTCCAGATCGGCGAGGCCCTGGAACTTCATCGGCGGATGGGTAAGGGTGACGCCCGGCGCGAGGCCTTGAGACTGCTGAAGATGGTGGGAATCCCCGATGCCGAGCGGCGCATCGACGACTATCCGCACCAGTTCAGCGGCGGGATGCGCCAGCGGGTGATGATTGCCATGGGATTGAGCTGCAATCCCAAACTCCTCATCGCCGACGAACCGACGACGGCGGTGGATGTGACAATCCAGGCGCAACTGCTGGAAGTGATAAAGGAATTGACCTCCCGCCTGGGGACCTCCGTCATTATTATTACCCACAACCTGGGTGTCGTGGCCCGTTATGTCAATCGGATGGCCGTGATGTATGCCGGTCGGATTGTGGAATCGGGTACGGCCCATGGTGTTTACAGCAAACCGTCCCATCCCTATACCATTGGCTTGCTGGCCTCCGTACCCCGATTGGACAAGCCACGGACCTCCCGTCTGGTGCCCATAGAAGGGCAACCGCCGAATCTGGTCAACCTGCCGCCCGGCTGCTCTTTTTATCCCCGCTGCTCCTTCCGGGTGGAAAGATGCACTCTCGAGCGGCCGGAGCTCAGACCGGTAGAAGAGGGCCATCATGCGGCCTGTTGGGTGGATGTCAGGAAATGATTATGCAAAATGATGCACTCATTGAGATAAAAAACCTTTCCATGTACTTTCCCATTACCAAGGGAATCATCCGTCAGCACAAGGTAGCGGAAATCAAGGCCGTGGATCGGGTCAGTATGGTCATCCGCCGGGGAGAAACCCTTGGCCTCGTGGGAGAAAGCGGGAGCGGCAAGACCACCCTCGGTCGCTGCATCACCCAGCTTTTGTGTCCCACCTCGGGCGAGGTCAATTTTGAAGGGGTAAATCTCTGTACCATGAAAAAGGAGGAGCTGCGGCTGTTGCGCCTTGGGATGCAGATTATCTTCCAGGACCCCTATGATTCGCTCGATCCCCGGATGAAAGCCTTCAAGATTGTGGCCGAGCCTCTCCTGGTGCATACAAAAACCCGTGGCAAAGCGCTCGCGGACCGGATCGCCGAATTGCTCCAGATCGTCGGATTGGATCCCGGGATGATCAACCGCTATCCGCACGAGTTCAGCGGCGGGCAGCGTCAAAGGCTCGGGATCGCCAGGGCGCTCGCGATACATCCCAAATTTATCGTCTGTGATGAACCCATCTCCGCGCTGGATGTCTCCATTCAGGCCCAGATCATCAACCTCCTGGAGGATCTCCAGACGGAATTTGACCTTACCTATCTTTTCATTGCCCATGATCTCTCCGTGGTCCGACATATCAGCCATCGCGTGGCAGTGATGTACCTGGGACGAATCGTCGAGATTGCCAACCGCGATGATCTGTATCTTTATGCCAAACACCCCTACACGATTGCCCTGCTTTCGGCCGTGCCCATTCCCGATCCGGAGGTGGAGGAGACCCGGGAGAGGATCATCCTCACGGGGGATCCGCCCAGTCCCATTAATCTTCCGCCCGGCTGTAGCTTTCATGAGCGCTGTCCTGGTTGCATTGATATTTGCCGTATGGAGGCGCCGGAGTTGCGGGAAGTGGGTAAAGATCATCGCGTGGCCTGTCATCTGGCCTAACTCTTCCAGGATTGATGAACTCGTAAAATGTCCTAAAAGTCCTCAAAATGGGACGGATTTGAAATACGTCCCCATTCAATTATGAGTGGAGAGAAACGCTAAAAGGCGGCGCTCCGAAGGAAGGCGGCGGCGTTGCGGAAGATGGCGAGCCCCATCCCCTCCTCGGGGAGTTCTTCTCTGGTCCAGCGGGGGTGGTTCGTCCTGTGGAGGAAGGCTTCCGGGTGGGGCATCAGGCCGAAGATCCGTCCCGTCGCGTCGCAGATCCCCGCGATTCCGTCCACCGAGCCGTTTGGGTTGGCGGGATAGTCCGGCGTTGCCTCGCGGTAATTCTCATCGCTGTACTGGACGGCGACCAGGCGCTCCCGGTGGAGGCGCTCCAGACCCCCCCCGTCCCGGGCGATGAATTTCCCCTCGCCGTGGCGGACGGGCAGATAGAGCCCTTTGAGTCCCTGTGTAAAAACGCAGGGGGAGTCGGGGTCGACGCGAAGATGGACCCAGCGGTCCTCGAATCTGCCGGAATCATTATAGGTGAGTGTGACGGACTGCCGGTCGTAATGCCCGTCGAAGCCGGGGAGCATCCCGAGCTTGACGAGGAGCTGAAACCCGTTGCAGGCGCCAAGGATCAGTTTCCCTTGACCGATGAACCTCAGAAACTGGTCGAAGAGCCGCTCCTTCCCCCCCGCGACGGAGGCATGGAGAATCCGGTTTGCCCCCGCCTTGGCCGATCCGAGGTCGTCGCCGTCGAGGAAGCCGCCGGGCAGGTTCAGAAAGTGGTAGTCGTCGAGCTTCCTTTCACCGCCGAGGAGTTCGCTCAGGTGGACGATCTCCACCTCGTCGAAGCCGGCGAGCCGGCAGGCGTGGGCCATCTCCATCTCGCAGTTCGTTCCGTTTCCCGTGATGACAATCGCTCTGATGTGCTGCGGCATGGTGTTCAATCCTGTTTCTCGCATCTGTCATGCGATCCTGCGACGGGCATGACGCCCATCGTCCGTGTCCGTGGGTTCGACCCGTTAGAAGGCGAGCGGCCTTTGCCAGGCTGCCTTGAGTGCGGTCAGCTCCTCATCAATGATTCGTCCTCCTCCGAGGCCGTTGACCTTGAGCGCCCCTTCGGCGATGACCGTTCCGATCGCGGCGAAGTCTGTACCGGCGAACAGGGCTTCGAAGGCTCCCCGCGCCTTCGGGGGGACGGTCACGACGAAACGGCTCTGTGATTCCGAAAAGAGGAGTTCGTCGTTTCGGGTGATTTCCTCGGCCGGCGCCACCCTAAGATCGATCTCCAGCCCCAGGCCGCCGGCGAAGGCCGTCTCCGCGAGCGCCACGCCGAGCCCCCCGTCGGAGCAGTCGTGGCAGGAGGCGACCAGCCCCGCCAAAATCGCCCTGTGGAGGGCTTCGTAACGCGCCTTTGCCGTTTCTGCATTTACCTTGGGAACACCGTTTCCGATGGCGTTGTGAAGGGCATACCACTCCGATGCGCCGAGCTCCGGGAAGGTCTTTCCCAGGACATAGACCAGGTCTCCCGGCGTTTTGACATCCATCGTCACGGCCCTGCGCACATCCTCCATCTTCCCCAATGTGGAAAAGAGGAGGGTCGGGGGAATGGAGATTCGGACCGACCCGATCTGGTAGTCGTTCTTCATGCTGTCCTTCCCCGAGATGCAGGGGACGCCGTAGGCGGTCGTGATTGCGTAGAGGGCCTGATTCGCCCGGACGAGCTGGGCGAGTTTGTATTCGCCGTCGGGGGTCTTCTCCGACCGGACCGGGTCGCACCAGCAAAAGTTGTCCAGTCCCGCGAGGCGGTCGAGCGGGGCCCCCACGGCGATGGCATTCCGGACGGCTTCGTCGATGGCCGCCGCCGCCATGTGGTAGGCGTCGATGTCGCTGTAACGGGGGCAGATGCCGTTGGCGATGACAATGCCTTCAAAGGAATCGAGCAGCGGCCGGATGACGGCGGCGTCGCTCGGACCGTCGTTGACGACGCCGGTCATGGGTTTGACAACGCTTCCCCCCTGGACCTCGTGGTCGTACTGGCGGACGACCGATTCCTTGCTGCAGATGTTCAGCCGCGAGAGGATCGTCTTTAGCGCCTCTCCCATATCCGCCGGTTCGGGAAACTCGGGTTCCGCATGCCTCGGGGGCGCCCAGGCAGCCCGGAGGGTCATCTGCGGGAGGCCGTCGTGGAGGAAATCCATATCCAGATACGCGACGGTCTTATCCCCGTAACGGATATGGAACCACCCCGAATCGGTGTAGCGGCCCAGGACCGTCGCCTCCACGTCCATCTTCCGGGCAAGGTCGAGAAATTGATCGATCGTTTCAGGCGAGACGGCGAGCGTCATCCGCTCCTGGGATTCGGAGATGAGGATCTCCCAGGGATTCAGCCCCGGGTACTTGAGGGGCGCCTTCTTCAGATCGATCTCGCACCCCCCGGAAAGCCGCGCCGTCTCGCCCACGGAGGACGAGAGGCCGCCCGCGCCGTTGTCGGTGATGGCTCGGTAAATGCCCCTGTCGCGGGCGATAAGGAGAAAATCGGTCATCTTCTTTTGGGTGATCGGGTCCCCGATCTGGACCGCCGTGACGGGAGAGCCTTCGTGGAGCTCCTCCGAGGAGAAGGTCGCCCCGTGGATCCCGTCTTTCCCGATCCTGCCGCCGGTCATGACGACCAGGTCGCCGGGGAGGATCTCCTTGGTGTGGGTGGGCTCGCCGTTGATCCGGGCAGGCATGATCCCCCCCGTGCCGCAATAGACGAGCGGCTTTCCGAGGTAGCGCTCGTCGAAGACGAGGCAGCCGTTCACCGTGGGGATGCCGCTCTTGTTCCCGCCGTGCTCCACACCTTCCCGGACCCCCTCGTAGATCCGCCGCGGGTGGAGGATCCGCTTCGGCAGGGGTTTGTCATAGCCGGGCGGCGCGAAACAAAAGACATCCGTGTTGAAGATGAGCTTCGCTCCCTTTCCGCAACCGAAGGGGTCCCTGTTCACGCCGACGATCCCGGTGAGCGCCCCTCCGTAAGGGTCGAGCGCCGAAGGAGAGTTGTGGGTCTCCACCTTGAAGACGAGGTTCCAGTCGTCGTTGAAGCGGATGATCCCGGCATTGTCGGAAAAAACGGAGAGGCACCAGTCATTCGCCCCCATCCGCTCCCGGATCTCGCGGGTCGATTGCTTGATGCACGTGTTGAAAAGGGAGTCGATCTGGGAGATGCGCCCTTCGCCGTCGTCATAGACGATCCGGGCGTTGAAGATCTTGTGCTTGCAGTGTTCCGACCAGGTCTGGGCGAGACATTCCAACTCCGCATCGGTCATCCGAACCCCCAGACCGACCTCTTTGCGCCGGGCGAGGACGGCTGCGTTTTTCAAATAATCGCGGAGTATCCGCATCTCTTCCAGGCTCAGGGCGAGGACCCGCTCCTGGCTGATCCGGATCAGCGCCTCGTCGGGGCGGTCGAGGTCGATCTCTTCTGTTTTGATGAGATCTTCTCCCGTGACCCGCGGCACACAGGGAGTGATTGCCTGTGCCGGGTTCCAGGTTCGGCCTTCGATGAGTTCATGGCGCTGGATCAGGTCGTTGGCCAGGAGTTCGGAGGCGATCCGCTCTGCATCGCCCCTGGTTAGCAGGTCGATGGCGCACCGGTCGCGGATGCCGGTGATCGCATACTGTCTGGATGTGTAGACCCGGACCGGTTTTCCGGTCAGCAGGGCGATCGCCTCCGCTGCGGTCTTGCCCACGTTGTCCGTAACGCCGGGGCGAAAACCCACCTCGATCAGCCAGTCAAAGCCGCCGGCGAGGCCCCTGTCGATGGCGTATTCCTGGATGACGGGGTCGGAGAGGGGGCCGCGGGCGGCCGCTTCCAGATCCCCGGGGGCAAGGTCGCCTTCGATGGTGTACACCTCACAGGTCTTTACGGAATCCACCTGGATGCGGAGATGGTCGATAATCCTTGTCTTGATTTTTTCGCCGAGGGCATCCCTGATCCCCTCTCTGAAACCGATCTCGATGCGACTGACCATATCCCTCTCCCGATTTCTTGACTCCGGTGATTTTGCAGCGTGATCCTTTCATATCAGATGCCGGTGGAAAATACAATGAAGGGAGTTTCCCGCAATCCATCATCAAAAAGAATCTTTCCTTTGTCTATCAAGTGGTTATCTGAAGGTACCGGCTTCTTGCCGCTGTTTGGTTTCAAGGAAAAAGACGCGATACATGCTTTTGGCAAGGGGTTGAAGGATGATACGGAACGCCATCGCATCCTCTATTCGCAGGCTCTCTCCCTTCGGATGGGATGACAGCGCGTCCTTCCGACGAATATTACCCGAATCATGTAGTTATAGGCGATTGCCGCATCATGATAAATTAAGGAGCAGGAAACCACCGATCAGGAGTAACATGAAGATCAGGGTAAACAAATTAAAATACTTGTCCAGTGTTTTCTTGATTGTTGGTCCGTATAATCGCAGGAGTCCGGCCACGAGGAAGAAACGTCCGGCCCGCCCAAGAAGGGAGGCAAAGATCAGCATCCAGAGGGAGATTTTAAAAAGGCCGGCGCCGATGGTGATCACCTTGAAGGGAATCGGGGTGAAGGCGGCGGTCAAAATGGTCAGAAAGGCGTTTTTCTCATATCTGTTGCCGATCATTTCCATTCCCGCCTGGAGGTTATAAAACTCCACCACGGCCTTCCCTACAGTTTCATAAAAAGTCCAACCGATAAGGTAACCCAGCAGCGCGCCCAACACGGAACCCATGGTGCAGATTGCCGCATTTCTCAACCAGCGCTGTGGATTGCCCAGGATCATCGCTATCAAAAGCACATCCGGGGGGATGAGGAAAAAGGAGCTCTCCACAAAAGCAATGAAAAAAAGCGCCCACGAGGCGCTTTTGGTCCCGGACCAGTGAATGGTCCAATCATACATGCGGCGCATCAAGAGGGAGGGCAGTTTGAGTATCTCTATCATCACAGAAAAAATCCATTCCAGGGGACAATCACGGAACCATTGAATGCTTAGTCACTATAACAGGCTCCCTCCGGCTGTCAATAGAAATCCATCAGCCGTGCCCGAAGCTCGTGAGACCGGGGATGCAGAAATAACCCGGCATCGGGACTTCCAAGGAGCTCATTCATAAGCACCTTACATATGAAATTGGTTTCTCGTCGGGCAGCTATATCGAATCTGCTCCGAATCGGTCGATATCCCGCCCGACTATTAACGTTGATTTGCCCTCCGCTGATGTGGTAGATATCGCGCGAAACCTTTCATGAACAAAATCAAACGATGCCTTTGAAGAAATCGAGGATGAGCAATGGATTTGGGAATTGCCGGAAGGAAAGCGATTGTGGGGGGGGCCAGCATGGGACTGGGAAAGGCGTGTGCACTGTCCCTGGCGCGTGAGGGGGTCGATGTCACCATCGTGGCCCGCACGCGCGCCACCATCGAGGCCGCCGCCGAGGAGATCCGCGCCGCCACGGGCGCACGGGTGACGGCGGTGGTGATGGACATCACCACGGACGAAGGGAGGGCGTCGGCGCTCAAGGCATGTCCGGAGCCGGACATCGTGATCAACAACTCGGGTGGGCCGCCCACCGGGAACTTCCGGGACTGGGACCGCGACGCCTGGATCGCGGCGCTCAACGGCAACATGCTCTCCGCGATATTCATGATCAAGGATACCGTGGACGGGATGATCGCCAGGAAATTCGGGCGGATCGTGAACATCACGTCGAGCGCCGTGAAAGCCCCGATCAGCATCCTCGGGCTCTCGAACGGCGCCCGCGCCGGCCTGACCGGATTCGTTGCCGGCGTCGCCCGCGAGGTGGCCAAACACAACGTGACGGTCAACAACCTGCTGCCCGGTGATTTCGACACCGAGCGGCACCAGTCCAATACGAGGGCGATGGCGAAAGTGCAGAACAAATCCTACGAGGAGATGCGGGCCATCAGGACCGCCCAGGTCGCCGCGGGCAGGTTCGGCGCCCCTCTGGAATTAGGCGAATACTGCGCCTATCTGTGCAGCGTCCAGGCGGGTTTCATCACCGGACAGAACCTGCTGATCGACGGCGGCAAATACCCCGGGACCTTCTGAAGCGCCGGGTCCGAAGCGCCGGTTCGCCCTAAAAAAACTCCCCGCCGGCGCATCATCCGGCAGGGAGTTTTTGTTGAACCATCCCTTTTTTGAAAGTTCTCCTTGATATCCAGGGATGCTTGTGTTAGCCTCAACAAACACGGAAACTTATATGGTACATGCATTTAATGTGCAACAGGAGGAGTATCATGGACAAGAAAGTGACAGTGGTTGGTGCAGGAAATGTCGGTGCGACCGCAGCGCAGCGTCTCTGCGAGAAGGCATTGTGCGACGTGGTGCTGGTGGATATCATCGAAGGCGTGCCTCAGGGGAAGGCCCTCGATCTGGCGGAGGCGGCGCCGGTCGAAAAACATGACGCGCACCTGATCGGCAGCAACACCTATGAGGAAACGAAGGATTCGGACATCGTCATCATCACCGCCGGTATCCCGCGAAAACCGGGAATGAGCCGGGATGACCTGCTGGGCACCAACAAAGGGATCATGACCAAGGTCACCGAGCAGGTGGTGAAGCATTCCCCCAACGCCACACTGATCATCGTCAGCAATCCCCTCGATGCGATGTGCCATGTCGCATACGACATCAGCGGCTTCCCCAAGAACCGCGTGATCGGCATGGCCGGCGTTCTCGATTCGGCGCGCTTCCGCTGCTTCATCTCGATGGAACTCAACGTCTCGGTGGAAAACATCCACGCCTTCGTCCTCGGCGGGCATGGGGATACGATGGTGCCGCTGCCCCGCTACTCGACGGTGGCCGGGATTCCGATCACCGAATTGATACCGAAGGACCGCCTGGATGCCCTCGTGACACGGACCAGGAACGGCGGGGCGGAGATCGTGAGCCTTCTTAAGACGGGGAGCGCCTTCTACGCCCCGGCCTCCGCGGCGGTGGAGATGGCGGAGTCGATCCTCAAGGACCGCAAGAAGATCTTGCCGTGCGCTGCCTATCTGGATGGCGAGTATGGGATCAAAGGACTGTTCATCGGCGTCCCCGTGAAGTTAGGCAAAGGGGGTATTGAAGAGATCATCCAGATCAAGCTGACCGATGAAGAGGATGCCGCCCTGAAGAAATCGGCGGCAGCGGTGCAGGATCTCGTCGATGCGATGAAAAAAATGGCGTAAGGGGCTCTCGGAAACTGGATGAAAAAGGCCTTCCCGAAAGGGGGGGCTTTTTTTATGGATCGATGCGGCTCATATGCCAAGACCGCCTCCTTCTCCGGAAGAGACGGTGGGGCGGGAAGGGACGGTTTTCCAGCCCTGGTAGGTCCCGAAGCGGGTGATGAGGGCGGCTCCCAGGCCGATGACGATGGCGACGGCCTTGACCATCCAGCCGATGTAAGGGATCCAGCCGATGAGCCAGAGAATGATCAGCCCCCAGAATGTTTCGCGGATCATACTCGAATTTCGGCGTTTCAAGAGCGCAAGCGCCTTCTTACCGATGAGCTGGCCGACGGCGATGAAGCCCAGCAGGACAGAACAGACGACGATAATCACCTCGAGCGGAATGAGGGCAATCCCCACGACCGAAATGGTCAGGAGAAGCGCCAAGGGGGCAATCAGGACGAGACCCAAAAGACCGCAAAGGGTCACTTTGAAGGTATTTTCACTGATCGCTTCCGCGACAGTGCGGACCGGTTTCGGCAAGAGGGCGACGATCAGCAGCGCCAGGACCAGGATGACAAGGAAAATCGAAAGTGAGATGATAGCAAAAACCCAGGACCACCCTTCCCACTCGGCGCTCAGGGCTGTGGCCAATGTGTCGAAGAGGTTTGACGAGTTGATTTCCGTCATGATCCCGCTGATCTGTGAATCCTTCGCGCTCACGATAATCCCGCCCAGGGATAGGATGCTGCCTCCCACGACCGCCGTTTTCGTTAAGACCACCGAGCCGCCGACGGCCACGACATCGTTATCGACGCTGCCGCTGATCGTGATCTGACCGCCGATGACGACCACATTGTGCACCTTCTGGCCCGCCTCGATTGTCACATCGCTGCCGATCCTGACGATCGTCCTGTCTTCCGTCGCAACGGCCGTTGCCGGTCCGAGAAGCAGCCCCAGCAGGGACAGAAGAACGACGCTTCGCATGATGACTTTCATGGTGCCTCCCCACAAAACCCCGGGCGGTTTTGCACGCCTGTACGCTGTTTCTCTGGTAAAAAATCACGTTTCCCCACCCCTGTCCTGAGGGGATAGATGGACTTTTACGAAGCCGTTGATGCCGTTAAGGATCGAAGATTCTCCGTAGTTTGCTGCGGAGGCCTTCAATTTACCATTTCCACCAGGGCCATGAAGAGACCTGCCGAACACACTGCAGTATAGAAGAGAGCGGGCCGCCTGTCAATGACAAAAGGTTCAAAAGTTGAGAGGATAGGAGACGGGTGGCCGCTGCCATCCGGTGTTTGCTTTTATCCGGTCGTATGTGTAAAATTCAGCCGCTGCTCCGGTTGACCCGTATGAAGAAGAATCAAAGGGGGTCTGCTTAAAAAACAAGATCGAGGATAAGGTCATGGATAGTGTGCTCCCGGTGATCGTCGTCGTGCTGCTGGTTGTAATCGCAATCATCCAGATTTTTCTCCTGGCTCGCAAAGCTCCCGTCGATCTGAACCCCCTTCAACAGGCCCTTCGGTCGTTGGAGCAATCCGGCGAACGTACGGAGCGATCCGTCCGGGAGGAGATCGCCAAGAATCGAGAGGAGGCGGCCAGGGCGCTGCGGCAATCCCGTGAAGAGCTTGCCGGCGCACTTAAAGGGGTCGGGGACACGCTGTACGGCCAGTTCGGTCTTCTCACGCAGACCACCGACAGAAAACTCGACATGCTCAGGGAGGCGGTGGAGCAGAGACTTTGCGCGATTCAGGCGGATAACGCGAAGCAATTGGATCAGATGCGGGCGACCGTGGATGAGAAGCTCCAGGGTACGCTTGAGAAGCGGCTGGGCGAGTCCTTCAAACAGGTCAGCGAGCGGCTTGAGCAGGTATCCAGGGGGTTGGGCGAGATGCATTCCCTGGCGACCGGCGTGGGCGACCTGAAAAAGGTGCTGACAAACGTCAAGACGCGCGGTACTTGGGGTGAGGTTCAACTTGGCGCCATGCTGGAACAGGTGCTCACGCCGGATCAGTATGCGGCCAATGTGGCGGTGAAAGAGGGCGGCGAGCGGGTGGAATTCGCCATCAAGCTGCCGGGCCGGGGCGAGGAGGGGGAAGATGTCGTGTGGCTTCCCGTCGATGCCAAATTTCCCGTGGAAGACTATCAGCGCCTCATGGATGCGCAGGAGAAGGCCGATACCGAATCCGCGGAGGGCGCCGCAAAACAGCTTGAGGCGCGCATCAGGCAATGCGCGGGAGACATTTGCGGCAAGTACCTCAGCCCGCCGAAGACGACCGATTTCGGGATCCTCTTTCTGCCCACGGAAGGACTGTTTGCCGAGGTGATCCGCCGCACCGGCCTTGTCGACTCGGTCCAGCGGGAATGCCGCGTGGTAATCGCCGGACCGACCACGCTCTGGGCGCTCCTAAACAGCCTGCAGATGGGTTTCCGGACGCTGGCGATTCAGAAACGGTCCAGCGAGGTCTGGAACCTGCTGTCGGCGGTCAAGACCGAGTGGACGAAATACGGGGACGTTCTTGCCAAGGTGCAGAAAAAGATCCACGAGGCATCCGATACCATCGAACAGGCGCAGACGCGAACGCGGGCAATCGGACGTAAATTGAAGGATGTACAGGAATTGCCCGCCGCGGTAGCCGAAACCGACGCCGAATAGCCCTTGACGTCATGGCGTCATGGTGCTATAATGCTGTACGAAGGAGGTTACACCATGGAAGCCGGAACGAAACGAGCCACGATCTATTTCGATTCTGCCTTACACCAGGCGCTGCGGATGAAGTCGGCGGAGACTTCCCGATCTGTTTCGGAATTGGTCAATAATGCCGTCAGGGAAACCCTCGCCGAGGATGCCGAGGACTTTGCGGCGTTTGAGGAGCGGGCCAACGAGCCGTTGATCGGTTATGAGGATATTCTGAAGAGGCTGAAGAAAGATGGCCGAATATAGGATTTTCTTTCGGAAGTCTGTCTGGCAGGACATCGAAAAGATTCCCAGGAAATCGCTTCAACACATCATGAAGCGGATCGCGGCGCTTGCCGCGGACCCACGCCCGCCCGGGTGTGAGAGACTCACGGGGCAGGAACGCTACCGAATCCGTCAGGGAACTTACCGAATCATTTACGCCATTCGGGACGATGAATTGACCGTGTGCGTGGTAAAAATCGGCCAAAGAATTCATGATAAAAGGAAAACGGATATTGGCCGGGCAGGGCAGAGAATGTTGTTGATTACCGGCACAAGGGCATGACGTGGCTGAATATTCTGCCTGTAGGGTTGGAGGTGTGGGGCCGTTCGCCCGAGAGAAACAGATCAAAATAGTTAAGGACGAAACATGGGAGCAGGTATGCGCACCGAAGCCAAGGCAAGAATCCTAATCAATAACCTGCTGCAACGTTCAAGCTGGCGCTTCTTCGATGACGAGGTCGGCCCCGCCAACATCGCCCTTGAAACCCACGTCAAGCTGAAGAAAAAGACCCTTGATGCCTTCGGCGACGACTTCGAAAAAACCGCGAGCGGCTACGTTGATTACCTCCTGCTGGATGAACGCGGCTTCCCGATAGCCGTCCTCGAAGCGAAATCCGAAAAGTTTGATCCTCTTGTCGGCAAGGAACAGGCCAGGAAATACGCCCATTCGCAGAATGCCCGGTTTGTCATCCTGTCCAACGGTAATCTGCATTATTTCTGGGACCTTGAGCAGGGAAACCCCGTCCTGATAACCGAGTTCCCGACGCCGGATTCTTTGGGACATTTTCACGCGTTCAAGCCCAACCCCGACGCACTGGTCGGCGAAAAGATCGAGACCGATTACGTTGCGGCAACTCAGAATCCGAACTACCGGAACGATCCTCGATGGAACGATCCCGGTCAACGCGACGGTTTCATCAAGGATACCGAATTGAAGCTCCTCCGTCCGTACCAACTTCGGGCGGTGGCGGCGCTTCAGGATGCCGTGCACAAAGGCCGGACGCGCTTTCTGTTTGAAATGGCCACCGGAACGGGCAAGACCTTGACCGCCGCCGCCGTCATCAAGCTCTTCATGCGAACGGGCAACGCCCAGCGGGTTCTTTTCCTTGTTGACCGCATTGAACTCGAAACCCAGGCATGGAAAGCTTTTGTCCGCCTTTTGAAGAACGACTTCCACACGGTCATCTACAAAGAACACCGCGACGACTGGCGCAATGCTGAAATCGTGGTCTCCACGGTCCAAAGCCTTCAGTTCAACAACAAATACAGGCGACTCTTTTCGCCGACCGATTTTGACCTCCCGATTTCGGACGAGGCGCACCGCTCCATCGGCGGCAACAGCCGTGCGGTGTTCGAGTATTTGATCGGCTACAAGCTCGGCCTGACCGCGACGCCGAAGGACTACCTCAAGAGAATTGACCCGGCCAGGATCAGCGAGCGAGATCCGCGCGATTGGGAGCGCCGCCAGTTGCTGGACACCTATAAGACATTCGGTTGCGAAAGCAGCGAGCCGACCTTTCGCTACAGCCTCATTGACGGCGTGCGCGAAGGCTACCCTTCGTGAAATCCTGGCAAAGGCCTTTGGCGAGATAGACCGTTTCCAGACCAAGGACGAGTTACTCGAAGAAGAGCTGGCGAAGTTCGTTTGCATCCACAAGCCGGATGCCGCCCACATGCCGGTTATCCGGCAATTTTTCAAGGCCTACCTGACCGACGGCGGCGTTCGGACGATTGTGGATTCCCGCGAGTTCGGGCGGCTTGCGGACAATCCAAAGGTTTCGCTCGCGGACGTCCGCGCCCTCGACCAGTGGCGGGACGTTATCCCGGAGTACGTGAAGGATTACGTTTCACTGAACCAGTTTGTGGCATGAGATTGCTCGTCAAATGCGCAATTGATGGTGGCTTGGAGGTCACGGATTGTGACCTCCAAAGGAAAGATGATAAGAGTGAGGTGAATGCAGATGGAGACTGACATAATGCCGATAGAAAGAATTCAACAGGCAATCTTGTCTGTCAGGGGTATAAAGGTCATGCTCGATCGTGATCTGGCTATGCTCTACCGCGTGGAGACGCGCGTCCTGAACCAGGCTGTTAAACGGAACCACGACCGTTTTCCCAATGATTTCATGTTCGAGCTGACTCGCGAGGAGATACGGAACATATCACAATTTGTGATATGTTCCTCAGCCATGAAGCACGCCAGGAACGTTTATGCCTTCACGGAGCAGGGCGTCGCGATGCTCTCCGGCATCTTGAACAGCCCACGTGCCGTTCAGGTCAACATCGCAATCATGCGCACTTTCGTTCAACTGCGGGCCATTTTGTCCTCGCACGCCGGTCTTGCTCATAAGCTGGAGAAACTGGAGAAGAAGTATGATGCCCAGTTCCGTGTCGTTTTCGATGCGATCCGGCAACTCATGACTCCGCCCGAACGTCTGCGCAAGCAGGTCGGCTTTCGTGTGCGCGAAAAGTCGGCGGTCTATCGTGCCAGCGGAAAGGGCAAGCGCCGCCATGCTTGACGCCGAAACCAAATCCCGCATCGATTCCGCGCGCGACATCCTGGTCGGCAAGGTGCCCGACCCGAAATCGCAGGTGGAACAGATTACCATCGCCCTGATTTACAAATTCATGGACGACATGGACCGCCAGTCCGAGGAACTCGGCGGCAAGGCAACGTTCTTCACCGGCGATTTCAAGAAGTACCATTGGGCCAACCTGCTCGACAAGCGGCTCGGCGGCCATGAACGCCTGCTTCTCTATGCCGAAGGCATCGAGAAGATGAACGAGAACAAGAACATTCCCCAACTTTTCCGGGACATCTTCAAGGGCGTGTTCCTACCCTATCGCGACCCCGAGACGGGACCATCGACCAAGTATGAGATCGTTGAGCCATGAGAGCTTCAAGTGGTGCAAGCATCGGGATAACCGAGGGGAGGATGGCTGCGCTGAATATGCCAAGAATCGCGTCGAAATGGCGCGATAGCTGTGCAAGGTTCTTTCTTTCAGAGCTATCACGCCAAGTATCGCGCCAAAATGGCGCGATCCCGGGATCAGGTCGGGATTAAAAAGGCGAATCGCGACACTTTGCGCGACAAAATGTCGCGATTTCGGTCGCTTTTTAGTTCAGGAATAAGAATCGCGCCAAAAAACGCGCCATTATGGCGGGATGACACATCATTACCATCGAGAAAAGGACTATTGTGCCAAGGGCCTTGCTGAGATGTCCGGGTTTCACCCTTCCGGCGCACCAGACAGAGATGCCAGGACAGGAATCCGGACATTGTGTCCGGATAGAGACGAGGCAGACCAAATATGAAGACCATCAAAGACATGCCGGAACACAGCCGCCCACGCGAAAAGCTGCGTGAGAAGGGTGCTTCTGCCCTGACCGATGAGGAACTTGTCGCCGCGATTCTCGGCATGGGCACGGCTGGTGTTGATGTGCGTACGATTGCCCGGCAGGTAGCCGGGTTGATTCGGGAACACAAGACCGGATTAACGCTTAATCACTTGCAGGCCGTTCCCGGCGTGGGACTTGCTAAGGCCGGGCAAATCCTGTCAGCTTTTGAACTCGCCTGGCGGCACCTACTAAAAGACACCGTCAAGATCACGGTCGCGCAGGATGTGTTGCCGCTGGTGACCGACATTGCCGGAAAACAGCAGGAATATTTCGTCTGCATTTCCCTGAACGGCGCAAACGAGGTTATCGAAAAGCGGGTGGTAACGATCGGACTTCTCGACAAGAATTCGGTTCATCCGCGCGAGGTGTTCGCCGATGTCATTGCCGACCGGGCCGCCGCAGTCATCTTTGCCCACAATCACCCATCCGGCGACCTACAGCCGAGCGAGGCCGATTTGCGGATGCACGAACAATTGACCAAGGCAGCGAAGATCCTCGGCTTGCGTGTTCTGGATCATGTGATCGTGACCCGGAAGGGCTATTTAAGCTTTCAGGAAGCGGGGCTGATCAGGAGTTGAGCGGATGCATGGACATCTGCGACCCGGTGACGAATGCCGTGCGCTTGACGGAGGCGGAAAAGGTGGCGGCGTGGTTTTTAGACAGCGATTACGACGGCCGCTGTTTCTGCGTCTGCCAGGCCATTGCTTACAGGGCGCTCATAAAGGAGGAACAGGAGCGCGGCCCGGACTTCCTACCGCTTGCAAACGCCCTGTCGGCCCTTTATCCTAAAGAAAGCGAGGAGAAGCGGCTCTTGGACGCGATGCTCTTGGCGGTGCCGAGGTAGGTGGCGATGATGGCAATGGTGAAAGACAACCTGTCTATCTGGCAACTGGGCGGTGGCCCTGCCTCACGGCCCTATGCCGACGTCTTCCTTAAGCATGGGGTAGGGCTCATCGGGCCGAGAGATGCCGGAGCCTGGAAGCCTGAGCGCGACGATGTCGAATTCGAGGGCGGCTTCGTGCGCCGCTTCGTGAGCGAGATGCAAGTGGATGATGTGGCAGGAAACGCCTTTGCCGGAGCTTCCCGGAGAGGAGCCTGGCTTGGACAAGGTCCCTCCGGCTATTGAAGGAATCGTGGCGCAAGCACAGGACTTGGTCGGGCTGTTTTTGGATCATCAGAACTTCGGGGACTGTCCCACCGAGGATGAGATGGTTGCGCACTTCGTGGTTCCGTTTCTTCAGGCGCTCGGCTGGCCACCGGAACGGATTGCCGTCAAATGGAGGTACATCGACGTGGCTCTGTTTGAGTCGTTGCCGCGTATTCCTGAGAACTGCCGGTTCGTGATCGAAGCCAAGCGATTCGGTGCAGGCGTAGAAGGTGCGCTGGAGCAGGCCAAGGGATACGTGGAAACCCTCGGCCTGTCTTGCGACGTGATTGTCGCCGACGGCATTCGATACCGCATGTACTCGTGTGAGAACGGATTCGCGCCGGTCGCTTACGCAAATCTGATTCGATTGAAACAAACGGCAACCGATCTTTTCACCCGGCTGGGAAGACCATAGAGGAGTGTGTACCCATGGAACACTGGTACAAGATAGCTACACCGCGGAAGGAAGTCCGGGAAGGGCGCATCTCACGAATCAAAGCGGAACAGGATCGCGGCCCGGACTTCCTTCGTCTTTCCAATGCCCTGTCGGCCCTTTATCCTGTAATAAGTGAGGAAAAACGTTTACTCGATGCCATGCTTCTCGCTGTGCCGAGGTAAAAAAGGGAGATATAGCGAAGCAGCGGAAAGACCCATACGTTGGCAGAGATTTGGGGCGAAAGTGTTTGATAATTTCGGATTTTGGTGTGACAATGATCAGCACTCGAATCGCTAACAAAGGAGGTGCTGTTATGGCAACGACGACGGAGAAGCTGGCATTGGAGATTCAATCGCTGACGGATGTGGAAAAACTGCATCTGGTTGATACAATTCTCGCCGATCTTGACAGGCCTGACCCGGAACTGGATCGCATCTGGGCTGAAGAATCCCGCAAGCGTTGGTCAGCTTATAAAGAAGGCCGTATTCCGTCCGTATCGTATCAGGATGTCATGGACAAATATCGCCGCATATGAAAGTGCGTTTTCTCACATTAGCTCAGCAGGAACTCGATGATGCCGTCGCTTGGTATAACGAACAGGCGGCCGGCCTGGGATATGACTTTCTCGATGAAGTGGACCGCGCGGTTCGACGGACGGTTGCTTTCCCGATGTCCTGCCCGGAAATTGAACCGGGTCTGCGACGATGCCTGCTGGCCAGATTCCCTTACGGATTGATCTACGGGATGGAAGACGATTCGATCGTCGTCGTCGCGGTTACTCACTTACACCGCCTGCCACGCTACTGGACGGATCGCGCCGCTTCTTGACGGTAGCACCCTCTCACTCAATACCTCCGTATTTTCGACTCCTCAAGATGTCGATGATCTTGTGATCGGCGGCCGGAAGGGCGAACCCGTCGAGTTCCCGGGGGAGGATCCATCGATAGTCGTCGATTCCGATGAGCCGGATGCGACCCCCCCGGTACCGGCACTCGAAGGCATGGAGGGTGATCCTGAAGTGGGTATAGGCATGTTCCACCGAGGTGAGGCGAGCCCCTACCTCGATTGCGATTCCGAGCTCCTCCCGGATCTCCCGCTTCAGGCAACCTTCCAGGGTCTCGCCCTGTTCGAGCTTTCCCCCGGGAAACTCCCAGAGTCCCCCCAACAACCCTCTCGGCGGCCGGCGTGTGATCAGGAGCCGGTCGTCCCGCCGGATGATCCCGGCCGTGACCTCATGATGGGGAACGGGCTTCCGGGGGGATTTGACGGGAAGTTCCCGCTGAAGGGAGAGCCGGTTGGCCTCACACATTCGGGACACCGGGCAATCGGAGCAGGCGGGGTTCCGGGCCCGGCAGACCAGCGCGCCCAATTCCATCAAACCCTGGTTGTAATCCCGAATCCGGCGTTTCGGCAGGAGGCCCTCCGAAAGCGACCAGAGCATCTTCTGGGTAGATGCCTTCCGGACGTCGTCGGTGACGTGGAACATCCTCGAGAGTACGCGGATCACGTTCCCGTCGAGGACGGCCTCGGGTTTTTCGAAAGCGATGCTCAAGATCGCGCCGGCTGTGTAACGGCCGATACCGGAGAGGGAAAGCAACGCCTCAAGGGTATCGGGCACGCTGCCGTTAAACCGTTCGACGACTTCGCGGGCGGCCCGGTGGAGATGACGCGCCCGGCCATAATAGCCCAGCCCTTCCCATGACTTCATCACGTCGTCCGGAGCGGCCCGCGCCAGATCCTCCACCGAGGGGAAGCGACCGATGAACCGTCCGTAGTACGACTCCACGGTCTTGACCTGGGTCTGCTGGAGCATCACCTCCGAGACCCAGATCCTGTAGGGGTCTCTCGTTTCCCGCCACGGCAGGGACCTTGCCTGCTTGTCATACCAGGAGAGCAGCTTTTTCTGGAACCGGCGTTGAATGGGGTTCTCGACTCTCATTGATCCAATCAATATCCAGATGATGCAATTCAAGATTGATAGTATTTAGCGCACACCATAATGAAAAAGGAACCCGAAATCAAGGAGCGCATGAATCGCCGGCTCCCTGCACCCCGTTCCCGGCCGGTCGGAAGAAAAAACCCTTTCAATAATCCACCTTAACGTGATAGATTGCCGTCCCATGCGATGGTGTGAGGCGATATCCTTGCTTCCTGCCAGGCATCGTTAAAGAGCGCGGGGTAAAGAAAGGAATGGGTATGAAGAAGAAAAATTTGATTCTTTTCAGCGGTGGAGCCAAAGGCGCGGAATCGGAATTCGGCATGAATGCGGAGCGCTTCGGGATTGAAGAGGTGAACTTTACGTTTGAGGGTCACAGTATCATTCGTCAGAGAGGTCTGCGCGTCCTGAATCACGAAGAACTCAAAAACGGCGATGTAAGCCTAAGCTATGTTTCGAAATTAATGAACCGCCGCTATACCGAAGGTCCAACCATGCGGAAGGTCCTGCAGAGCATCTGGTATCAGATCAACAACGGGCAGGAGATTTACGTCGTGGGAGAGATCCTGGCGGATAAGACCGTCAAGGGGGGGACGGGATGGGGGGCCGAGTTCGCGAAGATCTGCAACAAACCCCTGTACGTGTTCGATCAGAAGCGCAATGCCTGGTTCCGGTGGGATCAGACAAAATGGGTGGAACGCGAGAAGGGAGACGAGCCCGTGATCACCCACCTTCATTTTACCGGGACGGGGACGCGTTACATCCAGGAGAACGGCAGAAAAGCGATCGTGGAATTGTTCGAGAGAACCTTTTCCTGATCGGATACGGTCTTCACCCCGCATAAGACCGCAGCGACGCCGGGCGGTTCCCTGCATCAGCCGGATATGGCCCGGCGTCGCTGCCCGGGACCATGTTATTGCCAGTTTCTTTTGTCTTCGATCTTTTTACTGCCTTCGGGGATTTCAGGGACAAAAACCACACTTCCTCTGAGCTTCGTTGCTTCCCGTATCCTTTCCTCAATGGAAGCCTTCAGCGCGTCTGTTCCATCCACACCCGTCTTGAGCCGGATTTCCACGGTCATCATATCGGTCACGCCCTCCCGTGTGACCACGACCCTGATCTTTTCCACTTCCTTGGGAAATCCAGCAGCGGCTTCATCAACCTGGCGGGGATGGACAAACATCCCTTTTATCTTCGTCACCTCATCCGCCCTGCCCATGATGCCCTTCAGCTTATAAGAGGTTCTGCCGCAACGGCATTCGCCTTCGTCCAGTATGGAAAGGTCCCCGGTGCCGTAGCGGACCAGAGGGTAGCAGTCATTGGTGAAGTCGGTCACGACTGCCTCGCCGATGGTCCCGAAAGGAAGCGGTTCTCCGGTTACCGGGTCGCAGATCTCGATGTAGAGATCATCTGAAATGTGCATGCCGTTTTCCTCGGGGCATTCATATGCCACCCCGCCGAGATCGGCGGTAATGTAAGCCTGACGCACGATGACGCCGTAGTCGTTCAGCCCCTTTCTCAGGGAAGGGGACAATATCTCTCCCGCAACCAGGGCGATCTCCATGGCGAGATCCTTTTCAATCTCATACCCCAGCTCTTCCATCTTTTTGATCAGCGACATGAGAAAGGAAGGAACGCCGATATAACCGTTTATCTCGAGTTCCGCCATGGTTTTCACCTGGATCTCGGTATTTCCGACGCCGGTGGGGGCCATGACGCAGCCGATGCCGTTGCACGCCTCATCGAGAAAGATGCCAGCGGGCGTCAGATGGTAGGAGAAGGTGTTCATCACGATGTCACCCGGCCGGAATCCTACATTGTAAACGCATTTCCTCAGCCCCCAGTAATCCTCCTTCCTCCCCTCCGGATCGTAGATGGGACCGGGAGAGATATAGATCCTTTTGAGTTTTTCCACCGGGATGGCAAGAAATCCCCCGAACGGTGGGGCGGCGTGGTGAAATTCCGGCATCCTGTTTTTTTTCAGGACGGGGAGCCTGGAGAAATCGCCTTCTTTTTTTACTGTGTGCGGATTTATACCCCTTTCATCAAGAAACTTCCTGTATCCGGGCGCATTTTCATAGGCATACCTGAAAATCCTCAGCGCCTCTTTTTCCTTATGGGCGGCGCGCTCGTTCCTGTCCATCCTCTCGGTTTTTTCGTCGTAAAAGCCTTCGTTTCTCTCCGCCTGCGTCCTTTTTGGCATATACCAGCTCCTCTGTTTTTAAAGTTCCGTGAACGCCCTCTTTTTTACAAGATCGTTAAACTGGCGACCTCGCAAAAAGTCTGAAAAGTCATTAAAATTGGACGGCTTCGTAAAAAGGCAGCAGGCAAGGCAGGCGCGGGGACGGATTTGAAATCCGTCCCCATTTATAGGAAGCCCAAAGGGATCGGAACGTGTCCTCTGAACAGGTCGTAATGACGAAGGATGAAGCCTTAGCGCAGCATCAGGACTTTTTACGAAGCCGTCAACACTGCGTGTTTCGAAATGGTTTATCCCATTCCGAAACACGCAGTTGTTGTCAAATGGTTATTTGGGATAGGTAGCGCTGAATGCAGTAACTCCTGTCATTTTTCCGGCCTTGAAAACAGCGGAACCTTCTTTCACCTGCACTGGAAATGAAAAGTCCGGAATCGTCGTCCACCATTTTTCAAGCTGGTCATGGACGGCTATCCCTTTTTCCTGCATCCTAAAACCACCCGTCACCCCCACACTCATGAACGCCTCGAAGAGACCAAGCATGGCAGGGATCCTTAGCTCGTTTGTCTTCCCGGCGGGAATCCACATGACTTCCTGGGAGCCGACGGTATTCAGATCAAAATCTTCAAATGCCACCGTAAAGTTCAGGCTCTCCAATGCCACCGGGTAAGGGTTCGGATTTTTGATGTTAAAGATAAAATTGAGACCAAGGGGCGCGCCGTTGTTTCCGGCTTTTCCCCTTGTGACTTCAGTTTTGGCGCCATAGAACCAGTAACCCCAGTAGTTGGCGACTTCAACCCTGTTTAAGGTCACAACGGGGTTTTTCATATTTTTCGGAGTGGTTTTTACCTCTTTCTCCGCGCCAAAAACAAGGCCCGGGAGAACCAGCAAAAGACATACGCCCGCCAGCAGGATTAATTTTTTCTGCATTATTCATCTCCCTTCATATTCTATTCAAGGGTTTAAGTGATCCACCTTTTTCTCCGTTTATAGTGTTTGACGTCTCGAAAACTCTTCCGTCCCCCCACATCGGTCAGGCCAAGATAGAAATCCTTGATATCAGGATTCTCTCTCAGTTTTTCCGAAGTGTCGTCCATGACAACGCGACCGTTCTCCATCACGTAGGCATACGGGGCGATGCTCAAGGCAAGCTTCGCATTCTGCTCCACCAGAAGGATCGAAATGCCCTCTTCTTTATTGAGGCGGGTGATGATATCGAAGATTTCATGAATCAGAAGAGGAGCCAGCCCCATGGACGGCTCATCCAGAAGAATCAGCTTCGGGGTTGTCATAAGCGCCCGTCCGACAACGGTCATCTGCTGCTCTCCTCCGCTTATCAAGCCGGCTGTTTCGTTTCTCTTCTCCTTGAGCCTGGGGAAATAGTTGTACACCATCTCCATGCTATCCCTGATATCTCTGCCACCCTTCTTCCTCATATGGGCGCCGACTTTAAGATTTTCCTCGACAGTCAGATGCTCGAAGACCTTTCGGCCCTCAATCACCTGAACGATGCCCATCTTGGCGATTTTTTCAGCCTTCATACGGTCTATCCGCTCACCCATGAATTCGATTGATCCATCGGTGACCTTGCCGTCCTCGTGATTCAGAAGGCCCGAAATTGCCTTTAACGTGGTGCTTTTCCCCGCCCCGTTTGCGCCGAGGAGAGCGACTATCCCTCCTTTCGGCACTTCGATGGAGAAACCTTTGATCACAAGAATGACCTCGTGGTATTTAACCTCGATGTTATTGATCTTTAATATCGGTTCCTCTTTAGACAAGGTCTTATAACCTCCTTCGGGGTTTTTTTTATCGGATTACCAGCCGATCCACTCTTTGGCCCATTTCTCCGGCCATCGACTTTTAAGATCGACTTTTTGAACAAGTTGGATTTTTCCGTCCTTGATTTCATAGATCGGCACGATTCCGGCGACACGGTGATCGGTTGTTGTAAAAGTAATAGGAGCCGCGCCAAGGCCGATATCAAAATCTTTCATGGTCTCAAAGCCCAATTTCAATATGCTCTCGCCGTCAAGCTTTCCGGCTTTATCGGCTCGGATCAGGGCTTCCCGAAGAATCAATACAGCGCCCCACGCCTGGACGGTCCGGATCAGCCGCTTGTTGGCCGGGATGCTGGGGTTGTATTTTTTGGCATAGGCGACGACCTTGTCCATTCCGGGGACGTTTTCACCGAAGAAAGCGCAAATAGCGGCGCCCATGACGCCCTCCGCGGCCTTTGCAGCCAGTCTGGGCAGGTTTTCGTCAAATCCCCAGTTGTTGACGATGTGATCGGCGCCAAGGTCAAGGGAATACGCATCGCGTAAAGTTGCAGAAACGGACATGGTGGTGTTTCCGTGCCATACGACGTCCGGCTTGAACTCTTTCAATGAAAGAACCTGGCTCTTGGTGTCAATGGCAAATAAGGATACGTCCTGGTCGGGGCCGATGTCAAAACCGAGGATGGTCGCCTGATCTTTTATGGCCTTGATCGGGGCGCTGCAATAGGGTGACGCGAACATGTATGAGTTCGCAAAACGGGGTTTTCGCTTCCCGTAATCCTTATGCTTGGGCCATCTTTTATCAAACCAGGCGGTGAGTGCGGCCCTCGCGTTGGTTGAATAGTCCGTCGCAAAGAAGAGGTTGTAGGGCGTCTTCTTGGGATCCGTCAGATGTCCCGAATAGGAAGCGGAAACATAGGGCATCTTGTCTTTGGTGACCGTGGGCGAAAGGGCTTCCGTATCGCCCGTGCCCCATCCAAGGACCGCAACACAACCCAGCCTCTGGAACAGTTTATATTTGGTAAGCGCTTCGGGAACTCGGTAGCCGTAATCGAACTGGTGAAGCTTGATCTTCTTGCCGTTGATCCCGCCCGTGTCGTTTACATAATGAATCGCTTCGGCGATCCCCAGGGCGTAATCCCTTCCCACGTCCGATGTGGCGCCGGTCATATCGTTGAGTGAACCGATATTGATTACCTTCCCGGCCGGACCGGCTGCCGATGCAAAACCTCCGACGAGCATCACGGAGAACAACAATACGCAAGACCTGAGCACTAATTTCTTGAAATTCATATCTCCCCTCCCTTTTTCATTGTAAAGCAGACGGTTATGATTACTTAACCCACCACCCATTTCAGATGATCAACCCGATCGTTCACCTCCTTCCAAGGTTAATATGAAAAGGGCCATAAATTGAAATAATTTTTGGCTTGCCACCAGCGGTAAGCCAGACCGTTTGGCTCAAATATCAGGAACAGACAAATGGCAAGACCGAAGGCGGATTCCTTGATAAAAAGAAAATCCACCAGGAGTTTTGGGAATGTATCGGCAAGAGGAATGACGGCCATTTGCAGAAGTTCCATGACGACAACCATGAAGATGGATCCGAAGATGGTTCCGTGAACCGAACCGGCCCCTCCTATCAGGACGACGCCGACAAGCCACAAGGACCAGAACCACGGAAAATGTTCGGGGCTTATTGCCGCAAGGTTGCTGATCCAGACCGCCCCTGCGATGCCCCCGATGAAACCGGCGACAAAAAATGCAAGGAGTTTGTATTTGACTATATCTATTCCCATGACTTCCGCCGATATGTCATTATCCCTGATGGCCACCCAGGCCCTTCCGACCCTCGAACGCAGCAGGTTGACCACGCCGACGACGCAGATGATGACCAGGATGATCATCATGTAGTAGACTTTGATGTCGCTGTCGATCACCCAGGGTCCGACCTTGATTGTTCCCGGAGGAAGTGAAAAAGCCTGCCCCCTTCCCCCGATCTGGCTCACATACTGGGTGATGACAAAATCAACGGTAATGAACTGCGCCGCCATGGTGGTCAGGATCAGATAAAACCCCTTCACCCTGGCCGAGGGAAGCCCGAAAAGCACGCACCAGAAACCCGCGGCCACTGCAGCTATAAGAATACTGATGGGATATGCCAGACCCAGTTCAATAAGGAGCGCCGGCCATGGAAATTCAAGAACAAGCAGGGTGCTGACATATGCTCCAACGGCAAGAAAGGCGGCATGCCCGAGGGTGACCTGACCGCAGAAACCGATGAGGAGCTGGACCCCAAGCGCCCCAAGCACCGTGTACCCTATCAGATTACAAATGCTCAGCCAGTAGGTATCGGATATCCATGGGATAATGAAAAACAGGGAGATTAAGAGCAGAAACATTTTCGATTTGATAAAATTCGTCTGCCACCAGGCATGATCCTGCTTGTAATTCTCGTGATAAATCCCGCAGGGAAGAAAAGATGTAGACATAGAATTTCTCCGTCCATTTTTATTTAAGGTTAAACCCGTTCAATACGTTCCCAGCCCCACAGCCCGTACGGTTTGAAAAGGAGAAAAATAGCCATAAAGGCAAAGGGGGCTATTTCCTTGACACCGCCGGGGAAATACTGATCAAGATACGCCCCGCATAGGTTTTGCATTACGCCTATTGCGATTCCTCCCACAATCGCGCCGGGGACGGAATTGAGTCCGCCCAGAACAACTGCCGGCAAGACAAGCAGACCCATGTATCCTACGGATATGTTCAGTCCGTTGATATTCCCGAGGAGGGTTCCGCCTACGCCGGCTGCCATGAAAGCAATCGCCCAGGCGGCGGCATATACGAAGCGCGCGCTGATGCCGATCGAGAGGGCGGCCATTTCATCGTCGGCCGTTGCCTGCATGGCCAGGCCCCAGCGTGTGTATTTAAAAAAGCATACAAAAATAACCAGAAGGATCATGGCTGCCACAAAACTCCACAGGTAAACCTGGCCGACGACGATAGGCCCGAAGCGAAAGGGTTCAAGGGGAAAGACCGGAGGGTCAAAGACCCGCGTATCGGTGCTCCATATCAGCTCGACGATCCCTTTGAAAAAGAAGGAGAGCCCCACCGTGACCATGATGACGGTAAGAACCGGTTCGCCAATGAGCTTATCAAGAAATATCCTTTCCGTAAGAATTCCCAGGATAAAACCGATGACAAGCGATAACAACAGGGAAAGAAGGAAGGGAACCCCCATGGTATAGAAGGTCAGCGAGGCGTATGCGCCGATAAGCGTAAGCTCTCCCATGGCAAGATTCAGCACCCCGGAACATTTGTATATCAGCACCCATCCAAGTGCTATCAGAGCATATATTCCTCCCACCATAACGCCGGTTGTAATGGTCATGAAAAAAAGTTCCATCGGGCTTTTCCTCCTGATCCTTAAAAAGGTTTCACCTTGCGTATATGCAAATCGGTCTTTATTTGCGTCTTGCGCCCGTCTTCATAGGTAATGGTCGTGTCAATATGGACCGCATCCGCATCCGAATAAAGGGCATTGACGATATCCTCGTATTTTTTCCCGACAAACTCCCGGCGCAGTTTCCTTGTTCTCGTCAATTCATCATCATCCGCATCGAGCTCCTTGTAGAGGTCGACAAATTTGATGACCTTTACAAGCTCCGGCAGATCCTTGTTGGCTTTTCTGATCTGCTCTTCGATAAGATCATACACTTCCGGTTTCTGGGAAAGTTCCGGATAACTTGTATAGGTGAGTTTCTTCGTATCCGCCCATTTTCCAACGACAGCATAGTCAATGCAGATCACCGCCGTTATGCAATCCCTTTGGTCGCCGATGACCCAGGAGTCCCTGATATAGGGACTGAATTTGAGCCGCGTCTCCAGATACTGGGGTGCAAACGGTTTGCCGTCTTTTAAAATCATCACATCCTTCGTGCGGTCAAAAACGACAAGATGATTGTCCTCATCGATAAAGCCCCTGTCCCCGGAGTAGAGCCACCCGTCCTTCAATGACTTTGCAGTTGCCTCCGGATTCTTGTAATAACCCAGGAACACCGAAGGGCTCTTGGTTATGATTTCGCCTTCCTCGGTTATCTTAACCTCTGTTTCAGGGATGGGATGCCCGACCGTATCAAATTTGATGTCGCCGTTTCGGTGAACAACAGAAATGCCTGCGACTTCGGTCTGGCCGTAAATCTGTTTAAGGTTGACCCCGAGCGAATGGAAGAAGCGGAAATGGTCCGGCCCCATTGCCGCGCCGCCGGTGTAGGCATTGCGGACGCGCGTTAGCCCCAAATGGTCTTTCAGCTTCTTCTGCACAAGGATGCGGGCGAACCATTCGAGGATCTTCCAATAGAAAGGTATCGCTTTTTTCGCGAATTTTAGATCTGCGACATGATACCCTATCGATGATGCAATCTCGTAAGATTTCCTTTTTATCCAGGCGGCATCGAGATATTTGACCTGGACCGTGCGCGTCATCTGCTCATACATGCGGGGAGGAGCAAACATGACGTGCGGCCCTATCTCCCTGATGTTCTCCCGGGAAGTTTCGCTGGACTCGGGAAAGTTCAGTGTGTACCCTATCTGGAGCCCGCAGGAAATGGACATCATCTGTTCGCCGATCCATGCAAAGGGAAGATAAGAGACATAATCATCGGTATCTTTGCACGGATCAACGGTCATCAGGTTCTTCCCCATCGTAAGCATGTTATAATGTGAAAGAAGAACGCCTTTCGGAAGCGCTGTGGTTCCTGATGTATAAAAGAGGAGCGCCACCTCGTCCCCGTGCCCTTTGCCGATCAGCTCCTCGAACAGATCCGGTTTTTCCTTTTCAAGCTCCCTCCCCAGGCGCATCACTTCTTCCAGGCTGATAAGATAGTCCTGATCGTAATTGCGCATACCCTTGGGGTCATCCCAGATGATTTTTTTCAGTTTCGGGCATTCATGGAGTATGGAAATGGCCTTGTCAACCTCTTCCTGTCCTTCCCCCACAAGGAATTTGGTGTCCGAATGGTCGATAATGTACTTTACTTCATCGATCAGGGAATCCTGGAAAAGCCAGACCCCCACGCCCCTTGCGCAGAGAGTCCCCATCTCGGCCCAGAGACCTTCCGGGCGGTTGTCTCCGATCATCGCCACCTTGTCGCCTTCTTCAAGACCGAGGCTCACAAGCCCGAGGGCGATATGTTTGACATTTTCAAGATAGTCGTGCCAGGTAATGGGCCGCCATATGCCGAACTCCTTCTCCCGCATGGCAACCCGCGCTTTCCCATACTTGTTCGCCTGACTGAAAAAGAGCTTGGGGATAGTCAGTTCTTTTGTTATTTCATCCATGGCTCCGAAAGCGGTTTTATTTTCTCGTTGCATATAAGTCCTCTTCACCAAGATATGCCTTGATCACTTCAGGATTTTTCTGGATCTCCTCGGGTGCGCCGTCGACAATCATATTGCCAAAATTGAGAACATAGACGTTGTCGGAAAGGTCCATCACCACCCCCATGTCATGCTCAACCAAAAGACACGTGATTTTCCACCGCTTCTCCTGATTGATATCGAGGATGAAACGGGCCATGTCTTCCACCTCTTCAAGGTTCAGGCCGGCCAGAGGTTCGTCAAGGATGAGAAGTTCCGGTTCGAGGGCTATCGCCCGTCCAAGTTCAACCCTCTTCTGGAGGCCGTAGGGAAGCATTCCCACCGGTTTATGGCGGATATGCTCTATCTCAAGCAGATCGATGATCTCCTCCTCGATAAACTTCCTGTGTTCAATTTCTTCGCTTGCCGTTTCCCCCAGATACACAGCCCCGCGCAGTATGCCGGACTTGTAATGAATATGGCGGCCAAGGCGGATATTATCGAGGACCGTCATTCCCCCGAAGACCTCCACCTTCTGAAAGGTTCTTGCGATTCCCAGTTTGGCCCGGTCGTGGGGTTTCAAGTGGTCGATCTTTTCTCCCTTGTAATAAATGTTTCCCTTCTGCGGATGGTAAAGACCGCTGATGCAGTTCATCATCACCGTCTTACCGGCGCCGTTTGGCCCTATGACCGAGTGGATCTCGCCTTTTTTGATTTTGGCGCTGATCCCGTTCAGCGCGCACACAATGCCGAATGACATCCGAATGCCATCAAGCTCCAAAAGGACATCGCCTGGTTTGATCTCTTTTGATACGCTCAATATTCAAGACCTCCTTTTTCCCCTCACGCCTCCTGAGGGGCTCTGTTGAAAAAAGAGAATAGAAAAAACATACAGCGCCAGGGAATCTATTATTTCAATGGAATTGGCTTTGCAAGCATTAATTTATCCTAAGGCGCTATCCGTTCATATTGGTTCCGGGCTGTCGGCCCCGTATATCTCGAATGAATCAGATCGCCTCGCTGAATAGGTATGGCGATTCGCATGAAAAGGGTGAAGATCAGCAGTCCGAAGGCCCATATCCCCAGGGAGATCGCTATTTCGTTGATATTGGGCATGTATTCGTAAATTTCGCCGAGCGGATCGGGGATGAAACCGGGCACGATCAGGCCGAGACCCTTCTCGATCCACACCCCCACGATAATGAAAAGCGAACCGATGTTGAGCGTAAGGAGATTTTCCCTGGTTTTGGGAATCAGGAAAATGACAAAAGCCGTCACGTTCATGAATAAAGCCGACCAGATCCAGGGAACCAGCGAGTTGTGTCCGTGCAGCCCCTGGTAGAGGTATTCCATGGGCGCCAGATGTATGGTGCCGGTGTAATACTCCTTGAACAGCTCGGCGCCCAGCAAAAACAGATTGATGAACATCGAATAGGCAATCAACTCGGAAATCTTGAAAAGGGCCTCGTTTTTAATCTTCATCCCGGCCGTTTTTCTCAGGATCTGGAAAATAATGATCGCCATTGCCGGCCCCGAGCAGAAGGCGCTGGCCAGAAAGCGGGGGGCGAGGATGGAGGCGTTCCAGAAGGGTCGGGCGGCCAGTCCGTTATAGAGGAAGGCGGTCACGGTGTGGATGCCGACTGCCAAGGGAATGGACAGTAAAACCAGGGGTATGACAAGCTTTTTGTTGGGTTCTGCGCCAAAATAGATTTTCACCAGGATATAAATCGGTACAACCGTGTTCAATAAGAGATAGCCGTTGAGGACGATCACATCCCAGGCCAGCAGGGATTTCGGGAAGGAAAGGCTTCCGATAAAGGGGAACAAGTGCCAGAACCTGTCCGGTCGTCCCAGGTCGGCAATGACAAACATCAGGGCCATGATGATTGCCGAGGCGGCGAGAAGCTCGCCTAAAACGACGATTTCCTTTATGGGATCGAAGTTATAGATGTATGCCGGAATGACGAGGAGCACAGCCGCTGCGGCCACTCCCACCAGGTAGGTGAAGTTGCCGATATAAAGCCCCCACGACACTTGATCCCGCATATTGGTGACGATCAGCCCGGCGTCCAGCTGCTGAATATAGAATACAATCGCCACGCCGATGACTGTAAGCAAAAAGGCGCACCACAGATAGTAGCCTTTCGTACCGGAAAAGATCATAATTACTGTTTTTCGTAACACTTTAGCTCTTTGAAAACTTATGCGGCTTGTTTCAAGAACACTGTTGAGATGTCTTTTTTTCCGATAGCCATTTTTGCGATATCCAGGATCGTTTCTATAGGATTGTGGCCCTGGAGTTCT
>Ga0209835_1000276_pt1 | contig 34684 bp, 40 predicted proteins | sample LakKivwa52mmetaG_FD_184138 | JGI IMG/M metagenome (GOLD analysis project Ga0209835, IMG submission 184138) | Anoxic lake water microbial communities from Lake Kivu, Rwanda to study Microbial Dark Matter (Phase II) - Lake Kivu water 52m metaG... | ecosystem: Environmental > Aquatic > Freshwater >... | reverse complement strand
AAATCCACGCTTGCTTTCGCGAAAGCAAGCGTGGATTTGCCGGACGCACTCAGCCCGGTTAACCAAATTGTCAGCGCTGACTGGCCGAGCAATCGTTGCCTGTCTTCTGTCGATACATGACCACCGTGCCAAACCACTTGATTCATCGATTGCTCCATCATTCCGGTTTTCCCGCCCCCAAAGCCAATGTACCCATCACCAGCGGTGCATACGCCAGGATAACCAGGCCGGGTATCCACTGTGGCCACTGCATGCACGCCCAGGCAATGGGTGCCAACCATAGCAGGTTGACCATGGCGACCAACAAGGTGACAGAACGATGGCCGGCATTTTGATCGCCTTGCCAGCGGCGAGCCAAACGCTGGTAGGCATGATGGCAATGCGCCTCATACCAACGTTCGCCGCGCGCCATGCGCGTCAGTATTCTTGGTGACGAAGAACTGCTTCGCAGCACCGGCTTGATTCACGCGCATCGTCATGGACATGCTGACGGTGGCACACACATGCATCCCCATTTGCATCGCAATAGACAGGCAACCGCTGCAACGACAGTGTCAAAACTTGTTTGGCGACCGTTGCCGCGTTGCACGAAAAAGTAAATCAAGTTGGGCAAATGCTGACGGGCGAAAACTCCTCAGAGGGCAAAGGTCATGTCGCCTCGTGTTCCTACATTTCCCGAAATCGTTAATTCGATAGCGAAAGCAAAACATGTGATTTTATCACTGCTGTCCGGTTAAATCGTGAATAGATTCAGTTGGTTGTGCGGCACGCTCTCTGGAAGGGCCGAGAACGCCATCGGGGTTCCATGGAAATAGCCAAACTCCTCCTTGCTGCGCCGAAAAACCGTTTCAACGGTTCCTGCCAGGCGATCCGCCCATTCGGTGGCAATCTCTGGCGTAGCACACAGTTCACCCCAGTAATCCGCCAGGGATTCGATGTAGGGGACCTGATCATCGGCATGAGCCTGGTAGAGTGGATAGGGAGGTTGATATGGTCATGGCTGAAATTCCACAAATAAACCTTAAAGCAAGCAAACGTTGAGCCAGATGGTCGGGAAGCGTTAGCATATCGCCGTCATTGACTACATACTGTGCCCCTTCATGTTTGCAATCGTTATCGCCCTTATCGTCTTGGCCATCGCCATCGGCGCCATTTACCTGATCCTCAAGAACATGGGCGAGGAGGGTATCGAAGTCGCCGCGCCGGGCAGTTGCAAGAGCGGGAGATGTGGTGTCCGTTGCGCGCCCGCAACCAAAGAGCGTGATGAATTGGCTGATGAGACAGAAGCGGGCAGGCAGAAAGTTGCTTGAACGACTTGAGAGTTACCGATTACCTTCATGCCTACACGTAAATGATGGTTCGTAGCAGGCCCATTTGCTGGGTAGATCAGTTGCAAGAGAAAATGGTCGGATGAAAGATTTTGCTTCAGTCTGAATATACAAATGGCATTTCCGAAATGGTCGTGTAACTATATGATTTTATTGGGGTGCAAATAGTGAATTATTGCCTATCTTGGTTGGCTGTGTAATTAATGTAACGTATTGATATATATGATTAAAACAAGAATTTTGTTCGTTTGCATGGGCAATATCTGCCGTTCGCCGACTGCGGAGGGCGTGACGCGCGCTATTGCCGAGAAGAAAGGCCTTGTCGACCGGTTCGAGTTCGATTCGGCTGGTACGCATGGTTACCACATCGGTAATCCGCCCGACCAGCGTGCACGGCAGGCGGCCGCCAAGCGCGGCTACGATCTTGCGCCGTTGCGGGCGCGGCAGGTCAATGAATTCGACTTCGAGCGTTTCGATCGTATTCTGGCGATGGACCGCGACAATCTCGAATTGCTACGGAAGTCCTGCCCGGAAGCGCATCACGGCAAGCTGGGCTTGTTTCTCGAGTATGCGACGCGCGGGGCGGGTGACGAAGTACCGGATCCGTATTACGGCGGGCCGGAAGGTTTCGAGCGCGTGCTCGACATGATCGAAGATGCGGCCGACGGCCTGCTCGAACAGTTTTCGAAAAAATGAAGGGGCGCCCGCGGGCGCCCCTTGATGGATTGCCTCGCCCGTTTTACTGACGCGGCTGGGTTTCCACCATCTGCAAGGGCTCGCTGCTGACGACCGCGACGGGTTTGGGCTTGCGGCCCAAGGCTTGCACCGGCGCTTCGACGACCGGTGCGCTGGCCTTGCCCGAGGTTTCAATCAGCTGCAATCCCGCTTTCTGCAGTTCGTTCGAGAGGTCGATCGGCTCGGCGGGCGCGGCGATGGTCGCAGGAATGTTCACAGGTACCGGCATGGGCTCCGGTGCAACTTCGATGACAGCGACGGGTTCGCTCGCGACAACGGGCTCGGGCACTGCTTCCGGAACAGCCTCGATAGCAGGTTCGATGGCAGGTTCGACAGCCGGCACGGTCGCAGGGGCCGTAAAAGTCGGCGCTGGCGGGACGGCACTTGCCGCGTCGATCACGTCGACTACATCGACTATATCAACCACGGGCGTTGCTTCCACCACGGCAGCGGGTGAGGTGGCGGGTACGGAAACCGCCGCCACGGCGGCTGCGACTTCCTCGATCTGGCGTTCGCCACGATTGCGGCCACCACGACGGCCACGACGGCGGTTGCCTTCACCATTCGCTTCGGGCGTTGTGCTCTCGCCCGGCGTGGCGCCCATGATGGCTGGTGCTTCCGTCTCGCTGGTGGCGGGTTTCTGGCGGTTCTGGCGCGGTTCGCGGGGCTCCTTGCGCTCACCACGTTCAGCACGCTCACCGCGTTCTGGGCGATCGCCGCGTTCTGGACGGTCGCCACGCTCATTGCGATTCTGACGCGCTTCGCGCGGCTCCTTGCCGCCTTCGGGGCGTTCCGCGCGTTCCTTGCGCTCGCCGCGGTCACCGCGTTCATTGCGGTCACGGCCTTCGCGACCTTCACGACGGTTGCGGCCACCACGCTCTCCGCGCTCGCCACCTTCGCCGCGCTCACGGCGGCCGGAACGCTCGGATTTCTTCGGGGCTTCTGCAACGACTTCTTCCTTCTTGCCGCCACCGGTCAGCCAGGACATGATACGGGCGAAGATGCCGGGGGCAGGCGCCGCCGGTTCGGCCTCCTTCGGTGCGACGGTCGGCGCGGGCTGGTCGGGCGTGATGCCCTTGACGGCAGCTTCGGGACGGGCGGCGCGGGCTTCGGCTCCGCTCGTCGGGGCAGCCTCTTCCTCGGCCGGCTTGACGGCCATCTCGTAGCTGGCGAGCGTCGTGCCTTCCTGATTGAGTTGGTCATGACGCAGGCGGATGATCTCGTGCTGCGGCGTTTCGAGATGACGATTCGGGATGATCAGCAGGTTGGCGCGATGGCGTGCTTCGATGCGCGCAATATCGATGCGCTTCTCGTTGAGCAGGAAGGTGCCGACATCGACGGGAACCTGCACGTGCAGCGCGCCGGTGTTCTCCTTCATCGCTTCTTCTTCGAGGATGCGCAGGATGTGCAGGGCGGCGGATTCGGTGCTGCGGATGTGCCCGGTGCCGGTACAGCGAGGGCAGGTGATGTAGCTGGCCTCGGCGAGCGCCGGACGCAGACGCTGGCGGGACAGTTCGAGCAGGCCGAAACGCGAGATCTTGCTGGTCTGGACGCGCGCGCGGTCGAAATGCAGGGCGTCACGCAGGCGATTTTCGACTTCGCGCTGGTTCTTGGCCGACTCCATGTCGATGAAGTCGATGACGATCAGGCCGCCAAGGTCGCGCAGGCGCAGCTGGCGGGCGATTTCGTCTGCCGCTTCGCAGTTGGTGCGGAAGGCGGTTTCCTCGATGTCGGCGCCCTTGGTGGCGCGGCCGGAGTTGACGTCGATGGAGACCAGCGCTTCGGTATGGTCGATGACGACCGCGCCGCCGGAGGGCAGGTTGACCTGCCGCGAGTAGGCGGACTCGATCTGATGCTCGATCTGGAAGCGTGAGAACAGCGGCACGTCGTCGCGATAGCGCTTGACGCGCGCGACGTTGCCCGGCATCACGTGGGCCATGAACTGCTGGGCCTGTTCGTAGATGTCGTCGGTGTCGATCAGGATCTCGCCGATCTCGGCGTGGAAATAATCGCGGATCGCACGGATGACGAGGCTGGATTCCTGATAGATCAGGAAGGCGCCGGCCTGCGCCTTGGCCGCACCGTCGATGGCACCCCAGAGTTGCAGCAGGTAGTTCAAGTCCCACTGCAATTCCTCGGCACTGCGGCCGATGCCGGCGGTGCGGGCGATCAGGCTCATGCCATTAGGCACTTCGAGCTGATCCATGACTTCGCGCAATTCCTGACGGTCTTCGCCCTCGATGCGGCGCGAGACGCCGCCGCCACGCGGGTTGTTCGGCATCAGCACCAGGTAGCGGCCGGCCAGCGAGATGTAGGTGGTGAGGGCGGCGCCCTTGTTGCCGCGTTCGTCCTTTTCGACCTGGACGATCAGTTCCTGGCCAACCTTGAGCGCGTCCTGGATGCGGGCGCGACCGGGTTCGACATCGGGCTGGAAGTAACTGCGCGAGACTTCCTTGAAGGGCAGGAAGCCGTGACGCTCGGCACCGTAATCAACGAACGCGGCTTCGAGGCTGGGCTCGATGCGGGTGATGACGGCTTTGTAGATGTTGCTCTTGCGTTGCTCTTTTGCGGCCGATTCGATGTCGAGGTCGACCAGTTTCTGGCCATCGACGATCGCGACGCGGAGTTCCTCGGCTTGCGTCGCATTGAACAGCATGCGTTTCATGTGTGCTCCTGGTGCGCATCTGGGCAGGCAGGAAGGCACGACAAATCACGCCGCTAGGTGGTGGCGGCGTTTAACGGATTTGCGGGATCTGCATCATCGGGATGGGATGAGGGAATGGGCAAATGGGTTAGCAAATTTGTCGGATGCGCCGCCGGTTCATGATGGCAGCGCGTATCGAAGCCTGTCTTGTGCGCGAAAAAATGTCTTGAGACGATAGTAGTATCGCTGCTTCAGGCGGGCGATCTACCCTTGGGCTTCAGTCGCATCGGCAGGACGCCCCGGCACCACTTCGGAATGTCGGGCACGTCGTACGGAGACGGCTGAGCGCGATCATTATATTGGAAATGAAAGACTTGAGTAAAGAATCGGCCACCTTGCTTGAAGTTGGCGAGGATGGCGCCGGGCAGCGCATCGACAACTATCTCCTGAAGATCCTCAAGGGCGTGCCCAAGAGTCATGTCTATCGGATCCTGCGCAGCGGCGAGGTGCGGGTGAACAAGGGCAGGGCGGCAGCCGACCGGCGTCTGGAAATGGGTGACCGGGTGCGTGTTCCCCCGATCCGGGTCGCTGAACCCAGGGACGAGACGAAAGTGCCGGCTCGTGACTTCACGGTGGTATTCGAGGACGAAGCCATGATCGTCCTCGACAAGCCGGCCGGCGTGGCGGTCCATGGTGGCAGCGGCGTCGATTTTGGCGTGATCGAGCAGATTCGCAAGGCGCGGCCGCAGGCGAAATTCCTTGAACTGGCCCACCGGCTCGACCGCGAGACATCCGGATTGCTGATGATCGGCAAGAAGCGGTCGGCGCTGACCAAACTGCATGACCTGTTTCGCGATGGCGGCATCGACAAGCGTTACCTGACCCTGGTAAAGGGACATTGGCGCGACAAGTTGCGTAACGTGAGGCTGCCCCTGCACAAATACCTGACTGCAGAGGGCGAACGCCGCGTGCGGGTCGACCCGGAGGGCAAGGAAGCGCACTCGGTCATGCGCCTGAAGAACCGCTGGGTGACTCCGCAAGGTGAGTTCAGCTTGCTGGAGGTGGAGTTGCGCACCGGCCGCACGCACCAGATCCGCGTGCATCTGGCGCATTTGGGCTATCCGATCCTCGGCGATGAGAAATACGGCGATTTCGCACTGAACAAGGACTTGCAAAAGGCCGGTCTCAAACGCATGTTCCTGCACGCGGCCTCGATGCGACTGCCGCATCCGCTGAATGGGGAAAAGCTCAATCTGGCTGCCCCGTTGCCGCCCGAACTGGAAAAATTCCTGAAGAAAATTGGAAACACCGATGAAACGCTATGAACTGATCATCTTCGACTGGGATGGCACGCTGATGGACTCGGCGGCGATGATCGTCGACAGCGTGCAGGCCGCGGCGCGTGATCTCGGGCTGGACCCGCCTTCCGAACAGCGTGCCCGGCACATCATCGGCCTCGGCCTGGTCGATGCGCTGCGTCACGCCATGCCGGACTTGCCGGAAGACCATTATCCCGAGCTGGTCGAGCGATACCGGCACCATTATTTGTCCCGCGATCATCAGCTTGTGCTCTTTGCCGGTGCCGATGCGCTGATCCGTCAATTGTCCGACAACGGTTTCCGGCTCGGCGTGGCGACCGGAAAGTCCCGCAAGGGGCTCGACCGGGCGTTGATTCATACCGGGCTTGGGGCATGTTTCCATGGCACGCGCTGCGCCGATGAGTGCCATTCCAAGCCGCATCCCCAGATGATCGAGGAGCTGATGGATGAGTTTGCCGTCCTGCCAGCGCAGACTTTGATGATCGGCGATACGACGCACGACCTGCTGATGGCGCACAACGCCGGCGTCGATGCGGTCGCGGTCAGCTATGGTGCGCATGCCCGAGACAGCCTGAACGAAGTCGCTTATCGCTATTGTGCGGATTCGGTTACCGACCTGAAAACATGGCTGCAGGAAAACGCCTGATCTGTTCGAGTGACGATCTGGCGGAGGGCGGCCTGGGGGTGCGCTTCGAAGTCGATGCCGTTGGCGGGACTGAACCTGCCTTTGCCGTGCGCTATCGGGGGCAGGTGTATGCCTATCTGAATCGCTGCGGACATACGCCGATAGAACTCGACTGGAAACCTGGCGAATTCTTCGATATCAGCGGGCTATACTTGATTTGCGCCACGCATGGCGCGCTTTTTGATCCGGCAACCGGAGCCTGTCTGGGCGGGCGTTGCAACGGTCGCGGACTGGTTGCATTGCATTCGACCGAAGAGAACGGTGGGATTTTTCTGATTCAGGAAGGTGATTGACGTGGCAGAAGAAGGCAACTGGGAACGCAAGACACTGGAAAAGGTGGCGCTGGCCGCCGTTGGCGAGCAACGCCGAGCACGGCGTTGGGGCATTTTCTTCAAGCTGCTGGGATTCGCCTATTTCACGATCTTGTTGGCCACGCTGGTTGACTGGGAAGCATTCGGTATCGGCGCCAAAAAGACCGAACGCCATACGGCACTGGTCGAGATGACCGGGGTGATCCAGGCTAAAGGCGATGCGAATGCCGACAACGTCGTCAGTGCCTTGCAGTCGGCCTTCGACGACAAAGGCGCGGCGGGCGTGATCCTGCGCATCAACAGTCCCGGCGGCAGCCCGGTGCAGGCGGGCATCATTGCCGACGAGATCGGCCGGTTGCGTGGCAAGCATGCCGACAAGCCGCTCTACGTCGTCGTCGAGGATGTTTGCGCTTCGGGCGGCTATTACGTTGCCGCAGCGGCGGACAAGATTTACGTCGACAAGGCGAGCATTCTCGGCTCGATCGGCGTGTTGATGGACGGTTTCGGCTTCACCGGCAGCATGGACAAGCTGGGTGTCGAGCGGCGACTGCTGACGGCCGGTGAAAACAAAGGCTTCCTTGATCCGTTCTCGCCGCAGAACGAGCGCCACAAGCAGCATGCGCAGGGCATGCTCGATGACATCCACCAGCAGTTCATCGATGTCGTCCGCAAGGGGCGCGGGACGCGCCTCAAGGAAACGCCCGACATGTTCTCCGGCCTGATGTGGACGGGCGCGAAGAGCATCGAACTCGGACTGGCCGATGGCTTCGGCACGGTCGATACGGTCGCGCGCGACGTGATCAAGGCCGAAGATATCCGCGATTACACGGTCAAGCCCAACTTCGCCGAGAAGTTCGCCCGCCGGTTCGGCGCCTCGATGGCGGATGGGATTGGCAGCGCGCTGTCGCGTTTTACTGTCCGCTGAGCAACAGGAATACCGTCGGTCGATGTGAAAAGTCGGCGCTGGCCGAATTTTCAACTGAGCGGCACTTCCAGTCTGCAATACGGTGCGTAGCGACACTTTCCGTCGTCAATGTCAGATCGGTTGCGACGCTTAGTCGCGTATCCGGCTGGCAGGCGGCGAGTAGTGCATTGAACAGTGCTTCGTTGCGGTAGGGCGTTTCGATGAACAGTTGCGTCTGCCGTTTCTGGCGCGACTCCTTTTCCAGTTCGGCAATGCGTTTGGAGCGTTCCGGTTCGCGTTGCGGCAGGTAGCCGTGGAAGGCGAAGCGCTGGCCATCCAGACCCGATGCCATCAGTGCCAGCAACAGGGAAGAGGGGCCAACCAGCGGCTTGACCGGAATGCCCAGTTCATGGGCGCGGCGCACGAGCAGCGCACCGGGATCGGCAACGCCGGGGCAGCCGGCTTCCGACATCAGTCCCAAATCGTTTCCCGCAAGCAGAGGCGCCAGCAGACGTTCGATGTCCTGCGGTTTCAGTGGTTCGGGCAGTTGTTCGATGGCGATTTCGCGCAGCGGCACCGGATGTCCGAGCCATTTCAAAGAGGCACGCGCCGACTTGGCATTCTCGACGACGAAATGGCGTAGCTGGCAGGCCGTCTCGCGGGTTGCGGCCGGCAACACGGTTTGCCAGTCTGACTCACCGAGCTGGGTCGGCAGCAGTAAGAGCGTTCCTTTCAAGGGAGCGGGATTCCCTCGGCCCGGAGCATTTCCGCCAGCGCGATCAGCGGCAGGCCGACCAGCGCGGTCGGGTCATCGCTGCGCATCCATTCGAGCAGGCTGACGCCGAGACCTTCGGAGCGGGCGCTGCCGGCGCAGTTCAGCGCGTCTTCCTTGTCCATGTATCGCTCGATTTCCTCGTCCGACAACTCGCGAAAGCGGACTTCGGTCGCCACGCCGCGAACGTGGCGGCGGCCGCTCTGCACGTTTAGCAGGCACAGGCCGGTATGGAAAACGACAACTTTCCCCGACAGGCTGCGGAGCTGGAGCCGGGCGTTTTCGCGACTGCCAGGCTTGCTGAATCGTTGGTTCCCGCAGTAGGCAACCTGGTCAGAACCGATGATGAGCGCATCCGGGTATTTCTCGACCACTGCTGCGGCTTTGGCGACGGCCAGACGTTCGGCAGTCAGGGCGGGTGCCTCGCCAGACAGGGGGGTTTCGTCGGCTTCCGGGGCGCAAACTTCAAAAGGCAGATGGAGACGGCCGAGCAATTCGCGGCGGTAGGGAGAGGTGGAGGCGAGAACGAGGCGGGGAATATTCACGGTTATCGAATGTTTTTGCAGGCTTTTTTCGCAATAAGCCTTTGACGTAAACGGGCGGCGCATGATAACATCCGCGCCCTTTATGTCGTGCCGGGAAGAACCTGATCTCGCTGGAGCGGTCATCGACAGCCTCAAGTTCGCGGCTGAAGAGGATTGCATCGCTGGCAAGCTTGCCTTGACGCAACTGACGCGCCTGTCCGATGTGCTGGCGAGTTGGGAGGGTTGGCTGGACTGCAAGCTTGAGGGTTATCGCGATGAGAGGGAAGGAGAGATCCGGCTGGGTTTGCATTTGCATGTGTCAGGTCGGTTGAGCTTGCATTGTCAGCGTTGTCTGGCCGCAGTGGAGTTCGATTGCGTCATCGATAGCCGGTTGCTGCTTGTGCCGCCGGGTGCCGAATGGCCTGAAGAGGATTTGGAGACCGACGACTACGACGCGATTCCCGCCAGCCGGGAGTTGTCGGTGTTGTCGCTGGTCGAGGAAGAAGTGCTGCTGACGTTGCCGCTTGTGCCGCGTCATGCGGATTGCCAGCCGCCGAGCGGAATCGGCGGGGCAGGAATGGAAAGCGAGCCATCGCCGTTCGCGGTGCTGGCGGGTTTGAAGAAGCATTAACTGAATTGAAGGCAAGAAGGAGTCATCATGGCTGTCCAGCAGAACAAGAAGTCCCCCTCCAAGCGCGGCATGCATCGCGCCCACGATTTCCTGAGCGCCCCCGCGCTGGCCATCGAGCCCACCACGGGCGAGGTGCATCTGCGGCATCACATTTCTCCGTCCGGCGTGTATCGCGGCAAGAAGGTCATCAAGACCAAGGGCGAGTGATTCGGTTTTCCCTGAAACGGCCGGACGTTCCCACGTCCGGCCGTTTCATTATGGGACGCGCGACTGAATGACGATTACATTGGCGGTCGACTGCATGGGCGGCGACCACGGCCCGTCCGTGGTCGTCCCGGCTGTCCTCGAGTTTCTGCAACACGACCGCGACTGCGCCGCTATCCTTGTCGGGCGGGAGGAAGACCTGCAGCCATTTCTGGCGCAGGCCGACGCTTCGTTGTCCGGACGCTGGTCGGTACAGCATGCGAGCGAGGTCGTCGATATGCACGATCCCGTCGCGACCGCGCTGCGCGTCAAGAAGGATTCATCGATGCGCGTGATGGCCAATCTCGTCAAGGAGGGCAAGGCCAACGGTGCGGTATCCGCCGGCAATACCGGTGCTCTGATGGCGGTGTCGCGCTTCGTGCTGAAGACGCTGCCGGGCATCGACCGCCCCGCCATCGCCACGACATTGCCGACGATGCGTGGCCATACCTACATGCTCGATCTCGGTGCCAACGTCGATTGCGCGCCGGAGCATCTCCTTCAGTTCGGCATCATGGGCGCCATGCTTGCGGCCGCCCTTGAGCATGACGAGCGGCCCAGCGTTGGTCTGCTAAATATCGGCGAGGAAGACATCAAGGGCAATGAGGTCGTGAAACGCGCTGGGGAATTGCTCAAGGACAGCGATCTCAACTTCATCGGTAACGTCGAGGGCGACGACATCTACAAGGGTACGGCGGACGTCGTGGTCTGCGATGGTTTCGTCGGCAATGTGGCGTTGAAGACGTCCGAAGGTCTGGCGCGCATGGTCAGTACCTTCCTGCGTGAAGAATTCTCACGCAATCCGCTGACCAAGCTGGCGGGGCTGATCGCCATGCCTGTCCTCAAGGCTTTCAAGACACGCCTCGATCCGCGCCGCTACAATGGTGCCAGCCTGCTCGGCTTGAAGGGCGTGGTGGTCAAGAGCCACGGCTCGGCGGATGTGTTCGCTTACCGCCATGCGCTCGAACAGGCGGCGGAAGCGGCGCGCCAGAACCTGCCGGCGAAGATCGCGGCGCGCATGGCTGCAGCCATCGAGCATATTGGGCCAGCGCCGGTTCTTTGCGACTAAAAGGCAAGCGATGATCTATTCCCGCATCACCGGCACCGGCAGCTATCTTCCCGGCGATCCCGTCGATAACACTGCGCTGGTCGCCGCCAAGGGGCTGGATTCCTCCGACGAATGGATCGTCGAGCGCACCGGCATTCGCACCCGCCATCTGGCGCCGGCCGGTGTCGCAGCGAGCGATCTGGCGCTGGTCGCCTGCCAGCGGGCACTGGAAGCGGCCGACCGCCAGCCCAACGACATTGACCTGATCGTGCTGGCGACCTCGACGCCGGATTTCGTTTTTCCGAGTACCGCAACGATCCTGCAGGACAAACTGGGCATCACCAACGGTGCGGCGGCATTCGATTTGCAGGCGGTCTGCAGCGGCTTCATTTACGCCTTGTCCGTGGCCGACAAGTTCATCCGTTCCGGCTCGCATCGGCGTGCGCTTGTCGTGGGTGCCGAGGTTTTCTCGCGCATCCTCGACTGGAGCGATCGTGGCACCTGTGTGCTGTTCGGTGACGGAGCCGGCGCGATCGTTCTGGAAGCCTCCGACCAGCCGGGCATCCACGCCACGGCGCTGCACGCGGATGGCCGTCATCGCGACATCCTCAGCGTGGCCGGCCAGCTTTCCGGCGGGCAGCCGATCGGCGATCCCTTCCTGCGCATGGATGGGCAGGCGGTATTCAAGTTCGCCGTCAAGGTACTGGCGGAAGTCGCGGAAGAGGTGGTCGCGGCAGCCGGGATGACCAAGGATCAGATCGACTGGCTGGTGCCGCACCAGGCCAACATCCGCATCATGCAATCGACGGCCAAGAAGCTGCACCTGCCGCCTGAAAAAGTGATCGTCACCGTCGATCGCCATGGCAATACCTCAGCGGCCTCGATTCCGCTGGCCTTCGACGAAGCCGTGCGCTCCGGAAAACTCGGCGCTGGCGAGACGGCACTGCTGGAAGGCGTCGGCGGCGGTTTCACTTGGGGCGCCGCCCTGATTACTCTGTGAGGTTCCAATCATGAAATTCGCATTCGTGTTTCCGGGACAAGGTTCGCAATCGCTGGGCATGATGGCCGCGTATGGTGACAGCCCGGTCATCCGTGGTACGTTCGACGAGGCTTCCTCTGCGCTGGGGCGCGATCTCTGGCAACTGGTCACAGAAGGTCCGGCAGAAGCGCTGTCGCAGACCGTGAATACGCAACCGCTGATGCTGACGGCAGGCATCGCCGTCTGGCGCCTGTGGCAGGAAAAGCAGGGGCCGCAGCCTGCGATGGTTGCCGGGCACAGCCTCGGTGAATATGCGGCGCTGGTCGCCGCAGGCGTGCTGGATCTAAAGACGGCTGTGCCGCTGGTTGAACTGCGCGCCAAGGCGATGCAGGATGCTGTCCCGGCGGGTGTCGGCGCGATGGCGGCGATCCTCAACCTCGATGCCGAGAAGGTGAAGGCCATTTGCGCCGAACAGGCGCAGGGCGAGGCCGTGCAAGCGGTCAATTTCAACTCGCCCGAACAGACCGTGATCGCCGGCCACAAGGCGGCGGTCGAGCGCGCCGCCGAGGCTTGCAAGGCGGGCGGCGCCAAGCGCGCCGTGATGCTGCCGGTATCCGCCCCTTTCCACTCATCGCTGATGCAGCCGGCGGCCGAGCGCCTGCAGGCGGCGCTGGCTAATCTGGATTTCAAGGCCCCGTCAATCCCGGTGCTGAACAACGTCGATGTCACGGTCGTGAGCGATCCCGCGGGCATCAAGGCTGCGCTGGTGCGCCAGGCCGCTGCCCCGGTGCGCTGGGTCGAGACGATGCGTGCGATGCAGGCGGCCGGCATCACCCATGTCTTCGAATGCGGTCCCGGCAAGGTATTGGGCGGACTGACCAAACGTTGTGCCGACGGCTTGGCCGGCGGCGCCATGAACGACCTCGCGGGCGTAGACTCGACGCTTGCTCTTGTGAAAGGATGATCATGAATGAATCCCTGAAAGGACAAGTCGCATTCGTCACCGGTGCCTCGCGCGGCATCGGCGCGGCGATCGTGCAGGCATTGGGACAGCGCGGTGCGACCATCGTCGGCGCCGACATCAACGAGGCCGCCGCGGGCGAAATCCAGAAGGCGCTCGACGCCGCCGGTTTCCCCGGCTGGGGCGCGGTGCTCGACGTGACCGACGGCGCGGCCTGCGAAGCCGTCATCGGCGAAGTCGAAAAGCGCTACGGCGCGGTGACCATCCTCATCAACAACGCCGGCATCACGCGCGACAATCTCGCCATGCGCATGAAGGACGACGAGTGGGATGCCGTCATCAATACCAACCTCAAGTCGGTGTTCCGTCTCTCCAGGCTGGTGCTGCGCGGCATGATGAAGGCGCGTACCGGCCGCATCATAAATATTTCCTCGGTGGTCGCCGCCTCCGGCAACCCTGGCCAGATCAACTATGCAGCCTCGAAGGCCGGCGTCGCCGGCCTGTCGCGCTCGCTGGCACAGGAAGTCGGCAGCCGCAACATCACGGTCAATTGCGTGGCGCCCGGTTTCATCGATACCGCGATGACCCGCGCGCTGTCTGACGAACAGCGCAATGCGCTGATCGGCAAGATCCCGCTCGGACGACTGGGGCAGGTGGAAGACATCGCCAACGCGGTCGCCTTTCTGGCCAGCCCGGAGGCGTCCTACATCACGGGCACCATGCTGCATGTGAACGGCGGCATGTACATGGTTTGATCTGTCACGGGATTTTGAAACCTTTTTGCTAAACTACGCGGGTTTAAAACACCCGCCTTCACAGGGAAGGAGCAATCACAATGGATAACATCGAACAGCGCGTCAAGAAAATCGTTGCCGAACAACTCGGCGTGAACGAAGCCGACATCAAGACCGATTCGTCTTTCGTCGATGACTTGGGCGCCGATTCGCTCGACACGGTCGAACTGGTGATGGCCCTCGAAGAAGAATTCGAGTGCGAGATTCCGGACGAGGAGGCCGAGAAGATCACCACCGTCCAGCAGGCGATCGACTACGTCAACAACAACCTCAAGAAGTAATCCCAAGGGGCACGCTGTGCCCTTTGTTATTCCCGCATCCCCTAGGAGATAGCCTTGTCGCGTCGCAGAGTCGTCGTGACCGGTCTGGGACTCGTCTCGCCGGTCGGCAATAATGTTGCTGATAGCTGGAATGCCATTCTTGCCGGCACCAACGGCATTGGTCCGATCACCCGCTTCGACGCATCCGCCCTCAAGGCGCGCATCGCAGGCGAGGTCAAGGGCTTCAATGTCGCCGACTATCTCTCGCCAAAAGAGGCGCGGCGCATGGATGTCTTCATCCACTATGGCATGGCGGCGGGGATTCAGGCTTTTCGCGAATCCGGGCTGGTCGTTACTGCCGAAAACGCTCATCGCATCGGCGTGAACATCGGTTCGGGCATTGGCGGCCTGCCGATGATCGAGGAAACGCACAACGACTTTCTCGCCGGCGGCCCACGAAAGATTTCGCCCTTTTTCATTCCGGGCACGATCATCAACATGATTTCGGGCAACCTGTCGATCATGCTGGGCCTCAAGGGGCCGAACATTGCCGTGGTGACGGCCTGCACGACTGGCCTGCACGCCATCGGCACCAGCTTCCGTATGATCCAGTATGGCGATGCGGATGCGATGGTTTGCGGCGGCGCCGAGTCGACAGTGACGCCGCTGGCTGTCGGTGGTTTCGCTTCCGCGCAGGCACTCTCCACGCGCAACGACGATCCGGCGACGGCGAGCCGTCCCTGGGACAAGGGGCGTGACGGCTTCGTGCTCGGTGAGGGTGCCGGCGTCATGGTGCTCGAAGAGTACGAGCATGCCAAGGCACGTGGTGCGCATATCTACTGCGAACTCGCCGGTTTCGGCATGAGTGGCGACGCCTATCACATGACGGCGCCTGACACCGACGGGCCGTGCCGCAGCATGGTGAATGCGCTCAAGGATGCCGGCATCAATGCCGACCAGGTGCAATACATCAATGCGCACGGCACCTCGACGCCACTCGGCGACAAGAACGAAACCGAGGCGATCAAACTTGCCTTTGGCGACGCCGCGCGCAAACTGGTGGTGAATTCCACCAAGTCGATGACCGGCCACCTGCTTGGCGGAGCTGGCGGACTGGAGTCGGTGCTGACCGCGCTGGCCGTGCATCATCAGGTTTCTCCTCCGACGATCAACATCATCGATCAGGATCCGGAGTGCGATCTGGATTACTGCGCCAATGCCGCGCGTGACCTGAAAATCGACATTGCCATCAAGAACAATTTCGGCTTCGGTGGCACCAATGGAACCCTCGCTTTCAAGCGAGTGTAGTTAGGGGCGGCGGGCAGTGCAGCTGCCCATCACTGTAATGATCGACCGACAGCCGCCGCTTGTGCGGCTGTTTTGTCGTGGCGACATCGTCGCCCTGACGCTGTATGCTGACGGCCGCTTGCGGATCGAACGGAACGATGGTTCGCAGGACGAAGCGCAAATCGAGCCGGGTACGGCGGTCTATTCAGGTCTCGTGATTCTGCGCCTGCGTGTGAACGGCCAAGTTGAATCCATGGTGTTGCCGCGTGCGGCAACCGGTAGCGATCATCATCGACGATTGCGGGTCTGGCTTAAATGGCGCGCTACTGTCGCGGCGTAAGTACTGTGTTGCGTGCCCTGGGTTGCAGGTCGGGGTAGTCGCGGCTGTAGTGCAGGCCACGGCTTTCCTTGCGCCTTAGCGCGCATTCGACGATCAGATGCGCAGTCAGTACCAGGTTGCGCAATTCGATCAGGTTGTTGCTGACCCGGAAGCTTGCGTAGAACTCGTCGATTTCCTTTTCCAGCAAACGGATGCGGTGCTTGGCACGTTCGAGCCGCTTGGTGGTACGCACGATGCCTACATAGTCCCACATGAAGCGGCGCAATTCGTCCCAGTTGTGGGAGATGACGATTTCCTCGTCGGCGTCCGTGACACGCGATTCGTCCCAGTGCGGCAGCTTCGGCGACTTGTGCGGCTTCTGGTTGCGGATGTCGTGCGCGGCCGCTTCGCCATAGACGAGGCACTCGAGCAGCGAGTTGCTCGCCAGCCGGTTCGCACCATGCAGGCCAGTGCAGGAAGCTTCGCCCAGCGCATACAGACCTGGTACGTCGGTGCGTGCGTCCAGATCGACGACGATGCCGCCGCAGGTGTAGTGGGCAGCCGGCACGACCGGGATCGGCTCATTGGCGATGTCGATGCCCAGTTCGAGGCAGCGTGCATGGATGTTCGGGAAATGCTCGCGCAGGAACGGTTCGCCCTTGTGGGTCATGTCGAGGAATACGCAGTCGAGGCCGCGCTTCTTCATTTCGTAGTCGATGGCGCGGGCGACGATGTCGCGTGGCGCCAGTTCCAGCCGCGGGTCGTGGTCGGTCATGAAGCGCGTGCCGCCATGCGCTTCGGGAAGGCGCAGGACGCCGCCTTCGCCGCGCATCGCTTCGGTGATCAGGAATGACTTGGCGCGCGGGTGGTAGAGACAGGTTGGATGGAACTGGATGAACTCCATGTTCGCCACGCGACAGCCGGCGCGCCAGGCCATGGCGATGCCGTCGCCCGTGGCGGTGTCGGGGTTACTGGTGAACAGGTAGGACTTGCCTGCGCCGCCGCTCGCGATGACGGTGTTCGGTGCGGAGAGCGTCAACACGTGCTCATTGTCAAGGTCGAGCACATAGGCCCCCCAGCAGCGCTGGGTCTTCAGGCCAAGCTTGCTGCCGGTGATCAGGTCGATGGCAATGTGGCGTTCCAGCACGGTGATGTTGGGGTGCTGGCGCACTTTTTTGCTCAGTGTCTGCTGCACCGACGCGCCGGTGGCATCGGCGACATGGATGACTCGCCGTGTGCTGTGTCCGCCCTCGCGCGTCAGGTGATAGCCGCCAGCGTCACGCGTGAACGGCACGCCTTGCTCGATCAGCCAGTCGATGGCCGTGCGGCCATGCTCGACGACGAAGCGGGTAGCGACAGGGTCGCACAGGCCGGCGCCGGCGACGAAAGTATCTTGAATATGGGACTCAACCGAATCGGTACCATCCAGCACGGCGGCGATGCCGCCCTGCGCATAGTTGGTGGCCGTGTCGTCGATCAGACGTTTGGTGACCATCGCGACGCGATGCGTGTCGGCAAGGCGCAAAGCAAGCGTCTGGCCGGCGAGGCCGCTGCCGATCACGATGACGTCAAAGGTCCTCAGAAACTCTTCTTTTGCCATGGTGCGACTGACTATACACGATGGCCGTGGAACTAATTCCGTTTTGGCCGGTCATTTGGCCAGCGAAGACCCGGAGCGGAAAGTGCATAAAGAGAAGGCGGCTATACTGATGCGCCATTTAATTTTGATAACAAGATCGCCACGTCATGGGAGAGCGCGAAGCCGATTTGCTGCTGGTCGAGCGGGTGCAGTCCGGCGACCGGGAAGCCTTCGGTCTGCTGGTCGGCAAGTACCAGCGCAAGCTGTTGCGGCTGGTGATGCGACTGGTGCGCGATCCGGCCGAGGCCGAGGATGTGACGCAAGAGGCTTTCATCAAGGCCTATCGGGCATTGCCGAATTTCCGCGGCGACAGTGCCTTTTACACCTGGCTCTACCGTATCGGCGTCAATACTGCCAAGAACTGGCTGGTGGCGAACGGTCGGCGCATGCCGGTCATGAGCGAGATCGTCGATGACGAAACGGATGGCATCGAGGAAAGCGTGCTGCTGCGCGACGATGAAACTCCCGACCGAGTGCTCATGTCCCGCCAGATCGGAGAAACCGTGAATGCCGCCATGGAAGCCCTGCCCGAGGATTTGCGCACGGCCATCAGCCTGCGCGAGATCGATGGCTTGTCGTATGAAGAGATTGCCCAAGTTATGGATTGTCCGATTGGTACGGTGCGATCGCGGATTTTCCGCGCGCGCGAGGCGATCGCGGTGCGGCTGAAGCCACTGCTGGACACCGCGCCGGATCGTCGGTGGTAGGAAATGGAAGTTTGGAGAGTGCAATGAATAATGAACAAGCGACCGAAATCTCCGCACTGATCGATGGCGAACTGGAAGCGCATGAAGTGCGCGCCGCCATCAAGGCTAGTCTGAACGATGCTGACCGCTGGCGGATTTATGGACTGATCGGCGACGGATTGCGCGGCGAGCCCGTCGATGCTCCGGACATGACCGCAAGCGTGATGGCCCGCATCGGCGAGGAACCGGTCATCCTGGCGCCGCGCAACCTGCGACCGCAGCAGCGCCATCATCCATTGCTGGCGCTGGCGGCGTCCGTTGCCGGTGTGGCGGTGGTCGGGTGGCTCGCACTGGCTGGTCATCAGCAAGCGCCGACGGCGGGTCAGCCTTTGGCCGTGGCTCATGAGGCACGGATGAATGTCGCTGGCATTGCCACCGGTGCCGTCCCGCCAGCGCCGACTTTCAGCAAGGCACCGCAAGCTGCCTTGCAGGGCGACATGAGCGAATACCTGCTCGCCCATCATGCGCAGGCATCAACCGGAAGGCTGGGCGATAGCACTCAGCAGATCCGTACCGTTGCGATGAGTGCCGCGCGTCCATGAAGTCGTTGGCGCTGATCGGTTTCTGGCTGGCGGCGGGCTTTGTCAGCCCGACGGTTTGGGGCCAGAAGGTTCCGGTCCAGAAAGAAGAGCTGCAGTGGCTGCAACGGGTTTCCACCGCCGCGCAGAAACTCAACTACAGCGGAACTTTCGTATATCGCAACGGCAGTCATAGCCAAACTTCCCGCATCGTGCATCTGGCCAGCAACGGCAACCAGATGGAAAAGCTAGAAGTGCTTGACGGCAGTCCGCGCGAATTTGTCCGGTTCAACGACGAGATCAGCTGCTATTTGCCGGATCACCAGTTGGTCATCGTCGAGCAGCGCAGCGTGCGCCGCGGTTTTCCCGCGCTGCTTCCGGCGAGTCTGGCCGGCCTCAACGATCATTACCAGATTCGCAAGGGCAGTACGGCGCGTGTTGCCGGTTTCGACAGCCAGATCATTCGTCTCGAACCGCGCGATGCCTGGCGCTATGGACACCAATTGTGGGTGCATATCGGTTCCGGCCTCCTGCTCAAGGCGAATATCTTCGATGAGCGTGGCGAAGCGCTGGAATCGATGGCGTTCACGGATTTGCGCATCGGCGAGCCGATTCATCCGGAAGCGCTCAAGCCAAGCTATGCCGCGAGCGCCAAGGAAAACTGGAAGATCCGGCAGGCCAGGCTGAGCGATTTGCGCGACGATGCGCAGTGGATTTTCCGGACCGATCTTCCCGGTTTTCGCAAACAGGCCGCACTGCGCCGGAGCATGGGCGTGGATAGCGAAGACCTGGACATGCTGCATTGGGTATTTTCGGATGGCCTGGTGGCCTTGTCGGTGTTCATTTCACCTCTCCGCCCGCAGGTCGATGGCGGCGAAGAAAGCTTCCAGAACATGGGTGCGCTCAGTGTGCTGAAGCGCGTGGTCGATGGTCATCAGCTTGTCGTCATGGGCGATTTGCCGCCGGCAGCGCTCAAGCGTTTCGCCGCGGGTATCGGGATGCGCGGCAAATGAACGAAACCGACGCGACCGTCGTGCGTCTCGAAGGACCCTATGCCTGGGTACAGGCTGCGGCGCCGGCTCCCGCGTGCGGCAGTTGCTCACAGAAGGATGGATGCAAAAGCGCTGGAGTGGGCGGCCTCCTCGACGAAGGCAGTTCCAAGACCCGCAAACCGTACATTTTGCGTTTGCCGAATACGATCCATGCGCGTCCGGGTGATGCGGTCGTCATCCATGCGGCGGATGGCATGGTGATCAGAGCCGTCTGGCGGGCTTACGGCATTCCTTTGCTGCTGGCACTGGGAGCCGCCACGCTGGCCATGGTAGCGACGGGCAATGAGTTGGTCGCAATTGCCGGAATGCTGCTTGGACTGATGGCCGGCTTTCTCATGATGCGTGCGAAAGGACTTGATTCATCTCGGTCGGAACCTATTTTGTCGATGAGTTTCAAACAGACTTCTGTCATAACTGTCAAAGGTCACTAGACATGCTTAAAAATTGGTTGTTGGCCATCTGGCTGGGTTTGTTTTCCATTCTGGTGCAGGCACAGTCGCGGGAACTCCCCGACTTCGCCGATCTTGCCGAAAAGCAGGGCATTGCCGTGGTGAACATCAGTGCGACGCAAGTCGTGCGCGGCAACGCACGCGGGGCGCATCCTTTTGACGAAGACGATCCTGCCTTCGAAATGTTCCGGAGATTTGCGCCGCACCTGTTCCCGCGCATTCCCGGAGCGCCGCGCGACTTCGAGAACAAGTCGCTGGGGTCCGGATTCATCGTCAGCGCGGATGGCTTCATCCTGACCAATGCGCATGTCGTCGATGGCGCCGACGAGGTGGTCGTCAAACTTTCTGACAAGCGCGAATTCAAGGCGAAGGTGATCGGTACCGACAAGCGCACCGACGTGGCCTTGATCAAGATCGAGGCCAGCGGCTTGCCGAGCGTGCGACTGGGGGATCCTGCCAAGCTTCGTGTCGGAGAGTGGGTGGTGGCGATCGGATCGCCCTTCGGCTTCGAAAATACCGTCACGGCGGGCATCGTCAGCGCCAAGGGTCGTTCACTGCCCCAAGAAAACTTCGTGCCCTTCATTCAGACCGATGTGGCCATCAATCCCGGCAATTCCGGTGGTCCGCTTTTCAACATGAAAGGCGAAGTGGTCGGGGTCAATTCGCAGATCTACAGCCGTTCGGGTGGTTATCAGGGCATTGCCTTCGCGATTCCCATCGATGTGGCCATGGAAGTGCAGTCGCAACTGCGCGCCTCGGGCAAGGTGCAGCGCGGCCGCATCGGCGTGGCGATCCAGGAAGTGACCAAGGAGCTGGCCGACTCCTTCGGTCTTGGCAAGCCGCAGGGAGCGCTCATTGCCTCCGTCGAGAAGGGCAGCCCGGCCGACAAGGCGGGACTCGAGGTCGGTGATGTCATCCTGCGCTTCAACGACAAGCCGGTCACCCAGTCTTCCGACCTGCCGCGCATGGTGGGCAACACCAAACCGGGAACCAAGGCCGGCATGCAAGTCTGGCGCAATGGCGCAGCGCGGGACATGAACGTGACCGTCGGCGAGATGCCCGACGAGCAAGTCGCCGGACGTAGCCAGCGGCGCGGTAAACCGGCGGAAGCGGTACCCGCCAACCGGCTGGGTTTGGTTTTGTCCGAGCCGACCACCGAACAGAAGCGTCAGCTTGGCATTCGCAGCGGCCTGATCGTCGATGAAGTGCGCAACGGTTCGCGCAATGACCTGCGGCAGGGCGACGTCATCCTCGCGCTGATCCAGAAAGGTGTGCAGACGGAGGTGAAGACCGTGGAGCAATTCAACGGCTTGCTGGCCAAGACCGACAAGGACAGCATGGTCACGCTGCTGGTGAAGCGCGGCGACAGCCAGACCTTCGTCACGATCAAGGGCGGGCAGGATAAGTAATCCGACACCCGACCGCGAAAGCCGGCGAAAGTGCGTGAGGTTTTGGCCGGCTTTCGATAAAATCCGCCTTTCGCTTTTTCGAGGCGCTTTTTAGCGCCTTTATTATTCGTGCGGCATATCAGAAACTTTTCCATCATCGCCCATATCGACCACGGCAAATCGACGCTGGCCGATCGCATCATTCAGCGCTGTGGCGGCCTGTCCGATCGCGAAATGTCCGAGCAGGTGCTCGATTCGATGGACATCGAGCGCGAGCGCGGCATCACGATCAAGGCGCAGACCGCGGCGCTCTGGTATCAGGCGCGCGATGGCCAAAGGTACAACCTGAACCTGATCGATACCCCGGGCCACGTCGACTTTTCCTACGAGGTTTCGCGCAGCCTGTCCGCCTGCGAAGGCGCTCTGCTGGTCGTCGATGCCTCGCAGGGCGTCGAGGCGCAGACGGTCGCGAACTGCTACACCGCCCTTGATCTGGGGGTCGAGGTCGTGCCGGTGCTCAACAAGATGGACCTGCCGCAGGCCAATCCGGATGGCGCGCGCGAGGAAATCGAGGAAGTTATCGGCATTGACGCCACCGAAGCGATTCCCTGCTCGGCCAAGACCGGCATGGGCATCGATGACATCCTCGAAGCAGTGATCGCCAAGGTGCCCGTGCCCAAGGGCGATCCGGCAGCACCTCTTAAGGCTTTGATTATCGACTCATGGTTCGACAACTACGTCGGCGTGGTGATGCTGGTGCGCGTCGTCGATGGCGCACTGAAGGCCAAGGAAAAAATCCGTTTGATGTCGACGGGCGCGGTACATCTGTGCGAGCAGGTCGGCGTGTTCTCGCCGAAATCGCAGCCCAAGGATGTCCTGTCCGCGGGTGAGGTGGGTTTCATCATTTCCGGTATCAAGGAACTGAAGGCGGCAAAAGTCGGCGATACCGTGACGGCAGCCGATCGGCCAGCTGCCACGCCGTTGCCGGGTTTCAAGGAGATCAAGCCGCAAGTGTTCGCCGGACTCTATCCGGTGGAGGCGAACCAGTACGACCAGTTGCGTGAGTCGCTGGAAAAACTGCAGCTCAACGATGCCTCGCTGCATTACGAGCCGGAAGTGTCGCAGGCGCTCGGCTTTGGCTTCCGCTGTGGCTTCCTTGGCCTGCTGCACATGGAAATCGTGCAGGAACGGCTGGAACGCGAATTCGACCAGGACCTGATCACGACCGCGCCGACCGTGGTCTATCAGGTGCGCATGCGTGACGGAACGGAGATTCTTGTCGAGAATCCGTCGAAGCTGCCGGATACGCAAAAGATCGAGGAAATCCGCGAGCCGATCATCACCACGGCGATCTTCGTGCCGCAGGACTATCTGGGCGCGGTGATCACCCTGTGCGAGTCGAAGCGCGGTTCGCAGGTCGATATGCGCTATCACGGCCGCCAGGTGCATGTGACCTATGAGATGCCGCTTGCAGAAGTGGTGTTCGATTTCTTCGATAAGTTGAAGTCGGTATCGCGCGGCTATGCCTCTCTGGACTACGAGTTCAAGGAATACCGCGCAGCGGATGTGATCAAGCTCGACATTCTGATCAATGGCGAGAAGGTCGATGCCTTGTCGGTCATCGTGCATCGCGCCAACGCCAATTATCGCGGTCGGGAACTGGCGGCGAAAATGCGCGGCCTGATTCCGCGCCAGATGTACGACGTGGCCATCCAGGCGGCGATCGGTTCCACCATCGTGGCGCGCGAGAACGTCAAGGCCATGCGCAAGGACGTGCTGGCCAAGTGCTATGGCGGCGACATCACGCGGAAGAAGAAACTGCTGGAAAAACAGAAAGCCGGCAAGAAGCGCATGAAACAGGTCGGCAGCGTCGAAATTCCACAAGAGGCCTTTCTGGCCGTGCTCCGGGTTGACGACAAATGAATTTCGCCCTGATTCTTTTCATCCTGCTGGTCATCAGCGCGGTATTGTGGGTGGCGGACCACTTTTATTTTCGCAAGCGGCGCTCACCCGAAGCCAAGGAACCGGTCTGGGTCGAATATGGCGCCAGCTTCTTCCCGGTCATCCTGATCGTTTTCCTGCTGCGCTCTTTCATCGTCGAACCCTTCAAGATTCCCTCGGGCTCGATGATTCCGACGCTGCTGGTGGGCGATTTCATCGCCGTCAATAAGTACACCTACGGCATCCGCCTGCCAGTCATCAACAAGAAGATCATTGAACTGAACACGCCGGGGCGAGGCGACGTCGTGGTGTTCCGCTATCCGCCCGATCCTTCGCTCGACTACATCAAGCGCGTGGTCGGCCTGCCCGGCGACCGGGTGGCTTACTTGAACAAGCGCCTGACGATCAATGACCAGCCGGTGGCGATAGAAAAGACCGGCGACTACTTCGATGCCGAACGTCTTTTCTACACGCCCAGCTATGAGGAAAAGCTGGGCGAGCAGAAGCACATGCTGCTGATCGAAGACAATTCGCCGGCTTACGTGCCTCATGTGATGCAGTTTCCGCAGCGCGACAAATGCCACTACAATACCGAAGGATTCATCTGCGAGGTACCGGCCGGGCAGTATTTCGTCATGGGCGACAACCGTGACAATTCGCAGGACAGCCGGGTCTGGGGCTTCGTTCCGGACGAAAATCTGGTCGGCAAGGCGTTCTATATCTGGTTCAATTTCAGCGATCTGAAGCGCATTGGCAGTTTCCGCTAATAGGAGGCAGGGATGAAGAAAAGACAACATGGCGTGACCCTTTCCGGTCTTCTGGTCGGGGCGTTCGTGGTGGCCATCCTCGCGCTTCTCGGCATGAAGGTTTTCCCCGAATACATGGAGCACAAAGCCGTCGCCGACGCCATCAAGAAAGTCGCATCGGGCACCGGCCCCGAGACTTCCGTCAGGCAGGTCCGCGATGCCTTCGATCGCCAGGCCAACGTCGATTACATTTCCGCCATCACCGGCGCCGATCTGGAAGTTACCAAGGAGGCCGGTGCCATCGTGATCGCGTACTCCTACGAAAAGCGCATTCCCCTGGTTGCTAACGTCAGCCTGCTGCTCGACTTCACGGGTTCGTCCAGGGAGTGAGCCCACCCCGCAATCGCCGCTGCGCGGCGATCTCCCCTCAAGGGGCAGAAACACTCGGGACGGCCCTTCGTGCTTCCTAGTTTGTCCGCGCGGCTGGAACAGTCACTCGCACACTGCTTCATCCGGCCTGAGTTGCTGCGTCAGGCCCTGACGCATCGCAGTCATTCGTCGCCCCACAACGAGCGGCTCGAATTTCTCGGCGACAGCGTGCTGAACTGCACCGTCGCGACCTTGCTGTTTCAGCAGTTTCCCAACCTCAAGGAAGGCGAGCTTTCGCGCTTGCGCGCCAATCTGGTGCGTCAGGAAGCATTGGCCGAAATTGCCGCCGATCTGGGTTTGGGCGACATCCTGCGCTTGGGCGAGGGGGAACTCAAGAGCGGCGGATTCCGCCGTCCCTCGATCCTCGCCGACGCCCTCGAAGCGATCTTCGGCGCGATCTATCTCGACGCCGGTTTCGATGCGGCAAAGACGACCATCGAGCGACTCTATCGCACCCGTATCGACCGGATCGATCCGCGCAATACGGGCAAGGATGCCAAGACGGCCCTGCAGGAATGGTTGCAGGGACGCCGCCTGCCGCTCCCGCACTATGAATTGGCCGAGACGCACGGCGAGGCGCATGCGCAGGAATTCGTCGTCCATTGCAGCATTCCGTCCATCGATCTGCAGGTAACGGGCCGGGGCGGCAGCCGCCGCGCCGCCGAGCAGGAAGCGGCGCAATCCGCCATCGCGAAACTGACACAACCATGAATGCACCTGCGACATTTCACGCCGGCTATCTGGCCATCGTCGGCTGTCCGAACGTCGGCAAGTCGACGCTGATGAATCGTCTCGTTGGCGCGAAGCTCAGCATCACCTCGAGCAAGGCGCAGACGACGCGGCATCGCATCCACGGCATCCTGACGACCGACGACTGCCAGTACGTTTTCGTCGATACGCCGGGCGTCCAGATGCAGCACCGCACGGCGCTCAACCGCGCGATGAACCGGACCGTGAATTCCGCGCTGGCCGATGTCGATGTGATCCTCTTCGTCATCGATGCCAATGCCAAACGCGGTTGGCGCAATGAGGATCGCGAAGTCCTGGCGCGCCTGCCGACTGATCGTCCCATCGTGCTGGTGATCAACAAGGTCGACCGCCTGGCCGACAAGAATGCCTTGCTGCCGCTGATGGCCGCCATCGCGAACGAGCATGCCTTCGCCGACATCGTGCCGGTGAGCGCCGAGAAGGGCGAGAACCTCGATACCCTGCTCAAGGTCGTTGGCAAATATCTGCCTGAGGCACCGCCGATCTTCGAACCCGATGAACTGACCGACCGTTCCGAGCGTTTCCTCGCCGCCGAACTGCTGCGCGAAAAGCTGTTCCGCAATCTCGGAGAGGAACTGCCCTACGGCATCGCCGTCGAGATCGAGAAGTATGAAGAGGAAGGTGGTCTGCGCAGGATCCACGCGGCGGTGATCGTCGACCGGGACGCGCACAAGGCCATCGTCATCGGCCGGGGCGGCGAACGGCTCAAGCGGGTCGCGAGCGACGCACGCAAGGACATGGAAAAACTCTTCGGCGGCAAGGTCTGGCTGGAAACCTGGGTCAAGGTGAAGAGCGGCTGGGCCGACGATGAGCGCGCCCTGAAAAGCCTCGGTTACGAATGAGCGCCCAGCGCCAGCGCATTGATGGCGCGGCGGCTTACCTGCTGCACGCCTATCCCTACAGCGAAACCAGCCTGATCCTCGAAGTGTTCGCCCGCGACCATGGCCGGCTGGCCATGCTGGCACGCGGCGCGCGCCGCCCGCGTTCGGCGCTGCGCGGCGTGTTGCATGCCTTCCAGCCGCTCGAACTCGGCTGGTTCGGTGGCGGCGAGGTCAAGACGCTGGCGAAGGCCGAATGGCTGGGTGGCATTTCATTGCTGCGCGGCGAGGGCCTGCTGCTCGGCTATTACCTGAACGAGTTGCTGCTCAAGCTGCTGCCGCGCGAGGATGCGCATGCGGTGCTGTTCGATGCCTACGCCAGTGCGCTGGCGGCCTTGTCGCGCGGTGCGACGGAAACAGCCGAATTGCGTCGCTTCGAGAAGACGCTGCTGCGCGAACTGGGCTATGGACTGGTGCTGGATCGCGATGCCCACGGACAATCTGTCGACGCCGGGCGCAGCTACCGTTACCAGGTCGAGCGCGGCGCTGTGGCCGCCGACGCAACGGAATCCGGCCAGGCCATCAGCGGCAGGACGCTGCTCGACCTGGCGGAGGATAATTACGCCGATGCCCGCTGTCTTGCGGAAAGCAAGCAACTGATGCGTTACCTGCTGGCGCATTATTTGGCCGGTCAGCAATTGCAGACGCGGCGGGTGTTCATCGAATTGCAGGATGTCTGAGTGGAGAAATTGATAGCCCCCCACGCTCGTAAAACCAACTCGCTGCCCCCCACAGGGGGGCGTATGCCCCCTTGGGGCGGCCCTACGGAGGCAAGATCATGATTTACCTCGGAGTGAATATCGACCATGTGGCGACGCTGCGCCAGGCGCGCCGCACCTATGAACCCGATCCCGTCTGGGCCGCCGCCGAGGCGCATCTGGGCGGTGCGGACGCGATTACCGTGCATCTGCGCGAGGATCGCCGCCACATCGTCGATCGCGATGTCGAACTGCTGCGCCAAACCGTGCAGACCAAGCTGAACCTGGAAATGGGCGCCACCGACGAGATGGTCGGCATCGCCTGCCGCATCAAGCCCGAGATGGCGACGCTGGTGCCCGAAGGTCGTCATGAAGTGACCACCGAGGGCGGGCTCGACGTGGCCGGACAGGAGGTGCGCCTCAAGGAGAACATCGCGCGCATGCGGGACGCCGGCATCTACGTCAGCCTGTTCATCGACGCTGATCCGCGCCAGATCGAGGCCGCCGCGCGCGTTGGCGCACAGGCCTGCGAAATCCACACCGGCCCGTACGCCCACGCCTTCCACGACAACGGTCGCGACATCGAAAGCACCGCCGCGCAGGCGGAGCTGGCAAAAGTCGGCGTTGGCGGGACGGCAATCATGCAGCTCGGCATGCGCTTCAACGCCGGCCATGCCCTCAACTACGTCAATGTGCAGCCGATCGCCGCGCTGCCGGGCATCTGCGAACTGCACATCGGCCACGCCATCGTCAGCCGTGCCGTCTTCGTCGGCTTGCGTCAGGCGGTTGCCGAGATGAAGGCGCTCATTCGTACGGCATGATCACCGGCGTCGGCACCGACCTCGTCGCCATCGCGCGCATGCGCGAATTCTGGCAGCGCCACGGCGAACGGGCGCTGGAAAAGCTGCTCGCCCCGGAAGAGCGCGACGCCTGCCGTGCGAGCAACGACCCCGGCCGGTTTCTCGCCAAGCGATTCGCCGCGAAGGAGGCGCTTGGAAAGGCGCTCGGTACGGGCATTCGCGCGCCGGTGCTGCTGCCGGCCATCGCCGTGACGCACGACGAACTCGGCAAGCCGTCATTCAGCTTTGTTCCGGAACTGTCGGCCTGGATTGCTGCGCGGAGGGTCATCTGTCACCTGTCGCTTAGCGACGAAACGGACCACGCGCTGGCCTTTGTTGTTGTGGAGGAGGGAGCATGAACCGAGTGGATTACGGTCCCCTGATGATCGATATCGCCGGACCCAAACTGACCGCCGAAGAGCGCGAGCGCCTGCGTCATCCGCTGGTTGGCGGCGCGATTCTGTTCACACGCAACTATGTCGATCCGCGCCAGCTCACCGCGCTGTGCGCGGACATTCACGGCCTGCGCGCGCCGCGCCTGTTGATCGCTATCGACCACGAAGGCGGTCGCGTGCAGCGCTGTCGCGATGGTTTCACGCGCGTACCGCCGATGCGCCGACTCGGCGACTGGTGGGACCGCGATCCGCAGGCGGCGGTCGTTGGTGCGCGCGACATCGGTTTCACGCTCGCCGCCGAATTGCGCGCCTGCGGCGTCGACCTGTCCTTCACCCCGGTGCTCGACCTCGATTACGGCACCAGCGGCATCATCGGCGACCGGGCGCTGCATCGGCGCCCCGAAGCGATCGTCGCGCTGGCCGGTGCGTTGATCGACGGCCTGCATGCGGGCGGCATGGCCTGCTGTGGCAAGCATTTTCCCGGGCACGGCTTCATCCGCGCCGACTCGCACCTCGCCCTGCCGGTCGATGAACGGGAAATGACCGCTATGACCGAGGATCAGGTACCCTATCGCGGATTGAAGCTGGATGCCGTGATGGCGGCGCATGTCCTGTTCCCGCGCGTCGATGCGCGGCCGGCCGGCTTTTCGCCGGTCTGGCTCGGCAAGCTGCGCACGGAATTCGGCTTCGACGGCGCGATCTTCAGCGACGACTTGTCGATGGAAGGCGCGGCCATCGCCGGCGACATGGTCGGCCGGGTCGACGCGGGCTGGGAGGCTGGCTGCGACATGATGCCGGTGAGCAATGTGCCCGATGCCGTGGTCAAGGTGCTCGACGCGTGGCAGCCGCGAACGACGGCGGAGCGGAATCAGAAGAGTTCGGCGCGCATCGCGCGCCTGATGCCGGCGCAGGCCGCGCCGGACTGGGCCGATCCAAGCGAGCTGGGCCGGCTGTGTTCAGCCGGCCGGGCCGCGTGTCAGGCGCTGATGGCCTGACACGCGAAAGTCAGCTTCGGCGAGACGGCACCTCCTGCCTCAAACTACGTCAGAAGTTGCTGAAATTGCACTTGTCGCCCTTGCATTCCACGTCGGCGTTGAGGAAGTAGGCGTCATAACCTTTCTTGCGCAATTCGCCCGCGACGATGGCGCCGCGCGTGCCGGTCGGGCAGATCGCGTACAGCTTCTTGCCCTTCGGCAACAGGTCGAGCTTCCTGTCGAGTTCATCCATCGGCACGGAAAGCGCGCTCGGAAGCTTGCCAGCCGAAAGCTCGTGCGCCGCGCGCACGTCGATGATCACCGCGTTCGGATCCTGGCCGGCAAGGGCCTTTTCGAAATCGGCCCGGGCGAGTTCGTTCTTCGCCGGCTTGCGTTGCCAGGCGACACTCGAGTTCACCGGTCCCTTCGCCACGGCGCCGCCGCCCTTTACCCAGCCATCAAAGCCGCCGGCAACCAGTGCGACCCGGCGGATGCCTTCGGTCCTGAGCGTGCTTGCCGCCGTGTTCGCCTGCTCCTCGCTGGCGCCATACAGGACGTAAGCGGCTTTCTTGGGCAGGTTGTCGACCGCTTTCTCGATTCCGGCGAAGGGAATGGATACTGCGCGCGGAATGCGGCCGGCTTCGGCCTGTTTCGCTTCGCGTAGATCGATCAGGACAATGTCGCCCTCGGCCACATATTTCTGGCTGGCGTGCAGCGGATGGCCTGCCTTGGTCCAGGCGGCCTCGCCTTCGAGATAGACGCGCACGTTGCCGTAGCCGGCGGCTTGCGCGAGCGCGGCCGAATTCGTGCTTTGCGCACAGGCCGGGTCGGCGCAGTAGAACACCAACTGCCGTCCCTTGTCCGCGGGCAGCAGGGCGGCGCCCTTTTCCTTGAGCGCCGCTTCCGGAATCGACAGCGCACCCGGTAGGTGGCCTTGCGCATGGCGATCGGCCGGACGTGCATCGATCAGCGTGAATGCCGCCCTGGAGTCGACCAGGCTCTTGAGTTCGGCCGTTTTGATCTCGGTCGCCCCGGTCGGGAGGGCAGCGAGTTTCGGCGTCGCCTCGATGACATACGGCATGCCGTCGGCGCGTGTTTCGTACGTCACCTTGACCGGATAGCCGTTGAAGACCTGCCCGACGCCTTTCGACTTGGCGTCATAGCGCACGGTAATCAACTTGGGCTCTGCCGCAGTGCCGGTATCGACGGTCAATGTTTTGCCGTTGCTGGACTTAAGCTGCAATCTGCCTTCGATGACGCCGGTCTGCGCGACGGCAGCGGAAGATGTGGTTGCGCTGGTGGCGGCCGGCGGCGGCGTGGCGCAACCGGAAACGAGAGCGGCGAGCATGGCCGCGAGCAGAAGCGGTGGTGATTTCCTGGGCAGTAGGGTCATGGCGGGGTCCTGTGGCATTACGACGAAACGACCGCGGCTGTGAACAACCGCGTCCGGATGATGTCTGTTGTCCGTAACCCATTTCGGGCACGGACAACAGATATGCGGATTGTCTATGCGGAGGACGCCCTGGGCAAACGTGGATGCTTATTGCCCGATACGCGAAATTACTTGACGCGGTTCTTATATTCACCGGTGCGGGTATCGATCTCGATCTTGTCGCCGGTGACGACGAAGATCGGCACCATCACTTCGAGGCCGCTTGGCTTGATCTTCGCGGGCTTGAGCACCTTGCCCGAGGTGTCGCCCTTGACGGCCGGCTCGGTGTATTCGACTTCGCGCACCACGCTGTTGGGCATCTCGACCGAAATCGCCTTGCCATCGAAGAACACCACTTCGACTTCCATGCCGTCATCGAGGTAGGGGATCGCGTCGGACATGTTCTCGGCTTCGACTTCGTACTGGTGGTACTCGCTGTCCATGAAGACGTACATCGGATCGGCGAAGTAGGAGTAGGTGCATTCCTTGCGCTCGGGGATGACCTGCTCGAACTTGTCGTCGGCCTTGTAGATGGCTTCGGAGGGGTTACCGGTCAGCAGGTTCTTGAACTTGAACTTGACGACGGCGGCGCTGCGGCCACCCTTGTTGTATTCGGCCTTCTGGACGACCAGCGGATCGTTGCCGATCATCACGACGTTGCCGGCGCGGAGTTCCTGTGCGGTTTTCATGGTAAATGCCTGATTGGGGAAAATAAAAGGCGCGGATTATAGCTTTTCCCGACAGAACCTGACCAGATTTGTCGCAAGGTCGCCCTGGGCGGCAATCTGCCTCGCCCAGCCGGGCGCGGCGGCTGACAGATCGGGCAAGCGGGCCGCAAGAGTCGGCCAGCTCAGTGCGCCGTCCCCGTTCCAGGCGTGGAAGAAATCGCGAACCGTCACGTCCAGTGTGTAAAGGTTCAGGAAGGCGTCGAGTTTGGCGAAATGGATGTTCTCTTCCTGCGGATAGGCCTGCCAGACGAAGGACCGCGCCGCCCACTGGGCGCGCACGAAAGAATCCTCGCCGCGCACGAAATTCAGGTGGCAGCGATCCAGCAAGGCGTCGTACTCGGCCTGCGGCAGGAAGGGCAGGGCATGCAGCGTCAGGGCGCCGCGGCGAACGGAGGCGCCGGCCGGAAAGTCCCCGCCCAGCCAGCGGGCGACCTGTACGTTGGGATGTCCGGCGCAGACATGGCAGGTAAGCGGCTGGTTGCCGTCGCGCCACGCATCCAGCAGGGCGGGGAGTTGCGGGTTCTCGTAGCAGAACAGCGAGATTTCCAGCGGGCCAGCAAAACTCGGCGCTGGCGAGACGGCATGATTTCTTTCCCCGAGCAGTCCGCCGGTGCCTGGAGCGAAGCCGGGAAAGAAGAAATACTTTTGCAGTCCATCTTGCGGCGAGGGCAGACCGTGGCAGCCCGACACCCAGTCCTCGGCCGATAGGTATTCGAGGTTGATCCACACTGGCTGGCGCGGGCGGGCCCGCATCGCCGCGACGTAGGCCGGCGGCAGTTCGCACGCGAAGGCCTCGATCACGACATCGGCCGCGGCGATGCCCGAAAATTCTTCGGCCCAGCCGCGCACCTCGATCAGCGTCTGGCCGGGCGCAAGCAGGTCGATGGTGGCCGGGTCATCGATCCACAACCGCACCCGCCAGCCATGCCCGGTCGCCAGCTGCCGCGCCAGTCGCCAGCAGACTCCCGCATCGCCGTAATTGTCGATGACGGTGCAGAAAATTTCGCAGGCAAGCCCGGGCTGCCAATGAACGCTGGTTATCTTGGCCCCCGACTTTGCAAGGGCCGGCGAGCCACGAAATACTCGTAGGCGTAATAGCCGGAATGGCGGCGATGCATCTCGGGTTCCTCGGCGATCTGGTCGAGCATGGCCACGGCTTCGGCGTCGCCGGCGTATTTGCTGCGCAACTCGGCGATGCGCGCTTCCATGGGCGTGTAGAAATCGTCCCACCACGCTTCGTCGGGGAGGGGGAAGTGTCCGATCAGATCGAATTCGCATTCCCGAATCGCCGCCACATCGTCATCCAGCCATCCCATGGCCGGATAATCCAGGTCGAACCCCGCCTTGACTGCCGGAGGCGGGTTCTCCTTGCGCCAGATCGCATCGGTGAAAGCAAGGTAACCGCCGGGCCGCAGCAACTCCCGACAAACGCGCAACGCGTTGCGCAACCCGATGTTGTAGAGCGCGCCTTCCGACCAGACGAGGTCGAAGCTCCCCGGCGGCTGCCCAGTCCTGGCCATGTCGCCGACGATGGCGCTGACGCGCTGCGCCAGTCCGCGCGCAGCGATGGCCGCCCGCAGGCGCACGATGCTCGGCGCATGGCTGTCGATTGCCACGATGGAACCCGCCGGAACAAGCCCGGCCAGCTGGAGGGTTTGCCCGCCGACCCCGCAACCCAGATCGAGGATCGCGGCGGAAGGTGGCAGGTCGCGGCAAAGTCCGAGGGCTCTCGCGGCGCAAGCGCGGTTGCCGGGCCCCTGGCGGGGCAGGTTTTCATAGACCTCGAAAAAAATCTCCCAGAAACGGGGGCCGGGCTGGTTCATCTGTTCTGCGCCGATCAAGATGACCTCAGACCTGGTTTGGATAGCCAAACACTGGAATCAACAACAACAATCATGGCGGGTAACCGGCTTCGCGCGGTTATATGCGCGAGGTCCTGTTGACCGATGGGCTGGGTGTCTGTGCCACGGCGATGGATTATTGGCCTGATGCTGTGCGACGCTTTGCTACAGATTTGTGAGTTGCGCTCGCAACCGGGCTTGGTCGCTCAGTAAGGCGACCGGTAACGTACTTATGCAGAACGCTTGCAATGAGCGTTTGATACGGCACACCTTCCTCAAGAGCCTTAACTTGAATATCGCTTAGATCGCCGGAGGACAGGCGGATATTGACGCGGCGATCCTTGATTGCGGTAGCACGCGCGGCAGCCTTGAACTTTGAAAGTTCAGCTTTCGTTGCGATCGACTTCAGTTGACCTTTCTCAAAGGCATTCAGCACTTCGAGTTCGTATTCGTCAATTTTCGGCATCTGTTTCACCTTGATTCAAATAGACCCGCGTGGCCTTGCGGCTCGGGATTACGGTCTTGAGGAAAAAGTAATCTTCCTCTTCGACGAAAGGCACCAAGCAGGCGTAGTTGTCGCACGACACGACGAGAATGCGCTGCTTTGGATATTTCGCTTGGTTCGGGTGAGCCAAGACGTCCAGCAAGCCGCCGGACTCAATGGCGATCACGATGCTCTCAAACGAAATGCCCCGCTCAGTCGTGAGCGTTTCATTCTTCTCGGCGTTCCAGCGAAATGGTTTCATTTGACAATTTTACACCGCTGTGTGCCTATTGTCACCACGGACTCAAGACGCCCAACGTCGAAGCTCAGGGGCGCGCCGCTTGCGGCGCGTCCCGCTGGAGCGCAGTGTTAGCACTGCTGACCAGATGGGCAGCTTTGTTGAGCGGTTTGCTGCTCCTTGGGTTTCTTGTCGACTACAACTGATTCGCCCATCTTCACAGGTAATTGATCGGGGTAGTCATACCCTGTGCCTTTGCTATGGTCTATGAGTGCTCCAATGCCGCCACCAAAAATAATGTTTCCAAACATTGAGCCGGCAGCGCGCGAAATGGCCTTCAGTAAGCCGTCAGGCATACCCTCTTTCTTACAGGTAACCTCAAGATCTTCGTTTGATTTGCGAACAGTGACATTCGTGGGAGCCTTAGCTTCCGTGCTGCCTTTGTCATTTTTGATCTGACAGACAGGATCAACGGGTTGGCCTTGATAGGTGGCCGTAAGTGCCAAGGATTGGCTTTCGCTCTGGGTGATGGTAGAGCAACCAGCGGTTGTAACAACTGCGGTAAAGGCAATAACGAGACTGCTTGCTTTCATGAAACTCCCCTTCGTGTGGTTGATGTTTATGATGGTGCTAGACATCATGGTTTGACGAGAGGCGGCCAGCCTCCGGTGGTAGCGTGGGTTGCGCGGAGCGGTTCCGCGCCGAGCCACAAGGTTGGCACGAGGGCGCAACGCTGAAAGTCAGGAGGCAGGCCATG
>Ga0209835_1000275_pt1 | contig 34749 bp, 33 predicted proteins | sample LakKivwa52mmetaG_FD_184138 | JGI IMG/M metagenome (GOLD analysis project Ga0209835, IMG submission 184138) | Anoxic lake water microbial communities from Lake Kivu, Rwanda to study Microbial Dark Matter (Phase II) - Lake Kivu water 52m metaG... | ecosystem: Environmental > Aquatic > Freshwater >... | reverse complement strand
CAATTGTATGTTCCAGAAATAAAATGACAATCAATGAAAAGTTCTATTACTCTATTAATGGCTATCTGTCTATTTACACTTTTACATGGGCAATCTCCTGAATCTTTCTCCTACCAAGCAATCTTGCGGAATGCTGCTGGGGGACAAATTGTTAATCAAACCGTTACATGCAGGTTTTCCATTCTTTCCGGCAACCCGACCGGTACTCTTGTATATAGAGAAAAGCATGTCGTGACAACTAACTATTATGGTTTGGCAAGTCTTGCAATTGGTAGTGGAACGGATAAGACGGGTGATTTTTCATCAATTGATTGGTCTGCCAATGCCCACTTCCTGAAAGTTGAGGTTGACTTATCAGGTACGGGAAGCACTTTTATTGATATGGGCACGACCCAGATTATGAGTGTACCATATTCACTCTATTCAAAAAAAGCAGGCTTTGCGATGAGCGCAGATTATAATGATATTCTAAATAGGCCTGTTCTATTTGATGGAAACTATCAGAGCTTACTAAACAAGCCTACCCTATTCAGCGGGAACTATAGTGACTTACTCGGAAAACCGGATTTATTCAATGGCAGCTGGTCCAGTCTTACAGATAAGCCTACAACTATAGTTGGTTATGGCATTACAGACGCAGTTACAGTGGATGGTTCTCAACTTATTGCAGGTGCCAAGTCATTCAGCAAACCAATTGATCTCATGGGTAATAGGGTACTCAATGTGGCAGAGCCAACAGTCTCGACAGATGCTGCTACAAAGGAGTATGTCGATAAGGCTGTTACAGTATTACAGGATGCCATGCGGACATTGGTGACTGGATTAAGAGATATAGAAGGCCGGGACTATAAAGTAGTTCTTATTGGTGATCAACTATGGATGGCCGAAAACCTTAAAGTAACGAAGTTTAACGATGGTACTGGCATTCCTTTAGTGAGTGATAATTTGGAATGGTCTTCCCTTAATGGACCTGGCTACTGTGTTTACGCGAGTAATTATGGGGCGATTTACAATTGGTTTGTTTCTGACCCTGCGACAAACGGAAACAGGAATGTTTGTCCGGTTGGATGGCATGTGCCAACAGATGAAGATTGGACCAAGTTGGAGAATTTCCTAATAGGTAGCGGATTCAATTATGACGGATCGAAGACCGGAAATAAAATTGCTAAATCTCTTGGTGCTACAACATCTTGGTTCACTTCTGCAGTTCCGGGTTCGGTTGGAAGTGTGGACTTCCAGGAATACCGAAATAAGACTGGTTTCTCGGCAATAGCTGGTGGAAATAGAATGGCTGATGGAACATATAGTACTTTTGATATATACGGATATTGGTGGTCCGGAACAGATAGCAATATAACAAATTCTATTTATCGGGGTATGCGATGGGATGGAGTTAATATCTTCAAGGCCTCACGTTCAAAACAATCAGGGCTTTATATCCGTTGTATTAAGGACTAACCTATTTGCTTAATAATGTTCTTTGAATTTATAAAGGAGTACTTTCTAGGACCCATTGGTTTTTATGTAAGGTAACGTATTGTTTTAGAAGCTGTTGTAAATAAGGTTCGAGCCCTGGCGGTTCCTACAAGACAGTAAGATTAAAGTTCCACGCTTTTTGCGTTGAACCTATAAGGCTTATAATCCAATAATCAAATTCGGATATTATGAAACACGCAATTGTTCTTCTTCTTCTCTTAATGAAACTCTCAAACGCTTATTCTCAGATTGATGAATATGAGTTCAGGTTGGCTTCTTACCTTGCGGAATTTAATAAGAACGGTTTTAAAGATGCTGTTAGAGATAATCTTTTGGATAATACATCTATACTTAATGATCAGATAAAATTTCAAATAGGTCTTAAGAACATAAATGATCCAGAGTACCGAAGGTATCAAGCAACTCAAAAAAAGATTGGTGCATTTGAGGGCTTTCTAAGACTTTTTACAAATACCGCCGGAAGAATGTGTGAATACGAAGACTTCATATTCGTTATGAGCCTGCTTAACCGTATCCCTAGAGAATTGCCTCATTTGAAATGTGATATGGTTACATTCTATGAATTGAATCTATTTAATGGCCTTAGAGCAGTAGTAGCTCATAGTCATTATAGGAGAGTTGATATAACCGGGAATCCATTAATTGAAGTCACTTATTATGTAAATGACCAAGGTAAGACAATCAGAGGTGGATTCTTCAATCTGGGACCAAATTTAGTGCGTACTGTCAGATACTTAAGCGATGGGAGTACTTTCTATCCGGAAATAGTAAATGTACAATGTACTAGAATCCAATAATACAGTTTTTAATTTAACATTATAAATAAGGAGTTATGAAAGAGGTTTTTTTCTTCACGATGCTTTCGATAGCACTAGTTGGATGTAGCACCTCAAAGTCTCACATGCCATCAAGTTCTAAAGCACAAATACAACTGACAAATCTTCCTAAGTCATTGATCATTGTTCAGATTAATGATATTAGAGCTGATAAAGGTGATTCTGAGAATATCAAGAGTTTATTGAAAAGTGAAATTGAGAATTCACTCAGTAGCGATAATTTCACAACGTTACAAGTATCTTATATTCTTGAGGTAGATATCGTAGAGTATAGATCATATTTCTCTCTAGCTGTCTGGAACGGATCTGCAAAATTTCGGGCAAGGTTAATTTCGAATGATAAGACAATAATTGGAACATGTGAAGGGTCAGGCTCCTCACAAAGGTCAAATACAATGGGGTATTCAACTGCAAAGAGAGTAGCTCAAGATGCTTACAATACTGCTGTTGCAGATCTGCTTTCAAATCTTAGAGGCTTTAAACTTAACTAGAGAAATGTTTCAGTATAGTTTCAGTGGATAGCAACACCAAAGCCCCGACATTGTTATGTGTCAGGGCTTTATCTGTTGTCTGGTGTTGACCCGCCAGGGCTCGAACCTGGACTCTTCTGAACCAAAATCAGACGTGTTGCCAGTTACACCACGGGTCACTCTGCTAAAAATGCCCCGCAAAAATAGGATTCTTTTTTCTAAACAGCAAAAACGACACAAGGCATCTGATCGTACGATCATGGCTATTAATATCTTTGCATACCTTATTTGCTGAATTATGGTATTCAACCCAGCCAAACAGAGGAATCAGATAGTGCAGATCCTTAGCAGGGCATCAGAAGCAATCATGACGGTTTACCGGTCAGAGAGCTTCAGCACAGAGACCAAGGCCGATAACTCTCCGATAACACGCGCCGACAGGTTTTCAAATACCGTAATTATCAACGGTCTTTCAGAACTGACCCCCGGTATCCCCGTAATTTCGGAAGAGACTGCACTTGTGACTTACCCGGAAAGAGGGGAGTATAATGAGGTGTGGATTCTCGATCCGCTCGACGGAACACGCGAATTCGTTACCCGCAACGATGAGTTCTGTATATGCCTGGCACTGGTAAGAGAGGGCCGGCCGGTGGCAGGTTTCATCATGGCCCCGGTAACAGGCGATTTATGGTATGCTTTTGAGGGAAAAGGATCATTTCATGAGAAGGAAGGCATCGCTACACGCCTGCCAATGCAATCCCCTCCCTCTCCACCCATAGTGCTGGTAAGCCGGTCGCACCATAACTCAGCCGAAAAGGAGTGGATTGCAAAATATGTGGCCCGTACCGGCTCCGAAGTACATAGCCTTGGCAGCGCCCTCAAATTCTGCCGCCTGGCAGAGGGCCGGGCCACCATCTACCCCAAATTCGGGCCAATAAACGAATGGGATATCGCGGCTGGCGATATCATCCTCACCGAAGCCGGCGGCGAAATCATTGAAAAAAACTCACAGCAACGCCCCCATTACAACAAGGAATCGCTGGTACAACCTCATTTTGTTGCGAAAAGCGACAAAATATCAGATTTCTGATTGTCGATATCAGATTTCTGATTTAAATATTGATCTCGTCCACTTCTATCGAGGTGAAGGGGCATCCGAGCAGGTTTTTAAGCATTATGCCAAGGTCAAGCATATCCTCATCACCCTTTTCATAACACCAATTAAGACTGAAGCTCCGGCCTGCCCGGATAAGGTCGCGCAGGAGAATATATACCCATTTGGCCGAAGCAGTGTTGAGATATTCAAATCCAAATTCAATTACGGTGGGCTCACTATCAGCAGGAAGCCTCTGGGTTAGCCAGTTGTAAAGGGGCCTGTAAAACGCCCCCGGGTTCTCGGGGATGGACCTGCCCGAAACAACAAACCGGGAACCTTCCATATACACGGAAGGTGTCTTGCGCGTTGCGTTGCTGAAGAGATCTGTGCTTACTTTTTCCATCGGGTTCCTTTCGGTGATATCTGCTGCTCCGGCTCCGGGCAGTAAAAATATCAAAATTGCCGCAATACGCTGCCGTAGCTACATCAATCTTTGGTTAAATAAATCGGGCTCGCGCTCCTCCCAAAGCGTGGGGTGCTCATCATTGAAGCGCTTAACGATCTCCTTCATTATTGTGGCCCGCAGGAACCTCGCCTTGTTCTGTATCCTGTACCTTGAGCAGTAGACCGACAGCGCCTTCATCTCCCGGCTGTTGAGAGCCAGGGTGACCCTGCTGGTCCTCTTCATTGCATCCTCTTTCAAAGCGCCGTTCCGCCGCACAGTCAGAAATTATCGTTCAACCAGCTTCAAAAATAACCAATAACTCCATCCTGTGCCATGGTGCGAACATCCACTTGTTAACAGCAAAAAGCCAGTATCGAAATAACGAACTGGCTTTCAGCACTATGCGTGTTTATAACTTTAATTTCTGTCGAGTGCGTTCAGGTCTGCGAAGGCCTCCTTCAGACGCTCAATGAACACCTCTTCTCCCTTGCGGAGCCATACCCTCGGGTCGTAATACTTCTTATTGGGCTTATCCTCACCTTCCGGATTGCCGATCTGCCCCTGCAGATAAGCGCTCTTCTCGGTGGTGTATCTCTTCACGCCTGCCCAGAAAGCCCATTGCATATCGGTATCGATGTTCATCTTTATGGCACCGTACTCAATAGCCTCGGTAATAAGGTGTTTTTCGGAACCCGAACCGCCATGGAAAACGAAGTTAACGGGATTCGGACCGGTCTTGAACTTCTTCTGAATATAGTCCTGTGAATTCTTCAGGATAACCGGTTTCAGTTCAACGTTACCGGGCTTGTAAACGCCATGAACATTACCAAACGATGCCGCAATTGTAAACATATTGCTCACCTTCATAAGCTGTTCGTATGCATAGGCAACATCCTCGGGCTGGGTATAGAGCTTCGAGTTGTCAACACCGGTATTGTCAACGCCATCCTCTTCACCACCGGTAACACCAAGCTCAATCTCAAGCGTCATTCCAATCTTCGACATCCGCTTAAGGTACTCAACACAGGTGTCGATATTCTCCTTCAGCGGTTCCTCCGAAAGATCGAGCATATGCGAACTGTACAACGGCTTGCCGTTGGTCTCGTAAAACTCCTCGCCGGCATCGAGAAGGGCATCTATCCACGGCAGCAGTTTTCTTGCCGCATGGTCGGTGTGAAGTATTACGGGAACACCATAGTATTCGGCCACATTGTGAACGTGCAGTGCGCCCGAGATAGCCCCTGCAATAGCGCCTTCGTGATTCTCCTTCGGAAGACCCTGTCCGGCATAGAAATGTGCCCCGCCGTTGGAAAACTGAACTATCACAGGCGAGTTCACCTTCATTGCCGTTTCCAATACAGCATTTACCGACCCGGTACCAATAACGTTTACCGCCGGCAGTGCAAAGTTGTTCTTGTTGGCGTAGTCAAACAGCTTCCTTACATCGTCACCGAAGATTACACCCGGCTCTAATTTCAAACCCTTCTTGCTCATGATTAATCGTTTTTTACTTGTTGAACGGACCAAAGATAGGAAAAAAAAGGGCGTACAAGGCGTAAGGGACGTAGGAGACGCAGGAGACGCAGGGGACGCAGGGGACGCAGGGGACGTAGGGGACGTAGGGGACGTTAAGGGGTTGCTGGTTGCTGGTTGCTGGTTTAACTGCGCATTTGGCTCTCGCCTGCGGCCCGGTTCGGGTTACGGGTTCCGCGTTAACGGGTTGCGGGCTTCGCCCTCCGTAGCCTTCTTCGACCTCCGAAGCTTGAGCGTAGGAGGTGGCGAATGAGGGTTCAGGGTTCAGGGTTCAGGGCATAACTTCTCCGAATACCGAATACCATTTTCCATGCCCCATGCCCCATGCCCCATGCTTTGTCAGCCGAAGCTTCAGCGTAGGCTGAGCCTTGAGCGGCGCCGCCGGCCGGCCGCCGGCCGCCTCATACCCCATACCCCACACCTCTTACCCAAATCTAAAATCAGATATCGTCAATCAGAAATCAGATATCCCCTTTTTATCTTTTATCTTCGTGCTGTGAATTTGTTACGATTTGTTTCATGAGAAAGAGTGCGGCAGTAATTGTACTGTTTCTTGTTTCGGCGGCGGCAGCGGGTCAGCCAAAGCTGTGGACACTCGATGAGTGCATAGCCCATGCGCTGGAGAACAACAGCAGCATAAGGCAGCAGATTATCGAAACCCGTATAATGAGCAACAACCTTTCACAGTCGAAGCTGAAACTGCTGCCCACCCTGTCGGGATCGGGTTCATACAACCTCTCCTTCGGACGTATTCTCGATGAAACCACCTACGACTTCTACGACAACGAACAGGTGACTTCCGGATCGCTCTATGCCGGCAGCTCACTGACGCTGTTCAACGGACTCGTCAGCTATAACCGCATTCTCCGCAGCCGGTACGAGCTGGAGGCATCGGAAGGGGCGCTGGGAATTCTCCGTAACGACATTACCCTCAACGTATTACATAACTATCTTCAGGTACTTCTGTCGAAGGAGCTTATCACCATTGCCGCTGCTCAGCTTGCTGCCACCCGTGAACAGGAGGTCCATACCTCTGCAATGGTTAACGCAGGCAGGCTCACGCAGGGAAGTCTGCTCGACATTGAGGCACAGGCCGCCCGTGAGGAACTTCACCTGGTATCGATGCAGAATCAGCACCGCATATCACTTCTCAGCCTTGCCCACCTTCTTAACCTCGACACAGCCGGAGGCTTCGATATATCAGCACCGCCGGAAGATACCGCCGGAGAGGCTACCCTCCCCCCCGATGCCGAATCGGTTTACACAGCAGCCCTGCAATGGTGGCCGGCACTGAAGAAGGCTGAGGCTATGGTTGATATAGCGGGCTCCGACCTGAAAATAGCGAAGGGTCAGCAGAGTCCGAAACTTATGGTGAGCAGCGCCTTCAGCACCGGCTTTGCAGACACCCGCCGGCGGCTCCTTAACAACGACCCGGCCAATCCGGTTTACGGCTTCTATCCTCCGGCCGACCAGCTTACCGACAATATCAGGTACGGGGTGGGATTCAACCTCTCGGTTCCGGTACTTAACGGCTGGCAGACAAGAACCGGAATCAGGAACTCGGGTCTGGAACTGATGAAGCAGGAACTGGCCGCCGTTGAGGCCAGGAAGGAACTGCTGCGTGAGATTTCGCTTATTTCGGCTGATGCACAGGCGGCGCTGAAGCGGCGCGATGCCGCCGGGAGGTCGGCCGCAGCTGCACGTGAAGCCTTCAGTTACGCCGGACAGAGGTTCAGGGCCGGTGATATGACCTCATCGGAGTACAGTACTGTAAAGACATTCCTGCTTGCTGCCGAGTCGGAGCTATTACAGGCCGAATTTCAGTATATCTTCTCTGTGAAGATGCTTGGTTTCTACAGCGGCTCAATGCAGCCTGGCGCAACAGTGATGAAGAGATAACAGGAAATGATGACAGCAGGAGAAAAGGATTACATCGGGGCACGGCAGAAAGTGCTATGCATTGAATCGGCCACGGGGGTTTGTTCGGTGGCAATTTGCAGCCGCGATTCGGTTTCACAGATACGTGAGAGCGGCGATGAAAGGGCCCACTCGAAGCTGCTGGCAGTATATGTTAAGGAGGTTCTTGAGGCTGAAGGCACAGGTGCCGCGCAACTGGCTGCAGTGGCCGTGAGCCGCGGTCCGGGGTCGTACACCGGCCTCCGCATAGGCGTGTCGCTGGCCAAGGGGGTAGCTTACGGCGCCGGGGTGCCGCTTATATCGGCCGACACCATGGAGTCGATGTACCACTCGCTGATGCTGACTTACCCTGAATATGCCCGTCAGGAGGATGATATTTTCTTCGTTCCGATGATCGACGCACGCCGGATGGAGGTGTACCATGCTGTTATTGGCAGCGATGGTTCTGTTGTAAGCCAGGTTGAGGCTACGGTGGTGGAGGCCGGCTCGTTCAGCAGCCTGCTGGCCAGGGGCAGGGTGGTTTTCTTCGGCAACGGAGCAGAGAAGTGCCGCGAACTGATCAGTCACCCCAACGCCCTGTTTGTGGCCGATGTATTTCCGTCGGCCGCAGCCATGCGCATTCCGGTGTTCCGGTCGCTCGATGCCGCCAGGTTTGAGGATGTAGCCTATTTCGAACCTTATTACCTGAAGGATTTTCTTGCCACCATACCAAAAAAACTTATCCCGTAGAAATTGTGGCACGTTTTTTTCTCTTTAACCTGAAAATGCATCATGAAATGAGACACCGCGTTGCTTCCGGCGCAATTATGGCGCTTCTGCTGTGTGGCGGCCCCGTGTTCCCGCAAAGCCCCGGTTCCCCCTATAAACCGGGAGAAAAGGCCACCTACCTTATTCACTATGGCGTAATAAACGGCGGCATCGCCACGCTTGAGATCAGGGAGGCAACGCTCGACGGGCAGCAGGTGTGGCATTCGGCAATGCGGGCGCAGACCACTGGTATGGCCGATGCGGTGTACAAGGTGAGAGATGTGTACGAGAGTTTTATCGACCCGGCTACGGAGCTGCCGCTGAAATCGATACGCAACATAAGCGAGGGTAAATACAAACGGTACAACGAGGTGCTGTTCGACCATACCACCCGCGGCGACTCGGCCATTCTGCTGAGCGACCTCACCGGAACCCATATAACCGAAAAGGGAATTCACGACATACTCAGCTGTTTCTACTGGTTCAGAAAACAGTATATGCCCAATGCGGGAACCTTCAAACCGGGCCAGGTGATTACCATCAATACCTGGTTCACCGACGAATTCTACCCCATACGTATGCGCTATGCGGGAACCGAGGAGATTAAGACAAAATCGGGCCGTATTCTGTGCCATAAGTTCAATCCCGTTACCGAGGTGGGCAGGTTGTTCAAAACACAGGACGATATGTCGGTGTGGTTTTCTGCCGATAAAAATTATTTACCGGTTAAGATTCGTTTTGATATATTTGTAGGGTCGTTCTCAGTGAACCTGATGGCTTACGAGGGACTGGCTTATCCGTTGAATATTAAATAATTAATACATATAACACCTATCATTTTTATGGCTACAACAGCTGATTTCAGGAACGGGCTGGTAATTGAATACAATAATGACCTGTGTTCCATCGTACAGTTTCAGCATGTTAAACCTGGCAAGGGACCTGCCTTCGTCCGCACAAAACTCAAGAGCCTGACCACTGGCAGAGTGCTTGAGAATACTTTTACCTCCGGGGTGAAGGTCAATGTGGCCAGGGTTGAGAGAAGACCCTACCAGTTTCTCTACCGCGACGAACTGTTTTATCACTTTATGCACAACGAGACCTACGAGCAGATTACCGTTCAGGAATCGATGATTGACAACCAGGACCTCTACAAGGAGGGGCAGTACGTTGAGATTGTGGTGCATGCCGACACCGAGAATATCCTGGCTGTTGAGCTGCCGCCGTTTGTGGTTCTCGAAATCACCTATTCCGAGCCGGGGGTCAGGGGCGACACCGCCACAAATACCCTTAAGCCTGCTAAGGTTGAGACGGGAGCCACCGTTATGGTTCCCCTGTTTGTGAATGTTGGCGATAAAATCAAGGTCGACACGCGCGATAAATCATACTCCGAAAGGGTGAAAGCTTAGGCCGATGACGGAAGAACAGGGAAGGTCATCGAAAAAGGACAGGCTTAAGCTGTCGAAATTCAAACTCGACGCTCTGCTTGACGTTACCCTGTCGATCAATGCAAACCTGCCCGTTGAGGGGCTGCTGGCAAGGTATGAGGAGATACTGCGTGAAAACCTGGGCATAGGTAAAATACTTATCTACAAGTACAGCCTGGGGTGGGAATGCCTGCTCAACGCCGGGTTTCCCGAAAAGACTGCCTCGGACATCGACCCCGAAAAGCACCTTCTGCAGTTTGAAGATATTTCGTTTGACATTACCGACGACTGGTTTGAGGCTGTCGACATTATAATACCTGTATTCAACAACAACCAGCCCCTGGCCTACGTGATTATCGGCGACATTGACGAGGAGGGCGAGGGTGTTAGTCCCGTTATCAAGCACCTCAACTTTATCCAGACGATATCGAGTATTATACTTGTTGCCATCGAGAATATCAGGCTTCATAAGGAGAGCCTGAGGCAGGAAGCCATAAAAAAAGAGCTTGAGCTTGCGGCCCGCATGCAGAGCATGCTGATTCCCGACAACCGTAACCTCCCGGCCACCAGCATGCTTAAGGTTACCGGCTATTACCACTCGCACTACGAGGTGGGGGGCGACTACTACGACTGCATAAGGCTTTCACCCACAAGGTATGGCTTCTGCATTGCCGACGTTTCGGGCAAAGGGATCTCGGCCGCCATTCTGATGTCAAACTTCCAGGCCAGCTTCAGGGCGCTGTTTACCGACACCATCGGACTCGACACCCTCGTTCACAAACTTAACGGTATTGTGGTTGTAAACGCAGCTGGTGAGAAGTTCATTACGGTTTTCGTGGGCAGGTACGACACTGAAACAGGCCAGCTCGAGTTTGTCAACGCGGCCCACAACCCCCCGGTTCTTTACGACACCGTTACCGGCGAGGTGCGTCATCTCGGGGCTTCATGTGTGGGTGTAGGTATGCTCGACGAAATACCGATGATTAATGTTGAAACGCTCACCATTGACAATCCTTCGAAGATAGTCTGCTACACCGACGGTCTTTCCGAACTGAAGGAGGCCGACGGCACCGACATAGGGACAAAATATATTATCAGCAACATAAGCAACACCCTTCCCATAGGCAGCAATATAGAATCCCTTATCGCCGAACTCGGCATCCCCGACAACAACCCCTCAATGTTTGATGATGTTTCTGTAATAGCCGCCGAACTCGCATCCCTCCAGCGCTGAAGCCAGCACCCCCTTTACACCCTTCTACACCCTTCTACGCCCTTTTACGCCTTTTACGCCCCTTTTCCCTATACGCCCTTGTACGCCCTTGTACGCCCTTGTATGCCCTTATCCGCCCCCTTCCCAACTACCTGGGCCAAAATATCCTGAGAATTGGATTGTCATCGCGTTTTACGACTTCTTTCAGCTTTGATAAATCTGACCCTGGAATTACACTATTATATTCATTTCTAAAGAGATGCAAGGGTTCTATAATGGAGTATTGAATTCCATACCGAAATGACATTCTGGGTAAAACATCCGGACCACCCTCAATATCATCCGTATAACCTCCGCTTATATAATTTGCCCTGTAAAATATATTACTCCTTCCGCTTAACATCGACACTTTACCAATTATATATTCCTGATTGAACATAATTCTGAAATAACAATCCGGGAAGTCAACGAAATAGTATAAGGAAAAAACATATTTGTCAGAAAGGGATATATAATTCGAAATATTCTTGATTATTTCTGGGGGTGGTGAATACTTCCCTCTATTTATCGATACCACCGGTATACTTTGCAACTCTGTGTTGATCGAGAAAAGGGTATCATTATATGGCTCATTAATGTATACTCCATTATTGCTTTCGGTAAAATGGGACCCGATAATATAGTCTAATGCCGGTGTTGTAATACAGCTAATACTGTCTCTGACAATCTCAAAATCCCTGTTAACTGCAACAACGCAACGGATATCTTTTCCTGCAAATACCTTTGGCTCCAGCCGGAGAAAGTATAGAGTGTCTTCAACCTGAATTGAATTAATCCTGTAGTTTGTCTTCAGAATCCTCTTAAGATTTCCATCAAAATCATAAACCAGAACCTTTGAAAATAAATAATCTGGCACAAGGACCTCTCTATTAGGCTCATCGATTCCTATTTCACTGAAAGCCACACATTCGTCAGGACCCCTTCCTCTACATTCAATTCTCGATATCGCTTTACCTGTTCTGTCGAATATATAGGCACTTCGTGTTGCCTTGGCTTCTGTAATGAATATTCTATCCTCTGTTACATAAACTTTCGAAATTGCATCCAAAGTAAAGACATTATCCGGATCAAGTCTTACATATTCAATGTATCTGAAATTATCACTGAGTTTTGGTTGGCTGGGGCATTCATCAAGGATACTTTCAACGTCTAAACTCACAAATTTTGGCCTGCTTATTGCTAAAAGAGTGTCGTAAGGGGATCGGTCTCCTGGGAAAATTGGCAGTAACCGGGGTTCTTCATTATCAAATATTATTACAGCAGGATAATCTGAGTAGTCGTACTTTGGTGGTATTGAGAATCGGTTTAGGGAATCGAGAACTATATTTGGTTTAACCAGGTCGGCTATTTTAGTCTTTGCTCTCAGCTCCTTCAATGAATTAATCCGGGTAAAAATAAACAGGAGGTGCGGATTGCTATAATTATCTTTGAAAAAGTCTTCAGCCATCGAAATACAGCCAGGGCAACCCCCTTCAGGTATAACCAGTGCTGCAACAAAATCCCTTTTCGGATTCAATTCTTTATCAATTAATTCAAACTGAACAGGGATTCTATCATTATTACCACATGAAGAAGAGATTAATAATGATAATAATATGAAAATATACACTATGGGTTTCATATCTTCTTAAGTTCAAATTTGTGGTAGACGATCTTATCTTCATCCTTATTATGGAATCTTATATATAAACCATCTCTGGTAACCATGCAATTATTCGAATAATAATCAGATCCAATGTATGATTCTCCTATCCTTTTCATCTCCTTATCCAGAATTATTACAGACAATTCTTTAAGTAAAAAGGAGTAATCAGTAATAGGACCTTTTCTCCCATGTTCCACAAACCTATAGTATAGGTTTTTATATGGATCAAAGTAGATTGAAGAGTATGCAGGACTTTTTAGATAGTACCGAATAGTCTTACCTAAATCAAATTGAGCAATTCGACCTTTTCTGTATGGCCTTATTCTTCCGGTTAACTCACTTTTCGCTAAAATACTGTCAATTTGTAAGTCCTTCAATGAATATCTATAGATGTAGTCACTCGCCGGAAAGCTTACCAGCATGTACTCCTCGTCAAAACAATGAGACTGCATCCGATGATATACAAGACCCCAGTTGTGCTTATTGTATATCTCAGGGTAATATATGAAATTATTCCTGCTCAGGCTATCCAGATCAATTGACCCTCCCAAAGCACATATGAAATCATCATCCTTTTGATACTCGGTAAGAAGGAGCGTTGAATAGAAAAGGTGCCTTCCACGAAACAGAATCGGCCGAGTGTTTGATCCATCTATAACAGATCGCTGCTCTTTAAAATTTAATGTGGCACCACTATTCTTAAAATACTTCTCAACCTTTGAACTATCTGAAATGACAATATAGTTTTTCGGAAGCGAATAGAAGAAGACTATTGTGTCAAAACTGTGAAAGAATAAATTATAGGGACGGGGGTAATTGCCGGAGAAATCAATCCACCCTAATAACTGACAACTCCAAAAATCGTAGTAATAAACAACATTTGTATTCTTATTGTAGTGAATATAATAATCACCTGATTCGTTTGAAAAGAATCTGGTAGAAAACGAGTTTGGCGTAGTCCATTCATCAAGTCGGAATTCCTTACAATCTGATTTGACCAGTTCATATGAGTAAAAGGAGTGTGGACGACACCCCGTAAGGAACATCGTCAACACTACCCAAACAGTCCAGGAAAAGTGATTTACCATATCACCGATTCTAAAATCTCCTGACAGATGGCCTTAATCCTCAGTTCTTACCCACGAGAAAATGTCGCCACCACAATTTAAAACCATTGTGTTAACAACACACATCTCATTTCCCCCCCCGTATGGGGTACACATCCCAATAAAAGGCTCATCATAAGTACACTTTCGAAGCAAAGTTGTCTGTCCATTCAAGACAAGAAACGATGCTCCAACGATAATTAGGCATGCTATTTTCTTCATCGGATATTGTATTAAATTAGTGATTTTGTTTTATGAAGTGATAAACATAAAGCTCATTAACCCCCCCGGGGGGGTTATGTAGGATGCGGATGCAGCAGGTGGTGCCAGCTCCTGTTTGGTTTATCCTTGTAAACAGAATCAAACTTTTTCATCGCAAGACAACTTATAATTCAATCCCTGCTTCACACAAATCCTTAAATATCTGCACGTTAAATTTCATGGATTAAACTAAATACACTGATCATCACTTTCAATACCTCAAATTTACAAAAAAAAAGAAAAATCCAATTTTTTTCTGAATATCTTCAGTCTGAATTTGAAAAACCCGTTTTTCCTTAAGCTATTACCAAATAGAGATTATTATCTTTACACAACGGAGAACTACAGGATGTGGATGCACCGGGTGGTGCCGGCTCTGCATAAGTGTTGGTTCTCCTTTTTTATTGCATTTAATATCTGGCAGATTTAAGCAGAAGCAATTTCCCCTCAAAAATAACGTAGGGCGGGGGTATTCTGCCGATTACCGAACACGGGATACCCTCCTAACCATGCCCTATGCTCCATGCCTTGTCAGCCGTAGCCTGTGGCGAAGGCTGGCTCTATGCGGCGGCGCAGCCGCCACTACGCCACCCTTATAAGCGAATAATTCTTCTTCCCCTTCTGTATCAGCAGGTACTTGCCATTGAGCAGATGTGAGGTGTTGATGATCATCTCAGGGTCGGTAACTTTCTCGCGGTTAATGCTCACACCGCCACCCTGTACCGTGCGCCGCAGCTCACCCTTCGAGGCAAACACAGCAGCCTGTGAACCGCACAACTCCGAAAAGGATATGCCCTCGGCCAGCAATGTTGCCGCGACCTCAAACATAGGCACCCCCTCGAAAACCGACAGGAATGTCTTTTCATTCATCTTCCTCAGCGATTCCGTTGTCCCTTTACCAAACAAAATCTCCGATGCCTCAACAGCAGCCTCATATTCCCCGCGCGAATGTACCATAACGGTAACCTCTTCGGCAAGACGCTTCTGAAGAAGCCTCGTGTGGGGAGCCTTCCTGTGTTCTTCGGCAAGCGATTCAATCTCCTCCCTCTGAAGAATGGTAAATATCCTGATGTACTTTTCAGCATCTTCATCCGATACATTCAGCCAGAACTGGTAAAACTGGTAGGGAGAGGTCTTTTCAGCATCGAGCCATACGTTGCCCGACTCGGTCTTGCCGAACTTATTGCCGTCGCTTTTGGTTATCAGCGGACAGGTAAGGGCATAGGCCTCACCACCCGCCTTGCGGCGTATCAGCTCGGTACCTGTAACGATATTGCCCCACTGGTCGCTGCCACCCATCTGAAGCCTGCATCCATACTCTGAATAGAGATGCAGGAAGTCGGTTCCCTGAACAAGCTGATAGGTAAACTCGGTAAACGACATCCCCAGGGCCGACTCGGCGCCGAGCCTCTTCTTAACCGAATCTTTCGACATCATGTAGTTGACCGTTATGTGTTTCCCTATCTCCCTGATAAAATCGAGAAACGAGTAGTCTTTCATCCAGTCGTAGTTGTTCACCATATAGGCCCTGTTTGCAGCCGATGTTCCGAAATCGAGGAACTTCGACAACTGACGGCGCAGACACCCCTCGTTGTACTTAAGAGTCTTCTCGTCAAGCAGGTTCCTCTCCTGCGATTTCCCCGACGGATCGCCTATCATTCCCGTGGCTCCGCCAACAAGGGCTATAGGCCTGTGGCCTGCCCGCTGAAGGTGCTTCAGCATCATCACCCCCACAAGGTGACCAATGTGCAGTGAATCGGCCGTGGGGTCAAATCCGACGTATCCTGCGGTTTTCTCCTTCAGCAGGAACTCCTCGGTTCCCGGCATGACATCGTGAATCATGCCTCTCCATCTCAGTTCTTCAACAAAATTCATAGCAACCAGTTTTCCGGACGCAAATATAGCTTTTTACCTGTTGTTCATTATCAGCGGAAAGTCATGCCCTATCGAAAAGGTGCTCGGAAACTGGCGGTGCCTTATGAGCCGGTACGACATGTCGGGCACCTGGTCGTCGATATACGATTTGAGCTCGTACACGGTAATCTTCGAATCGGCAGGCGCCCCGTCGGCCTTGCCGCGCAGCGCCTCCAGCAGTACATAGGTGAATATGCCGTGGTTCAGGCTCTTCACCTCGGCCGATTGCTGTGCCTTCTCCGACGAAGCCATCACATGCACCCCCGAGCTTCGCGACAGCTGTGCCAGGGCCTTCTCCTCGGCTGCCCCGCGCATGGCCAGGTACTCAACCGACCCGCCCGAGTGGCACGCGTCGACAAACACAGCCTGCTTCAGCGCCGGCAGCCTGCTGAACCTCTCCTGCAGCTCGGCAACGTGCAGCGCGCTCTTCAGCTTATCCTCCTGGTACAGCCCCGTTATCTCCGTCGTAATAAAATAAAAATCATTGCCCACCGTACCCCCGTGCCCGGCGTAGAAAAAGATAAACAGATCCTCCTTCTTCATCTTCTTCCCTATCTCGTCGAGCGTCGCCAGCAGCTTCGCCCGGGTAGCCTCACGGTCAACCAGCGTATATGTGTGAATGGCATTGAACAGGTCGGTTCCGCGGGTGGCTATCTCGCGTGCAAACACCTCGGCATCGCCCCTGGCAAACGAAAGGTTCAGATTTTCATTCTCATATTTGTTAATCCCCACGCTTACAATATAACAGTCGGCGCTCTTCTGCAAACCCTTGTAATTCACCCTTATAACCGCAGGCTGCGACTCTATCTCCCCCTCACTGAAGGCGGTAACGGCTATCTCATTTTCGCCGGGAACCATGGCCAGCGTAAAAGGAAGCGTGGCATACTGTCCGGCACGCGAAAGCCTGCTTACATCGGGAAAGGCGGTCTCCTGCTTCTTGCCGTTCTGCGTTACCCGCACATCACGCACCCCGCCTCCGCTGTTGGTCACCTTCACCTGGAACGATGTCACCATGTCGTCGGTGGCATAGCCGTCATCAGGCGTCACAAACTCAACCTGAGGCGGCGGGTATTTCTCAATGGTTCCTGAAATATTGCGGCGGAACGCAGGATCGCCCCCGCGGAAAACGGTGCTGTACAGACCGGGACGGTAGAACTCGTTGAAAAACTGACCCGCCTGGTAGAGCTCTGTTCCCCTGACGAACGACACCGACCCGAAAGCCCCCTCCGAGGCATCAAAATAGCCTGCTGCGTCGCGTATAAACCAGTCATCCTCGTTCATGAATATTATCGATACCATTTCACGGGCTTCCGCCACATCCCATATCTTCACCGAGCCGTCGCGGCTTCCCGATACAATATATCTGCCGCCGGCTGTCATGGCAGCATCACCCACCCCTCCCTGGTGGCCGGCAAAGGTGGCAACAAGTTTGCCGGTGGCAGCATCCCACTGCTTAACCATAAAATCGTCACCACCCGATATGATATACTTGCCTGAGCTGTCAAAACCGGCACTGTAAACACCTCCGGCATGCGCCCTGATGCGCATCAGCTGCAACCCCGACAGGAAATCCCATACCCTCACCGTACCGTCCCATCCGGCAGTTACAAACCGTTCACCCCGGGCATCGGTGGTTATGGCATTTACCAGATCGGTATGGCCGGTGAAGACCCTAATCTCCTGACCTGTGTCTATCTCAATAAGTTTCAGCTTCTTATCGAGCCCTGCCGATATGAAATAAACAGATCCGGGCAGCAGTTTTACCTTGTAAACAGCATAGCGGTCGTGCGGCACGATAGTTCTCAGGCGCTGCCCCGTGGCAATATCCCATATCACCACCGCACCTCCCCAGCTGGCTGTTGCCAGCAGTGTGTTGTCATCGCTTATGTCGACCGAATAGACCGCCTCCCTCCTGTCGGAAAAGGTAACCTCGCAGGCTTTTTCACCCGTTTCAACATTCCACACCACGGCCCTGCCGTCAACACCGCCGGTTGCCAGAAGAGAGCCGTCGCCGCTGAAAGCCAGGCTTATAACCATTGCCTCATGCCCCCTCAGCGTGCGGAAAACCCTGCCTGTGCTGAAGTCAATAAGCTTAGCATTGTTGCCGGTGCGCCCAACGGCAATGAACCTGTTGTCGGGACTAACCCGCACCTCATTTGTAAGTGCGGCCCAGTACATATATGAATCGGTAATTATGCCCTCATCAACCTGGTTAAGGTATCCGCGAAGCGATATCAGCTGTTTGCCCGTTGCAATATCAAAAACAGCAGCCGTCCTCTTCTCATTGCCGGCAAGAAGCCTCCGTCCGTCTGGACTGAAGGTGATGCTCAGAACCTTCCCTTCGTAGTAATCGCCGGTTTTAAATATCACCTTTCCGGTTGCTGCTTCCCACACATAGCCGGTGCCATATTCGATGGCTCCCACAAACCGGCCGTCGGAGCTCAGTATCATTTTTTCAGCCGACCCTCCTTCGCCATATAGCTCCCGTACAAGCTTTCCCGTTGACCTTTCGAACATCTGAAGCGAGTCGCTGCGTGCCGAGAAGATATACCTGCCGTCGCTGCTTATTGCAGCCTCATTGATGCAGGTGGTGCATGACGACCTCTTACGCTTGAATTTTGATATTTCACGTCCGGATTGTGCATCAAAAAGTATCGCCGTATAGTCGCCTGTACCTGCCACAATATACTTTCCGTCGCTGCTGTATGCCACCGACCCGGCCCGTTCGTAGGCAAATCCCTTTTGCATGGGTATGTCCTGCTCCACTGCCTTTATAATTGAAATACTATCCCCGGTCGATGCATCTATGATCCTTATATGTGACTTATAGGTTCCTGCCACTATTCTTGTTGCATCGGGACTGAATCCGGCTGAGGTATACCTGTCTTCAGCCGGTTTACTATCGAATATCCTTTTCCCCGTGGCGGTCTCCCATACCGAAAGTCTTCCGGCATCATCAACGGATAGGAGCTTGGTGCCATCGCGGCTGAATTCAAGGTTTACAACTGCATCACTGCTTCCCCTGAAGGTGCGTATCTCGCGGCCGTCGGAGGCGCGCCACAGCTTTATGGTTTTGTCGGCGCTGCCGGTGGCTGTCAGATTTCCGTCGCTGCTCCATGCAACAGAGTGCACCCCGCCGTAATGACCGGTCTGCACAACGGTCTCAACGCTCTGTCCGCGAACCGTGGTGAACATGCCGGCAAGCATCAGACCAATGGGTAGTACCTTGAATAAACACATAGCAGGTGGTATTTTAAGGATAAAGGTAGTAAAAAATGGCGTCCGGCATCCGGCATCCGGCGTCCGGAACCCGGAACCAGCAACCAGCAACCCGGAACCCGCAACCCGGAACCCGCAACCCGGAACCCGTAACCCGCAACCCGCAACCCGTAACCCGCAACCCGCAACCCGCAACCCGGAACCCGCAACCCGCAACCCGCAACCAGTAACTAGATCCCCGTTATCACCTCCACCCTCTCCCGTTCCTCACCGGGTTCCTTCCTGAACCGTTCGAAGCTTCTCAGAAGGTCGCCACCTTCGATAAGTGGAAAGAGTGCCGGCGCGATATCTGATATGGGATAATAGAGTACTGATTTCTCAAGCTGTTCAGCCGGGAGGAAATTTTTTCTTTCGTTGACTGTATTGAGGATAACGAATATTACGCTGAGTATAAGGGTTGTCTTCAGCACCCCGAATACTGCACCGAGAATCTTTATTGGCAGTCCCAGTGCAACGGCCTCAAGCAGCTTGTCAAGGATATTTGCTATAAGGTGAACCAGCAGGACAATTATGATAAAGGTTATCGCAAAGGCTATAACACCAAGGTATTGGGTTGAGAGGTCGAAGTAATCGGTGAGTCGCTGTCCGACGAATCCCGAGAATCTTATGGCGCCCCAGATTCCAAGGATTAGTGCCAGAATCGATGCCACCTCAATTATAAGGCCCTTGATAAATCCCCTCACCAGGGCAAAAACCAGCAATCCGATAATTATAAAATCGATGTAATTCATACGGCCGGGTTTGTATTGTCATTTCAGTTCAAATATACTTAATCGGCTCTGAGAATAATCATTAAATCAACATCCTTTTGTTACACAAGCCGAATCCCGGGTTTCCGTCTCAATAGTGGCATGGCCTATATTATGGGCAAGCAGCCTGTTTCGTATCTCCTCCCTGATTACTGAAGCTTCGCCGGCACTGCGGTCGTCACCAATAACCACATGTGCTGTTAATGAGTTAACAGTGGTGCTGATGGCCCAGATATGGACATGGTGAACCTCAACCACACCGGGAACCTCCCTGATGGCCCTTACCACAGCGTCGTGGCTTATTCCCACCGGAACCGCATCGGCTGTAAGGCGCAGGCTCTCACGGAATAGGCTCCACGTGGAGATTATTATTACAGCTGCAATTGCAATACTGATAAGCGGGTCAATTACAAGCCAGCCGGTGAAGTAGATAATGATTCCCGATATCACCACACCCAGGGATACCAGTGCATCGAGTGCCAGGTGGAGGAATGCTCCTTTCAGGTTCAGGTCGGAACCGCGGTGGCGGAAGAATAGAGCCGCCGACAGGGTATTGATCACTATGCCGGCTGCTGCCACGGCGATAATTATCATCCCTTCTGTTGGCCTTGGTTCCCGCAGCCTCTGTATTGCCTCGCTGATGATACCGCCGGTAACCACCAGCAAAATGGTTGCGTTGATAAGCGATGCCAGTATTGTCGATTTGCCAAAACCGAAGGTGAACCGTTTCGTTGGTGCAATGCGCGACAGCCTGAAGGCGGCCATGGCAATAATCAGGCTACCCGTGTCGCTGAGGTTGTGGGCCGCGTCGGAGAGGAGGGCAAGGGAATCATAGATTATGCCCGCTGAAAACTCAACCGCCGTGAAAATGAGGTTAAGGAGTATACCTATGAGGAATGCCCTGTTCACTCTTGCCGGTCGGTCGCCGGCACCGCCCGCTATGCTGTTCGGAATGCTCATACGGATGGTGTAAATATAATACAACGATTGACCGCTTGTGATTGTTTGGGGAAATTCAAAATTTCAATTATTTTTGCGCCCTGTTTCGGTCCTATAGTTCAATGGATAGAACGGCGGTTTCCTAAACCGTAAATCCAGGTTCGATTCCTGGTGGGACTACAGATAACAACAGATAAAGCCCCGACACATAACAATGTCAGGGCTTTATTGTTGGTTTCTACTGAAACTATACTGAAACATTTCCACACTAGTAAACTACTGTCCCATCATCCAACCTGACAGCCTTAACAACTATATTGGCTTTAATGGAAAACCCTGCATAATTTCCTTGTTCTGGTTTACGAGTGTCAACAGTCCTTCATGAGTTATATTTTGGTCTGTAACCATAGTCCATCCCATATAACCCATAGAGGAAACTCTTATGGGGTTAAGAGGTTCTGAATAACTGTGATTAAGATCCTCCATCCTGAATAACACATCACCATACTGGTCAACAAGTATGAGAATCAAGTTTGATTAATAATTCTTGATGCTTTTGCGGATTTGATTTTATCAAATTTTGAATATTCAGCAATTTCCACTGGACGGCTGGCATTTCACTCAGTCTCTTATGCGAAAACAGGCTCCAATCCGGATTACCTCGTTTAAAACTAAGTAAAAAAGTACGATCCGTTTCTGTCAGACTTGAATTTATCTCTTCTATAAGTTGCTTTCGGGTACTTTCAAAGTCTTCATAGGTAAATGGAATGTCGGACATTCCATTAAACTGTTTTTCAAATGCAGACCGCTGATCCAGCAGATGAGGATGCAAAATCTCGTGCATCGTACGCATATGGCTTACAAGTGCTGCAATAAATCCGTTTTTAACATCTTCAGTAATACCCGATTCTTTAAAAAGAAGGTAAACATCGAAAAGATCCCTGGGATGCTGACGGTCAAGTGCTGCACATATTTTACCCCCATATAATTCTGCATCAGAAACCACCTGAATTGCAGCAAACTTTTTAAATCTTTCCTGTACCTTCTCATTTACCTGGAGTAATCTCACAGGATGAAGATGGCCCCGGGTTACTGTGTTTACTTCTATTTTTATTAGTGCATCATGGGACTGAACATACAGCTTTATATCATTTCCTTCAATGGTATGATTGCTAACGGTTGTACCTGAGACTGATTTTTTTATTCGCTCCCTGATCCTGCCAAGTGAATCTGAAATATTGGTTAATGCAGTTTCCCTGTTGTCAAATGGCAAATAAGTAAGGTCAATATCAACAGATAACCGGGGCATACTCCGCAGGAAGAGATTAATAGCTGTGCCACCCTTTAAAGCAAGTGCTTTTTCTGTTGCTATATGCGGGATCACTTGCAGAAGCAAATCAGCCTGATTTAAATATGATTGATTGATCATAACGCAGTTAATTCTTTTGGTATCGATATCCTGTATTTTGATACATAAACTCCACCTTTTACAATAACCCTGTCACCGGTTCCCAATTCTATATTAGATCTGTCAACGAATTCCAGCCACTGATGATTGACTTTAGATGCCATATATAAAAACAAGCGTTTTACTTTTATTGAGTTACAGTTCTCCAACAATTCCTGCAGGAGTTTTGGACGCAGATTTAAAAGACCCTCAAATACCTGATAACATTCAACCATATCGAATCGATTAGGAGTCAGGTGCAAACACTCTAGTATCGCCCGCTCAGCCGATGATATCTGGAGTTTTATACCATCCTGGGAATAATCATTTAAAGCAAATTTTACAGGAAGTAACTTCGTTTTCACATGTGTTATCCGGGTACTCCATTCCTGGCTAAGAAACCACTTTGGTAGTTTAACATATTGTGGAGAGAACAGATAGAGCGGTTCCTTTTCCACTCGTAAATAATGGGATAGTCCCTGAAGCGATAAGGATGTCAAACCTCCTGCATGAACCTGTAATTCGGTTTGTCTCTGTAAAGAGTATAAAGCTCCGGTCCATTGCACGTTTTCATTAGGCCGTTTGAATGCTCCGAACCCATAGGATTCGAGCCAGCCACTTTTCAGATAATACTGTTGCAGATCCCTCGAGATGCCATTCTTTTCCAGCCAGGATGCAAGAAGAACTGTTCCCGGCACATGAATGGCCAGAAGACTCATTAGTTTTTTGTCAGAATTAGTAGTCATGCTACCAAAATTAGAACATTTTTAATGAAATGCAAAATATTGATCAATATTTTCATTAAGAATGTGTCAAAATAGGTAGTAATACTACCAAGATTGGAAATTATTTAATGAAATCAGAAGTCAAATTCCAGAAGTTCTTCGTCTTTGCTAACCTCATTCCAACTTTTTATGGACATTATCTCATCAAACTCACTGTTATCAGATATAGTCCAAAATATTGGCACACCTTTTTACATGGTATGCCGGACAGTTATAATCTCATTCTTTGAAAAGAAAAATAAACAGCAGTACAGGTATTTACTTTCTATATGGACATCTGTAAGTCTTACGATATCAACATGCTCTCCTTCCTTATAGGTGTAAATTCTATTCAACTTTAATACTTTACCTGTTGTGCGGATACAACCGTTATCGCTGAAATATGATATACCCCACCGGTAATATACCCTTTGTTCCAGTGTTCTTTTCACACACTAATCGGGGTTCTGAGATGATTTTCGTACTCATAAAAGGAGTTTCCGTTTCGATACCGTTACGGATCCAAACCCTGATAAAAACCTGATGACCCCTTTTGCTGCCATATCGCCTGAGCCATTGCAATGTTGTGAATAACCTTGCCATAAATGTACCCCTGAATTGTACCCCTGCATATATTATTAATTTTCAGACATTTCAGCTGTTATAGAGGGCGTTTCGAGTCCCAAACGTCCTGGTGGGACTACAAAACAGAGCGGGGGTGAGAGCTGGAGCAATCACTCCCGAACTGTTTTATAATCTCTCTGTAACTGCCTCCCTTAAATTACCTGTTCACGAGCTTCATACCAGCTTCTCCGTAACGTTCTCCGGTGTTGGGGTACCGGGCTATAATATCCTCTATTTCATTAATATCAGACCGGTTCAGAGCAATTTCAACAGCCCTGGCATTCTCTTCCAGATACTTCCTCCTGCGTGTTCCGGGTATCGGTATTATATTCTCACCCCTCGACAGCAGCCATGCCAGCGCCATCTGCGATACGGTGATATTACGATCTGCAGCAAACATGGTCAGCTCCCGCATCATCTGCCTGTTATTCTCAAGGTGCTCTCCCTGAAACCTTGGGAGGGTGTGACGCGGATCAGAGCCCACCAGTGAACCCAGGTTCTCAAAATTTTCAGTGAACATCCCCCTGCCAAGCGGGGAGAAAGGGACCACGCTTATTCCGAGTTCCCTCGTCACATCAATAATCTCTTTTTCCACCTCCCTCGACAACAATGAATATTCGCTCTGCAGCGCTGTCACCGGGTGTACGGCATGGGCTTTCCGTATCGATATGGCCGATGCTTCCGACAAACCCAGATACCTCACCTTTCCCTCCCTGACAAGTTCAGCCATGGCTCCGAAGGTCTCCTCTACCGGTACGGCAGGGTCGACACGATGGGCATAGTAAAGGTCAATGCATTCAACGCCAAGCCTTCGGAGGCTATGCTCTGCTGCCTGCCGCAGCCACTCAGGTGAACAGTCGAGCCTCGTATTGAAATAGTCCACCCCGGGCTCAGCCCTGAAGCCAAACTTGGTGGCAATGAATATCTTTTCACGGTTCTCCCTCAGCACACCGGAAATCAGCATCTCATTTTCACCGTTCCCGTAAAAGTCGGCCGTATCCCAGAAGTTTATACCCAGGTCCAGAGCCCTGTGAAGGGTTGCAACACTCTCCCTGTCATCGCGCCCTTCATAAAAGTGCGACATGCCCATGCACCCGAGGCCAATGGCCGAAACGGCGTCTCTCCCGGCTCCTATCATCCTGTAAATCATGAATTATACAAAACGCTGAATCCCAAATGTAACTATAATTTAATTCCTTTCCGGTAATCTCCGGGTCTCTTTCCGGTAATGCGCAGAAACTGCCTGTTGAAATGTGAAATGTTGCCGTAGCCGCATGAATATGCTACCTCACCTATGCTCATCCCGGCCGACTGAAGCATGCGGCAGGCATACCCAATCCTTATCTCATTCATAAAGCCTGTAAAGGTCTTGCCCGTCCGCCTGACAAAGTACCTGCAGAAGGCCGTTTCGCTCATACTGGCCACTCCGGCCACCTCCTTCAGACTCACCTGCCTGCGGTAGTACCGTGCCATAAACCGGAATACATCATTCAGACGCTTGTCGTCATTGTTGTCGAGCATCGAGGTGAGAAGATTTCTTGAAATTACCTTTATTGAATAACCGGTGGCAAGGCTGTTGAGGAGGCGGAGAAGCTCCATCAGCCTGTTAAACCCTTCCGCAGAGTAAATAGTTTCAATCTGCCGGGCCGCCTCATCCTGGCTCTCCTTCTCAACGACAATACCGAATTTCGACCTCTCTATCAGAGCTTCAATCGCCGATGTCTCGGGTAGCGTAAGAAGTTTGTCCCCAAAAGCCTCCCTCCTGAAATATATGCTCAGCGATTCCACTCCTTCATTTTCAGAGATTTCCGGCTCGTTGCGGAAAAGGTGGGGTGTGCCGGGACCAATCACGAAAACATCGCCCGGACCGAACTGCCCGGTCGAATCACCTATGAAATAGGTTCCTGAACCCCTCTTTACAAGTGTAATCTGCATCTCGGGGTGATAATGCAGCCAGGGATAGAAACTCTCGCCCGACTCCGGCTGAACATTGAACGACTCCGAATCGGTCTTGGCTATCTTAAATAAAAGTGGTGTGCTTTGCTTTTTGTTACCCATTAATCTGCCCGTTTGTTTATAAAACAGCTAAATTAGTATCAATGTTCGCTAACAAAGTGGTAAAATAAGGCACAGCAATGTTGTTTATAACATCAGAAAAACAACTAATAAGACAAGAATATGAGCAGAATTACCTGGAAAGGTGTCTACCCGGCGCTGACAACCAAATTTACGGCAGATGACAGGCTCGATCTGCCCCTGTTTAAGAAGAGCCTCGATGCGCAGGTCGCTGCGGGTGTTCATGGCGTTATCCTTGGCGGCTCACTCGGCGAAGCCTCAACCCTCACTCAGGAGGAGAAGGAACTCCTTCTAAAGGAAGCCGTTGCACATCTGGCAGGTAAGATCCCTGTCATAGTAAATATCGCCGAACAGTCAACGGCTGTAGCCGTCGCATTTGCCGCCCGGGCAAAGAGCCTCGGTGCAGAAGGTATCATGCTTCTGCCGCCACTGCGCTATAAAGCCGATTCGCACGAAACAGTTGAGTACTTCAGGGCAGTGGCTCAGGCTACCGAACTGCCTGTTATGATCTACAACAACCCCGTCGATTACGGCATTATGGTTACCATTGAAATGTTCGCCGAACTGGCGAAGGTTCCCAACATTGTTTCAGTTAAGGAATCGACCCGCGACATCTCAAACGTAACCCGCATGAAGAATGCCTTCGGCGACAGGTTCAAAATTCTCTGCGGCGTCGACACGCTGGCAATGGAGGAACTGGTTATGGGAGCCGATGGATGGGTAGCCGGACTGGTCTGCGCCTTCCCGCGCGAGACGGTGGTTATTTATGAGCTTGTACAGCAGGGCCGGTACAGCGAAGCCCTGAAGATTTACAGGTGGTTCCTCCCGCTTCTCGAGCTCGACATACACCCCAAACTGGTACAGTACATCAAGCTTGCCGAGGCGGCAACGGGTATCGGCTCGGAGTATGTCCGTGCACCGCGTCTTCCGCTTCAGGGAGAAGAGAGGACAAGAATCAAAAAGATAATTGACGATGCAATAGCAATCCGACCTGCACTCCCAAAACTTTAATGCTACGGTAAAATGGATATTACAGGTAAGAATATTATTGCTGGAATGACCGTGGCGGGAGGCCCCCGAACCTTCAGGGCTTTCAATCCTGCCACCCTGCAGAACCTGGAAGAGACTTTCCACTGTGCTTCAGCCTCCGACGCCGGGTTGGCTGTTGAAAAAGCAGCAGCAGCATTCCCGCTGTTCAGCTCGCGCACCCCTGAAGAGAGGGCCCTCTTCCTCGAGGCAATAGCAACGGAGATAGAGGCGCTGGGCAACAGACTCATCGAAAGGGCTGTTGCAGAATCGGGACTGACAGAGACCAGGCTGACCGGCGAGAGAGGCCGCACAACCGGGCAACTCCGTATGTTCGCGTCGCTGCTCAGGGAGGGCTCATGGGTAGAGGCTACAATAGACCTGGCCCTACCCGCGAGGCAGCCTGCACCCAAACCCGATATCCGCAGCATGCTGGTGCCCATAGGACCGGTAGTTGTCTTCTCGGCCAGCAACTTCCCGCTCGCATTCTCAACAGCCGGTGGCGACACCGCTTCGGCCCTGGCAGCCGGCAACCCGGTTATCGTAAAGGCTCACCCTTCACACCCCGGAACCAGTGAACTGGTGGCACACGCCATTGTGAAGGCAGCCCGTGACACAGGGATGCCTGAAGGTATCTTCAGCCATCTCAACGACGACAGCTACGAAACCGGCCTGACACTTGTTACCCATCCACTCACGGCCGCCGTGGCCTTCACCGGCTCTTTCTCCGGTGGCATGGCACTGCACAGGGCTGCCGCCGGAAGGGAGAAACCGATTCCCCTCTTCGCCGAGATGGGAAGCGTAAACCCCGTCGTGCTGCTCAGCGCATCGCTGAATGAGAGTGCCGAAAAGAGTGCTGCCCAGCTGGCTGCCTCAGTCACCCTCGGTACAGGACAGTTCTGTACCAAACCCGGCATCATTATCGCAGAGGCAGGTGAAGGGTACCGGCGTTTCGAAGCTGCCTTTGCATCAGAAATGGGAAAAATACAGGCCTCAACCCTGCTTAACGAACGGATATCTGCCGGCTACCGATCTAAAATTGAATCACTTACCCGTGAAAACCAGGTAACCTACCTTACCGACGCCTCGGCCGTTCTTAGCGAAGCCGGCCTGAAGGGGCGTCCGCTGGCGGCTACCGTCACAGGCGAAAGGTTCCTGGCATACAGTAACCTGCATGAAGAGGTGTTCGGCCCCTTCGCCCTGCTGGTATCATGCAGCAGCAATGATGAAATGAAACGCGTCCTCGCGGCTCTCGGCGGCCAGCTTACAGTAACCCTGTTTGCCGCTCCGGCCGACCTTTCGGCAAACAGCCAGCTGTTGCAGGTAGTACGCGACATGGCTGGCAGACTGATTCTCAACGGCGTGCCCACCGGCGTCGAGGTGTGCCACGCAATGCAGCATGGCGGTTCGTGGCCTGCCACCACCGACTCACGCTTTACATCTGTGGGAACCAGGGCAATACGCCGGTTCGTGAGGCCCGTGAGCTACCAGAACTGGCCCGATGAACTGCTGCCGGCCGAACTCCGTAACGGCAACCCGCTGGCTATTCTCCGGCTCGTCGACGGAACCTATACAAGAAACAGCCTTTAGCAGCTATGGTCAACAGTACATTTTTCTGTATCGACGCACACACCTGCGGCAATCCTGTCAGACTGGTAGCAGGAGGCGGACCGCAACTGCCACACACCACCATGAAGGAGCGGAGGCAGATTTTTCTCGAGCGGCACGACTGGGTACGAAAGGGGCTGATGTTCGAGCCCCGCGGACACGACATTATGTCGGGAAGCATACTCTACCCTCCGTTTGACCCCGAAAATGACACAGGCCTACTTTTTATCGAAACAAGCGGATGCCTTCCAATGTGCGGCCATGGCACAATCGGAACAGTAACAGCCATGATAGAGAAGGGGCTGATAAGGCCGAAGGAACCAGGCCGTCTGAGGCTCGAGGTGCCGGCCGGACTGGTAATTGCCGACTACACCACAGAGAACGGAAAGGTGAGGTCGGTAAGAATAACGAACGTGCCATCGTTTATGGCCGCCGAAAAGATTGAGATTGACGTGCCCGGACTCGGACCGCTGACGGCCGACGTTGCATATGGCGGCAACTTCTATACCATTATCGACCCGCAGGAAAACTACCGCGGTCTCGAAGACTTCACAGCCACCGACATTGTAAGGTTCAGTCCGGTGGTGAGGGAACTCATCAACAGAAAGATGAGCTTCGTACACCCGCTCGACGATACCATCAGTGGCGCCACACATGTGATGTGGACAGGAAAGCCGCTTGCCGGAACCTCAACGGCAAGGAGCGCTGTCTTTTACGGCGAAAAGGCAATCGACAGGTCGCCCTGCGGCACCGGCACCTCGGCACGCATGGCACAGTGGCACCACTACGGATGGCTCAGACCAGGCGATATATTCATACATGAGAGCATCATCGGAAGCACCTTCAGGTGCAGAATAGAGGAGACAACCAGAGTTGGCGGCAAAGGGGCAATAATCCCCTCAATTGAGGGATGGGCCCGCATTACCGGAACCAGCACAATAACAATCGACGAAAACGACGACCCGTTCGCATTCGGGTTCACGGTGAAATGAAAAGATATGACGTTATTATTGCCGGCGGGGGCGCCATTGGTCTCTGGACTGCCTGGTTTATGCAGAAGCATGGACTTGATGTGCTGGTAATTGAGCGCGACAGGGCTGGCAACGGCTGCTCGTGGGGCAACGCCGGCATGATCGTTCCCAGCCATTTCATACCGCTGGCAGCGCCCGGAGTGGTGGCTAAAGGGCTCAGATGGATGTTCTCGGCCGAAAGTCCGTTTTCAATCACCCCACGGCCCGACCCGGCCCTGATGGACTGGCTGCTGAGGTTTGCAGGCCATTCTAACAGCCGTAACGTGGAACGCTCGGCTCGGCTGCTCCTCAACCTTAACCTGCGCAGCAGGGATCTGTACGGCACGATGAGCAGCAAACTTGGCTACAAACTGCACAGGAAGGGGCTGCTGATAATGTTTACAACCCCGCACGGTGAAAGGGAGGAGAATGACACCCTGAGGAAGGCAACCCGCCTCGGCCTCGAACCTGAGTACTATAAAGGCAGCGCGCTGAGGGATTTCGAGCCGGCTGTCGGAGAGGAGGTCAGGGGTGCCGTACACTACACCTCCGATGCCCATACCGATCCCGCAGAGATGATGACCGCCCTTCGAAAAAATCTTGAGGGTTCAATAATCTACGACCCCCTCATACGGTTCAACACCAACGGTAATGAGATTATCTCAGCCGTAACCGCCGGCGGCGAGTATGCGGCCGGCAATTTCGTGGTTGCGGCAGGTGTATGGTCAGGGACTCTTCTCCGCAATCTGGGCATAAGCCTCCCCCTTGTGGGTGGCAAGGGGTACAGCTTTATGGTTCCTGCACATACCCCCATCAGCACCCCTGCCATCCTTAGCGAGGCGAGGGTGGCCGTCACCCCCCTGGGCAGCGAAATAAGGTTTGGAGGCACCATGCAGATTGGAAAAGGGCTGCCGGGATTCACCCGCGGAAAGCTCCGTGGTATGACCGGTTCAATCGGGCGCTACCTCCCCTCGTATGAGATGAATGGCCGGGTTCCCGAAAAAGTATGGGCCGGACTAAGACCGTTGTCGCCCGACGGGCTTCCATATATAGGGCAGGCAGGCAGGTTCTCAAACCTTTTTGTCGGAACCGGCCACGCCATGATGGGCATAAGCCTCGCCCCCGTAACGGGCGAACTGCTGGCAGCAGCGGTAACACAACGAACCATGCCCGAAGGATGGCAACAGCTCAGCCCGGGAAGATTCGCTAAATAACATATAATAAGAACCATCGGAAATACCGGATTTTTACGATCTTTATGTCGCCTAAGGGCAACAGACATCCAAACCTGAATAACCTTGCGATATGAAAAAACCATTTACCCCTGCACTGACATTGCTTTTGATAATGCCACTTCTCTTCTCATGCAACAGTGAGATGCAGCCTGAGCAGCCGGCCGGCAAGCTCTATATCATCGGCGGCGGCAGCCGCCCCGAATCGATGCTGAACGAAATCGTCGACATTTCCGGTCTCCGCAACGGCGGCTGGATGTATGTCCTGCCGATGGCCAGCGAAGAGGCCGACAGAGCCATTATATGGACACGCGAAGGCTTCAGCGTTACCGGCATAACCGCAGTCTATGGCCACAACTTCCGCCCCGGTGCCGAAATACCCGAAGGAAAAATCGACTCTATAATCAATGCCCGGTGCATCTATATCCCCGGCGGAGTCCAGGGCCGCTTTATGGAGGCTGTACGAAATACCCCCGTGGCCGATGCCATTCATGAGGCATACAAAAGGGGGGCTGTTATTGCCGGAACCAGTGCCGGCGCAGCTGTTATGAGCCGGCTGATGATAACCGGCGACCAGCTTAAGCCCCAGTCATCGCGCGAAGGATACACTACAATACAGCCGGAAAATATCGAACTGGCAGAAGGACTCGGACTGCTCAGCGATGTGATTGTCGATCAGCATTTTATTAAGAGACAAAGACTTAACCGGCTGGTGGCAGTGGCAATCGAAAACCCCGGTCAGCTCTGCGCCGGTATCGACGAATCGACTGCCATAATTATTGAGGGCAATAAAGCAACAGTAACCGGACTAAGCCAGGTTATCGTCATTAAAAACAGGAAGGGAACCTTTACAGCCGACAACGATCTGCTTGGTGCAACCGGACTGGAACTATCGGTTTACACCCCGGGCAGCAGCTTTATGCTCCGGTAATCAGGGTATCGCGCACAACCCACTTTCCGCCTGAAAGGAGGTGAACCATTTTCAGCTCACCGTCGAGGAACAGCAGGTCGGCATCCATTCCGGGCCTGATAAATCCTTTGCCCGGAAGCTTCAGTATTGTGGCCACATTGGAAGTCAGCACCTTAAGCGCCACCTCGAGCGGTAGTTTCTCAATAGTTACCGCATCGGCCAGCTCGCGCAGGTTGGCCGAAGGGAGCCCCTTTTCAATACGCAGCAGAAGCCCTTCGCTGTCAAAGACAGGCAGCGATCCGCAGGCATCAGACGAGAAGGTGATATGGCCCGCCGGCACCCCTGCCGCCAGCAGCTGCTTCAGCGCTGCCGATGGTTTGATCTCTTCATCGGGGAAGTAGGGCCAGGCGCTGGTTGTGATATCGACATACCCCTCCTTACCATAAGTGAGGGCATCTTCAAAAATATACGGGTTGCGGTTGCAATGCGTCGGAAGAAACTGTTTGAAGCCTATCTGGCTACCTTTAACAACCTCGCCGATAATTGCGAAAGGATCGGGGGCGTCTCCCATATGCAGGTTGACAATACCCGCCTTGCCGCCAAGCATACCACCAACCCTCGCGTGGGCAGCTATCCGCGCCAGTTCAGCCGGTGTCGGACACGAACTCCTGTGATCTGCCACCGCCAGTTCGCCAACACCTATCACCTCCTCAATAATTGCCAGGTCCTTGCCCACCTCTCCTGTTATTGTCGGAACCGGAACCTGGTAGGCGCCTGTCCATATCCACGCCGAAGCACCCTGGTGCCTCAGCGACCGCGCCTTCATCAGCACCGACTCGACAGTACGGGTGAAGCCGTCGGTCCCGAGGCAGCCGATTACCGTTGTCACTCCCCCTTCGTACATCATTCTGATTTCCATTTCGGTGGTGCGGGTTCCGGGACCTCCCTCACCGCCCGCCCCGGCAATGTGAACATGATTATCGATAAGTCCGGGCACAACTTTCATACCCCCGGCATCGAAGATTTCGGCTTCGGTACCTGCCGCCGGTTGTATCGATTCCCCAACCGCCAGTATCTTTCCCCCACCGGTAAGCACATCCTTCCGGCCCGAATATTCAGGGGAATAGAGTTCACAATTCTTTAGAAGTATCATATTCAATGATTTATCTTTCGATTTTCACAAGTAATACGAGACACGTGGTTATCTCTTCTTACGGCGGAACCTATCACCCCTGAAGCGTGGCTTCTGTTTCCTGCCGCTGTCAGAATCGGTTTTCACCTCCTCCATACCGGCCAGCGATTCAGGCAGCGGGGCAGTGTAAATCTCGTATCCTATCAGTTTTTCAATCTTCTGGAGTTTATAGGCATCATCGCGTGTAACAAGGGTTATTGCCACGCCTGTGGTTTCAGCGCGGGCAGTGCGGCCAACACGGTGCACATAATCCTCGGCATCTGACGGAACGTCGTAGTTTATTATCAGGTTTATATCCTTTATGTCGATACCCCGGCTCAGAACATCGGTTGCCACCAGTACCCTGGTCTGCCGCGACCTGAACCGGCCAAGTACCTGTTCCCTCTCCTTCTGCTCAAGGTCGGACGATATCCCTTCGACAACATACTCCCTGTTGCGCAGTCCCCTTACAATATCCTGCACCTTTCTTTTCGTCGAGCTGAAAACCAGTATGCTGTTATAGTCGGGTTTATCGGCAATCAGGCTTTGAACAAGCGGTAGTTTCAGGTTCTCTCCAACCCTGTATGCAGCCTGGATAACCCCCTCGGCCGGTTTTGCTATTTCGAGTGAAATCTCGGAAGGCTTTTTCATTATCCGTTTCGAGAGGGCCCGTATCTTCGGCGGCATGGTTGCACTGAACATAAGGGTCTGGCGTTCCTTCGGAACAAATGAGATTATCTTCATTATATCGTCGTGGAATCCTATGTCGAGCATCCTGTCGGCCTCGTCGAGTATAAGCGTTTCAATCCTGTCGAACTGCACATACCCCTGGTTAAGGTGTGAGATAAGGCGGCCGGGTGTTGCCACTATTATTTCGGCGCCCTGTGAAAGGGCTGTCTTCTCCTGCTCCCAGTCAGAGCCGTCGCCACCGCCGTAAACAGCTATAGAGGTAATATTGAGGGTGTAGGCGAGTCCCTGTATCTGCTGGTCAATCTGAATCGCCAGTTCCCTTGTCGGAACCAGTATAAGCGTGTGGGTGTGGGTGCTGTGTCTTCCGTAAACCGAGTTCAGCACCGGCAGCAGAAAAGCGGCTGTCTTGCCCGTGCCCGTCTGTGCGCAGGCTATCAGGTCGTGCCCTCCGAGTATAACCGGTATTGCCTGCTGCTGTATGGGAGTGGCCTCCCTGAAACCCATATAGTAAACGGCATCAAGCAGTTCAGGCTTTAAATCAAAATTGTCAAATATCATTTAATCAATCAATTGCATTATTGTCAGAATCGGGGCAAAGATAAGAAATAATGGCGGATAACATCATGGGGCATGCGAAGCGAAGCGGAGTCCCGTACCGGAAGTCGGGAGGGCATGCGGAGCGAAGCGGAGTCCCGTACCGGAGGTCGGGAGCGTAAAGGACGTAGGGGACCTAAAAGGCATAAAGGGCGTATAAGGGGTTGCTGGTTACTGGTTACTGGTTACTGGTTGCTGGTTCAGGGTACAGGCGGAGCGAAGCGGAGTCCCGTACCGCAGGTCGGGAGTACAGGGTTCTGGGTTCTGGGTTCTGTAAAAGGCGTAAAAGACATAGGTGGCGTAGTAACTGAGGTAGTGACGTAGTGACGTAGTGAGGTGATGGCGAAAAAGGCGTAGAAGGCATAAGTTGTTACGGGTTACGGGTTATTATTGATTGTTGGTTGAAAATCTAATTTGTTAATTGTCAGAGCTATAGTTTGCCCCATACCCCATGCCCCATGCC
>Ga0209835_1000274_pt1 | contig 34773 bp, 41 predicted proteins | sample LakKivwa52mmetaG_FD_184138 | JGI IMG/M metagenome (GOLD analysis project Ga0209835, IMG submission 184138) | Anoxic lake water microbial communities from Lake Kivu, Rwanda to study Microbial Dark Matter (Phase II) - Lake Kivu water 52m metaG... | ecosystem: Environmental > Aquatic > Freshwater >... | reverse complement strand
CCAACGGACGGGGAAGGCCAGTTCGCCCTGTTTTTGGGCAATCATGCGGGCGAGGGAGGGGGTCAGTTCGGGGCGCAGGGTAATCAGGTCGCCGCCCCGGTCAGGAAAGACGAAGGACTGCTCTTTGACAAGTTCCTCGCCCGATTTGGCGGCATACAGGTCGATGGTTTCGAGGAAGGGCGCGTCCCATTCCTGGTAGCCGAAGGTTTGCGAGGCCTGGCGTACTGTTTCGTAGATGAAGTTGCGCTGCGCCATTTCTTCGGGATAGAATTCGCGCGCGCCTTTGACGGATTGGATGAGAGATTTAGATGCCATGTATTTACTCCAAGATAATTTCTAGTAGACAGAGTTATGTTTTACCGCCCATTGGAATTGATGTAATACGCACAAATGAATTTCTCTTTTTTCCTGAACGAACAAAACTGACAACTTCTCCAACGGATACTTGATTGATAGATGCCAAGCACTCTATTGCATCAGCAAGTGCTTTGGGATGTTTAAGTAATTCAGGGCTTTCTATGTAGATACCTTGCAATAAGGTGCGCGCTGTTGTGAGGGGCGAAGTTTCTGACACAGGTAATAACTTGGCAATCCTTTTTACTAGCTTTTCTTCAATCACTGGCAATACTGATTTTTCGCCTTCATGTCGGTTATCTGCCATACAAAACTCCGATAGAATAGATTATATTTGACCCTTTTCAAATCTTTCCAACGCCTCGTCGCTGGCCGTTTCCCACGCCTTTAATTCTGCGGACAAATTTGTATTTGGCGTCGATTGTTCAGCAATTCGTTTCAGTTGCAATTTGCGCACCTGACGGGCTTCGAGATAGGCGCGCAGCGCCTCACGGATGAGTTCGCTGCGCGAGCGGTGTTCCTCAGCCGCCAATTGGTCGACTTCGTCCAAAAATTCCTGCGGGAGCGAAACCAAGATTTTTGTGGTCATGGGATATATCCTATATATCTATTTTACATCTTATGGACATATCGGGCAAGACAAAGCACAAAATTCAGCCGTTGAATTTTGAAATGGGATTGGGTATAATCGCAGGATACAGTGCGGAAGCGAGCTTCCGCACTCCAAATTAAGGAGACTCAAAATGGAAATCAACTACCAGGAAACCAGCAAAGACCTGCTCGTGCGCATCGACATCCATGAAAAATACGGCGCGCGCAACATCGACAAATGGAACATCGAAGTGCTAGACCCCAAACCAGGCTTCAAAATACTAGATGTAGGCTGCGGCGCAGGCAAGCAATGCTTCCTGTACAGCGACCACACCCAGGGCCAGGCCGAAATCATCGGCGGCGATTTTTCAGAAGAATTGCTCGACAAGGCCCGCGCCAAACAAGCCGAGCGCGGCGACAAAAATATCGACTTCCAGTTCCTGGATTTCAACAAACCTTTCGCCTTTCCCGAAAACACCTTCGACTTTGTATCCAGCGCCTTTGCCATTTACTATGCCGCAAACCTGAAATTCACCTTCAGCGAAGCGCACCGCGTCACGAAACCGGGCGGGCGTCTGTTTGTGACCGGCCCGCTGCCCGAAAATAAGAGAATGTTCTACGACATCATCACCGAGGCCACCGGCCAACCCATCCCGCCCATGCCCGGCTCCAGCCGCTTCAAAGGCGAAATTTTCGACACCATCAGCAGCCTTTTCGCCAAGACCGAACTGCTCACTTTCGAGAATCCGCTCACCTTCCCCGAAGTGGCACCTTTTATTGATTATGTCCGCGCCTCGCTCAGTGAAGACCGCAAGCTGTGGACAAGCATGTTCAATGGCAAGGAAGAATACGAGCAGATGATTGGAAAAATCGAAGCGGTTGCCAATGCCTGGTTCGCGCGCGATGGCAAGCTGGTAATGACAAAAGTTGTGGGCGGCATTTTAGCCACGAAGTAAGGCTTTTACGAAACACGCAAGACGTTGATTCGTGTTGCGTGTTTCGTTTTGGAGAATCGAATGAATTTTTACGGCAAACGCGTTTTATTCCTCGGCGCACACCCCGATGACATCGAACTGGGCTGTGGCGCGTTAATCCACCAGATTGCGCCGCAAACCGACATCCTGTGCGTCACGCTCTCTGACAACCAAAAAAACCCGCTCCTGACCAGCCTGGTCGATGAGCATCATCGCAGCATGGAAATCCTGGGCGTCAAACGGGAGAACGCGGTGCTGGGCCCCTTCACCACCCGTATCTTCCCCGATGCGCGCCAGGAAATCCTGGAATACTTCCTGAAACTGCGCCGCGATTTCGACCCCGACCTGGTTTTCGTCCACTCACAGGCCGACATCCACCAGGACCACAACACCATTACAGAAGAAGCCCTGCGCGCCTTTCGCGGCATCACTGTGCTCGGTTTCGACGTAGTGCGCTCCTCGTATGGCTTTTTCCCGCACTTTATCGTCGAAGTCAGCGAGGAGAGCGTCAACAAAAAAATCGAAGCGCTCTCGCAATACGAAACCTACCGCGACAAATATTATTTCAACAGCGAACTGACCCGCTCTATTATGGTGCGGCACGGCGCGCTGGCCGAAGTCCCCTTTGCCGAGGGGTTCGACATCCTGCGGATTGTTGGGACGTTTGGGAAGTAGGCAAAAATGGACGCTGAAGCTCTCACCCGTGAACTGGAACTAAGTGTGGGGATGGTCACTGCCCTGCTGGAAGGCGTTTCCGCTAAAGAGGCGCGCTTCAAGCCCACGCCAGAAACCTGGTCGATGCTGGAAGTGCTGTGCCACCTGTACGACGAGGAGCGCGAGGACTTCCGCCAGCGGCTGGACATCCTGCTCCATCGCCCAACCGAACCCTGGCCCTCGATCCGCCCGGCGGAGTGGGTCACCGAACGCAACTACAACAGCCGCGATTTCGACGAGATGCGCCAAAAGTGGCTGGATGAACGCCAAAAATCGCTGGAATGGCTCAAAAGTCTCAAAAACCCTGACTGGGAACAATCCGCCACGGCTCCCTGGGGTGCAACGATGAAAGCGGCCGATATGTTCGCCTCGTGGGTCGCTCACGACGGGCTGCACATCCGCCAGTTGGTCGAGTTGCGCCGGGCGCGGACGGAAAACCTGACCAGCCCCTACTTTATCGGCTACGCTGGCGATTGGTAATTTGACGAATTAAAACCGGGTGACGCTCCAGAAGGCGTACCCGGTTTTTCGATGCCATAAACAAGCGCTAAAGCGCCAAGGCCCGCTCTAATTCAGCTTCGATCTGCTCCAGGTATAAAACATCAGTCTCATAAACCGCCAGATGTCCGGCAGCGATATTGGCCAGCAGACGTTCGTCTCCCCTGGCCGCGCCATCACGCAAATAGGCAGCCAGCGATTCGACACGCGCCCTGACGGTGGCAGCGATACCTGTCCGCTCAGTCAGACCGTAGGCATCACAAAATAATCTCGCCCGCCGCAGCTGGTCGGTGAGTGTGGCAAAACAATCCGGGTTGCTGGGGGCCATCAGCGGCACAAAGCGATAGAGCGCATACGCTATATCCCAACTTCGTGGGCCAGGATGGGCATGATCGAAATCGATCACACCAACCAGCGTATCGCCTTCAAAGACACAGTTATAAGGCGCAAAATCGCCATGACAGATGACTTCAACCGGCTCACGTACCAGCGCCTGCCAGCCAGGGAGCCGCAATAAAACGCTCTCCAGCGTTGCATCGTGGAGGCGGCGGAGTAATTTTGCCGCCGAAATTAAGATTTCATCACTACGGAGATTTTCGGGAAGCGGATCGTGCCCAACCTGGCCGGGGATAAAAGACAAAATCTCACGCCCCTGTTCATCGAACCCAAGCGGGACCGGCGTTTCCTTGAAACCCATTTCATGCAGATGCCGCAACAATGCCTGTACCGGTTCTGTCCAAGGACCGGGTGCGCGCCGAACGGTCTGACCTACCCGCGCCACGACCGACATGTTGCCGCCAGTCAGTCTTTCTTCGGCTTCCACAGGTTTTGGCTATTCTTTCGGGAGACCAACAAAAATCTTGCCAGCCTCGACTTTGACCGGGTAAGCCGGGATATCGACCACCGCCGGCATCATCATCACCTTGCCGGTGCGAATGTCAAATTCCGCGCCGTGCCGGGGGCAGACGATGTTGTGGCCTTCCAAGTCGCCGTCGCCGAGCGGGCCGTCATCGTGCGTGCAAATATCGCCAATTGCAAAATACTGCCCGGCGATACTGAACACCACAATCGGCTTATCGCCGATTTCGACAAACAGCCGCTCGCCGTTCGGCAGGTCAGCCGGGCCGATTTCATAAAAATCTGCTTGCGAATCATCAAGTTGGGTGTAATTGAACATCAGTTTTATTCCACTAGAGAATCGGGGGCTTCGCCCAGGCCATAAACGCCTGCCTTAAGCACCTTAAGCGAGAGCAGGGCGCATTTCAGGCGCACCGGGCCCAGGTCGAGGCCGAGCAGGTCAAGAACGTATTCTTTGTCGAGATGCTTCACTTCTTCGAGCGGCTTGCCGATGATGGATTCGAGCAGCAAATCGGCGGAGGCTTGCGAAATAGCGCAACCATGCCCCTGAAAGGCGGCCTCGGTCACGTTCTGCTCGCCATCCACGCGCAGGGTAATCTCAATATGGTCGCCGCACAACGGATTGCTATCAGCAAAAGCGTAATCGTGCGGGTCGAGGTAGCCCCGATAACCGGGGTTTTTGTAGTGTTCTATGATGACTTCTCGGTAAAGGTCGTCCATTTCAGTAACCAGTGTTCAGTGTTATGCTAGCCAAAGTATTTCTTGACTTTGTAAAGCCCATCCACCAGCCTATCCACTTCTTCTTTTGTCGAATAAAGATAAAAACTGGCGCGTGATGTGGCGGGGATATGGAATTTCTCGTGCAGGGGTTGGGCGCAGTGATGCCCGGCCCGAACAGCAATTCCATCACCATCCAGGATTTGAGCGACATCGTGCGGATGCACCCCATCAAGCGTGAACGCGGCCACCCCGCCTTTATCCTGTATTCCGGGGCCAAACAGTTTCACGCCTGGAATTTCCTCCAGCCGTTCGAGGGCATATTCCGTTATCTCATGTTCGTGCGCGGCGATATTGTCCATGCCAATCGAGGTCAGGTAATCGCAGGCCGCGCCAAACCCAACCGCTTCAGCAATGGCGGGCGTGCCAGCCTCGAACTTGTGCGGCAGGGCGTTTGGCTTAAACGAGCGCAGTTTCACTTCCCGAATCATATCCCCGCCGCCGAGGAAGGGCGGCATGGCTTCGAGCAGGCTGGCCTTTCCATACAACACGCCGATGCCTGTCGGGCCGCACATCTTATGCGCCGAAAACGCCAGGAAATCGACATCCAACGCCTGGACATCGACCGCGAAATGGGGAACCGACTGCGCCCCATCCACCAGCGTCACCGCCCCGGCCTGTCGCGCCAGGCGGATGATTTCCGCCGCCGGGTTAATCGTTCCGAGGACGTTGGACATCTGCGTAAACGAGACCAGTTTGGGGCTTTGTTCGAGCAGTTTCTTGTACCCGGCCAGGTCGAGCAGGCCGGTTTCAGTCACGGAAATAAATTCCAGCCGAATGCCGCGCTCCATCTCCAGCATGTGCCAGGGCACCAGGTTGCTGTGATGTTCCATTTCGGTCAGAATCACCAAATCGCCAGTCTTGAGATTGGTGCGCGCCCAACTATACGCCACCAGGTTAATCGATTCGGTCGTGTTGCGGGTGTAAATCACCTGCTTCGCGGCGGGAGCGTTGATAAACTTGGCGATTTTCTCGCGCGCGCCTTCATAGAGCGCGGTCGCTTCTTCGGCCAGGGTATGGACTCCGCGATGGATATTCGCGTTAGAGTAACGGTAATAATCGTCCATCGCCTGGATGACGACGAGTGGTTTTTGCGCGGTAGCCGTCGAATCGAGATAGGCCAGCGGCACGCCAGGGCGCACTTCCCGCCGGAGAATCGGAAAATCGGCTCGGATTTTGGCAACGTCAAAGGTCATGGAGATTCCCTGTTTCCGTGTCTACTTGTCTACCTGTTTCCCTGCCTGCGATTTTAGTAATCGGGAATATCATCTTTGGGCAGGCTTTTCTTGACCACCGGCGCAGACTTTTTGCCGGTACCCGCCGGGCGCAGCTGCTCAGAATTGGTCGGATACCACAGGATGCGGTCGGGGACCATCCAGCCGTCAGTCAGGAATACGTTCGAGCGGAATTGCACGGCGACCATTTTGTTATCAATTTGCACCACGATGCCCTTGAGCCAGCCGCGCACGCGGTCGCTGCCCTTTTCGTGGTCACACAGCGCTTCGACGACATCGCCAACTTCAAAGGCATATTGCGTCGTTGGGGAGCGCATAAAAGAATAGGGCGCCGAACCACCGCGCACGCTGCGTTTGGGTTTCAATTCACCAGTTTTGGGGAGGACGGTTGGGCGAACAGGTTGTTTCATAAGACTGCCTCAATCTATTATAGATTCAAAATTTCGAGGAAAACTGAAAATCGTGGTATTTTACATCAAATTGCCGGTCAAATGCAAATTTGTATCAAAATCGCTATAAAAAACCGCCGAAGCAGACAGCAAACCGGGGAGCGGTCAGCAGTCGGCCGTCGGCGGTCGTACAAAGGTGCGACGCACCCCAGTTTCTCTTACTCAGACATCTTTGCAGCAATGTATTCCTGAAATCTCTCGCGCACGCCCTCGAAGGGGATGCGCTGGAAAATTGGGTCAAAAAAGCCTTCGACGACCAGTTTTTCGGCCTCGACCTGTGGGATGCCGCGTGACTTGAGGTAGAACAGCGGCTCTGCCTCGAGCTTGCCAATCGTCGCGCCGTGCGTGCAGCGCACATCGTCGGCGCAGATTTCGAGGCCGGGGATGCTGTCGGCGCGGGCGCGCTCATCCAGCACCAGGTTTCGGTTGGCCTGGTAGCCATCCGTTTTCTGCGCGCCCGGGGCAACATAAATCATGCCTTGCCAGACCGAGCGGCTCTTGCCCTTCAGCGCGCCCTTGAACAACAGGTCGCTGGTGGTATTGGGGGCGAGGTGATTTTGCTGGGTATCGTGGTCGAGGTGTTGGCTACCATCAGTAAAGTAAAAGCCCGACATGCGGCCCTGCGCGCCTTGCCCGGCCAGGTCCAGTTCGGAGAAGTTCTTGGTCAGGCGTGAGCCAATCGCGCCGAAAATCCAATCCAATTGGGCATCGCGTTCGACGCGGGCGCGCTCGTGGCTGAAATTCCAGACATGCTTGCCCCATGACTGCAATTCGACAAATTTCAGGCTGGCGCCTTGCAAAACCTGGATTTCGACCAGGCCGGCGTGCATGGTATTCGCGCCAGGTTCATCGGGCGAGGCGGCCTCGTGGATATATGTCACCGAAGCGCCTTCATCAACCAGCACGAGCAGGTGTGAAACATGAGCGAATGCCCCAGGCCCCCACAGGATGCTGTGCAGCGGAGCCTCGACCTGGAGTCCCTTCGGCACATAAAGCACGACCCCGTTCTGCGCCAATGCGCCCGCCAGGGCAGCAAACTTGCCTTCTTCCGGGTTAACCGCGCGCCCAATCATGCGGGCGACCAGTTCGGGATGTTCGCGCTCTGCGGTCAGCAGGTCGGTGAAAATGACACCCTTTTGGGCAAGTTCCGCGTCTAACTCGACCGTTGAGCCGCCGGGGAGCAGGAGGATTTGCCCGCCATGTTGGCCATCTGCCAGGGGACGAAGCAAATCTTCACGGACGGGCGGCAGGTCTTCATACGCGCCTACCTTTGGGAAGGTGAATTTATCTGTCGGAAGCAGGTGGATATCGGTGCGCCGCCAGGCTTCATCGGTGGTGACTGGCATGGTGGCGCGGGTATAGGCCTGCCAGGCGCGCTGACGATACGCGTACCCGTCAGGGTGTTCGGCCAATGCCCCATCGCGCACATCAGCCTGGGTAAAGGCAAATTCTTTCGCGGCGGCATCTGGGCGGCGGGAGCGGGAGGAAACGACAACCTTGGGTTTTTCTTCCATGTTAGCCAATGCTCCCTTCCATCTGGAGTTGAATCAAGCGATTCATTTCGACAGCGTATTCCATCGGCAATTCCTTGACCAGCGGCTCGATGAAGCCAGAGACGACCATGGTGGTGGCTTCTTCTTCACTCAGGCCGCGACTCATCAGGTAAAAGAGTTGTTCTTCGCCGACTTTGGACACTGAGGCCTCGTGACCGATCGTCACATCGTCCTCATCAATTTCGATGTAGGGGTAGGTATCTGAGCGGGATTGCGGGTCGAGCAGCAGCGCATCGCAAACGACGTTCGATTTGACACCCTTCGCGCCTTTGTAGACTTTGAGCAATCCGCGATACGAGGCGCGTCCACCGCTCTTGGAAATCGACTTGGAGGTGATTTTGCTGGTCGTCCCCGGCGCGAAGTGCACCATTTTGGAACCGGCATCCTGAATCTGGCCGGATCCGGCGAAAGCCATCGAGAGCATTTCGCCGTGCGCGCCCGGCTCCATCAGGTAACAGGACGGGTATTTCATGGTCACTTTGCTGCCCAGGTTGGCATCCACCCATTCGTGCGTGGCATTTTCAAAAACCTTGGCGCGCTGGGTGACGAGGTTGTAGACGTTGGTGCTCCAGTTCTGGATGGTGCTGTAGCGTGAGCGCGCGCCTTTCTTGACGATAATCTCAATCACGCCGCTGTGGAAGGAATCGGTGGTGTATTGGGGCGCCGTGCAGCCCTCGACATAATGCACCTGTGCGCCTTCATCGACAATAATCAACGTGCGCTCGAACTGGCCGACGTTGGCGGTGTTCAGGCGGAAGTAAGCCTGAAGCGGCAAATCAACTTTGACGCCCTTCGGCACATAGACGAACGAACCACCCGACCAAACCGCGCTGTTGAGCGCAGCGAACTTGTTATCTTCAATCGGCACGACCGTTCCAAAATACTCGCGGAACAAATCGGGGTACTGTTTCAGGCCATCTTCGATAGACAGGAAAATCACGCCCTGTTTTTCGAGATGCTCCTGGATGGAGTGATAGACCATCTCGCTTTCATATTGCGCGCCCACCCCGGCCAGGAACTTGCGTTCCGCTTCGGGGATGCCGAGCCGGTCAAAAGTGCGCTTGATGTCATCCGGCACATCATCCCATGATTTTTCGCTTTTTTCAGTCGGCTTGACGTAGTAGAAGATGTTATCCAGGTCGAGCGATCCCAGTTCCGGGCCCCAGTTCGGCATGGGGCGCTTCAAGAAGTGGTCAAGCGCTTTCAGGCGGAATTCGAGCATCCATTCCGGTTCACCCTTCATGCGCGAGATATTTTCAACCACTCCGCGGTTCAGGCCTCTTTCCGATTTGAAGGTGTAATTATCATCACGGTCGTGAAAACCGTATTTGTAATCGCCAATTTCTTCGAGAATTTTTGCATCTTCGCTCATAGAAACTCCAGTGAACAGTTACCAGTAATCAAGGTTAGGCCGCTGTTTCTTCATATTTCTCGCGCACCCAGTCGTAACCGTGCTCTTCAAGGTGCAACGCCAGGTCGGGGCCGCCGCTTTCTACAATGCGGCCACCCATCATGACATGGACAAAATGCGGCTTGATGTAGTTCAGCAACCGCTGATAGTGTGTAATGACCAACACGCCCATATCATTATTCATCAGGGCATTCACACCTTCCGAAACAATACGCAGGGCATCAATATCGAGGCCGGAATCGGTTTCGTCGAGAATAGCGATATTCGGCTGCAGGGTTGCCATCTGTAAAATCTCGGCGCGTTTCTTCTCGCCACCCGAAAAACCATCGTTGAGATACCGCCCGGCAAAAGCCTGGTCCATCTTGAGCATTTCCATTTTGCCCTTCAACAATTTGCGAAATTCGGGAATTGGGATGCCCTTATCTTCAGGATTTTCGGCGCGGCGGCGAGAATTGATGGCCGAACGCAAGAAGTTTGCCACCGTCACACCCGGAATGGCGACCGGGTACTGGAAGGCCAGGAAAAGCCCCAGCCGCGAACGCTCATCCGGCTCCAACTCGAGGATATTCTGACCCTTGAACCAGACTTCGCCCTCAGTCACTTCGTAGTTGGGATGTCCCATCAGGGCGTAAGAGAGCGTTGATTTGCCCGTGCCATTTGGACCCATAATGGCATGGATTTCGCCAGGATTAATGGTCAGGCTGAGGCCTTTGACGATTTCTTTGCCTTCAATCCCAACGTGCAGATTTTTAATTTCCAGTTGCGACATGGTTACTCCTGAAATAGATACTTTTTCAAGGCGATTGCGCCGAAGTTTTTGAGAAAAAAAGAGCCCGGAAAAACGTTTCCCGCTCTCTTTTTTCTTCGGCATTATAGCAAATCAGACTAAAAAAGTCAATATTTATGATATTTTTCTAGTTTATTCATACGCGGCGTTAATGTGGCGCGAATTGACGATTCGCGCTACCTAAGGATTTCAAGAATTGTCGGAGCGACGCCAGTCAAGTCCTTCAACCCTGAGAACTTTTCCCGCGCCCGGGCATTCCCCACCAGCAGCAGTGGAACCGGGCTGGCAGTATGCCGGCGCGTGGAGACATCTTCCAGGTTGCCATGGTCGGACGTGAGCAGGACCAGGCCATTTTCATCATCCCAGGCCGAGAGCAGGCCGCCCAACACAGAGTCAAACTGTTCGAGCAAGCGCACAGCCGCATCCATATCCTGCCCGTGGCCGGCGTAATCGGTCAGCCAGTATTCAAAGAAGGCAAAATCCAGTCCAACCGATAAATTCGCCAGTCGCTGGCCAGCCTGCTGTGGCGAAAGCAGCGGGATTTCGGAATGGCCCAGCCGCTCATGCCAGCCCTGCCCAGTAAAATCCGCGCTAATGGCCTTGCCCATCATCAAGTCATCTGCGCTGCGCAGGGCAAGGCCGGCCTTTGTTATTGCTAACGGGATGGAGGAATACAGCCGCCTGCCAGAGTGGATGCCGTGAAAATATCCCGCCGGGTAGGCGTTGATGAGCGCGGCGCGTTTCCCGGCGCGGGTCAGCGCGCCAAAAATGCCGCCATCTTCGAGTGTGGCGGCGGTGGCTTTATCGGGTTTTGGGCCGTAGTGATAGCCAATCTCAGCAGGAATGTTGCGCCCGGTCAATAAAACGGCCTGCCCGGTGGCTGACTGAGGCAGGCCAGGTACGCCGAGGCAGGCATCCAGCGCAAGCAGGGAGGCGCGGTCAGTCTGCGCAGGGGTAGAAGCGGCCAACAGGCGGCGGCCAGCCAACAGCCCGGTCAGGTTCGGCAAGCTGGCACGCGCAAAGGGATTCAGGGACGGGTCGTCGATGCCCAAACCGACGCCATCCAGAAACAAGAAAAGGACTCGCATCGATCAGGTTTTTTGGAGGGTGAAATAGGCCGAGGCGCGCTTCCCGTGGTCGACCCCGTCTTTGTAAGAAATCATGCGAAACAGGCCGCGAATTGCATCAATGTCCGATGGGAAAATTCCCGGCGTAGAAAATTCGGTCAGGAACCCATACAGGAACCAGAACCCGCCCGGCGCAAGCAACCGGTCCACCTGGCGGATGTAAGCCAGCTTTTCTTTCTCAGAGAGACTATGGAAACAGCCGATATCCAGCACCAATTCATACGGCCCGCCAAAACGGTCGAGCCGGGTGACATCTTCCACCGCGAAATCGGCGGTTACGCCGGCCTGGCGGGCTTTCCGGCGCGCCTGCTTAATCGCCGCCGGGATGAAATCGACACCAGTCGCCCGCCATCCATAAGATGCGAGGGTGATGACATTCGTGCCGGTGCCGCAGCCCAGGTCGATGGCGCGGCCCGGAGACCTGTCCTCGAGGAACGACAACAACTCCGACGGGGTAACGCCGCTATCCCAGGGTGGGCGGCGAAAGTACGAGAAGAAAAATGAAAGGCGGCGAAGGATGTTCATGGAAAAATTCCAATTCGGGGAATGAGCGGGCGAGATGATTAATTCTAGCATGAGTTACCGTTGCAAACATATCGAAAACCTGAACTTTGTGTCAGGAACGGAATCGAAAAGCCCCCGACTTTCGAGCAAAATCGGGAGATTTTACAATCCGCGCTGTACATACCACCCAAACTCGTGACTTAACGCGCCAGAATAAAGGTACAATTGCGTTCATTTTACTTTGACAATTGGGCAGACTTCTCTTAAAATTCAGCCCGCTGCTATTATTTCCAATCCTTAATACGAGGAGTAAGTCTCCATGAAAGAGTACACCACTGAGTACCTCCGCAATATCGCCCTGGTTGCGCACGGCGGCGCCGGGAAGACGATGATGGCGGAGGCTTTTCTTCATTTTACAGGGGCCACCACTCGCCTGGGAAAGACGGACGATGGCACGACCATCTCCGACTATGATGAAGAAGAAGTTCGCCGTAAGATTTCACTGTATACCAGCGTCATTCCTGTCGAATATCGTGACCACAAAATCAACGTGCTGGATGCGCCCGGGTTTACCGATTTCATTGGCGAAATGATTTCGGCCTTGAGCGTGGCCGACGGCGCTGCCATCCTGGTCGACTCGGTGGCTGGCATGGAAGTCGGCACCGAGCTGGCTTGGAATTATTGCGACCAGTTCAAACTGCCGCGCTTCGTGGTCATCAACAAAATGGACCGCGAAAACGCCAACTTCGACAAGGCCTATCAATCGGTCGAGGAATACGCCCAGGCTGCCGGGGCGCGCCTGATTAAGGCGCAGCTGCCGCTCGGTGAGAAACTCGACTTTCACGGCGTCATCGACCTGGTGGCAATGAAAGCCTACGAAGGCGACGGCAAAACCGCCAAAGAGATCCCGGCGGAATACAAATCTGCCGCCGAGGAAGCCCGCACCGTCCTGATGGAAGCCGCCGCTGAAGGCGATGACGCCCTGATGGAGAAATACTTTGAAAACGGCGAACTCAGCCAGGAAGAAATCTTGCGCGGTTTGAAAGCAATTGTGCAGGGCGGCACGTTCATCCCCGTGTTTGTCTCCGCCGCCGGACACGCGAAAGGCGTTGGCCCTCTGCTAAACGCCATCATCGACCTGATGCCCAACCCCGCCCAACGCCCCGAAGCAGTGGTGGAAAGCAAGGGCGGCGAAGAAAAGTTATCCGCCAGCAATGCCGGGCCGGTGACTTTGTACGTCTGGAAGACCACCGCCGACCCGTTCGTGGGCAAGATGACCTACTTCAAAATCCTTTCCGGCAGCATTACTAATGATGTCCATCTGTGGAACCAGACCAAAAGTGCCGATGAGCGCATGGCCGGCCTGCACATCCAGCGCGGAAAGGAAGCGTTGCCTGTCAAAACGGCGCACGCCGGGGACCTTGCCTGCGTGACCAAGTTGAGCGTGACAGTCACCGGCGATTCGCTCTGTGAAAAGAACCACCCGGTCACAGTTCCCGTCCCGAATTACCCGCACGCGCTCTACCGCGTTGCCATCCAGCCCAAGACCCAGGCCGACGCCGCCAAAATTTCGCCCACCCTGACCCGCCTGTGCGAAGAAGATATGACACTCTCGTGGTACAACGAACAATCGACCGGGCAGACCATCTTGCAAGGCATGGGCGACCAGCACATTGATGTAGTCATCACTCGCGCCCAGACCAAGTTCCAGGTGGGTTTACTAACGGCTGAACCCAAAGTTCCCTACCGCGAAGGCATTACGCGCAAAGCTTCGGCGCAGTACCGCCACAAGAAGCAGACCGGCGGCTCCGGCCAATTTGGCGAAGTCCACCTGCGCATCGAGCCTTACAGCGAGGGCGATTTCGAATTCACCGATGAACTGGTCGGCATGAACCTGTCGAAGTCGTACCTGCCGCCCATCGAAAAAGGCATCCGCGCGGCGATGGAACACGGCGTTTCCGCCGGCTATCCGCTCAGCAACGTCAAAGTCATCGTTTATGATGGCAAGGAACACCCTGTCGACTCGAAGCCGGTGGCCTTCGAAACCGCCGGGCGCGAAGCCTTCAAGCTGGCTGTGCAAGATGCCGGGCCGGTCTTGTTCGAGCCGATTGTGGCGGTGCGCGTCACCGTCCCCGATGCGAACATGGGCGACATTATGGGCGATATGAATACCCGGCGCGGACGGGTGCAAGGCACTGAGGCTGAACGAGGGAATACCACCATTATTGCGCACGTCCCGCTGGCCGAAATGCTGCGCTACACCACCCAACTGCGCTCGCTGACCGGCGGACGCGGCCACTTCACGATGGAATTCGACCACTACGACATCGTGCCGCAGCACCTGGCCCAGCCGATTGTGGAAGCGCACAAGAAGGAAATGGAATCCAAGAAAGAAGAATGAGCGTAACGCGGAATGAATTCCGCGCCGCCTACGCTCCCTCACCCCCGGCCATTCTCCCGCCGGGAGAGGGGAGAAAACTGCTCCCACAGTTGCACTGCGGGAGCAGTTTTTGTTAAATTTTTGATAAAAATTATCCGATTTGCTTGACTTTAATTTGCAAGTGTGTAAAATAATCAGCATGGTTATCTTGAATTTACTTTGCTCCTGTATGGCGCGGGGTTCGTAACCGCCGCGCCTTCGTAGAAACAAAACACGTCACCTGACCGAAGGAACGGCGCGCGAATCCCGCATGTGAGACCCTGTCACATGGCGTTCACCCGCCGTTCTTTTGTTTTGCCAGTGAATGCAAAACAGGTCAGGTGATTTTATTTTGGAGATGACTATCGAACAGCAAGCGGTTCGACTCCAAACCTTAAGGAGATGTATGGAATCACTCAAAAAAATCGACCACAGCGCGATGACTGTCAACCAGGTCATCATCATCGCGCTCAACATCACTGCCTTCGTGCTAAACCAGCCCTGGCTGGCGGGGCTGGTGGCCGCCCTGATGCTGCTTGGAACGCTGCTGGGCCAGCCCGGTTTCGGCTTTATCTACCAGTTGGCGCTCAAACCGGCGGGGCTGGTGAAGCCACACATCCTGCTCGACAACCCGGAACCACATCGCTTTGCGCAAGGCTTGGGCGGCGTGTTCATGCTCGGCGGGGCGATTGCGCTGTTCGGCGGGCTGACCGTTTTGGGCTGGGGATTGGTGTGGATGGTGGCCGCCTTGGCCGCACTCAACGCCTTTGGCGGATTCTGCGTCGGGTGCTTTGTCTACTACTGGCTGACCCGTTTCGGGGTTCCGGGATTCTCGAAGAATCCCCCGACCGGGACGTTTCCGGGGATGCGCCCGGAAGGCGGTGAGCGATGAGCGCTGAAGTGTTGGAACGGCTTTTGATAGCGGTAGCAATTTCCGGCCTGGCGGTGGCGGCGTACCTGCTCTTTAATCGGTACACGCTCCAGCGGGCATCCACAAAAGTCAGCAAGTTCGCATCCTACCAGTCCGGCCTGCCAGCGATTGTGTATTTCACCACGCCAACCTGCGCGCCCTGCAAAACCGTCCAGCGCCCGGCCATCGAGCGGATGAAGGCCAATTATGGCAAGTGGTTCCAGGTCATCGAGGTGGATGCCAGCCAACAGCCAGAAATTGCGCAGGATTGGGGCGTGATGACCGTGCCGACCACGTTTGTCGTTGATGCCAGCGGCCAGCCGCGTTATGTCAACCAGGGTATTGCCCCGGCGGAAAAACTGATTCAACAACTTGAAATTGAGGATTATTCGATATGAAAATCGCATCTGATGTGACTGAATTAATTGGCAACACCCCCCTGGTGCGCCTGAACCGCGTTACCGAAGGCGCTCATGCCGAAGTCGTCGCCAAATTGGAATTTTACAACCCAGCCAAGAGCGTGAAAGACCGCATCGGCTTCTCGATGATTGATGACGCCGAAAAAGCGGGCGTGCTGACGAAAGACAAGACCATCGTGGAGCCGACCAGCGGCAATACCGGCATTGCGCTGGCGATGGTGGCCGCCGCCAAGGGCTACAAGTGCATCCTGACCATGCCGGAGACAATGAGCAAGGAACGCCGGATGCTGCTGCGCGCGTATGGGGCGGAGCTGGTGCTGACGCCCGGCCCGGATGGGATGGGCGGCGCGATTCGCAAGGCCGAGGAAATTGCGGCGGAGGCTCCCGATAGATTTTTCATCCCGATGCAGTTCAAGAACCCGGCCAATCCCGAAATCCACCGCCGGACGACCGCCGAGGAAATCTGGCGCGATACGGAAGGCAAGGTGGATATCGTCGTTTCGGGAATCGGCACAGGCGGGACGATTACCGGCGTGGGTGAGGTGCTGAAGAGCCGCAAACCGTCGGTGCAAGTGGTGGCGGTCGAGCCAGATGCTTCGCCGGTGCTTTCGGGCGGTGTGAAAGGCCCGCACAAAATCCAGGGCATTGGCGCGGGATTCGTGCCAGAAGTGTTGAATACCAAAATCTACGATGAAGTTATCCGCGTCACCGATGAGAACGCCATGGAAACCGCCCGCCGCCTGGCAAAGGAAGAGGGTATCCTGGTTGGGATATCCTCTGGCGCGGCGACCTGGGCGGCCTTGCAAGTGGCGCGCCGTCCCGAAAACTCCGGGAAACTGATTGTGGTCATCATCCCGTCGTTTGGCGAGCGCTACCTGTCTTCGGCGCTGTATGCGCATTTGGCGGATTAGCAATTGGTAATTGGTGACTGGTAATTACCATTTACCATTTACCAATCACCAATTACTCATGGAGTCTTTATGCAAGCCGAACTCACCCAATCACAAAATCACAAAATCACCCAATCACCCAATTTCTTCGCTTCTGTGCGCGATGACTTGAAATCGGCCTTGCAGCGCGACCCGGCGGCGCGTTCGCGCTTTGAGATTGCCCTGCTCTACCCGGGTTTGCACGCCATCTGGATTCATCGCGTCTCTCACTGGCTGTGGACGCATAAGGCCAAACTGCTGGCCCGCTGGCTCTCGCAACTGGCGCGCGGCCTGACCGGCATCGAAATCCACCCTGGCGCGACCATCGGCCAGCGGGTGTTCATCGACCATGGAATGGGCGTCGTCATCGGCGAAACCGCCGAAGTGGGAGATGATGTGACCCTGTATCATGGCGTCACCCTGGGCGGGACTTCGCTCAACAAGGGCAAACGCCATCCCACCATCGGTGACCGCGTCACGATTGGGGCAGGCGCCAAAGTTCTGGGAAACATCGCCATCGGGGCCGACAGCCGCATCGGGGCCAATGCCGTTGTGGTCAAATCGGTGCCTGAAAACTCGGTCGTGGTCGGCGTGCCGGGGCAGGTGGTCAAACGGATGACGCTGCACCATGCGGGCGACGCTCCCGACCTGAATCATACCGCCCTGCCGGATGTCTTTGCCAACGCCATCCGCGATTTACTCACCCGGGTCGATGAACTCGAAAACCGGGTAGACGGCCACGCGCACCCGCATACAGCCCCTTACACCCTGGTCGGCGACGCCTGGGAAGAGGTGGATTACGCGATTTAGAATAATGGCAATAGCCAAAGATTTTTCCGGGGTGAGACTTTCTCAACAGACTCCTAACCCGGACAAGCCGGAACCAAAAAGGCTGAAACACAAAGGACACAAAGGAAAACCCTTAAAAACTTTGTGTACTTCTTGTGCTTTGTGTTTGAAAATTCTTGCACAAAAAACAAGAAAATAACTTCAAAGTTCCAAAACTCGTCTCCATGTTGTCGAGACTGGCTTTTTGCGGGCTTATCTCAAAGATATTGAGACCAGGCTATCGGAACAAACAAACCACAGTAAACGATAGCGAACAAGCGCGTAAGCAAAAGACATTCGGCTCTCCGAAAATTTTCGTGATAAAAAACTTTTTTAAATTGTGTCAAATTAAACCAGACGGGGACTCCCGCCCAGGCAATCCCCGTCTGTGAGTCTTACTCGTCCTCCTTGATGTTTTCCGCGTCTTTTTTGCGTTTGTCCATCCACTTACCGAGGGCTTTCAATTTGATGTAACCGCCGACGATGATGACGGCAACCAGCAAAACCCACCAATACCATTCCATGAGATTTTCTCCTTTCGTTTTTGTAGCGCAAGATAGTATCTTGCGTTATCTCAATTTCAACTGCCTTCGCAAAACCGGCAGGAACGCGACCACCAGTGCCAGGCTGCTGACCAGCGTAATCAATCCAGAAGCCCACAAACCAGGGCCGCCCAGTTCGCCGATGAAAACGCGCTCAAAGGTCTGCCACATCCAGTAATTGGGCAGGATGTAAAAGACAAAGTGCCATTCGCGGTCAATGAAAATGCTGACGATGGGCAGCGTCAGGTAAACCAGCATATAAAACTTCAGGATGGCAATCGCCTTGAGTTGGCTATCGGCCAGGCCGCCGATGATGTAACCGGTCAGGATGGGCAAGCCGACCGAGAACAGGAAAGCAACCAGCAAAAGACCGTAGTTGACCTGTCCGCCGACCAGAATCGCCGTCGAAGCAAGGACCAGCACCAGACTGAGCAGCAGCGCGAAGAGACCACGCGCCAGGGTCAGTTCGAGCATTGAAAGCGGCGAAACGCCCAGAGCGCGGATGGCGCGGGTTTCCTTGTCCTCGATGATGTTGAAGGCCATCACCAGCGCGCCGAGCAGGGACGCGATCATAATAAAAATAATGGCGGTGTACTCGGTGATGAGCGAACGCGCCGCGCTGTTGGCGGTGCGGGTGAACTCCGCCACGCGCTCGCCGCTCAGGGCTTGCTGGAAGACGCGCTGGAGAGTCTCGGCCTCGCCGCCCTCGTTGCCTTCCATCAGCAGGGTTGGCTGTCCGTCGATTAGCACCAACCCCGGCACATCGTCACTGCGCAGAACGCGCATACGTACCGCCCTGTCGGATGGCAAAATTTCAACCGCGCCGATGGCTTCGAGCCGCTCCACCAGCGCGGCATCGACTCCGGCTTGCACGGCAAAGGTGTATTGCGCTTCGCCAATCGAAGGCACGAACAGGCGCGCGCCAATCGCCAGCAAAATCGGGGCGACCATCATGTAAATCAGGATGTTATCGCGCAGGGCATTTGTCCAATCCTGGCGCATGAGATTAAGGATTCGCTTGAACATTAGCGACCCTCCTTGAGCAATTTGAAGCGGATGGCGGCATAAGCGGCGGCAAAGGCCAGGGCAGTCAGGGCGGCGAGATACAGCACCGTCGGCAGGATGTCGCCGAAAGTCGCGGCATTGAAAAGCACATCGCGGGTGGCAAAAACCGCCGGGTAGGAGGGAATCCAGGTCAGCCAGGCTGGGGCAAAAGCGGGCAAGCCGAAGGAAATCATCGGCAGGGAATTGAGCACCAGGATGGCAACCCCGGCAAAGAACCACTCCGAAAGGTTGTTGAAGAAGACCGCAATCGCCAGGCTGAGGGTCGTCATCAACAGGCTGGAGAGCGCAATCAGTAGCAGCGTGAGCGGCAGGTTGAAATCCAACCCAAAGGCCAGCAGCAGGATTGGCAGCCCATAGAGCAAACTCAAGACAAGGAACAGGGCATTCTTCGACAGGATGTACGTCCACGTCCCCGCCGGGCTGACGCGATAGGCGCGCAGGGTGGCCTCCTGCTTTTCCTGAAACATCATCACCGCCGCGATTAAGAATCCGAGCAGGACAACCTCGAAAATCAGGATGACCGGCACAAAACGGATATTGAAATCTGGCGGCGGGCTGACCGGACGCAGGTACTCAACCGGGAATTGGTCGGAGGCCGCGCCGCGCAGTTCAAGGATGGCGCGTTCGAGCGAGGCTTCGAGCAGGCCCAGGTTGGCAGCGGGAATCGCGCTGTTGGTGACGAGTTCAAAGGCCGGCGCATCCAGCCCGCCGGAAAAGACCACGCCGACTTTGTTGGGTTGGCGCTCCAGGTCGGCGCGGAAAGCGGCTTGGTCGGTATAGACCACGCCCTCGTCCGCGCCCAATTCGCGCAGGTAGGCAGCCAGCGGCACGCCGGGGGAGGTATCCAGAATTAGTTCGTTGTGAACCTTGATTTCGCGCGGCAGGAAAAGGACCAGCGCGGCCATCACCACCAACAGCAGGCCAATAATCAGCACATGCCCGCTGCGGTAGGAAATCAGCAAATCCTGGGTAAAAAGCGAGACAAAGCGTTTCATGCCAGGCCTCGTCCGGTGAGTTTGACGAAGATTTGCTCGAGGCTGGCCTCCTGCGAGTGGATGGTCTGGAGCGAGTCGTTTTGCATCAGTTCGAGAAAAGCGCGGTGGTCTTCGGCCTTGTCGAGGAAAAAGACGCGCGACTCGACTTGGCCCTGCGCGCCGTACTCGACGCGCACCGAGCGCTGGCCGTGCTGGAGTTTCAGGTTGCGCGGCGTATCCATCGCCACAATTTTGCCCTCGTTCAGGAAGGCGACCTGGTCGCACAGTTCGTCAGCGATCAACATGTTGTGGGTGGTCAGGAAAATGGTGCAGCCGTCTTTTTTCTTTTGCAGGATAAGTTCCTTGATAACGGCGGCGGTGTTCGGGTCGAGGCCGGAGGTGGGCTCGTCGAGGAAGAGCATCTTCGGGTCGTTGACCAGGGCGCGGGCGAAGACAAGACGCTGACGCATCCCTTTCGAGTAGGCGCTGGTTTTGCGGTGGGCGGCCTCAGTCAGCCCGACGGCTTCGAGCAGTTTGCGCGGGTCGAGGGTCGGCACGTCAAACAGCCCGGCGAAAAATTTGAGATTTTCGTAACCGGTCAGGCGTCCGTACAGATTGGGATGCTCAAACGAGACGCCCAACTGGTTGAAAAACGCCGCGTCGAGATCGCGGATGGATTTTCCCGCGTAGGTCACTTCGCCCTGTTGGAGCGGGAGCAAGCCAGTCAGAATATTCTGGACAGTGCTTTTGCCCGCGCCGCTGGGGCCGAGGAAGCCGAAAATTTGTCCGCGCGGAATCTCGAACGAGACATCCTGCACGGCGTAGTTGCCTTTGGATTCGTAATCGTGGAAGAGGTGGGTGACTTGTAGCATGGTGGCTCCTGAATGTAACACGCCCTGAGCGGAGGCTCTGAGTGAAACGAAGAGCCGTAGTCGAAGGGCAGTTGGGCAGAAACAAACCCTTCGCTCGTTTCAGAATAAGTCCTTCGACTACGCCGCGCAAAAGCACGCGGCTCCGCTCAGGACGAGAACTCTAATTACTCCGCGGCGCAAGACCGCGCTGAAGAATGTCTATCAATTGGTCGGCCAATTCGGTAACGGGCAGGGTTTGGTAATTGACCTCGCCGCTGGCGAGTTTCTCGATATCAACCGCTTCGCGTTCGAGCAGGTAGCGTCCAAACTCGCTGAAAGTGGCGCTGAGGACAAAAACCGCCAGGCCGCGATCTACGCCAGGATCGATGGAACCCTGGGCAATGCCCATCTCGATTAATCCGGCATAATAATTCTGAGCCAGTTTTTTCAACCCGGCGAAGGGCTCGTCGTCAAAAGGGCGGTCAGAGAACAGGGCGCGATAGGCAACCCGCGCCAGCAAGGGGTTGGAGAGTTCAAAATGCGCCCCCTCGCGCATCAGCCAGCGCAGGAAGTCGAACAGATTCATGCCGGGGTCGGGCGGCGGATTTTGGGCGAGGAATTGTTTTTTCTCCTCGCCAGCCAGTTGAATCAGGTACAGGTACAGGTCGCGTTTGTCTTCAAAATACTGGTACAGGCTGCCTTTGGCAATTCCAGCGCGGGCGACGATGTTGGAGATGGAGGCGTTTTTGTAGTCATGCGCAGCGAACTCTTCAATCGCCAAATCGAGAATCTGGCGGCGCTTGTCCTCTGGAAGGTTGAAAAAGGTGGCTTTGGGCATACATACTCCGTTGTGACTGGCCGGTCATGTGACCAGGTGGTCATATTAGACTACCGAAACATCTGCCTGTCAAGAGGCCTCTTGACAAAAAGTATATTTAATATACAATGATACAAAGATACAATTATACAATCGTTATCGTCTACCCAGAGATTTTTGGCGCATAAGGAGCACAAAATGTTTCGAATTACAAAAACCTTCTTTTTCCTGCTGTTGGCTGTCGTGGGTATCCTCACCCTGAGCGGATGCGGCGCGCCCCAACCTGCCGGGTTGACAGACGAGCAACTTGTTTCAATGGTCGAGGAAATCCTGCGTTCACTGGACGAGGATGATTATGACAATTTCACCCAGGAGTTTAGCGAACCGATGCTAAACGCGTTTACCCCGGAGAGTTTCGCCGACCTGCGCAACATGCTGCAAGAAACCAGCGGAAATTTTGTCTCGGTTGGCGATATTGGATTATCCAACCGCCAGGGTTACGCTGTATATCGAATCCCTTGCCAGTATGAGTTGGAAACCGTTACCGTCACGATTACGTTTGCCATTGACGGTGATAAGGTCGAAGGACTGTTCTTCACCTCCCCCAACCTCGTCAAATACAACCAGTGACCTGGACCTAAAAAATTTTTTCAGGAGCAAGATAATCCAGAGTATCAGCATGTTAAAACTTGACCTTGACTTCCGTTCAGACGTTCCGCTCACTAACCAGATTGTTGCCCAAATCCAACATCAACTGGCCGACGGCGTTCTTCATCCCGGCGACCAATTGCCTACGGTACGCGGGCTGGCTACCCAACTGCGCGTCAACTTCAACACCGTAGCCCGCGCCTACCGCCTGCTCGATGAAGCCGGAATCATCTCCACCCAGCAAGGGCGCGGCACTTTTATTCTGGACAAACCGGCCACCGAAGCCAGCGAACAATTGCGCCGAGAATCGCTCAAAACCCTGGCGCAACGCTATCTTGAAGAAACTGAACGGTTGGGGTTTGAAAAGAAAGATGCCCTAGATGCGCTCGAGAAAGCAAGCACCAGGCCGTAAATAGTAATTACCAATCACCAATTACCACCCCCTAAGGAGTTCGCCATGCTACGAAACATGCTCAAAACCCAAAACAAACTCGACCAACGAGTCCCGCCTATTGCCGGAACCATCTTTGCAGTCCTGATGGTCATCGCAGTTCTTGGCGCCGTCCTGATGGATGGCAAACAATCCGACGCCCTGATTGGCGCATGGGTTGTCGGCTGGATGCTTGTAGGCATCTACATCCTGTTCGCACTTAAGGTGGCGAACCAATGGGAAAAAGCCATTGTGCTTCGCCTGGGCAAATTCCAGGGACTTCGCGGGCCCGGCATGTTCTGGATTGTTCCCATCGTCGACACCATCCCAACCTGGATCGACCACCGCGTGATGGTGACGCCCTTCGCCGCGCAAAAGACTCTCACCAAAGACACGGTGCCAGTGGATGTGGACGCCGTCCTGTTCTGGGTCGTTTGGGATGCCGAAAAAGCCGCGCTCGAAGTGGAAGATTACCAGGCCGCAGTCGATTGGGCCGCCCAAACCGCCCTGCGCGACATCACCGGACGGATGATGCTGGCCGATATTCTGGTCGGACGCGGCACCATCGACAAGGAATTGCAGCAGGTCATCGACGAGCGCACCACGCCCTGGGGCGTAACGGTCCAGTCTGTCGAAATCCGCGACATCGTCATCCCGCAAGCGCTGGAAGATGCCATGAGCCGTCAGGCGCAGGCCGAGCGTGAACGCCAGGCGCGCGTCATCCTCGGCGAATCGGAGAAGCAAATTGCAGAATCGTTTGCCGAAGCCTCGCAATCCTACATCGACAACCCCACCGCACTGCACCTGCGCGCCATGAACATGCTCTTTGAAGGCCTCAAGGAAAAAGGCGCGCTGATGATTATTCCCAGTTCGGCAGTCGATACCATGAACCTGGGCGGCTTCAGCGGGATGGCCGCGCTGGCAAAACATCATGAAGATAATGATAAGTGAGCAGTGTTCACAATTTGAGCCGAGGGTCGAGTAGCGCGTTAGCGCATATCGAGACCCGCAAGTCAGTGTCCACAACTTCAGCCGAGGGTCGAGTAGCGCGTTAGCGCATATCGAGACCCGCAAGTCAGTGTCCACAACTTCAGCCGAGGGTCGAGTAGCGCGTTAGCGCATATCGAGACCCGTAAGCAGTGTCCACAACTTCAGCCGAGGGTCGAGTAGCGCGTTAGCGCATATCGAGACCCGCAAGACAGTGTCCGCAACTTCAGCCGAGGGTCGAGTAGCGCGTTAGCGCATATCGAGACCCGCAAGACAGTGTCCGCAACTTCAGCCGAGGGTCGAGTAGCGCGTTAGCGCATATCGAGACCCGCAAGACAGTATTCAATCCTTCGACTACGGGCTACGCCCTCCGCTCAGGACAAGCGCAAACAAATGTTTCACATGAAACACTCGCAACACGCAACAAAAAAGGATTTCACATGTCCACAAAAACATCCATCACCATTTCTTTAATCCTGATAGCGATTGCCGCGGCTGCCGGATTGATTCTCTCGCCGCAGTTCCCCGACCCGATGCCCTCGCACTGGAACGCCGCCGGCGAAATAGACGGCTACATGCCAAAGTTTTGGGGCATCTGGCTCATGCCGTTAATCACGCTAGGCCTCACCCTGCTGCTGGCCTTCATCCCGGCCATCGACCCGCTCAAGGCCAACATCGAACAATTTCGTGGGCTGTACAACGCCTTTATCATCGGCTTTGTGGCCTACATGCTGTATGTCTATGCACTAACGCTGGCCGCCGCCCTGGGCTACCAGTTCAACATGACTTATATGCTCCTGCCGGTCGTCGGGTTGCTATTCATTGGAATCAGTTTCTTAATCGATAAAGCCAAACGCAACTTCTTTATCGGCATCCGCACACCCTGGACGCTTTCAAGCGATACCGTCTGGGAAAAGACCCACAAATTGGGCGCGCAGGCCTTTCGCATCGGCGGCGCGCTGGTCATCGTCAGCGCCTTCTTGGGCGAAAACGGATTCTGGCTGCTGATGGCGGCGATTCTGTTCGCGTCCCTAATTCCGGTAGTGTGCTCGTACTTCCTGTGGCGACGCGAGAATCCGTAAAACGTTTCACGTGAAACACTGGCCGGTTGGCTAGGTCAGGAACCCGCCTCATAGCGAGGGCGCGGCCGTCCACATACTAAAAACGATACCGTCCCCAAAAAAGGTGAACCGTCCCGAAGGTTTCCCCGAAAAACGGGATGAAGCCGTTCCAACCTTCGGGACGGGGCAAGTCGAGAAGCGGAATTTAGAATGACTCAACCGGTTATCGAAGTAACCAAACTTGAGCGCGCATTTGGCGCAAACCGCGCCGTAGATGGCATGACCTTTGACGTGGAGCCGGGCGAAGTATTTGGATTGCTCGGCCCAAACGGCGCGGGCAAAACGACGACTGTGCGCCTGCTCAACGGAATCCTGCCTCCGTCTGGAGGAACGATGCGCGTCTTTGGGCTGGACCCCGCCACCCAGGGCGAACTCGTCCGCAAGCAGACCGGCGTACTGACCGAAACCCCATCCCACTACGAGCGGCTTTCGGCGCGTGAAAATCTGGAGTTTTTCGGCACGCTGGCCGAAATCCCCAAACAGGCGTTAGGAAGCCGTGTGTTAAAAATACTGTCATTCTTCGGACTGGAATCGCGCGCCAACGACAAGGTGGAGACATACAGCAAAGGGATGAAACAAAGGCTGGCGCTGGCCCGGGCGCTCGTCCACGAGCCGCCGCTGTTGTTCCTTGACGAGCCGACCAGCGGCCTCGACCCTGAAGCAGCCCAGCAGGTGAATGACCTGATTGCCAGCCTGAGCCGCCGAAGCGGACAGACAGTCGTGCTGGCGACACACAACCTGCTCGACGCCCAGCGGCTATGTGACCGGGTCGCCATCCTGAACAAGGGGCGCATCCTGGCGCTGGGGTCGCTCAAGGAACTCTCCCGCAAGTTGTGGCCAGTGACCTGGGTGGACATTACCCTGTTCAACGGCACGTCAGCGGAATCTGCATCAGCCAGCATCAAGGCCCTGGGTGGTGTGAGACAGGTGACAGCGGAGAAAGAGTCGCTGGCGATCCAGGTTGAAGCGGAGGAAGTGATTCCGCAAGTGGTCTCGGCCCTGGCGCGGGAAAATATCCCGATGCTCAAAGTGAACCCGCGCGCTTACACGTTGGAAGATATTTATTTTGCGTTGCAGGCAGGTGAAGGATGAACTGGCGCAGTATTTGGGCGATTGCCCGCAAGGATTTAAAAGAAGTGCGACAGAACAAGGCAGCCTGGGCGCCGGCGATTGTGGTGCCACTGATGTTCGCCATCATCATGCCGCTGGTTTTTATCATCCTGCCGCAGGTCATCCCGGTGGAAGATGTTGAGCGCGAGATGGGCGATATTGCGACCCTGCTCAAGAATATGCCGCCGACGTTAAAAATGATTTTCGACGGCAAATCATTAGAACAAATGTTCGTTATTTATATGGCGGGTTTCATGCTCGCGCCGATGTTCCTGGTTATGCCGTTGATGTTTTCCTCGGTGGTCGGGTCGGACTCGTTCGTCGGCGAACGCGAGCGCAAGACGATGGAGGCCCTGCTCTATGCGCCCACCAGCGACATGGAACTGTTCCTGGGCAAGGTGCTGGCGGCAGTGCTGCCTGCCATTGGCCTGTCGTGGATGACTTACATGGTTTATATCGTTGTGGTCAATGTTGCCAGCTTCAACCTGTTCGGCGGCATCTGGTTTCCGCTGGCCTCGTGGTGGCCGATGATGTTCTGGCTGACGCCCGCCCTGGCGGTACTGGGGATTTCGGCGACGGTGCTGGTTTCGAGCCGGGTCAAGACCTTCATGGAAGCCTATCAACTGAGCGGCTCGCTGGTGGTGCTGGTGCTGGCGCTTGTCGTCGGGCAGGTTACGGGCGTACTGTTTTTGGGAATTGGCACTGCGCTTGTCATTGGCGCAGTCATCTGGCTGGTGGATGCGGCGCTGATCTACATCAGTGTGAAAAAATTCAAGCGCAGTTCGTTGATTGCAAGATTATGATGAGAATGAATAAGCCTTTCAATATAAAAAAACAAGCCGACATTGTAATCACAGCAAGAGGACTGCTCAAGCAATACTGCGGTGTAACCGCTGTGGATGCCATTTCCTTCGAAGTGCATGAAGGAGAAATCTTTGGAATGGTGGGACCAAACGGAGCCGGAAAAACAACAGCCATTGAGTGCATAGAGGGTCTCCGCAAACCGGATCGGGGAAGCATACGAGTGCTGGGCTTGGATCCGCAGCAGGATGGATATGAACTGCGGGAACGTATCGGCATCCAGTTTCAGTCCGCCGCTCTTCCTCCTCGAATCAAGGTGGGAGAGGCGTTGGATCTTTTCGCCTCCTTCTACCGCAAATCGGTGGAATGGCGACAACTGTTGGAACAAGTAGGGTTAGAATCGAAGGATGGCGCCTACGTTGAAAATCTTTCCGGCGGGCAAAGACAGCGGGTGTTCATTGCCATGGCGCTGCTCAACAACCCGGAACTGGTCTTCCTGGACGAATTAACCACAGGGTTGGATCCTCAATCACGGCGGGCAGTCTGGGACCTGATAGAGGATATCCGCAAGCGGGGAAGAACGGTCTTCCTCACCACGCATTTTATGGAAGAAGCGGAGCGCCTATGTGACCGGGTGGCAATCGTGGATCATGGGAAAATCGTGGCGATTGACGCGCCGGGCAGTCTGATCGCTTCACTGCGAGCGGAAAACAGGGTGGTCTTCAATGTTGTTGAACCTTTCGACGAAGAATCCCTGCGGCGGATCCCAAGTGTCAGTCGGGTTGAGCGGATCGGCGAACGAGTCATTGTTTACGGGCAAAGGGATGGATTGGTCAGCGGTGTGGTCAACGCCCTGGACTCCGGCGCCACGCGCTTCAATGATCTGCGCACCGAACAACCGACGTTGGAAGACGTATTCCTGGCATTGACCGGAAAGAAAATGAGGAGTTAAATGATACAAATCCGAGCTTTACAGAAACTTGTAATTGCTCAGGTCAGGCTTTCCCTGCGGGATCCGATGGGTGTGTTCTTTATACTGTTGTTTGCTCCATTGCTGTTGATCTTTATGGGATTCATTTTTGGGAACGACCCTGACCCAATGTCCGGCGGACGCGGGGCGCTGGATGTTTTTCTGCCATCCTATGCGGCGATCGTCATCGCCGTGGTTGGGTTGATGAGCGTATCCGTCGAAACTACGGGGCGGCGGGAGGCGGGAGTCCTGCGTCGGTTCCGCGCCACGCCATTGCGTCCACTCACCTATATCCTTGGCGATGTGTTGACACACTTTGCAATGACGATTCTGGGTATTTTCCTGCTGTTCCTTCTTGGCGTCACCGTGTATAAAGTTCGTTTTGACGGCAGTCCATTGCTTCTCACCATGGGAATTTGCCTGAGTACTGCCGCGTTTATTTCCCTCGGGTTTGTTCTTGCGAGCCTCGCGCCCAACCCCCGCACAGCGACGATCATGGGGAATGTGCTTCTTTTTCCCATGATGGCGCTTTCCGGAACGACCTTTCCGCTGGAGTTGATGCCGGAGGCGGTTCGTAACATATCCCGGTTTATTCCTATGACCCATGTGGTCACGCTGCTGAGAGGGCTATGGTTCGGTGAAACGTTCGGTGAACACCTTATGGAAGTGGCTGTGCTTGGCGGGATCATGATCATGGGAACAATCATTGCGGCGTGGACATTTCGCTGGGAATAGCAACGACATTCCGCTGAAACATCAAGCAATAGAAAGGAAATCACGATGGCAGACGAACTTCAAAAATGGGAATATCGCGTGCAAACAATCGGTTCGTTTTTTGGCGGCGTAAAGGCCGAAGAATTGGAAGCCTTGCTCAACGAATGGGGCGAGGATGGTTGGGAAGTCGTCTCGACCCACATCAAAGAAAATGAGAACAAAATCAATGTCATCGCCAAACGCCCGCTAACCGACCGGGTCAAACGAGCGCGCTCCATGCCTTCGTATCGAAATCGGTAATTGGCTTTCGACGTATATCTTTTCAGGAGAAATCTCATGCTCGATAAAAAATCACTCACCTGGTTCATCATCATTTCCTTTACGATTTCGTGGATTCTCTTCGCCGCCCCGCTGGCGGTTAAAGACAACGAAATGCTCTACTTGCCTGTCATGCAAGGACTGTTCGCCCTTGCCATGTGGGGGCCTGGCATTGCCGCCATCCTCGTCACCCTGTTCATCACCCGCCAGCCATTCTCGTCCCTGCGCCTGAAAACGCTCGGCCCCAAACGCTACTATTTCTGGGCCTGGTTCCTGGCCCCGCTCATGGCCGTGCTGACCCTGGCCGCCACCATCCTGCTCGGCACCGGCACCTTCGACCCAACCATTCCTGTCATGCGCGAAGCGCTGGCCGCCGCCCCACAAACGCAAGGACTGCCGCCGGTGGAAATATTGCTCGCCATCCAACTCGCCTTCGCGCTAACGCTTGCCCCCTTCATCAATCTCATCTTTGCCATGGGCGAAGAACTCGGCTGGCGCGGATTCCTGCTGCCACAACTCATGCCGCTCGGCGAGTGGAAGGCCCTGCTCATCAGCGGTGCCATCTGGGGAGTCTGGCACGCGCCCGCCACCATCCTGCACGGACACAACTTCCCGGAACATCCCTACCTGGGCGTGCTGGTGATGACCTTCGGCTGTATGTTGCTGGGAGTCATTTTCGGCTGGTTGTATCTCAAAACCAAAAGCCCCTGGGCCCCCGCCCTGGCGCACGGCGCGTTCAACGCCATCGGCCCGGCCGCGCTCTTTTTCCTGAATCCCGAAGGCCTGGATATGGCCCTGGCCGGCAATCCGCTAGGAGTTGCCGGTTGGATTCCGATGGCCTTGATAATCCTCGTCCTAGTCGCGCTCAAGCAGTTGCCAACCCGTCAACAAACAGTTAACGACGCCGAAAACTCTTGACAAATCTGCAAGGCGTGTCTACGATTTGTCTACGCAATTTGGGTATCATATAGACAAGAAATCAAAACGTGGTGGGGCCCACGTTGCAGACACCGGTACACAGGAAGGGGGACTTCCGCGACCGGTGTCTGTTTTTATTCCAGGCAAGGTCGCGCCCCACAACACACCAAAACTTCTGACAAATCTGCAAGGCATGTCTACGTTATGTCTACGCAGTTTCGGTATCATATAGCCAACAAATCGAAACGTGGAACTGGGGCCCACGTTATAGACGCCGGTCAAACAGGAAGGGGGTCTTCCGCAACCGGCGTCTGTTCTTTAAGCGAATCCATGCGCTGCCTGGGAAATATCCGGGCAGCGCATGTAGTTTTTAATAGTTTCCTTACCAAGCAGCATAAAAATTCTACACAAAACTACATTGACGATTCAGTCGCCATCCATAAAATTGACTGTAATACGCCGTCAAAGGAACGCCCCATGCTGATCAAACGCTTGCAGCTCGGCCTGATTCACGTCGCCGTCGCTATGACCCTCGTCCCCATCAACAGCACGCTCAACCGCGTGATGATTAAGGAACTGGGCATCGCCGCCACCGTTGTCGCCATCCTGGCCATCCTGCCCTACTTGTTTGCCCCGCTCCAGGTGGCAATCGGCTCTTTCTCCGACCGCCACCCCATTCTGGGATTCCGCCGCACACCATACATTCTGCTTGGATTGATATTATGCGTCACTGGTGTCATCGTCTCGCCGCAAGTAGCCTTCCTGATCGCCGAACAGCCCGTCCTGGGTTACCTCACCGCCGTGCTGGCCTTTGGGGCATGGGGCATGGGCTACAACCTGTCTGCCGTTTCGTACCTATCGCTGGCGACCGAACTTTCGGGCGAAAGCGGACGCGGCAAAACGATAGCGACCATGTGGTTCATGATGATCCTCGGTATCATTTTCACCGCCATCGCCATCGGCGACATGGTCGAACCGTACTCGCCCGAAGCCATCGAGCGCGCCTTTTTGATGGTCGGCGCTACGGCGCTGGTGATTGGGCTGGCAGGAATCCTTCGGCTTGAACCTCGCCACCAGGCCTGGCAGGAAGCCAGCGAACACTTCTCGCTTAAACAGATGGCCTCCGTCATCCTGAAAAGCCGCCAGGTGACGACCTTTTTCTGGTATCTCACCCTGCTATTGGCTGCCATTTTGGGGCAGGATGTCTTGCTCGAACCCTTTGCCGCCGAAGCCTTTGGGATGACCGTGCAGCAGACGACGCGCATCACCTCCATTTGGGGCGTAGCCGTTTTGCTGACCATCCTGCTGGCCGGGGCATTAGAGCGGCGCGCTCCCCGCAAACTGGTGGCGCAAATTGGCAATCTCACCGCCCTGGTCGGATTCCTGTTCATCCTCACCAGTGGATTAACCGGCTCGACGGGCATTTTCTACAGCGGGGTGATTCTGCTCGGCGCTGGAACCGGTCTCTCGTCCGTGGCAAATCTCGCGCTGATGTTCGACCTGACCATCCCCGGTTATGTCGGGCTGTTCATCGGCGCGTGGGGTGTCGCGAACGCGCTCTCGCGGCTGACCGGCACATTGATGGCGGGCATCGTGCGGGACGGGGTCACTTTCCTCGCCGGGGATGCGCTGCTCGGATACCTGGTGGTGTTCGGCATCGAGGCGGTCATGCTGGCTGTGGCGGCGATTTTACTAATGGGCATCAATGTGCAAAAATTCCACCAGCAAGTGGAAACGCCCTCCATAGCGGAACGCGCCGCGCTGGCGGATTAATTCACAGCCAGGAAAAGGTAATTTCAATGGCGAACCAGAATCAGGCCGATTGGCTCTCTCTATCAGACGTGGCAGAAAAGTTGGGGGTACACCCATCCACTGTGCGGCTGTGGTCTGATAAAGGCATTATCCCCACCCATCGCACCTCGGGCGGACACCGGCGTTACCTGCTGCACGAGGTCGAGTTGTGGATGAACACCGCCCGCGAGAAGCAGGTGGTCGAGCCGACCGACGCCCTGCAAAACGCTATCGGCAAAATTCGCCTGCGGGTGAGCGAGGGGCAATTGGAGGCCGAAGCCTGGTACCAAAAACTCGACGCCGATGCGCGCGCGCAGTACCGCATGAGCGGCGGGGCGCTGGTGCGCGGACTGATTGGGTATCTTGCCCGCGAGAACGGCGATGAAAACAGCGAGGCCAAAGCGCTGGGTTACGAATACTCCTCGCGGGCGCGCCGCTACGGACTCAACAGCGTGGACGCCACCCAGGCCTTCCTGTTCTTCCGCAACACCCTGCTCGAGGCGTTGGTTAACGCCTACGAAGATGCCCGCGTGCCGCCCGGCTTGGCTTGGGGGCGCATGTTGACCCGCCTGCACCGTTTTACCGACCGGGTGCTGCTCAGCCTGCTCGAGGCGTACCAGTCTTTCGAGGAGCGCAGCAAGTAGTAAAATAGAGGTATGGAAAACATCCTTCAAGCCCCCCTCGTGAGCCAGACCCGGCGCAATCACGCGTTGGAACACGCCACCATTCACATCCTTTCGGCGCGCTTCCCCAACCGGCCGCTGGCCGGTCACTCGAACCCGACCGGCTTTTTCCTGCTTGGCGACGTGCCGACCGAACATGTCCGCGAGGCCGCGACCGAAGCCCTGACGCGCCTGCAAAACGGCGAGCGCGGCCTGGCAATTCACCCCGGCTGCGGGAATTACGTTGTCAGCGGCGGGTTGGCGGCCCTGTTCGCGTTTTGGGGAATGAGCGGGACGAAGAACAACCGCCAGCGTTGGGAACGCCTGCCGATGCTGGTCGTCCTTTCGGCGCTGGCTTTTATCGTCGGTCAGCGGCTCGGCCCGGCCCTGCAAAACGGAATCACCACCGAACCGGACCCCGGCGAACTCGCCATCCTGGATATTTACCCCGTTGCGAAAAACATCCACCGGGTTGTGACACACTCCTGATGCACATCCACTACTACTTCGGCAACGACGAATACGCCATCCGCCAGCAGGCGGGCAAATTCGGCAAGATGTTCAGCGACCCGACGACGGCGGATATGAACACCTCGCGCCTCGACGCGCGCCAGGCGGGCGAGCATGAACTGACCAACGCCGTCGGCGCGCTGCCATTCCTGGCCACGCAGCGCCTGGTGGTGCTGGAAAATGTCTCGAAGCGTTACACCGGCCTGGAAGGCCACAAGAAATTCGTCGCTTTTCTCGAAACGATTCCCCCTTCGACCAAATTAGTCATCATCGACCCGGAAGAAATCAAAGAAAAAGAGATTCCAAATCACTGGATGGTGAAATGGGCGGCCAAACATGCCGAAACTGGCGAGGCCAGGGCTTTCCTGCTGCCCAAACAGCGCGAAATGCCCGGCTGGATTGTGGCCGAGGCCAAACGCCAGGGCGGGAGTATCGAACCGGGCGCGGCGGCGCGCCTGGCCGAGATGACCGGCGAGCAGACCCGCCAGGCCGCCCAGGAAATCACCAAACTGCTGACCTACGTCAACTACGCTCACCCCATCGGGCTGGAGGATGTGGAGGCGGTCAGCATTGTCACCGCCGGGGTGGATGTGTTCGAGCTGGTGGACGCGCTCGGCCTGCGCGACGGTCGGAAATCGCAGAAGTTGTTACACCGCCTGCTGGAAGATAAAGATGCGTTTGAGTTGTTTGGGATGGTGATTCGGCAATTCCGCCTGCTGACGATTGCCCGCGAGGTGATGGACGAGGGCGGCACGCTGCAAGAAGCCGCCGCCGCGCTGGGGACTCATCCCTTCGTGGCCGAAAAAGCCTGGAACCAGGCCCGCAAGTTCAGCATAGAGTCGCTCACGTCCATCTACCGCCGCCTGCTGGCGATGGACGAAGCCGCCAAAACCGGCGTGATGCCGCTTGATTTGGCGCTGGATACGTTTATTGTGGAGTTGACGCGGTAGGACGGGATTTATCCCGTCAGCGGCAAACGGACGGAATTCATTCCGTCCTACGCAAACTCACCGCCCGACTCAACCCGCCGCTCGATTAATTTGCGCGATTTGTTGAATTTCAGCCCAACTTCGACCTGCTGGTAACAGTGATTACCGCCGTCGCCAATCAACACTTTGCGGACGTAGTACACATCTCCCCCATCCTCATATTCCACGCTTAAATCGTTATCCACATCCACGCGGCCTTCGATGATTTCGCCGCAGCGTTTGCATTTAACCTGGAAAACATAGTAGCGTTTTTCGGGCTTCGTGCTAAATCCACTAAATAGTTTTTTGAGAAAACCCATCGTCTACTCCCGCAGAATTTTGTAACTTTTTAACCTGTATGCGACGCACTTTGTACTTCTGCCATCGCAGAAGAAATAATATCGTCGTTTACGCCTTTTTTGCGCAGGCTTTCAATCAATGCTGTCAGTTCGACGCCGCCTTCCAGACGTTCCAGGTCAGACCGCAACCCTTGACCAATATAGGCCTTTATCAGTGCCTGATAGCCCGAAAAGCCCAGCATGGGCGCAACACGTTTCAAGTCATCCAAAACATCGTCTGGAATGCGAATGCTGACCATCGTCATGGGACGGTCTTTTCGCAATCGCTGGGTCAGTTTATTCATTTTCATAAAGCCATTTCCGTGTGATTCTGGAGTGGTTAGCCTGCGCGTCCATGCTTTGCATAATCATTAGATTTAGTCGGTAACAGGTCAAAATCTTTTCGGGGACGCGGGCAAGAGCAGACTGCCCCCGCAGGGGGCGCGCGGAGAAAAACCTAAACATCCGCTCTCGTCCGTTCTTGTCTGCGTCCAAATTCTCATTACCGATAAGGCCATCAGAAATAGTATAGCAACTTGAATATACTTTGTCAATACAAAATTGAAAATTTAGTTCATCAACAGGCGAAGTGCTTCCACAAACACCCCGACCATTTTCTCCAAGTTGATTTCCTGGGCCACCACCCGGTACGATTCCACGCCCATGCGGCGCAAGCGAGGAATATCGCTCAGCGCTTCTTGCAAGGCAAATAATAATGCAAAATCGTCATCCGGCGTAATTTGCCAGCCGTTTTCCGAGCGGACGAGGTCATCCTGCGTCCCATCGCCCTTGGCGACGATGACCGGCAGGCCGTAGGACATGGCTTCCTGCACGGCCAGCCCGCCCGTGCCGGGCAGGACGAACAGGTCGGCGGCCAGGAAGTAGGGAGCCAGTTTCGCGC
>Ga0209835_1000270_pt1 | contig 34860 bp, 28 predicted proteins | sample LakKivwa52mmetaG_FD_184138 | JGI IMG/M metagenome (GOLD analysis project Ga0209835, IMG submission 184138) | Anoxic lake water microbial communities from Lake Kivu, Rwanda to study Microbial Dark Matter (Phase II) - Lake Kivu water 52m metaG... | ecosystem: Environmental > Aquatic > Freshwater >... | reverse complement strand
CAGCAGAACCGCCGCCGTCAAGGGCACGCGGCCACGCCCCTACCGCGTCGACATCCGCTTCCAGCCCGCCCAGTCCGGCGACCTGCGTCCCCGCTTCTACTGCTCGTGCCCGGTCGGCGGCCACTGCAAGCACGCGGCGGCGGTTCTGCTGAAGGCCTTGGAGGAACGCGAGCAACCGGACCAGGTGCGGCCCGAGGTGCTGAACTGGGTGCAGGAACTGCGCCGACTAGCCGACACCCCCAAGGAGGTCAAGCGCGCCAAGGCGGCGCCCAGCTTCCGTCTGTTCTACCTGCTGGACGGCCCCGACGCGCGCGGCGACTACCGCGTCAACTGCTACAAGGCGCGCACCGACACGCTGGGCCGTCCCACCGGAGCCCTGCAGCACTGGATCGGCTTCGAGCGGGCGCTGACCACGCCGCCGCAGTTCGTCGATGAAGAGGACCTGTTCATCCTGCGCCTGCTCTGGAACCATCACCCGCGCGAGCGCCACGGCGATGCCCTGGCCATCGACGGTCATCAGGGCGATGAGGTGCTGCGCCGCATGCTGGCCACCAGCCGCTGGCTGATGGACCGCGAGACGCGGCTGCCCTGGCGGTTGGGCGCGGAGCGCAACGCCACCCTGGCCTGGCGGCCGGACGCGCGCGGACGCCTGCACGCGCGCCTTAGCAGCCGGCCGGAATCGGCCCGCGCGATTCCGCTGGATCCGCCCTGGTACCTGGACCCGCTGGCCGGCGAGACCGGAGTGCTGCGCACCCAGGTGCCGCCGCATCTGGTCAGGCAGTTGCTCACCGGCCCCGCCCTCTCGCCCTCGGAGGCCCAGGTGGTGGCCGCCACCCTGGCCGAAGTCGCCCCCGACCTGCCGGCGCCGGCCCTGGACAGCGACGCCTTCCGCCTGGTCGAAGCGCCCCTCGCGCCCATCCTGCAGGTGGTCACCGCCCACATCTACGGCCTGTCCGGCTATCGCGACTACAGCGACGAATGGAACCGCCGCCTGTTCGATTACGCGGTGCCGGTGTTCCGCTATGGCGAGCATCGCTTCGGCCTCGATGAGAAACGCGAATTCGCCACCCTCGCCAGCGGCGAAACCGTGCGCGTGCGCCGCGACGCGGTGGCCGAGGCCCGCCTGATCGAATGCCTGGCGGAACTCGGTTTCACGCAGATTCCCCCGCACGTGATCTATGCCGCCCGCCCGCTGCCCAGGCCCAGCTTCGGACTGGCCAGCGAGGCCGACTGGGAGGACTTCAAATCCACCCTGCTGCCGCGCCTGCGCGAGGCCGGCTGGGAAGTGGAACTGCCCGCCGATTTCCGCCACGAGTACGTGGACGTCGAGGACTGGCAGGCGGAGATCGGCGAATCCGCGCCGGGCTGGTTCGACCTGTCCATGGGCATCGTCGTCGAAGGCCGACGCCTGGCCCTGGCGCCGCTGCTGGTGGGGCTGTTCAACCGCGAGCCGCGCTGGCTGGATCTGCGCGCCCTGGAAGCCATTCCCGACCAGGCCACCGTCGCCCTGGACGGGCCCGACGGCCGTCGCATCCGCGTCAAGGCGGAACGCCTGAAGCCACTGGCGCGCACGTTGCTGGATCTGTTCGACGGCGGCGTGCAGCAGGACGGCCGCATCCGCGTCGCCCGCCTGGACGCGCCGCGCCTGGCGGAACTGGCCGAGTCGGGCCGCTGGCGCTTGCGCGGCATGGATGCCGTGCGCCAGTTGGCGGACCGCCTGCTGCGCACCGGCGGCGTCAAGCCGGTGCCGACGCCGCCCGGATTCGCCCTGGAACTGCGGCCCTACCAGCAGGAAGGCCTGGCCTGGCTGCAATACCTGCGCGAGCAGGATCTTTCCGGCATCCTGGCCGACGACATGGGTCTGGGCAAGACCGCGCAGACCCTCGCCCACCTGCTCGCGGAAAAGGAGGCCGGCCGCCTGGACAGGCCGGCCCTGGTGGTGCTGCCCACCTCCCTCATCTTCAACTGGAAGCACGAGGCCGCGCGCTTCGCGCCGGGCCTCAGGGTGCTCTCCCTGCACGGCAAGGACCGTCACGCCCAGTTCGAGCACATCGCCGAACACGACGTCGCGCTCACCACCTACCCCCTGCTCTGGCGCGACCACGAGGCGCTGGAGAAGCAGGACTACCACCTGCTCATCCTCGACGAGGCGCAGACCGTGAAGAACGCCGGCAGCCAGGCCGCCCAGGTGGTGCGCCGGCTCAAGGCTCGGCACCGGCTGTGCCTGACCGGCACGCCGCTGGAGAACCACCTGGGCGAGTTGTGGGCGCAGTTCGACTTCCTGCTGCCCGGCTTTCTCGGCGACGCCAAGTCCTTCGCCCGCGCCTGGCGCACGCCCATCGAGAAACATGGCGACAACGCCCGCCGCGCGCTGCTGGCGCGGCGCCTGCGGCCCTTCATCCTGCGCCGGCGCAAGGAGGAGGTGGCGCGCGAGCTGCCGCCCAAGACCACCATCCTGCGCACCGTCGAACTGGAGGGCGGCCAGCGCGACCTCTACGAGACCGTGCGCAGCGCCATGGACGCGCGGGTGCGCGAGGCCATCGCCGACCTCGGCCTCAACCGCAGCCGCATCGTCATCCTCGACGCCCTGCTCAAGCTGCGCCAGGTCTGTTGCGACCCGCGCCTGCTGAAGGCGGAAAGCGCGCGCAACGTCGGCGAACGCGCCAAGCTCGACCTGCTCATGGCGATGCTGCCGGAACTGGTCGAGGAAGGCCGGCGCGTGCTGCTGTTCTCGCAGTTCACCAGCATGCTCGACCTGATCCGCGCGGAACTGGACCAGGCCGGCCTGGGTTACGTGGAGCTCACCGGCGCCACCCAGGACCGGGAAACCCCGATCCGCCGCTTCCAGGACGGCGAGGTGCCCATCTTCCTGGTCAGCCTCAAAGCCGGCGGCGTCGGCCTCAACCTGACCGCCGCCGACACCGTCATCCACTACGACCCGTGGTGGAACCCGGCGGTGGAGAACCAGGCCACCGACCGCGCCCACCGCCTCGGCCAGACCAAGCCGGTGTTCGTCTACAAGCTCATCGTCGCCGGCAGCATCGAGGAGAAGATCCTCGCCCTGCAGGAGAAGAAGGCCGAGCTGGCCGCCGGCATCCTGTCCGAGGATGCCCAGGGCATGGACAAGTTCGGCGAGGCGGACCTGGCGGCCTTGCTGGCGCCGTTGCCGTGATGGAGGAGCCGCAAGTGGCGAGTGGCAAGTAGCGAGTCGCCCCCACTCGCTACTCGCCACTCGCTACTCGCTACTCGCTACTCGCCAGACAATGATCCGCCTGCAGAAACTCACCCTCATCCGCGGCACCAAGCCCCTGCTGGAAGCGGCCGATCTCACCCTCAATCCGGGCGAGAAGGTGGGCCTCATCGGCGCCAACGGCTCCGGCAAATCCAGCCTGTTCGCCCTGCTGCGCGGCGAGCTGCACGCGGACGCGGGCGACCTGGACTTCCCCGCCCGCTGGCGCATCGCCTACGTGGCCCAGGAAACCCCGGCCCTGGAACGCTGCGCCCTGGACTACGCCATCGACGGCGACACCACACTGCGCCGCCTGGAACAGGAGTTGGCAGCCGCCGAGGTGGCCCATGACGGCCACCGCATCGGCGAGCTCCACGCCGCCCTGTCCGACGCGGATGCCTACACGGTGCGCTCGCGCGCCGAGCAACTGCTGGCCGGCCTGGGCTTCGCGCGGGAGCAACTGGCCCGGCCGGTGGCCAGCTTTTCCGGGGGCTGGCGCATGCGCCTCAACCTTGCCCAGGCCCTGATGTGCCCCTCGGACCTGCTGCTGCTGGACGAACCCACCAACCACCTCGACCTCGACGCCATCCTCTGGCTGGAGGACTGGCTCAAGCGCTATGCGGGCACCCTGATCATCATCTCCCACGACCGGGATTTCCTGGACGGGGTGGTCAACGTCATCGCCCACATCGACCAGAAGAAGCTCGTGCGCTACGGCGGCAACTATTCCGCCTTCGAACAGCAGCGCGCCATCCACCTGGCCCTGTCGCAGGCCGCCTACGAAAAGCAGGCGCGCGAACGGGCGCATCTGCAATCCTTCATCGACCGCTTCAAGGCCAAGGCCACCAAGGCGAAGCAGGCGCAAAGCCGCATGAAGATGCTGGCGAAGATGGAGGATCTGGCTCCCATCCACGCCGCCGCCGCCTTCAGCTTCGAGTTCCGGGAACCGGAGCGGGCACCGAATCCGTTGCTGGTGCTGGAGGAGGTGACGGCGGGGTATCTACTCCCCTCTCCCGCCGGGAGAGGGGCGGGGGGTGAGGGAACAACGGTTTCACGTCCACAATCGCCGCTCCCTCACCCCAACCCTCTCCCGGCGGGAGAGGGAGCCAAACCCATCCTTTCCCACATCAACCTCACCCTCCAAGCCGGCCAGCGCATCGGTCTGCTGGGCGTCAACGGCGCCGGCAAGTCCACCCTGATCAAGACCCTGGTGGGGGAACTGCCGCCCTTGTCCGGCACGGTCACCCTGGGCAAAGGCCTGGCCATCGGCTATTTCGCCCAGCATCAGGTGGAGATGCTGCGCCACGACCAGTCTCCGCTCTGGCACCTGCAAAAACTCGCCCCCAGCGCGCGGGAGCAGGATCTGCGCAACTTCCTCGGCGGCTTCAACTTCGCCGGCGACATGGCCACCGCCGTCATCGCTCCCTTCTCCGGCGGCGAGAAGGCGCGCCTGGCCCTGGCCCTCATTGTCTGGCAGCGCCCCAACCTGCTGCTTCTGGACGAACCCACCAACCACCTGGACCTGGAAACCCGCGAAGCCCTGACCGTCGCCCTGGCCCAGTTCGAGGGCACCCTGGTGCTGGTCTCGCACGACCGCCACCTGCTGCGCGCCACCACGGATGAATTCCTCATCGTCGCCGACGGCGGCCTGAAACCCTTCGACGGCGACCTCGACGACTATCGCGACTGGCTGTTCAAGACCAAGCTGGCGAAGCCGGAAGCGCCCGCCTCCCCCCCCGAAGCCAAACCTGAACCGACGCGGGAGAGTGGCGATCGCAAGGAGCAGAAGCGCCAGGAGGCCGAAGCCCGCCAGCGCCTGTCCGCGCGGCGCAAGCCCTTCGAGGCCCGCATCAAGCGCCTGGAGGAATTGATGGACCGCCTCAACACCCGCAAGTCCGCCCTGGACGCGCAACTGGCGGATGCCGCCATCTATGCCGACGCCCACAAGGAAGCCTTGAAGCAGGCCTTGTTCGAGCAGGCGCAGACCACCAAGGAATTGGAAGACCTGGAGGCGGAATGGCTGGAGCAGCAGGCTGCCCTGGAGGCCTTGGGGTAAATTCGCAGGAACTTGGCTAACTTAGCCAAGTTCAATAGACTGCCGTCATTCCTTTCCCCGCGAGGCACCCATGCAAGTCAACATGCTCGAAGCCAAGAACCAGCTGTCCAAGCTGGTGAAAGCAGCCCTGGCCGGCGAGGAAGTCATCATCGCCAACCACGGGGTGCCGGCGGTGCGTCTGGTGGCGGTGGCACCCACCCACCGCACTGTGGGCTGGGGCAACCTGGCTGTTGAGCCGGAAGTCATCGATGCTGCCTTCAACCAGGAACTGGATGAACAGATTGCGGTGGAACTCAACAACAGCCATCTCTTTCCCGAATCCTGATGCGCCGCCTGCTGCTGGATACCCATGTAGCCCTCTGGTGGCTCACGGCCCATCCGCGTCTGGACGAGGCCACGCGAACGATAATCGCCGAGTCCGAGTGCCTGCTTTCGGTTGTTTCCGTCTGGGAAGTCGCAATCAAATTCAAGCTTGGCAAACTCCCCGTGGCCCCCAATGCACTGCTAGCCGCCACTCGATCCGCCCACATCGGTCTGCTGGCTGTCACAGCCGAGCACGCAGTGGCCACGGTCGCGCTGCCATTGCTGCATGGCGACCCATTCGATCGTTTGCTGCTCGCCCAGGCTGGGCACGAACATTTGCAATTCCTGACCGCTGACCGTGTGTTCGACGGCTACGGCGGCGACCTGCTTTTCATCTGAACCCACACGAGATTCCCGATGGCCCAATACGTCATGTCCATGCTCCGCGTGAGCAAGATCGTCCCCCCCAAGCGCCAGATCATCAAGGACATCTCCCTGTCCTTCTTCCCCGGCGCCAAGATCGGCCTCCTGGGCCTGAACGGTTCCGGCAAGTCCACCGTGCTGAAGATCATGGCCGGCGTCGACAAGGATTACGACGGCGAGGTGCAGCGCCTGGCCGGGATATCCATGGGTTATCTGCCCCAGGAGCCGCAACTCGACCCCGAGAAAAGCGTGCGCGATGAAGTGGAAGCCGCGCTGGGCGAAGTCATGCAGGCCAAGCAGAAACTGGAAGAGGTGTACGCCGCCTACGCGGAAGCCGATGCCGATTTCGACCAGCTCGCCGAGGAGCAGGCGCGGCTGGAAGCCATCATCGCCGCCTCCGGCGCCGACGCCGAGCACCAGATCGAGATCGCCGCCGACGCCCTGCGCCTGCCGCCCTGGGAGGCGCTCATCAAGAACCTCTCCGGCGGCGAGAAGCGCCGCGTGGCCCTGGCCAAGCTGCTGCTGTCGAAGCCGGACATGCTGCTGCTGGACGAACCCACCAACCACCTCGACGCGGAATCGGTGGAATGGCTGGAACAGTTCCTGGTGCGCTTCCCCGGCACCGTCATCGCCGTCACCCACGACCGCTACTTCCTCGACAACGCCGCCGAGTGGATTCTCGAACTGGACCGCGGCCACGGCATTCCCTGGAAGGGCAACTATTCGAGCTGGCTGGAACAGAAGGAAGCCCGCCTGGAAACCGAGAACAAGCAGATCGACGCCCACATGAAGGCCATGAAGCAGGAGCTGGAATGGGTGCGGCAGAACCCCAAGGCGCGCCAGGCCAAGTCCAAGGCGCGCCTGGCCCGCTTCGAGGAGATGAACACCTTCGAATACCAGAAGCGCAACGAGACCCAGGAAATCTTCATCCCGCCAGGCGAGCGCCTGGGCGACAAGGTCATCGAGTTCAACGGCGTCAGCAAATCCTTCGGCGACCGCCTGCTCATCGACAATTTGTCATTCAGCATCCCGCCCGGCGCCATCGTCGGCATCATCGGCCCCAACGGCGCCGGCAAATCCACCCTGTTCCGCATGATCCAGGGCCGGGAGCAGCCGGACACCGGCGCCATCGACATCGGTCCCACGGTGAAGATTTCCTCCGTGGACCAGAGCCGCGAGGGCCTGGAGAACGACAAGACCGTGTTCGACGCCGTCGCCCAGGGCGCCGACATCCTCACCGTCGGCAAGTTCGAGATGCCCTCCCGCGCCTATCTGGGCCGCTTCAACTTCAAGGGCGCCGACCAGGGCAAGCAGGTGGGCAACCTCTCCGGCGGCGAGCGGGGCCGCCTGCACCTGGCCAAGACCCTGATCCAGGGCGGCAACGTGCTGCTGCTGGACGAGCCCTCCAACGACCTCGACGTGGAAACCCTGCGCGCCCTGGAAGACGCCCTGCTGGAATTCGCCGGCTGCGTGCTGGTGATCAGCCACGACCGCTGGTTCCTGGACCGCATCGCCACCCACATCCTGGCCTGCGAGGGCGACTCGCACTGGGAGTTCTTCGCCGGCAACTACCAGGAATACGAGGCGGACAAGAAGCGGCGCCTGGGCGAGGAAGGGGCGAAGCCGAAGCGGATTCGCTACAAGCCCATCAGCCGCTGAGCATGGGCCAGTAAGCCAAGGTGATCCCCCAATCCCTCATCGGCTTCGACCCGAACCCGGAGCGGCTGAAGCGGGCTCTGCCCGCCGTGGCCTTCTTCGCGGGCTTTTTGTGGGACGCGCTGACCCTGGGCCGTTCGGTCGCGCCGCTGGACCTGTGGATCCTGTCCGCCTATCTGGCCGGGGCGGGCGCGCTGCTGTGGTGGCTGGGCCGCCGCCAGCATACCCTCGCCGCGCTGCCCGCCGAGCCGGAGCCGGCGGTGGCGGCACCGCCCTGGTGGCGGGAATCCGGTCCCTACTTCCTGCTCCAGTTCCTGTTCGGCGGCCTGTTCTCCGCCCTGTTCATCTTCTACTTCAAGAGCTCCGGCTATCTGCTCGCCACCCTGTGGGCGCTGGCGCTGGGCGGGCTGCTGGTGGCCAACGAGTTTCTGGAGGACCGCTACCGCCGCTTCACCCTGGCCTGGGCGCTGTTCGGGCTGTGCGCCATGCTGCTGCTGAATTTCGTGGTGCCGCACGTGGTGGGGAGCATTGCGGTGATCTGGTTCATGCTCAGCACCCTGGCCGGCGCGGGCCTGGCGCACGGGCTGTACCTGCGGACGCCCGGCCGGCCGGGCCGCATCGTCCCGGTCTGGGCCATCGCCGCCACCCTGCTGCTGGCCTATTTCGCCAACCTCATCCCCCCCGTGCCGCTGGTGAAGAAAGACATGTCGGTGGGCCATGCCCTGACCAAGGCGGAAGGCACCTATGTGCTGCGCCAGGAGAAAACGCCCTGGTGGGTGTTCTGGCGCAGGGTTTCGAAGGTCGTGCACACAAGACAGGGGGAAGCCGTCTATTGCGTGTCCGCGGTGTTCGCCCCGCGCGGTCTGCAAACCCGCCTCTATCACCGCTGGTCGCGCCACGACCCGGAGCGGGGCTGGGTCACCACCTCGCACATCGGCTTCGAACTGGCGGGCGGCCGCGAAGGCGGCTACCGGGGCTACACCTGGAAACGCAATCTGGCGCCCGGGGAATGGAAGGTGGCGGTGGAGACTGAGAACGGGCGCACGGTGGCCGTGCATCGCTTCGAGGTGGCGGCGGAGCCCCTGGCCGAGGACGCCGCCATGCTGGAGAAGACGTTCTGAACTCCCCCATGCGCGGGCCCGACTTCACCTCCTACCAGTTGCACATCGCGGTCCGCGAACCGCTGCGCCTTGCGGTGGGCCGTCTCGGCAACTTCGAGTTTCCCGCCGGACGCTATGTCTACACCGGCTCGGCGCGGCGCAATTTCCGGGCGCGCGTGCAACGCCACCTGCGCCAGGTCAAGACCCTGCGCTGGCACATCGACTACCTGCTGGCCGCGCCGGGAGTCGAGGTCGTCGCGGTGATGCCTTCGAATGCCCCGGAATGCGAGCTCAACCAGGTCACCGGCGGCCGCATCGCCGCCGTCGGCTTCGGTGCCTCGGACTGCCGGCGCGGCTGCGTCAGCCATCTGAAATACCTGGGTTGGTAACGGCGGCATCGGGGTGGGGGAATAATGCTCCCGCGACCCCGCGGACTGTGGCTGAAAGGCCCGCCCGGCGGCCTCGCGACGCTGGCCGAGCCCCGCAAATCATGACAGCGCAAGGTCCAGCCGGCATGCTAGGACGGTTCCCGATTTCATCAACGCCACTCGTAAAAGGTTCACCATCATGCATCGCTCCCACTCCCTCCTCGCCGCCGGTCTGCTCCTGGTCCTGGGCGGTTGCGCCAGCCAGCAGGCTGCCGTCGATCCCACCGCTTCCGCGGATGCGCGCCTGAACAACGTCGAAGGCATCGCCACCCTGGCCCTGGAACGCAATCAGGCCAACCAGGCCCGACTCGGCGAGCTCGACCGCAAGCTAGACGGCCTCAGCCGCGACCTCCAGCGCCTGGCCGAAAGCGTGACCGCTCAGGATGCCCGCCAGCGCGAGCTGGTCGAGCGCCTGGCCCGCCAGGGACAGGAAGCCGGCCAGCAAGCGCGCGCCGCCGCGAGTAGCCAGTTGGAGCGCATGGACGGGGTGGAACGGCAATTGCGCGATCTCGCCAGCGAAGCCCGCGACCAGGCGGCCCGCACCGCCGCCCTGCAGGCCAGCCTGCCCGGCCTGCGCGACCAGGCCGCTCAGGCTGCGGCCAGCGTCGCGGCTGGCCGTGCCGACGATCTGGCCGCCCGCCTCGCCCGCCTGGAAAAGCGCCTGGAGGAAGTGGCCGGCATGGCTCAGGACGCCCTCGACGCCACCGGTCTTGGCCAGCGCCGCATCGTCGGCAAGGTGGTGCACAGCGTCACCCTCACCGACGACAAGACCCTGTTCCCCATCAACTCGCCGGTCATGGGCGACAAGGACATGGCCAAGCTCGACGAGCTGGCGGCCCGCGTGAAGGCGATGGGCACCTGGTTCCACTTGCAGATCCAGGGCCACACCGACGGCTTCGGATCGGAGGACTACAACTACGAACTGGGCCGCGCCCGCGCCGAGGTGGTGAAGAACTACCTCAACGAGAAAGGCGGCATTCCCCTGCTGCGCATGTCGGTCATCTCCTACGGCGCCGCCGAGGCTGCCCAGCAAACCGGCAAGAACAACCGCCGCATCGTCGTGCACGTGTTGCAGTAATTCGCGCCTTCACGCCCGGCGCGCGGCCGCAGCGGGCGCGCCGGCGGGCCGGAACAGGCGGCCCTCGGCATGCAGGAAGCGGATGAAGAATTCGAACAGCACCAGGCGGGTGGTCTGCACGAACACCAGCAGCCCTTCCAGCGCCACGCCGAAGACGTTGCCCAGCAGAATGATCAACGCCCAGCTCCAGGCCGAGCCGGCAGCGTCCGCCAAGGTCATGACCGCCAGCGACAGGGCCGCGTGCGCCAGGGCGAAGGCGCCGACGCGCAGGAAGGAGAGGGTGTTCATGAGCAGCTCGAAGGCGCTCAGCAGCAGGGCGCCCGCCGCTTCCAGCAGCGCCTGGCCGCGCGCCCCGGCCGGCGCCGCCAGCCCGTTGCCGAGGAAATACAGCGGCGGCACGCACAGCGCCAGCCAGACCACGCGCGGCTCCAGCCAGACCGCCGGCAGGGCCAGATAGAGCAGCAGCACCGGGCCTTCCCGCAACAGCCAGGCGCGCGTCTCGCCGCTCCAGCGCGCCTCGATGCCGGCGAAGAGCAGCCCCAGCAGCATGAGGCCGTAGCCGAACACCAGGGGGATGGCGAGCACGCGCAGGGGATCGTCGAGGGCACGCATCCATAGGGGTGGCAAGAGGTCGTGGAAACCGAACACCTCGCCGAACAGCAGGCCGAAGGCCATGGCCGCGACCCCGCAGGGCAGCAGGAACCGCGCGCGCGGCCAGCGGCGCCAGACGAGCAGCGCGAACAGCGCCAGGACCAGGCCGTGACCGACGTCCGGAAACATGTAACCGAACAGCAGGGGAACGATGACCGGCAACAGACCGGAGGGATCCACCGTCAGCCGGTCCGGTGTGCCCCACATCACCAGGAAGGGCTGGAACGGCCGCGCCCACCAGTTGTCCAGGGTTTCCACCGGCGCGATCGCGCGCGTCGGCGGCTGCGGCAGGCGCAGCACGGCGTCGATGCCGGCGTCCCGCAAGGCCTGGCGCAGCCGGAGCGGATCCTTCGCCGTGGTCCAGCCGGTGACGTGGCAGAACGGGCCGCGCGTCAGGGTGCCGGAGGCGTGGCGCAGGTACCAGCGCAGGGTGTCCATGTTGGCGCGGTCCGCGGCGATCTCGTCGTCGCGCCGCAGGGCGCGCAACTCGGCCTCGATTTCCGCCAATTCGCTGTGGACGCCGCCGAGACGCGACACCACCTTGCGCGCCTGTTCCGCCTGTCCGCCGCTCAGCCAGGCGGGCAGGCCCATCTGCTCGCAGCCCCGCTCGACCACCCAGTGGCGGATGGCGTGGCGCTGATCCGGAGACCCGGCAACGTAGAGGAAGTCATGCTGCGCTCCGCGCACGATGACGTCGACGCCGGCTTCCGCTTCTGCCTCGGCGGCGCCGCCGCGCGGACAGGCGAACAGACATTTGCACAGGAAGCGGGTCTTGTGGAACAACTGGTCGAAATCGAGGCCGGCCTGGCGCATGGCCTGCAGACATTCCGCGAGCAGTTCCAGATGATGCAGCTCGGCGCGCAGATGCTCGGCGTGCGCCTTCAGGTAATCGACGCGCGCGCTCCACACGCGCAAGCGATGCAGGGCCTGGTTGGCCAGGCGCAGCGGATCCCCGATCAGGGCGCTGGCGCGCGCGCCGGCGCCGGGCAGATCGCGCGCCAGGCCGACCGCCAGCGTCCGATAGGACTCGACCAGGGCGCGCAGGCCTTCCTCGGCGACCGGCTCGGCCAGACGCGGATCGGTTTCCAGTTGCACCACGCCGGTCGATGCGAGCACCTCCGTCGCCCGCACGGTCTCATCGCGCGGAACGTAGGTCTCGAACCAGCGGGCCTGAACGGGACGGAACATGTCGGATCGCTTTCGGCACTCCAGGCTTTCAGCATAGGCACCGCGCCGGCACTTCAGTAATGCGGCGGGATTTCGGCGCGCGGATCGGACGCCTCCTCGGCCGGGCGCAGGGTCTGCATCTGCTCGTGCAGCAGGCGGATCTGGCGTTCCAGCAGATCGATGCGCTCCTGCTGGCGGAACACGGTGGTGTTGAGGGTATCGAGCAGATCCTCGGCGAAGCTCAGCTTGGCTTCCAGTTCGATGAGGCGGGCTTCCATGGGCGGGACGATGTCGTGGCGGCCCTTATAGCCTAGCGCCGTCTGGATTCCCTCGCGAATCGGCTTATGATGCCGGCTGCCGCGTCCATTCCCTCCCGGAGCAACGCATCGTGAGCCCGACCTCGATTCCATGGCGCAACCTGCTGCTGCTCGGCCTGCTGTTGGCGGCGCTGGCGCAGGGCATCCAGGCGATGCGGAGCGAGGCCGCCAAGGCGGTCTCCTTCGTCTTCACCGACCTCGACCAGCGCACCATCCGGCTGGCCGACTACCAGGGCAAATGGGTGCTGGTCAGCTTCTGGGCGCCCTGGTGCCCGCTCTGCAAGGTGCAGGTACCCAGTCTCAACCAGCTCAACCAGCGCCCCGATTTCCGCGTCATCGGCATCGCCCTGGATTACGGCGCCGACGAGGCCGCCATCCGCGGCGCCGTGGCCGCCAACCAGTTGCGCTTCGAGGCCCAGGTCGCCGGCGGCAGCCGCAAATCGCCGAACAGCGCCTTCCTGCAGGTGGGGCCGGTGGATTACTTCCCCACCTCCTACCTGTACGACCCCACCGGCGAGATCGTCATGTTCATTCCCGGCCAGATCCGCGTGTCGCGCCTGCTCACCTTCATGGATCAGTGGCTGGCGCAGCGCGGCGGCCGGCCGCCGGTCATCGCGGCGCGCACAGAGCGTCTCGCCGCCTTCCTGCGCGAGCGGCACGGCGAGGCCGGCACGCGCGCCTTCGACGACTGGAAGCGGCTGGTGGACGCCAACCTGGGCGCCGACACCGCGCAAAAGCTGGAGCGCGTCAACGAGTTCTTCAACCAGCGCATCCGTCACGCGGAAGATCGCGAGGTGTGGGGCCGCGACGACTACTGGGCGAGTCCCGGCGAGTTGCTGGGCGCGGGACGCGGCGACGGCGAGGACTTCGCCATCGCCAAGTATTTCACCCTGCTCGCGCTCAACGTGCCGCCGGAATCGCTGCGCCTGGTCTACGTCAGGCCGCGCGGCGAGACGCGCAAAGCGGCCGGAGCGGTGCACATCGTCCTCGCGCATTACGACAAGCCCGGCGCCGAGCCGACCATCCTCGACAACCTGCGGCCACGGCCGCTGCCCGCCGGCAAGCGCGGCGACCTGCAGCCGGTGTTCAGCTTCAACAGCTCGGGCGTCTGGGAGGAAACCGCCAGCGTCGCGGCGGGCGGCGATCCGCGCCGCCTGGCGAATTGGGAAGACGCGCTGCGGCGCGCGCGCGAACAGGGATTCGAATAGGAGGGAGCAGCATGTCCATGACCCGTCAACTCTGGTTGTCCATCCTCGGCAGCGTGCTCATCGCGCTGGTGGCCAGCGTGCTCGCCGCGCTGCTCAACGCCCGCGCCTATCTGGAAACCCAGCTCGCCATGAAGAACCAGGACAACGCCACCACCCTGGCGGTGGCCCTCAGCCAGGGCGGCGCCGGGCCGGAAGACGTGGTGCCGGCGGTCACGGCGCTGTTCGACAGCGGCCACTACGCCCTCCTCCAGGTCGTCGACGCGCGCGGCGGCGCCCTGGTGGACAAGGTGGCGCCGGCGGCGGACAGCGGCGCGCCGGACTGGTTCGTGCGCCTGCTGCCGCTGCGTTCCCTGCCCGGCCGCGCGGAGATCACCAGCGGCTGGCAACCGGTGGGCACGCTCACCCTGATGAGCGACGCCGGCTTCGCCTACCGCGCCTTGTGGGACACCGCCGTCGACATGAGCGCCTTCATCCTCGCCGCCGGCCTGCTCGCCGGCCTGCTCTCCAGCCTGGTCCTGCGCCGCATCACGCGGCCGCTGCAGGCGGTACTGGCACAGGCGGAGGCCATCAACCAGCACCGCTTCATCACCATGCCCGAGCCCAAGGTGCCGGAAATGAAGGCCCTGGCGGCGGCGATGAACGACACGGTGAACCGCCTGCGCATCGACTTCGAGGAAGACGCGCGCCGCTACGAGCGCATGCGCCTGCAGGCCAACTTCGACCCCCTCACCGGCCTCGCCAACCGCGTGCATTTCCTCGCCAGCCTGGACAGCGCACTGGATCAGCAAGGCACGCCCTTCGGCGCCCTGGCCATCGTCCGCCTGCGCAAGCTGGGCAAGATCAACCGCGCCCTCGGCCGCGAGGTGGCGAACGACCTGTTGCGGCGCATCGGCGCCCGCCTCGACGAGATGACGGGGCGTTGCGTCGGGACCATGCCCGGCCGCCTCAACGGCGCCGATTTCGCCCTGCTGCTGCCCGCCGGCTGTGACCCCCGGCGCCGGTGCTCAACGAATTGCTGCTCGATCTGCACGGCGCTCTCGACGGTCTGGCCGGCGATTACTCCACGGTCTACATCAGCCATGCCGCCTTCCAGCCGGGCGAGCCCGCCGACCATCTGCTGGCCCGTCTCGACCAGGCTCTGGCCCGCGCCGACGTCGCCGGCGGCAGCGCGGTAATCGAGGCCTCGCCGGAGAACGGCGCCGCGCCGCAGACCGGCGGCGAGGCCTGGCGCGCCGCCCTGCGTCAGGCCCTGGATACCGAGGATCACCTGCGCCTCGACGACTATCCCCTGCGCCTCGGCGACGGCCACCAGCGCCATCGCGAGGCTCCGCTGCGCCTGCGCTCCGACGACAGCGGCGAATGGCTCGCCGCCGGCCGCTTCGTGCCCATCTCCGACCGGCTCGGCCTGGTGCGCGAGCTCGACCTCAACACCCTGCGGCTGGCCATCGCCGAACTGGAAGCCGACGAGGAACTTTCCGGCCTGTGGATCAACCTCTCGGCCAAGGCCGTCGGCGACGCCGAGTTCCGCGTCCGCCTGCTCGACCTGCTGGGCAACCACCCGGCCTGTCGCGACCGGCTCTGGCTCGAAATCCCCGAGGCCGGCGGCCTCGCGCGCCTGGAGGCACTGCGCGAACTGAGCCGGGACCTGAAGCCGCTGGGCTGCCGCATCGGCCTCGAACACTACGGCCACCAGTTCAACCAGATCGGCCGGCTGTACGACCTCGGCCTCGATTTCCTGAAGGTGGACGCCAGCTTCATCCACGGCCTCGACGGCAATCCGGGCAATCAGGCCTTCCTCGCCGGCCTCCTGGAAATCGCCCATCGCATCGGCATGCTGGTGTTCGCCGAGGGCGTGGAACGCGAGCAGGAACTCGCCAAGGTGCTGGAACTGGGTTTCGACGGCACCTCCGGTGCGGCCGTCCGCTGAACCGGCCCTGGTCGGGATGCTTGCGTGACTTAGGTTACTCAGGGACCGCGGTCACGGAAGCGTTTTTCCGCGCGACGTACATTGCTCCCGCCTTTCAACCCATCAGGAGCAAATCATGGCGCATCGCCTCATCCACACCCTCGTCGCTGTTTCCCTCTCCGCCGCGCTGCTCGCCGGCTGCGCCCAGACCCCCGCCAAGCCGCAGGCCAGTCTCTATGACCGGCTCGGCGGCAAGGAAGCCATCACCGCGGTGGTGGATGCCCTGTCCGCCAACGTGGCGGCGGATGCGCGTATCAACCAGCGTTTCGCCAACGCCAACATCAAGCGCTTCAAGGCACAGATGGTGGACCTGCTCTGCGAGGCCTCCGGCGGCCCCTGCAAGTACAAGGGCATGGACATGAAGACCGCGCACACCGGCATGAAAATCAGTGAAGTGGAATTCATGGCGGTAGCGGAAAACGCATCCAAGACCCTGGACAGCTTCAAGGTACCCGCCGCCGAGAAGGCCGAGGTCATGAACCTGCTGGCCTCCATGCGCGACGACATCGTCAACCGCTGAGCAGTACCCCGCCGGCCTCAAGCCTCGGCCGGCGGCGGCGCGGCCAGCATGGCGCGGCGGCTGGCCGGCGTTTCCAGGCTGACGCGGCCGAGGGCGCCGTCGCGATAATCCTGCAGCAGCAGCAAGGCGGCGCGTTCCAGATCGGGCTCGCCGCCGCGCCCCTTGAGCAGGCAGCCGCGCCGGCGCGCCACCGCCTCCAGCACGCCGGGCGCGTCCAGCCCGGCCACCGCGAAACCGTAGCGGGCCGCGAGCAGACCTGGATAGCGCTCCAGCAGGATGCCGGCCAGGAACACCGCGACCTCTTCCTCGGGGACCGCGTTGCGGCCGATGGCATGGCTGGCCGCCAGCATGTAGCCGTCGGCGTCGTGCTCGATTTTCGGCCACATCAGGCCCGGGGTGTCCACCAGCACCAGGCGCGGCCCCAGCACCACGCGCTGCTGCGACTTGGTCACCGCCGGCTCGTCGCCGACGGCGGCGATGCGCCGCTTCACCAGCGCGTTCATGAGGGTCGACTTGCCGACGTTGGGGATGCCCATGATCATCATGCGCAGCGGCTTGGTGTTGTCGTCGCGATGCGGCGCCAGCGCCTGGCAGAGCGCGGGGATGCGATTCACCTCGGCGGGCTTGCGGGCGGACAGTGCCACCGCTTTGACGCCCGGCTCGCGGTTGAGGAATTCCAGCCACTCGCGGGTGGCCTCCGGGTCCGCCAGATCGGCCTTGTTGAGCAGCTTCAGGCAGGCGCGCTGCCGCGCCCGGCGCAGCTCCTCGATCATCGGATTGGCGCTGGCCGCTGGCAGGCGGGCGTCGAGGACCTCGATCACCACGTCGATGCCGGCCATGGTTTCGGCCGCCTTCTTGCGGGCCGAGGCCATGTGGCCGGGAAACCACTGGATGGGCATGGCGGTGGATGGTTTTTCGGGGCGGCGATTATCCCACCATGGCTAGGGCGGCTTGCGGATTTCTCCGTGTACTATCGCCTTCGCCGTCTCGGGCGGCGCCACCCCCAACCACTCAGCAAGGAATCCGACCATGCGCCAACTCCTCATCGCCGTCGCGTCCACCCTGTTCGCCATCAACATGGCCTTCGCCGCCGACGCCGGCTGTGAAGCCAAAGCGACCGAGAAGAAGCTGGCCGGGGCGGCCAAGACCAGCTTCATCAAGAAGTGTGAGGCCGACGCCAAGGGCGGCAGCAGTTGCGAAGCCCAGGCCGCCGAGAAGAAACTGGCCGGCGCCGCGAAAACCAGCTTCGTCAAGAAATGCGAGGCCGATGCCAAGCCTGCCGCGAAGGCGGCCGACTCGGGTTGCGAGGCCAAGGCCGCCGAGAAGAATCTGGCCGGCGCGGCCAAGACCAGCTTCATGAAGAAGTGCGAGGCCGACGCCAAGGCCGCTGCCAGGTAAGCCGGCAGCCTCCCGAAAACGGCCCGCTTTGCGGGCCGTCTTGTTTCATCCCGCCAGGGCCGCGCTGACCATGGCGCGGGCGTCGGCGACGATGCGCTGCAGGTGCTCGGCGCTGACGAAGCTCTCGGCGTAGAGCTTGTAGATGTCCTCGGTGCCCGAGGGCCGGGCGGCGAACCAGCCGTTGGCGGTGGTCACCTTGAGGCCGCCGATGGCGGCGCCGTTGCCGGGCGCCTGGGTGAGCTTCGCGCTGATGGCATCCCCCGCCAGGGTGCTGGCGGTGACCCGTTCCGGCGTCAGGTGCTTGAAGGCCGCCTTTTCTTCGCGGCTCACGGCGGAATCGATGCGCACATAGAACGGCGCGCCGTACTTGGCGGCCAGGTCCTGGTAGTACAGGCCAGGATCGCGGCCGGTGACGGCGGTGATCTCGGCGGCGAGCAGGCCGAGGATGAGGCCGTCCTTGTCGGTGGTCCACACCGTGCCGTCGCGGCGCAGGAAGGAGGCGCCGGCCGATTCCTCGCCGCCGAAGCAGAAGCCGCCTTCCAGCAGGCCGGCGGAAAACCACTTGAAGCCCACCGGCACTTCCAGGAACTTGCGCTCCAGGCCGTCCACCACCCGGTCGATCATGGCGCTGGACACCAGGGTCTTGCCCACCGCCGCCGAGGCGGGCCATTGCGGCCGGTGGGTGAGCAGGTAATGGATGGCCACCGCCAGATAATGGTTGGGGTTCATCAGCCCCACCGAGGGGGTGACGATGCCGTGCCGGTCGACGTCGGCGTCGTTGCCCCAGGCGATGTCGAAACGGTCCTTCAGGTCCACCAGGCCGGCCATGGCGTAGGGACTGGAGCAGTCCATGCGGATCTTGCCGTCGTGGTCCAGGGTCATGAAGGCGAAGGCCGGGTCCACCTTGTCGTTCACCACCCGGATGTCCAGGCCGTATTGCTCGGCGATGGGCTTCCAGTAGGCCACCGCCGCGCCGCCCATGGGATCGACGCCGATCCTCAGTTTCGCGTCGCGGATGGCCTGGAAGTCGATGACGTTGTCGAGGTCGGCGATGTAGGGCGCCATGAAGTCTTCGACGTGGGTATTCGGCGCCTGCAGGGCCTGTTCGCAGGCCATGCGCTTCACCCCGGCGCAGCCGGCGGCCATCAGCGCGTTGGCCCGGTTCTCGATCCAGCCGGTGGCGTCGGTGTCCGCCGGGCCGCCGTGCGGCGGGTTGTACTTGATGCCGCCGTCCTGCGGCGGATTGTGGGAGGGGGTGATGACGATGCCGTCGGCGCGCACGTTCGGATGGATGCGGTTCCAGGCCAGGATGGCGCGGGAGATGACCGGCGTGGGGGAATAGCCGCCGTCGCGCTGCAAGTGGGTTTCCACGCGGTTGGCCGCCAGCACCTCCAGGCAGGTGCGTTGTGCCGGTTCCGACAGGGCGTGGGTGTCCATGCCCAGGAACAGGGGGCCGGTGATGCCCTGCGCCTGGCGGTATTCGCACACCGCCTGGGAGATGGCCAGGATGTGCGCCTCGTTGAAGCTCTTCTTCAGCGCCGTGCCGCGGTGGCCGCTGGTGCCGAAGGCCACCCGCTGCGCCGGGTCGTTGGCGTCAGGCAGGTCGAAATAGGCCTGCAGCAGGGCGGGGACATCGATCAGGTCTTGGGCGGTGGCGGGCTGACCGGCGCGGGGGTGGGCCATGGTGGAACTCCGTTGTGGGTGCGTTGGATGGATCAACTGCAAATGGTAACGCCGGGGCCCCGGTCCTGGCATGTCGAAGCCGTTAAATGCACGCGCCCGGGCGCGATTTCGGCACCTGGGCTATGGTTCAGGTTTTAACCCCCACAGCCGGCAACCACCATGACCCCCCTCCGCCTCGGCATCCCCAAGGGCAGCCTGCAGGACACCACCCAGAAGCTCTTCATCCGCGCCGGCTACGACCTGCGCATCTCCGGCCGCTCCTACTATCCGGACATCGACGACGCGGAGATCCAGTGCATCCTCATCCGCCCGCAGGAGATGGCCCGCTACGTCGGCCACGGTATCCTCGACTGCGCCATCACCGGCCTGGACTGGATCCTGGAGACCGGCGCCGACGTCGCCGAACTCGCCGACCTGCGCGCGCCCTGGCCCAACTACGGCACGGTGCGCTGGGTGATGGCGGCGAAGGAGGATTCGCCCTTCCACAGCGTCGCCGACCTGCAAGGCAAGCGCATCGCCACCGAGGCGGTGGGCATGACCCGGCACTTTCTGGCCGCGCACGGCGTCGATGCCGAAGTCGAATTCTCCTGGGGCGCGACGGAAGTGAAGCCGCCCATCCTCGCCGACGCCATCGTCGACGTCTCCGAGACCGGCTCCTCGCTGCGCGCCAACGGCCTCAAGGTGCTGCACGTGGTACTGGAAAGCACGCCGCGCTTCATCGCCAATCACGACGCCCTCAACGACCCCTGGAAGCGGGACAAGATCGCGCGGGTGCTGATGCTGCTGGAGAGCGCCATCACCGCCGCCACCCGCGTGCTGCTATCGATGAACGCGCCACGCTCCGGCCTGGAGGACATCCTGCGCCTCCTGCCGGCGCTGGCCACGCCCACCCTGTCCACCCTGGCCGACCCGGAGTGGGTGGAACTCTCCACCGTGGTCGAGGAGAAGCAGGTGCGGGAACTGATCCCGCGCCTCTATGCCGCCGGAGCGCGCGGCATCATCGAACTACCCATCAACAAGATCGTTGAATGAGGCCGTACGCCCGGCTCAGGGCAAGCGCGTCGGCGGCACGCGCAGCGAGAAGGTGACCGGGCCGTCGTTGACCAGGGCCACCCGCATGTGCGCGCCATACTCCCCGGTCGCCACCGGCGCGTGCAGCGCGCGGGCGCGGGCGACGAGATGGTCGAACAGGCGACGCCCCTCCTCGGGCGCGGCAGCCGAGGAGAAACTCGGCCGCGCGCCTTTCTGGGTGTCGGCCGCCAGCGTGAACTGGGAGACCACCAAGAGGCCGCCGCCGACCTCGGCGAGGCTGCGGTTCATGCGCCCCGCGTCGTCGGGAAACACCCGATAGCCGAGCAGGCGTTCCAGCAGGCGCTCCGCCTGGGACTCCGCATCCCCCTTCTCCACCCCAACCAGCACCAGCAGGCCCGGCCCGATGGCGCCCACGCAGTCTTCTTCGACGCGCACGCTGGCTTCCAGGACTCTCTGCAGCAAACCGATCATTCCCGCACCTCCTTCAAGGCGGCGATGATCGGGCATATCGCACGCTTCGCGCCATCGCCGGCAATCACCGCCACGCTTTTCATGTCAGGCGGGATGGATCGGCCCTGTCGCGGACTTGCGCATGGGCAACCTCTACATTGGTACATTTGAATATTTGCATATTCGATTTATTTTCTATATAAAGACGTCCATATCTTGTTTGACTAAGATCAAACTTAGCTTTGGACGGAGACAGCCATGCCAGCCAGCAAGAAGACGAAGAAGAATCGAGCCCACGCCGGGCCGTCTCAGGACCCGGCGCATTTCTGCGGCGCGCCAGCCGGGGCACACCCCCCGGTAAACGCGGTTCGCCGGCCCACTACCAGGGCCACCCCTTAATCCGATCAGCTTTCAAGAGGCGCCCGCCGTTCGTTCGACGGGCAATTTTCGTGTGTGTGCAACCCGAGGAGTCGTCATGATCAGAAGAAGCTTCCTTGCCATCGCAGTGCTGGCCGGCCTGGGACCGTGCCTGTCCGCCCAGGCCAGCGATAACCCGCGCGTCCGCCTGCTGGCATCCACCTGCGTCACCTGCCACGGACCCGGCGGACAGAGCCTGGGCGCGGTGCCCAGCCTGGCCGGCCAGGAGAAGGCGTATTTGCAGGAAGCCATGCTGGAACAGCGTGCTGGCAAACGGGAAACCACCGTGATGCGCAAGTACATGAACGGCTTCACCCCCGAGGAAATCGGGCAACTGGCCGAGTACTTCTCCAAGCTGAAGTAAGCGTACATCCGAAGAATCACGAGGAAACGAACATGAGCCTGAATCGACGCGATTTTCTGAAGTCGTCCGCCGCCACCTTCGCGGCTTCCATCGCCCCCCTGGCCGCCCATGCCAAGACCACCAAGGCGCAACCCCACGTCGTGGTGGTGGGTGCCGGCTTCGGCGGCGCCACCTGCGCCAAGTACCTGCGCATGTGGGATCCGAACATCAAGGTCACCCTGATCGAACCGAACGACAAATTCACCTCCTGCCCGATGTCCAACTGGGTGATCGGTGGTTTCCAGACCTTCGACGCCCTGGTCAAGAGCTACGACAACCTGCCCAAATACGGCATCAAGATGGTGAAGGACTGGGTCACCGGCGTGGATGGCGAAAAGCGCCTGGTGATGACCAAGAGTGGCAAGAAGATCGCCTATGACCGCCTGGTGCTGGCACCGGGCATGGAATGGGCGACCGAGTCGGTACAGGGCTGGGACGAGGCCTACGCGGCCAAGAAGGTGGTGCATTCCTTCCGCGCCGGCCCCGATACCCTGCTTCTGCGCAAGCAACTCGAAGCCATGCCCGACGGCGGCGTGTTCCTCATCGCCTCGCCGCCGCCCCCCGGCCGCTGCGTGTCCGGCCCCTACGAGCGCGCTAGCGTCGCCGCGCACTACTTCAAGCAGCACAAGCCCAAGTCCAAGATCATCATGCTGGACGGGCACTTCGACGTGGTTTCCAAGGGCCCCATGTTCAAGGCCGCCTGGAAGGAACTCTATCCCGGCATGATCGATCACCGACCCAACAACATGGTGACCGCCTTCAACCACAAGACCATGGTCGTCAGCAGCGAATTCGAGGACGTCAAGGCTGACGTGGTCAACATCATCCCCTGGCAGCGGGCGCCCAAGCTGTGCAAGGACGCCGGCGTCCGCAACGACGCCCTGGACCGCTGGTGCGGCATCGACAACATCACCTATGAATCCACCTCGGTGCCCAACATCCACATCGTCGGCGACCCGGTCCTGTCCAACATGCCCAAATCGGCCCACGTCTCCAACAACCAGGCCAAGATTTGCGCCGCCGCCATCATCGACCTGTTCAACGGCCGCCAGCCCGAGCCGGTGCCGGTGATCGGCAGCACCAGCTACTCGGTGACCTCGGACAAGACCTCCGGCGCCATCGCCGTGGTCATGCGTTACAGCCCCGAGAAGAAGGTGTACGAACGCCAGCCCACGGGCGGCGCCAACCCGCTGCACAGCGAGCTGGACTTCGCCTACGGCCAGTCCTGGCACGACAACATCTGGGCGGATACCCTGGGCTGAGCCCGGCCCCGCGCAGAAACGACAAAGCCCGCATGTGCGGGCTTTGTTTTTTTGCATCCGGAATCTGGTGTTGAAACGGTTGACTGGTCGGTTGTATGCATAGGGCAAAAAACCGAAACCCGGTGTGACGTGCGCCGTCGACGGTGACCGCAGCGAAGATCACTGCGACCTTCGAGCCTCGAACCTTCGGAGCCCACTGGTCGGCCAGTGCAGCCGACCGCCCAAGCTCAGTGAATTCTCGGAGCCCCCTGCTCCACCGGAAACCCGTTCTTCATCTCCTCCGCGGTGGCATCGCGCACGGACACCACCGTGGCGGCCACGATGCAGTTCTTGCCGGCCAGGGGATTGTTGCCGTCCAGGGTGACCATGCCGTCCTTGATCTCCACCACCCGGAAGGTGAGGACGTCGCCGGCGTCGTTCTGCATCTCCGCCTGGGCGCCCACGCTGCGCAGCATGGGGGGCAGGTTTTCCAGGTCATCGTTGATGATCAGGTTGGGATCGGGATCGCCGAAGGCTTCCTCCGGGGGTACCCGGGCTTCCACCTGGTCGCCTTCCTTCTTGCCTTCCAGGGCCCGCTCCACCGAGGCGAACAGCCCGCTGTTGCCGCCCTGCACATAGCCGGTCGGCATGTCCTGCTGGCCGAAGATGTTGCCGTGTTCGTCGAGCACGGAATAGGTGATGTAGACCACCTTGCCGGCACGGATGACTTGTTCGCTCATCGCATTCTCCAGATCGAAACCATGCACTCTATCAGCCGGCCTTGAGCGGCACGACTTCCAGATCCACCTGGATTTCGGTGGGGCCTTCCACTTCCCAGGTGAAGGTGAGTTCCACGGCCTGCATGATCTTCTCGAAGCCGGCTTCCGACTGGGACACGGTCATGTGGGGCTGGACCTTGACGCGGGCCGGCAGGTTGCTGGCAAGGTGGATGGCGCCGCCCAGGTAGTGGTCTTCCAGGGCCAGTTCCTTGAGGTCGGTCCAGGTGAAGGACTGGCCGAAGCCGCCGGGAATCCCACCGTTGACCACATAGCGGCCCGCCGGGCCGTCGCAGCAGGGGATGGCCAGGTTCAGGCGGCTGGACAGGCGGCCCTGGCCAACGGCCTTGAGGGCGACGCTAAGTTTGTTGTCCTTCACGGTGTAAATCTTGGCGACGCGGGTTTCGCCGGCCTGGCCCATGCACAGTGCCGCGCCGCCCTGGACCACGCTGCTGGAATATTCCACCGGCCGCTTGGATTCGTAGTCGGTCCAGGATTCCACGAACAGGCCGCGGCTGCGGCTGTCGGGGGTCAGGTCCTCGGGCTTGATCTCGTGCTTGAAGCGCACCACGTCATGGGCCGAGGCGATGCCCTCGCCATCGTGCTCCCTGGCCTGGCCGCTGGCGGCCTTGTGGTGGTAGTGCTCCTCGTAGCGCTTGAGGGTGTCGCCGAAGTTCTGGGCGAGGGGATAGCTGGATAGTTCGATGAGGGCCGCGTCCTTGTCCGGACGCAACACGGCCTGCAGGGCCAGGCTACTCATGAACACTTCGTCGATGCCATCCAGATCGAGGTCGCCGGAGGCGCTCGCGGGGCGGGTTTGCAGGGCATCCAGACGGCGTTCGAGTTGCAGCATGGCATGCCAGACGGCGCGCCGCAGGTGGGGCAGGTAGATGCCGCCGAACAGGCCGTGCCAGTAGGCGTCGTTGGCCTGGGCCTCGTGCAGCAGTTCCACCAGGTCCTGGCGCAGCAGGGCTTCCGGCAGGGCGGCGAGCCGGGCGGACAGGCCGAGCATGCGCTTGTGCGCCCAGTTGGCTTCCGGGTAGCGGGTGAGGAAGTTCTTCCAGATGCCGCCGCGGATGAAGGGCCGGTCCCGTTCCAGGACGCCTTCGTGCTGGGCGGCGTGGACCAGTTCGGCGTAGCGCCGGGCGGCGGCGGCCGGCAGGGTCCATTCGCCCATCTCGCTGTAGGACACGGTGGGCAGGTAGACCACGCCGCGCGACGGCGCTTCCCGGTGGTAGTCGTGGAAGTGGGCGCTCTGGATCACCCTGGAGGCCAGCACCCCCTCGATGAAGTCCTTCAGCCAGTGCTTCTCGTAGACCCAGTGGTAGGTCTCCGGCCAGATGCCGAATTTCTCGATGTCGTCGAAGTAGATGGCGGCCGAGTGGCCGGTGTCGTCAGCCAGGGATTCGATGTAGGCCACCGCCTCGTGGGCCGGGGCGAAGGGCAGGCGGTAGCGCAGCGCTTCCGAGATGGGGAACAGGTCGAGGCGGCGGCCGTCCTCCTCGGTGGTGTGATAGCCGTTGAGCGTCTCCCGGGGGCTGCCGGAGCAGAGGAAGTGGTAGTCGTCCACCATCACGTAGCGGATGCCGGAATCGGCCAGGGCCGGCACCACGGTGGCCTCCCAGACCCGCTCGGTGAGCCAGGCGCCCTGGGGACGTTGCAGGAAGTACTGCTCCAGCCGATCCGACATGGCGGCCAACTGGCTCATGCGGTCCCGGTAGGGAATCACCGCCAGCACCGGTTCCATGTCGCCGGCGCCGAAGAACTCCACCTGGCCCCGTTCCGCCATCTTGCGCAGGAGCGCCATGTCCTCCGGCTTGTGGGTCATCAGCCATTCCAGCAGCCAGCCGGAGGAATGCAGGGCGAAGCGGAATTCCGGGTACTGGTACACGGTTTCCAGGAAGGGCTTGTAGCAGCGCTGGTGGGCATCCTCCATGACTTCCGGGAAGTTGCCGACGGGCTGGTGGGCGTGGACGCCAATCAGGAGGGTGACGGATTTGGGCATCGAGAGCGGGAAATGGGAAATGGGAAATGGGAATCGGCGGTGCGTTCAGCCGCCACGACGCATGACGCCGCCGGCTTCCATGCCGCCGCCGCCATGGCAAAGGGGATGATTGAGGTAGTCGGGCGGGGTGGCGCCCAGGGTTTGATACAGGCGCTTCAGCTTCTGCCGGTAGACCCGGTCGAAACTCTCCACCGCGTCGGCCGGGTTGTAATCGCCGAACCACCAGAACCAGTCGGAGCTTTCGCAGGAACGCAGCAGAGGCTCGGCCGCCGCGCGGCGGTCGGCGGGCGCCGCGTCGAAGGCCTGCTTGGCGGCCACCAGCCAGTCCCAGCCCCGGTTCTTGGCCGCGTCCCCCATCCAGGTGGCGAAGTCGCCGTAGACCCAGCTGCCCGCCACCAGGCGGGAAAGGGGCTGGGGGGAATCCGGGAACACTTCCAGGTAGTCGCAGAAGGTGGTGGTGCGGATATTGGGCGTGGCCAGCAGCTCGGCGTAGAGCTCGGAAAGAAAGAAGAAGCCGTTGTAGGGGTAGTACTCCCAGGCGTTCTCGCCGTCCAGGATGACACTGACCACCGGATGGGAGCCGGTGGCGTGGCGGCGCACCTCCTCCAGGGCGTGGATGAAATGGCGCACCGCGTCGGCGCCGAACCAGCCCTTGTATTCGAAGCCGATGAGATCGGACAGGTGGTCGTCGCGGAAGAACAGCGCGGTGTCGGTGCCCGGCAGCAGGTAGGGGGTGGTGGACCATTCCGCCTTGCGGCTCAGATCCAGGTTCAGGGCGGACAGGCTGTGGCGCAGCACGCCCTCGCCGCTGGCGGCCCACTTGACCCCGGCGTCGGACAGCAGGCGGATGCCGGCCTCGGAGACGCCACCCTCGGCGGGCCAGAAACCCCTGGGCGGCTGGCCGAAATGTTCCGCGTGGTCGGCCAGGGCCGCGTCCACGTGCACCCTGGCCCGCTCGGCGCCGCCCGGATAGGCCGGCGCGACGGGGACGGGCAGGTCGGGGCGGGCCTCCCGCGCCGCGCCGAAATCCAGCAGCAGGGGCAGGATGGGATGGCTGTGCGGGGTGGCCGACAGTTCGATCTGGCCACGCTCGGCCATGCGCCGGTAACGGGGCAGCAGGCCGCCGACGACTTCGCCGTAGAGGTCGAACAGGGCGCGCCGTTCGGCCAGGGTAAAGGCTTCGCCCTTCTCCATCAGCGCCAGCAGGTCGGGACGCGACCGCCGCACGGCCTCGCCGGTCCAGGCCAGGTGGTACCAGGTCACCAGATCGGCCAGGTATTGGCCGGATAGATAGGTCAGTCCCGCCTCGCCAATTTCCTCGACGGTCTTCCACAGGGTGTAGAGGCGCCGGTAGGCGGGGAAAGGCTCCAGCATGGTGGGATGGTTGACCTTGAAGCACTGCTCCACCAGGTTGCGCTTCGCGGCCGGCGCGAGCTCATCCAGCAAGGGATCCAGCAGCCGGTCCAACAGGGGATCACGCACATCGCCCGTGGCGAATTGGTCGGCATAGTCCAGCAACTGCGCCGTCAGGGTCGGCACGAAATTGACGACGCAGGCCAGGTTGGGCGCGGCCTCCAGATGGGCCGCCATGTCGGCATAGTCCTTGACCGCGTGCAGGTAGGTCCAGGGCAGTTGGTAACGCCCGTCGGCGTCGCGGTAATCGGGCTGGTGGAAATGCCAGCAGAGCACGAGGTGGAGCATGGGGAGCTAATCGCAAGTGGCCAGTCGCAAGTAGCGGATTCTACTTGCTACTCGCCACTCGCTACTTGCCACTCGCCACTCACCTGAAGTGATGGTATGCCTGCCCCAGCATTTCCGGAGTGACCAGGGTGATGCCCTGTCCGGTGACATGGAAGAACTTCTCGTCGTCGGCGCGGTTGACGCCGATGCTCATGCCCGGCGGGATGGTGCAGCCCTTGTCGATGACCACCCGCTTGAGGATGGCACCCTCGCCGATGCGCACGTCCGGCAGCACCACGGCTTCCTCCAGATAGGCGCCCTCGCGCACGTGCACGTTGGAGAACAGCACGGAACGGCGCACCGTGGCGCCGCTGATGATGCAGCCGCCGGACACCATGGAATCGACCGCGATGCCGCGACGATTCTCCTCGTCGAAGACGAACTTGGCCGGCGGCAACTGCTCCTGGTAGGTCCAGATCGGCCAGTCCTTGTCGTAGAGATTGAGTTCCGGGGTGATGCGCGCCAGGTCCAGGTTGGCCTCCCAGTAGGCATCCACGGTCCCCACGTCGCGCCAGTAGACGGGCTCGTCCTCGCCGTGCACGCAACTGTCGGCGAAGCTGTGGGCATAGACGCGGTAGCCGGTCTGGATGAGGTGGGGGATGATGTTCTTGCCGAAGTCGTGCTCGGAGTGGGAGTCGTCGGCGTCGCGCACCAGCTGCTCGAACAGGAAGGCGGCGTTGAACACGTAGATGCCCATGGAACACAGCGCGACGTCCGGTTTGCCGGGCATGGGCGCGGGATTCTCCGGTTTCTCCGCGAAGGAGACCACACGGCCCTCATCGTTGGTGGCCATGACCCCGAAGGCGCTGGCTTCGTCCACCGGCACCTCGATGCAGGCGACAGTCATGTCGGCCTCGTGACGCACGTGGGTGGCGATCATCTCGCCGTAATCCATCTTGTAGATGTGGTCGCCGGCCAGCACCAGCACGTATTCCGGCTTGTAGACGCGCAGGATGTCGAGGTTCTGGTAGATCGCGTCGGCCGTGCCCTTGTACCAGGTCTCCTCCGCCACCCGCTGCTGCGCCGGCAGCAGATCGACGAACTCGTTGAATTCGCCGCGCAGGAAACCCCAACCGCGCTGGATGTGCTTGATCAGCGAATGCGACTTGTACTGGGTGATGACGCCGAGGCGGCGGATGCCTGAATTCATGCAGTTGGACAGCGGAAAATCGATGATGCGGAACTTGCCGCCGAAGGGCACCCCGGGCTTGGCGCGCCAATCGGTCAACTGCTTCAGGCGGCTGCCGCGGCCGCCGGCGAGAATCAGCGCGACGGTGTTTTTGGTCAGCAGGCTGACAAAACGCGGATACTCTTTTTGCACGTTCATTTCCCTCTCTCAATCATTCGGTTCGGGCACTGACGAAGATATTGCAACCCCACTGTTCCTCCCCTCGGGGGGGAACCCGGGGCCAGCGTGTTGATTTCGCTGGCTTTCGGCCCAAGCCGGAATGACGACAAAAAAATGTTTCAACGGTTCCCTGGGCATATCGTCGCATCCATTAATGAAATCATAGCCGATGTGCTTATCCTGAGAACCTATTTCGCCGGGATGCATGCGGGTATGATCCCAGGCAAACAGCTTCGAAAAACATGCTCCCGGTCGCGACTTCCCGCGCCACTCCAACTCGGAGCCCAATACGAGTGACCCACATGCACCAATCCGTCGAACGTCTCCTCACCGCCCGCCACCACGACCCCTTTGCCCTGCTGGGTCTGCATCCCGATCCCGAGGGATGGGTGTTGCGGGTGTTCCGTCCCGACGCCGAGCGGGTCTCGCTGCTGCTGCCGCAGGGTCCCGCCGAGCTGAGCCTGGTCGATGGGCGCGGCCTCTTCGAATGGCGTGGCGCGCTGGCGCCGGACCGGCCCTGGCGCCTGGCGATCGAGGCCGACGGGCGGGAGTTCGAAATCACCGATCCCTATGCCTTCGGCCCGCTGCTGTCGGACCAGGAAATCCACCTGTTCAACGAAGGCCGGCTGCTCGAGGCCTGGCGCAGCCTGGGCGCCCGGCACACCCAGGTGGACGGCGTCGACGGCGTGCGTTTCGCGGTGTGGGCGCCGAACGCCGAGCGGGTCTCGGTGGTCGGCGGCTTCAACAACTGGGACGGGCGCATGCACGCGATGCGCACGCGCGGCGGCTCCGGTATCTGGGAACTGTTCATCCCCGGCCTGACCCCGGGCGACCTGTACAAATTCGAAATCCGCAACCGGGCCACCGGCGAGGTGATGGTGAAGGCCGATCCTTGCGCGCAGAGCTTCGAGTTACGGCCGGGCACCGCCGCCATCGTGCCGGCGCCTTCCCGCCACGCCTGGGGCGACGCCGGCTGGATGCAGGCGCGCGCGACGCGCGACTGGCTGCACGCACCGATGAACATCTACGAAATCCACGCCGGTTCCTGGCGCCGCCACCCCGACGGCCGTTTCTACAACTGGCGCGAACTGGCGGACGCCCTGGTGCCCTATCTGACGGACCTCGGCTATACCCACCTTGAACTGATGCCCGTCACCGAACATCCCCTGGACGAATCCTGGGGCTACCAGACCACCGGTTACTTCGCGCCCACCTCGCGCTTCGGCTCCGCCGACGATTTCCGCCACTTCGTCGACGCCTGCCACCAGGCCGGCGTCGGCGTGCTGCTGGACTGGGTACCCGGCCACTTCCCCATGGACGCCTGGGCCCTGGCCCGTTTCGACGGCACCGCCCTCTACGAGCACGAGGACCCGCGCCTGGGCGTGCACCAGGACTGGGGCACGCACATCTTCAATTACGGCCGCTCCGAGGTGAAGGGCTTCCTGCTGTCGAGCGCCTATTACTGGCTGGCCGAGTTCCACCTGGACGGCCTGCGCGTCGACGCCGTCGCCTCCATGCTCTACCTGGACTATTCACGCAAGGATGGCGAGTGGTTGCCCAACAAGTACGGCGGCCGCGAGAACCTGGAGGCCATCGACTTCCTGCGCGAAATGAACGCCATGGTGCACGAGCGCTTCCCCGGCGCCCTCACCATCGCCGAGGAATCCACCGCCTGGCCCATGGTGTCCCGCCCCACCTACGTGGGCGGCCTGGGTTTCAGCATGAAGTGGAACATGGGCTGGATGAACGACACCCTCGCCTACATTAGCCAGAACCCGGTGTACCGCCGCTACCACCACAACAACCTCACCTTCGGCCAGCTCTACGCCTATTCCGAGAACTTCGTGCTGCCCTTCTCGCACGACGAGATCGTGCACGGCAAGCGCTCGCTGCTGGGCAAGATGCCCGGCGATGCCTGGCAGCAGTTCGCCAACCTGCGCCTGCTGCTCACCTACCAGGTCGCCAGCCCGGGCAAGAAGCTCAACTTCATGGGCAACGAGCTCGGCCAGGGGCGGGAATGGTCGGAGCAATGGGAACTCGACTGGGGGCTGCTGGAAACCCACTGGCACGAAGGCGTGCGCCGCTGCCTGCGCGACCTCAACCGCCTCTACCGCGACCTGCCGCCGCTGCACGACCTCGACTTCCAGTCGGAAGGCTTCGCCTGGATCGACTGCCACGACGCCGACCAGTCCATCCTCAGCTTCCAGCGCCGCGACCGCCAGGGCCGCTCGGTGATCGTCGCCCTCAACTTCACGCCGGTGCCGCGCGACGGCTATCGCATCGGCGCCCCCGCCGCCGGTTTCTGGCGCGAGATCTTCAACAGCGATTCCGCCTACTACTCTGGCGGCAACCTGGGCAACGGCGCCGGCCTGATGAGCGAGGACCTGCCCTGGATGGGCTACGCCCAGTCCCTGGTGCTGACCCTGCCGCCCCTGGCGGGGGTGATCCTGTATCAGGACTGAGCCCTTGGCCGGATTCGTTTCCTGCCAGGTCCTGGTCGGCGGCCGGCGCCGAGCGATTCCCCTGGCCGACGTCTCCGAGGCCATCGCCGCAGGGGAAGGCCTGGTCTGGATGGAGTTCAACGACCCGGACCAGCCCACCCTGGAACGGCTGCAAGAGGAACTCGGTCTGCACGAACTGGCCGTCGAGGACGCCCTCTCCGCGCACCAGCGGCCCAAGGTGGAGGACTACGCCGGCGGCCTGTTCGTGGTGTTGCGCACCGCCCGCCTGTGGGACAACCGCATCGAATACGGCGAAACCCACATCTTCTGCGGCCCCGCCTACCTGGCCATCATGCGCCACGACATCGGCCCGGGCTACGACCGGGTCCTGGACCGGCTGCAGGCCTACGGCCGTCCCATCACCGTCGGCCTCGCCCTGTACGCCCTGCTGGACCACATCGTCGACGAACTGCGGCCCTTGTCCGCCCGTCTGGAAGACCGCTACGCCGACCTGGAAGCCGCCATCTTCGCCAGCGGCTTTTCCAGCGAAAACCTCCAATTCCTGTTCGAGACCAAGCGGGAAATCCTCGGCCTCATGGGCACTGTCCAGCCCATCCCGGAAATCTGCGGCGACCTCATCCGCCTGCACCATGACGTGGTGGACAAGGAATTGCGCGCCTACTACCGGGACGTCGAGGACCACGCCATCCGTCTCATCCACAGCCTGGACCGGCTGCGGGAAATGATCGCCGACGCCATGCAGCTTTCCCTTGCCACGGCGGTCATGGAACAAAGCGACTCCGTGCAGAAGCTCGCCGGCTGGGGCGCCATCCTGGCGATTCCCACGGTGGCATTCAGCCTGTACGGCATGAACTTCAGGAACATGCCTGAACTGGACTGGCCCTTCGGCTATCCTCTGCTGCTCGCCCTAACCGCCGCCGCCTGCCTGTGGCTCTATCGCCGCCTCAAGCGGCGCGGCTGGATTTGAATACGCAAACCTCGTCACGACCACCATGCCCGACCTCACCCTCTCCCCCACCTGGCAAGCGCTCAAGGAAGAATGCAAGGCCTGGAAGACGCTGCACCTTCGCACCCTCTTCGCGCGCGACAGGAAGCGCGCCGAGCGTTTCAGCCTGGAACTGGACGACCTGTTGCTGGATTACTCGAAGAACCTGATCCGCCCGCAGACCATGAAACTGCTGCTGAAGCTGGCGCGGGAAGCCGGCGTCGAAAGCCTGCGCGACGCCATGTTCGCCGGCGAAAAGATCAACCTCACCGAGGGCCGCGCGGTGCTGCACACCGCGTTGCGCAACCGCTCCGAGCGCCCGGTGCGGTTGGACGGGCGCGACGTCATGCCGGATGTGCGCGCGGTGCTCGGCCGCATGGGCGCCTTCGCCGAGAAACTGCGCACCGGCAAGTGGAAGGGCTTCGCGGCCAAAGGGCAAAGCGGCAAGCCCATCACCGACGTGGTCAACATCGGCATCGGCGGCTCCGACCTCGGCCCGGCCATGGCCTGTCTGGCGCTGAAGCCCTACGGCGGTAACATCCGCGCCCACTTCGTCTCCAACGTCGACCCCAGCCACCTGGTCGATACCCTGGAGGACCTGGATCCGGCCACCACCCTGTTCATCGTCGCCTCGAAGACCTTCACCACCCAGGAAACCCTGCTCAACGCCCAGGCGGCGCGCGACTGGCTGCTCGCCGCCGCGCCGGATGCCGGTGCCGTGGCGAAGCACTTCGTCGCCGTTTCCACGAATGAGAAAGCGGTCAAGGAATTCGGCATCGACCCGGCCAACATGTTCGGCTTCTGGGACTGGGTCGGCGGCCGTTATTCCCTGTGGAGCGCGATCGGCCTGCCCATCGCCGTCCATGTCGGCATGGACGCCTTCGAGGAACTGCTGGCCGGCGCGCACGACATGGACGAGCATTTCCGCACCGCTCCCCTGGAGGCCAACATGCCGGTGATCCTGGCGCTGCTGGGGCTCTGGTACAACAACTTCTGGGATGCCACCGGCTACGCGGTGCTGCCCTACGAACAGCGCCTGTCGCGCTTCCCCGCCTATCTGCAGCAACTCGACATGGAATCCAGCGGCAAGGGCGTCACGCGGGAAGGCCGGCCGGTCAAGGTCTCCAGCGGCCCCATCGTGTTCGGCGAGCCCGGCACCAACGGCCAGCACGCCTTCTACCAGCTCATCCACCAGGGTACCAAGCTGATCCCCTGCGACTTCATCGCGGCGGCGGAATCCCATAATGACGTGAATGGGCAACATGCGGTGTTGCTGTCCAACTTCCTGGCTCAGCCGGAAGCCCTGATGCGCGGCAAGACCGCCGCCGAGGTGGAAACCGAGCTGGCCCAGGCCGGCCTGTCCAAGAAGGAGATCAAGCTGCTGGCGCCGCACAAGGTATTCCCCGGCAACCGGCCCACCAACACCCTGCTCTATCGCAAGCTCACGCCCCGCGCCCTGGGCCGGCTCATCGCCCTCTACGAGCACAAGGTGTTCGCGCAGAGCGCGCTGTGGAACGTGAACGCCTTCGACCAGTGGGGTGTGGAACTCGGCAAGCAACTGGCCAAGGCCATCCTGCCGGAACTCGCCGGCCAGGCCCCGGCGCGCGGCGCCGTGCACGACGCCTCCACGGCGGCGTTGATCAGCCGTCTGCGTGGCTCCTGAGATAGTTACGCGTCTTCGAGCTCCACAACCAGACGTAACGCAGGCCGGACAAAGCCACCACCACGGCGGTGGCCTGGGCGAAGGGCTCGATGAGGTGATCGAGCCCTAGATGCAGGGCCAGATCCGCGAGGGTGAAGGACACCAGCAGGAATTCCAGGGCGATCGCCAGCTTGCCGGACAGCGTCGGCCGCACGTCGAGGCCGCCGGTGAGGCGGCGATAGCCCTCCGCGCCGGCCAGGATGACGAGGTCGCGCACCAGCACCACCCACAGCAGCCACATGGGCAGGAGGTCGGTCAGGCAGAGCATGGACAGGGTGGTGAGCAGCATCACCTTGTCGGCGATGGGATCCAGCCAGGCCCCCAGCACGCTGCGCTGGTTCAGCAGGCGGGCCAGATTGCCGTCGAGCAGATCGGTCAGCGCTGCCACCGCGAACAGCCAGAATGCGCCCTGCACGTCGTGCACCGCCAGGCGCCAGGCGACGAAGGGCGTCAGGAGCAGGCGGGTGGCGGTGAGCAGGTTGGGGATCGTCCAGATCATGGCTAATGAAAATGTCCTGGAGGATGCTGTGCTTCGCTCTTTGTAAACGCGGGGATCCCCAGCACTTCCAGCGCGTTTGTGGTGGTCTGCTGCGCCACTTCTTCCCGCGACGAACCCCGCACTTCCGCCAGCGTCGTGGCGATGCGCGCCAGTTCCGCTGGTTCGTTGCGGCCCTTGCCCACCCAGGCAGGGGGGATGTCCGGGCTGTCGGTCTCCAGGACGATGGCTTCCAGGGGCAGTTCACGCGCCAGCCGGCGCAGATTGCTGGCCCGTTCCCAGGTGAAGGCGCCACCGAAGCCCAGCTTGAAACCGAGCTTGATGAAGGCTTCCGCCTGCTGATCGCTGCCGTTGAAGGCGTGCGCGATGCCGCCTCGCACGCCGACGCGGCGCAGGTGCTTGAGAATGTGGTCGTTGGCGCGGCGACAGTGCAGCAGCACCGGCAGGTCGAACTCCCGTGCGATTTTCAGTTGTTCGACGTAGTAACGCTCCTGGATCGCGAAATCCAGTTCCGGCATGAACAGGTCGAGGCCGATCTCCCCCACCGCCACCGGCCGCCAGGTTTCGATGCAGCCGCGCAGATCATCGAGGTGCGCGGCCTGGTGCGCGGCGATGTAGAC
>Ga0209835_1000269_pt1 | contig 34874 bp, 38 predicted proteins | sample LakKivwa52mmetaG_FD_184138 | JGI IMG/M metagenome (GOLD analysis project Ga0209835, IMG submission 184138) | Anoxic lake water microbial communities from Lake Kivu, Rwanda to study Microbial Dark Matter (Phase II) - Lake Kivu water 52m metaG... | ecosystem: Environmental > Aquatic > Freshwater >... | reverse complement strand
TTTGAAGAAGAGTCAGGACATGAGGCCCTATCCCGAAGGCATTCTCCAGAAAGAGTGCGTCTGCATATATGTCCATCCTTCTAAGAAGACAATTATAAAGTAGCGTTAAGCCCAGGCAGTTTCCGACAGCTCTTTTGTCTTTGCGAAGTTGGGCATCGATGACAGCACTTAATCTGAACTGACCATGCCGTTCATAACGAGTTGGCTTCTCTTTCCACAACCAGTTGAAAAGGTCTTTCGCTTTTATGAATGGATCGGGAATTGGTGAAATCTCAGAGAAAAACTGTTGGAGGATCAGATGGATCCTATCGTCGTAGATGGCTAATTCGCCTTTTCTATTTACGTTTGAAGCTAAAAGAGCCTCCTGCTCAAAACTAAATTTCTTCTCCATACCCTAAACTTAGGACTGGGAATTCAAAGAGTAGATGATCCTCTGCTCTGACATCTCCTTTCTTATCATCCCTGTTTCCTCGAGATATTTCAAGTGAGCAATTGCCTCGCCCATAGCAAACCATTTTTGCGGAACAGGGAATAAATCCCAAGAATCATAAACAATATCCCAACTCATCTCGGACGCTATTTGAAAAGCACTCTTCATCCCTTTTCCCAAAATTGAAATGGTCTCATCAAGTCTCTCCTGATGATGATGTTTCAACTCCTGAATCCTCTCTCTACAGTTTGTAAAAGTGCCTCTGTGACCCGGCAATACTAATTCGATATCAAGGGTAGAGACCTTGTCCAGACTTTCCAGATAGGCCTTTAAGGGATCCCATTCATCAGACATTAATAGAATGTTCGGAGTGATGTCGTTAAGAATATGATCTCCAGCCACAAAAATCTTCTTGTTGGGCTCATAAAGACACATATGCCCCTTGGTATGGCCGGGGGTGTCAACACAATGGAAGACATAGTCTGCGATACGAATGGCGTCTCCTTCTTTCAAGATATGAAATTCGAGATTCTCTTTGGGTCGATATTTAAAACCAGGATGAGTATAGGAGATGGTCTGAAGCTCATTTTCAGGGAATCCATTCAAACGGGCAAAGGCAATCAGATCATCTAAAAAGATGCCCGCTTGTATCCGATCAGCATCTGGCTGGTTGAAGTATATCGATGAGCTTTCTGCGACAAGACTCGAGACAAGACCAAGATGGTCTGAGTGTAAATGAGTAATATAAAAATCTGTTTTCCTTATATCAACTGCAAGTTCCCTCAAACCAGACATCATCGCATTTAGGCATTCTTCCCGGTTCATCCCCGTATCTATTATCAAATTTCTATCTTGAGCCTTTATAACATAGGAATTGAGTGATTTGAGTGGACTCTCTGGAAGGGGAATTTCGATTTTATACAGATTGGTCACGATTTCTTCAATCATTGATTCCCCCGTAATGTTTCATAAGTTTCAAATGTGTTTTCGTAAACAAGCGTTCATCAATTCGGTAGTCTGATTACCTTCATTGATTTAAAAAATCCGAAATTACCTTATTAAAGACGATGGGGTTCTCCTGTGCTGGAAAATGTGTAGATTCCGGTATTTCTCTTAACTCGGCATTTGGAATAAATCTGCAAATTTCTTGAGCAACTTTTTTGGATAAGAAAGAGCTCCTTTTCCCCCGTATCACCAAGCTGCGACAGATTATATTCTTAAAGAAGGGCCAAAGGTCTTCGGCGCCATAATCCATTTTTTCCAATTGCTGAATCATTCTAACATCAAATTTTGGTACCATCATCCCATTTGGCGCTTTCTTGAAGCCATGAGCTACGATATGCTCACAAATTCCCTTGGAAAGATACGGAGAGAGGGTGCGAACTTTCTTCACAACTTCTTCGACAGAGCCAGCTTGAAGCGGAATATGGTCAATAAGATTCTTTAATGCTTCGGAAGATTTTGGATCATTCCCTGGGCGGGCATCAATTAGAATCAGTTTTTTTACTCTATTAGGGCTGCATGCTGTATAAAATAATGCATTCCTACCCCCCATCGAGTGACCAATTAAAATTAGATCGTTTAAATTAAGAGCTTCGATAAAACATACAATGTCTGAAAAATGATCGTATATGGAATAGGCCCCATCCTCGCACCATTGGGTTTCCCCATGTCCTCTCTGGTCCAAGGCTATAACATGATATCGGGTTCTAAAGTTTTGTGCAAAATCATCCCACACATGCGCATGAGCCATAAACCCATGCAGGAGGAGAATGGGCTGTAGTTTATAACTCCCCCAATCAAGATAGTGGAAACGAATTCCGTTAACATTCAGATACTTTCCATTTGGCTCGACAGTTTTGGCCATCCTCTTTCTTTTTTTCCCCGGAATAGGGCCAAAAACAGAAAACATTATGCCGAATTTTCCCTTGGCTGGTCTGTGGAAGAAAAGCCTGTGGTAATCGGTGAAGGGATTTTATCTAATCCGACGAAGGCAAAGGTTTGGGTTCCTGGACTTCCATGTCTTTATCACAACAGACAGCCACCCCCTCACCTGCTTTCGTACAGAGAATCTCTGTGCCGCAAACCGAACAACGATATCTCTTCCCGAGCTGACTCATAACTCGTTCCTCCGATATTCTAATTCCCTGTGGTGGAATCTGTGCAATCTTGTTTGAGAAATCTGTGTAATCAAGAGAGAATTCTTTCTCCACTCTCTCTACTTCTTTAGTTCCATCGCCTGACCGCAACAGTGCACGGTCCCATTCCCACCTCTTGTCACAATAAACTCCGCACCACACTTCTTACATACGTACCTCTTGCCAACCTGATTCGCCATTTTTAGTTTACCTCCTCTGAAAAGAATCAATGATCAATGTTCAACTCCCAATGATCAATGACCAATGAAAGTTCATCCATATTTCAGATTTTCATTGATAATTGATCATTGACCATTGTTCATTGAAAATTGACGATCTCTAATGTTGCCCATATTCCTCCCGAAGCTTCTTTCTTAAGACTTTCCCCATCGGGTTGCGGGGCAAAGAATCGATAAAAACCACGGACCGAGGCCTCTTAAACCCCGATAGCCTTGTTCGACAGAATTCGATGATCTCCTCTGGAGTGGAGGCCTCTCCCTGTTTCAGCACCACCACAGCTCGAGGTTCCTGCCCCCATTCCGGATCAGGAACTCCGATAACAGATGCCTCTTCTACTTTAGGATGAGAATGGAGAACATTTTCAACCTCTTCCGGCGAGATATTTTCCCCTCCGCGGATGATCATATCATCCCCACGGCCAGTAAGATAGATATAGCCCTCCTCATCCATATATCCCATATCCCCAGTCCGAAGCCATCCATCCTCGGTCATCACTTGAGAGGTCTTTTGCTCATCCCGCCAGTATCCCGTCATGATCCGGGGTCCTTTCGCTAAGATCTCCCCTACCCCCAATGGGGATAGTGTTTTTCCTTCCTCATCCACAATCTTAACCTCGACATCCGGCAAGGGCTTTCCGATCGAGGAACTGAGTCTCTTCAACTTCTTTTCTTTCTCCTCTTCTGTTCCTTCAATAATATGATCTTCAGGCCCCAGGGTTGTTATCGTTGAAGCTGTCTCCGTCTGGCCAAAAGCATTGATAAATCTAACCCAGGGCATCACCTTGATCGCTTTACTAATCACCTCAAAGGGCATCTGAGCTGCACCATAGGTGATGACCTTAATGCTTGATAAATCATACTTGCCAAAGTCAGGATCATCGATCACTCTTTTCAGCATGGTTGGAACGAGCATCGCGCGTGTGGCCTTTTCCCGTTGAATCATCTCCATCCACTCTTTTACCTCAAATTGCTTCATCATCACCAGGGTCCTGCCCCCGTAGATCGCGGCCAGCATCACTTGAATCCCGGCTACATGATACAAAGGGACGGTGAGTAAGTTCCTCTCTTCAATATCGGGACTAGCGGGTTCGACATTCTCCAGAACATAGTTGACAAAAGCATGATGCCTTAACGGCACCCCTTTGGGGCGGCCCGTTGTCCCGGAAGTATACATGAGTATTGTAATGTCTTCATCTCCGATTTCAAAATACGGTTCCTCTGACGAAGCAGATTGGATCAAATCCTCATAATAGAGTCCCTCTCTACTATCGATCGAGATACACTCCTTTAGCATTCCCAATTGAGGCCTTATTTGATTGATTAAATCCAGATACCTGCTTCCTACAAAAAGAATCTTCGCCTCAGCATTCGTTGTCATATAGGCTATCTCGTCGGCCTTAGCCCTAAAATTCAGAGGGACGAAGATAGCACCCAATTTGGCTGCAGCATAATAGGCCTCAATATACTGATTACAATTGACCTGTAAAATCCCTACCCGGTCCCCCTTCTCTACCCCTAATTTGACCAACGCATTGGCCAATCGATTGACTCGCTCATTCGTTTGGCCATAAGTCCACCTTTTTCCTTCAAACACCATACAGTCCCTGTCTGGGCATATGGCATTGGCAATATTTAAAAAATCAGTGGTGTTCATTCGTTCTTCTCCTCCAACGTCTTCCCATTCCTTTTTTGCTTCATCAAGGCTAATTCGGAGGCAAGCCTTTTTTCAAGGTCCAACCCCTGTGGAAGAGGCAATTCTAAGCCCTTTATAACAGCCTGTTTGGCATTTCTTACAGCCATCGGATCATGGGAAGCAATTTTTTTAGCCATCTCTTCGGCGGTCTCTAATAGTTTTTCTTTAGGGACCAGACGATTGACTAATCCACATTTAAAGGCCTCTTCGGCGCTTAACCATTGATTCGTAAGCAACATCTCTAATGCCTTTCCCCGGCCAATGATCCGGGGGAGCGTCTGGGTCCCTCCCGCAGCCGGAATGATACCCAATCCAACCTCAGGCAATCCAAACCGGGCATCCTCCGAAGCTATTCGAATGTCACAACATAGAGCTATTTCAATCCCTGAACCTAAAACAAATCCATGAATAGCAGCAATCAGGGGTTGCGGAATCCTCAAAAAAAGACCCCAGACATCCCGTTCAAACCTTACTTGCCTGGCAACGATAGGAGAAGGAGCGGTAAGGAATTCACTCAAATCCGCTCCTGCACAAAAGGCTTTTTCCCCTGCTCCTTTAAAGACTACGACTCTAACTTCAGAATCATCCTTGATGGCCCTCAAGACTTCGTAAAGGTCATCTCGCATCTGAATATTATAGACATTGAGCGCCTGTGGACGATTCAACGTCACATAAGCTATGTCGTCTTTTTTTTCATAGATAATTGTCTTAAATCCGCTCAATGATTGCCCCATGTTGTATGTTTTTTCAATCCGCAATCCGCAATCCGCACTCCGCAATTTTACATCACTTTCCCTCAAACTTCGGCGTTCTCTTTTCCCTAAAAGCACTAATCCCCTCTGTACGATCCTTACTCGTATGGATCAAAAGATACAGATCAGCCTCCAGACGAAGCCCCTGCTCCAGAGTCATGTCCATTCCTTTGTATATTGCCTCCTTTGCGTATCTTAAGGCAATCGGGCCCTTGGAAGCCATCTCCTGGGCCATTTTCATGACAACGGTTGCGAGATCTCTGGGGGGAACAATCTCGTTAACCAAACCCAACCGATAGGCCTCCTGAGCGTCAATCATCTCTCCGATGAGGATCATCTCCAGGGCCCTACTCCTCCCTACCAGGCGAGGCAATCGTTGTGTTCCTCCGTCCGAAGGAATGATACCTTTATGGATATGCGGGAATCCAAAACGGGATGCCTCTACAGAAACTCTTATGTCACAAGCCAGGGCCAACTCCAACCCCTGTCCGACAGCATCTTCGTCGATGGAAGCAATCACAGGAAGGTCCAATCTTGCGATAGGTTCAGAGATAGAACGGAGCGCCGATCCGGGATCGTTACCCTGCTCGAAGAAGGTATTCTCTCCAATATTCCCGAGGATCACCACCCGTGCCTCTCCGCTCGTACCGATTTCGGCGCAAAGATCCGTCAGTTCATCGGTCAGTTGATCTGAGTTCAATGGGCCAGTTTTAGGACTTGTGATGCGAATAAGCGCGACCCTCTCCTTGATCTCGTAACTCAAGGTCTGATAAATCATTTACCTAACTCCTCCGTTTCGATGATTCAAGAATTTCCAGGAACTGATCAGTGTCTCTCATGATCTTATTTTTGTCTGTATCTCTCTCGTCAAAACAGTCAATATCGAATACAAGCGAAGGAATATTGCACTGCTCTCGAAGAGTCCTTGCCTTTTCAAAGGCACTCTGGGAGTAAATCTTGCAGGTTGTATGGGCTGGAATGATCACCCCATCAATATGCCACTCCTTAATAATCCTAATGTATCTACCTATTTGAACAGGCAGCGATACATTCAGGTGCGAATAAAAATGCTTTAACGCAAGGCTCTCGAATGGCTTTTCAGGATCAATCATATACCCATCAAAGTACATCCCCATGTATCCAAGTCCAAACCAGTTAGGTGCAAAGCACACGACCGCTCCCTTATTTTGCAAATACTCATACCAATCAAACATGTGGTAAATTGGTCCTTGGTCATATATAAGCCGAAACCTCTCATTTTCAACACAACCTATACCATTTTCAACCCTCTCTTTCACATCCTCCAAAACCAAAGACCAGTACTCCACAGCTTCTTCTGTCCCGAGAAAAACAATCAAGTAGTTCCAATCCCTCAAGTAATCTACCATGCCTCTTGGTTCAGGTATGGCCTTCATATACTCAAGAATCTTTTGAACTATACTTGCGGCCTTTGCTGATAAACTCATTATTTCTTTTAGTCGACCCATTCTAAACTTGGATTTAACGTGTTCCTCAATGAAGGCAACCATCCTTTCAAGCTCCGAAGCGCCCCACTGCAACTGATGCTCGTTTATTTTGCCATTAAGACAAAAAGCTCCCTCGACTCGAAAAAGCGGAACTCCGTAGTACCTGCCCACAACCTCCCACCCCTTAGCAAAGGCATCGCACTGGCTCCCCTCGCCAATCACCAGGTCGGGATGAGGCAGAAACCGTCCTTGACTACGTTCATCTTTATACATTGTACCGATAACGCCCCGCATTAAAGAACATAGGTCTCGAGAGAGTCCTCCTATTTGCTCAGCTGTTTCACAGAAGTAACCAGCTTTCCCAGTAACAGTGGATGCTGCGGTTTCCAGTTCTGGATAATATACCGCCAGATCCATTGCTCTCATGATTTCCACGGGCATTAGAGAAAGTGCCCAAACCGTTGGCTTCCCTTCTTCTCTTGCTTGCTGCAAACTCCGTTCGTAAGCTCTCATGTGCCTCGTGCGTAGTTCTTTCAGCTCCCGTCGTCTCTGCTCCAGCCTCTCATGAATTCCCTTCGCCAAATCTGTGCCTCCTTCCTTTATCATTGAAGCCATTTCCCACCTCCGGATTATTAGATGATGCGGACAACATTTCCACAAAGGCTCCGACTCTTGTACGTAACTGTTCCACGAATCCTAAGGGATATTGACGGGTGAACGTAACTGCAGGTATGCCTTCTTTTTTCAATCTCATCTCGAGGTAAGGGGAGCGAAAAGCTCGTGGGAGAGACCTCGGTTCCAGCAATTGAATGACGCCATCTACCCTAAATTCTTTCACCCAATTGATTACCCTCTCAACTTGACGCTTCCATGTACTCTGTCGAGCATAATCTGGAAGCGTTAGGAAACGCTTTGCTAAAGCACGAAAAGGCTCTTCATCGGGGTTAACGTCTTCCCAGAGATATCTACTGCCATGATCCAGATCATCCATTACGATTGCTGCTCCCTCAGATTCTATCATCTCGAAATATTTTAGATCGTCCAATTCGTCGCTGGAAACAAGAAGACGAGGCCTGTTAGACTTCAGCGGGGCTCTTCTCGCTTCAAGATACGGCAAAAGTGATTCCAGTCTGCCATTGAAATCATTTTTGGGCATGTGCATACTGAGACGTACAAGTTTCATGACTTCGGTCCCATTCAGAGGGGTCCACTCCCGTTTTCTTAGTTCGTAAACTCTTCGCAAAAGCCTCCGGCTCTCATTGCAGGTTTGGATGGTATGGCCAAGCTTCATCGTATCAATTTTAGCCTCTGCAAAATCCTCCAAAGTCTCTATTAGTCTCTTGAGGGATCGCGCAAATTCATCAACACAAATGGCATGATTTGCGTAGGGCACATGCATCATATAGGTTAAGTTGAACTTCTTAAGATCGTAGACCACATCATAAAGGCGTCGCATATCATCGTCCCTATCTGTTAAGATAATACCGTCCAGAAAGTCCAATTCTCCCAGTAAAATAGCTTCAAGCAGGTGGGTATAGGAAAGGCTAATATCGGGTGACCTGTACAGTGACGCCCTTGAAACGGGCAAGGTTTGGGTACCCGAGACTCTCCAGGGGAACATGCCCGAACCGAGAATAGACTCCTCTGGGACATAGGAGCAAGCGATGCCGATGATTTTTACGCCGCGCCCTTTGAGTTCCCTTACAATAGAACGAGTATCATAATCTAAAAGTGCTTTCAGGTGTTTCTCCCCATCGGCGGTTTGCAGCATGCTGGGCTTTCCCCCTTTGTACCGAGGTTTTTGAAAACATCAACGCTAAAGGTTCTATGGGTAATTGTGAAAACAAGAATCATGAAGGAGTCCAGTCAGTGGCAAATAGAACCATCCCACGAGCAAAGACGGATTTTTCCCCGCAGGGCTCTAACTCTTCTCCAAGATACTCATGTCGATGAACTCGACGAGTCTTTCATGCACACGAGCCTTGTCATAACCCGATGGGTCGATCAAGCCTCCTTCAAATTCAAAAACGGGTATTCCCAGATCTCTTTCCACTCTCTCCCTCAGCAACTTTGCAGCCCCAAGAATGGGGATGCAGCCACGCGGCCAGAAGCAAATCATGGCATCCACCTTCTGATCTCTGGCAAGCGAGAGAATATCTTCGATCCAGTGGTTGGCCTGGCCAGACCACGTGAAGTGATATAGACGTGCAGCTTCCTCAAAAAGCGTCAGCTTTCTACCATACTGCGTCAAATCGCCATATTCTGGGCAGTTAACCCTATATAGCCTCGATGTCTGCCCATGGATCATCACAGGGATTGTCACATTCCTCTCCTCCAATAGATCGAAGAGAGCAGGATCATAGATCGGGACACCACTCGATACCCAGGCAACTCGCAGCTTCTCAACAGCGGGGAGGCCGATTCCTTTTTCGGCACGCTCATATAACTCGTCTCTCACCTCTTTCGCCCATCCCAAGACCTTTTTCGGGTCGGGATAGTAACTTGGAAGGGACTCCTCTCTAAAGGCATCTCTGGCCAAAAGGGGACATGGAATTCTCTTCTTTATCTCATAAATATCGTGCAAATATTCCATATACTTGCAGTCGGCCTGATGTAGCTCGACAAGCTTTTTTTCATCAAACCTTACCCCCGGCACTTCTTTCTCTGCCCATCTAACAAATTCAGCAAACTGCTTTGCGACATAAGATATTGTTTCTTCGTTGGGCGTTTCAAAGGGCACATCAATCGTATAAATGGGTACATCAAAGAATTGACCTATCGTCAAATTCGCCATTCCTGCTGGTAAGCACGTGCCATTTGAATATAGGATCAGACTCGGAGGGGGTAATTCTCCCTGCAACGCTAAACCGATAGGATAGAGGCTCCTGTCACAAATGAACTCGGAATATCCCTCTGCCTCCAAAAATTGTTTTGTGGCAGTCAGGAGCTGAGGATAGGCTACCAACCGATTCACGATCAATTCTTTATCAATAATTTCACAGCCAAGGGCTCTCAGCAATCCTTCAAGAAACCCCCCCACATAGTAAGCAATCGGTCTTCCCTCACGCCAAGCTCTTAACTGACTTGTCCTTAGCTCCCGCTGACACTCAAAAAACAGCTTATTCGATTCAAGTTTCGTTGGGTCTGGATTCTCGACGATATGTTTTATTCTACGTTCATTTTTTGCGATTTCCTGCTCTAAAAAATTCATGAAAAAGTCCCTTTAACTCAATGCCTCAGCGTTCCCTTATAGTTATCTTCTTCTAAACTACATTCGGGGAGCAGTATCGAATCCTAAATCACCTTGTCCTCAGCAAGTCTGGTGATTTCCTCCCAATTATATCCGCACTCAAGCAAGATCTCTTCCGTGTGTTGTCCAAGCTCAGGGGCTGGAGTCCTCAATGTTAATGGAGTTTCACTCAAAGAATATGGAAATCCCGGGAATTCTATTGGCCCCCAATGGGGATGGTCCCACTCTCTGATATATCGGTTTGCTATTACCTGGGGATCTGAGCGCAGATCTGAGAGCCTATTAATCTTGGTAAACTGAAGATCATTTTCTCTGAAGATTTTTTCCCATTCGTTGAACGTTTTGGTAATGAACACTTTGTCAAGGATGGAAATGATCTCTCTGCAATTTTCGGCTCTTTTATCCGAAGTGGCAAACCGGTTATCCTTTTCAAGCTCTGGTATTCCCATAGCTTTGCAGAAAACCGGCCAGAATCTATCAGACTGAAGCATGGCTAGGGCGATCCAGGTTCTATCTTTACACAAGTACCAATTATATAAGGGATTTCTTGTCTCGGTTCTGGGAGGACGGGGTGGATCTTTTCTATGGAAAATGGTCGCTGTTAAAGACCAGCTTTCGAGGTTCATCAAGCCTCCAAGCTGTGAAGTTTTTGCCTCTTGTGCTATCCCATGCCTTTCCCTAGCAAAAAGGGCGGCTAATGCTGAGAACGCCAAATAAACCGACCCTATTCGATCCCCCATGCCGACGGTGGGCATGATGGGTGGCATCCCCTCCTCTCCACTGCTCATCATGACACCACTTCTGGCGTAAGATATGAGTTCATATCCTCCCACATCGTTATCCGGTCCTTCAGGACCTAAAGCGTTGGAAGAAGCGTAGATAAGGTTAGGGTTCACTTCCTTAAGGGTATCATAGTCGAGGCCCAGTTTCTTAGCTGCTTTAGCGCGGAAATTAGTTATGAAAACATCAGCTCTTTTCACAAGTCGTTCCATGATTTCATGACCCCTGGGTTTCTTTAGATCAATCGCGATACCCCTCTTGTTGGTATTGAATTGCTCAAATTGAATGTTCCTGCCCTTAATCACTTGAGGCTGTCCGAGGAAGTGAGTCAACCCCCGAGTCATATCCCCTATGCCCTTTTCTTCTACATGAATCACATCTGACCCCAAATCGGCCAACATAGCAGAAGCGGAAGGGCCTACATGCCCTGTTGACCAGTCTATCACTACCATTCCTTCTAATACGGCTTTCATTGAGACCTCCTTTTAAGCCCCGAGAAGGCAATACAGCCGATTGGACCTTTTTGCAATCCAGACAAGTTTCCTTATTTCATGAACCCTCAGTTTACTCTAATACTTTTATACAATCTACCGGTCTACCGGTTCGCCATTCTTGAGGGAAGCCATACAACGATCTCAGGAAAGAAAATAATGGCAAAAACAAATCCGGTCATCAGTAAAATAAACGGGAACGATCCTCTCACCACTGTTTTTAATGGAACTCCAGTTACTCCTTGAAGCACAAACAGGTTCATCCCCACAGGAGGAGTGAGATATCCTATTTCCATTAATATCACTAACAAGATGCCAAACCAGACAAGGTCAAAATGGAGGGCTTTCAATGCAGGGAGTAAAAAAGGTAAAGTAATCAGCATCATTGATAATGCATCGAAGAAACATCCGAGAATCAGATACATAATGCATATTGCTGCAAGTGTTAACCCCCGCGATCCTATGGAGAGAGCAAACTCTCCAATCTTAGACGAAACTCCATAATAGGCTAGAGCCTGAGCCATTAGATTGGCCGATACGTATATAAGTAACACTAACGAAGAAATTTTCACTGTGTTGAGTGCAGCTTGTCTCAATACCCGCCACGACATTTCTCGATATACAAATCCCAGGAAAAAACTTCCCACCGCTCCAATTGCCGCAGCTTCTGTCGGTGTCGCGATACCTCCGTATATAGTACCTAAGACGATAAGTACAAGTATTAAAAATGGCCAAATGTCAATAAACCCGGACAATCTGATTTTTGTAGTAATAAAAATACTTTCTTTGGGGACCAAGAAGGGCTGCCTTAAAGTCTTAATAGCTATGAACACCATGAAAATTGCCGATAGCACAAGGCCAGGAATCACTCCAGCCATGAACAATTGACCCACTGATTGATTCGACATATCCCCATAAATAATTAAGGGAATACTTGGTGGAATCAGAATACCCAAAGTCCCTCCGGCAGCTATAGAACCTACAGAAAGTTCCTCATCGTACCCCTTCTGTTTCATTTCGGGATAAGCAATTCGCCCCATTGCTGAGGCCCCAACAATGCTTGACCCAGTGGCTGCTGCAAAAATTGTACATGCAGCAATATTCGTCTGAACAAGTCCTCCTGGAACACCTGCGATCATTTTAGCTAAACCACTGTACAAGCGCCTGATCAAGCCTGCGCCTGATAATAATTCTCCCATAAGCAGGAATAAAGGAACTGCAGTCAATACAAAACCAGTAAGATTTGACCATGCCTGCATACCAATAATGTCGAATACTCGTAGCCCCATAACACCTGAAAGAGCTATCACGGCACCAACGCCAATCGAAAAGGCTATCCAAAGGCCACCTGCCATTAGGCCCATCATTACCAGCACTCCTATGATAAGGAAAGTCATCCTTCTATCCTCCCAGTGTAACAATACCCAATTTCCATCGACCTGTGTTGGCCGTTCCGAATATTAACAGAACGATAAAGATTGTATACAGAGTGAAGCGTAGCGGAATTCCGGATACAATCGGTTGAACGAAGCCGCGGTCCGGTAGCTATGGGGATTCAATCGAGCAACTTCGCTCTTTCTAACATTTTATCAGTATCGTTCTTTGACAATTGAATAGGATTCTGGCGACCATGCAGTAGGTTTCTTTGATCCGGACATAGCGTCTTAACAATGCCCACGAAAAGATAAACATCTTTTTTGCAGAAAAAGGACGAAGATCTCCGTCTCCTTTGATGGCCCATTTCCAATTCACAAAAGCTCGTACCCAAAGGATATCCTTTCACGGAGGGCACCCACCGTACAGTGGCATTCTATCTGCCAAGTTTACAGAATAGGCAGACAGGATTTCCTTCTGGATCATTTTTCCCTTTCCACAGTGGGGACAAACTCTGGGATCAATCTCGGTAATCCGAGTCAGCAGGTTTTCCCATGTTTCTTTCGGGACCTGCTCCGACTCCCTTCCCGGCAATACACCCAAAAGCTTCTTGCACCATAAAAGCTTTCTCTTTCGGTTCCGATGACTCAATATCCCATAATATCTGATCTTGACAAACTGATCCGGCAAAACATGAAGCAGGAAGCGGCGAATGAATTCAAAGGCCTCCAGGCTTAGCCATTTGATCCTATTGCTGTCAGCCGAGTCCCGCCACCGGAAGTCTCTTCTCCATCTTGGACCGGGGAATTCGAAACCCACTCCAATCCTTTTTCAAGGTCGTCTCATACAGAAACTTCAAAGCGCTGTACGTCTGACTGATGGCGGCTTGAGAAGCCTTCTTGTCTTCGATGAGGTAGTGAAGATACTCCCGAATCTCCTTATCCGACAACTCGGCCGGAGATCGATGAAAGTGAAGGGCAAAGCTCTTCACCGAGGCCAAATAACAGGACCGTGTCTTTGGACTGTAATTCTTTAACTCCAAATCCCTCTTCATCTGATCGTGCAATCTTCCCATGACCGTTCTCCTTTCTTTTAGAGTAGTAGTTACCTCTACTTTTTAACAGAAAGGAAAATAGTCTTGGAACTGACAGAACAATAAATGGAGAGGAAGTGCTCCAAAACAACAAACCATCACCAGATCCTATTCAGTTGTCAAAGAACAAAATGTTTAAACTACCGCGAGGCGGTTTAGTTCAACTGGTTTGTAAACTAAATCAGTGGCGCTCCCTAACTTTTCTCTTTTTTAAGCTTCAGAAATTCAACCAATAATTGGAAAAGCAGAAGTACGCTACCTCCAAATACCATTAAGCTCGGTACCCATAGAGGAAGTTGAAGCCCACCCCAACTCAAAACTGCTTCACTATAATTCCTGTACCATAACTTCCAAGTACCAATGGCTAAAGGAATCACCCAAATAAACCCTACAAGGATGACAACCATTTCAAGTTTGCGTGCCGATTTAGGTCTTAATCGTGAGGTCAAAAATTCCACTCGAATGTTTGCTTTCTCCTTCATGGTATATGCAAAACCAAGAAAGATAATATTTACACATAAATAGCTCGAAATCTCATCAGCAAAAGGTAAAGGACGGTTGAAGACATAGCGCATGATCACAGCAACGAATATCGTCGTTGAAAGTAACATAAGCATCAATGCAGAGAAATAGGCTGCGGCTTGTGTTAGGCGTTCGATTACTCGCATAATTGCTCCTTTATGTTCCACTTCAAGACTCTTCAACGAGACACAAATTCCCTGACCTTCTTTAACATCTCTTCTCCGATAGGCCCCGTCTTTTTGAGCCAAATCTTGGTATATTCCTCTCCCGCCTGCCGAACACTGGCTAACATTTCCCCCGTGGGCGTCACAAATGTCACTCCCTGTGCTGTCAATTGCTTTTTGTAACCTGCGTACTCTGCCGCCAATTGTTCAAACTCCCAATCGGTACCATCGCGCCACGTTTGTTTAAGCTTCACCTGAATATCTTTTGGTAAAGCGTCAAATGCATCCCTATTCGCACCAACCACGGCTACAGAACTTGTCCATTCGATCTGAATTCCACACTTAGAAACTTCATAGAATTTTCCGCTGACGAACGCCGAATAAGCCAAACCGAAACCATCAATAAGGCCGCGATCTGTTGCTGTATATATATCGCCAAAGGGCATGGTGACTGGAACTGCCCCGAGGGCCCGAATAACAGCATCCTCAGTAGGTCCACTTGAGCGTATTTTGAGTCCTTTAAATTCACCCAGAGAATGGACAACCTTCTTCGTCCAGAATGCCCTAGGGTCAGTAATAAATACGCTCATCATTCGCACATTTTTCTTAATGAGCAATGATTCCCAATATGGAAAGAGTGCATCTTGGATCTTCTTCCTTAACTCAAGGTCGAATGGCACCAACCCAGGAAGTTCCATGACGTCAGCGGCGGGTATCTCCCCAGTAAGGTAGGAAGACCATATTTTTGCGCTTTCAAGGACACCTGCACTCAACGCACCCAGGATCTGGTCCGGTTTATAGCCCAATCCCATATTAGGGTAAACTTGTATTTTCAGCCTCCCATCGGTTCGCCTAAATATTTCGTCGGCAACCCACTGATTGGCGCGAACGGCTGCCAAAGTTGGTCCTGCAGTTGTCTGATGTCTCCATTGAATCGTAGATGCAGAGTTTGCCCAAGTTGCGAAGGATAACAAAATTATCAGCACTAAGAAGCCCAATCTCTTCATAATCTTACCTCCTTATGTGTATAAGTTTTTTTTGAAAATCCATAGGAACTTATTTACTCTTAATTTATATCATGTATCCCTCCTTTCAGAAAAAGAGGATTAAGAAGTGACGGTCAACCTAGATTGAGTTACTTTGTTCTTATTTTGAATAATCTCTAAACCAATCAGTGCCGCTCCCAGGGCTCCGGTCAATTGAGGTTCATCGGGCACCGACACTTTTGTCCCTATGGCCTTCTCAATCTCTCTTCTTATGGCAATATTCTTAGCTACTCCACCGGTTAAGGCAACCTCTTCAACTATTCCCACACGAAGCACTAAGCTATTTACTACCCGCTCCACAATCGCCCTGTGGACTCCTCCTAAAACATCTTCCAACTGAGCACCGCCTGTCATATAGGATATGACTTCCGACTCTGCAAAAACGGTGCAGACACTGCTGATCCGGATCTCTTTCTTGGCACGAAGGGCCAGTTCGCCCATCTTGTCAAGGCTTAGATTAAGAACTCTGGCGATAACCTCGAGCCATCGGCCCGTTCCTGCTGCACATCGGTCATTCATGGCAAAATTCTTGACATTCCCCAGATCATTGATCGAGATCGCTTTGCTGTCCTGGCCTCCAATATCAATGACCGTCCGACAGGAAGGAAACAACTTGTGGACACCCTTGGCATGACAGGTAATCTCGGTGACCCGATGATGAGCAAAACGCAATGAAGTTCGGCCGTAGCCCGTAGAAACAATGTAGGAGACCTCTTCTTCCCGGATTCCTGCCGCTGAAAGGGCCTGCCGGAAAGAGTCCTTGCCCGACTCTCGAAAGATCGCCCCAACCGGCATGATGTTAAAGCCAATGATGGCCTGGCTTTCATCAAGGATGACCGATTTCGTGGCGACGGAGCCTATATCAATTCCCGCCACAAAAATGGGTTCTCTCCCCCTTTCCTTAATCATGATGACCTGATGATCGATCCCCTTTTAATGAGCCAAGGTTTCAAGAAAGGCTTCGATCCTCGTGAGTGTCCGGGCCTGCGGAATGTTTTCCTGTCCCTCGATCACCAAGGTCTTGATCCCCGCCTTCTCGAATCTCGACTGGAGGAAAGGGTAGTCCCAGAGGTACAACGTGCAATATTTCGGGATCACCACAATCGCGCCCTGGACCTTCTGTCGCCTTGCTTCTTCCACGAGAAGCTCTGTCCACTGCTCGCTCTTTGACTTAAACGGCATCGGCATTCCGCCGATGTACCGGTCCAACAGATCCTCCATTGGCTCTTTCGTCAGTGGCGTCGGCTCCCAATAATAACGGGGTCCAAAGAGGAGGTCATCCGAGACAATCTCCCCTCCCAGTTCCTCAACCATCGACACAAGATCGGTCTCGGAGGAGATACATTCCTCCGAGATGACGCAGGAGAGAAAGAGTCGAGGTCCGGGTTTCTTCTTAGGCGACGCTTCTGAAACGATCCTTTCGAGAAGTTTGTAGACCATGCGACTGTGCTGTTCTTTTGGCATCACTAACCCTGCCTGGAACACCTCAAAAAACTCCCTCTCGCTAATCAGGCTTGGATCCTCCCGTCTCGCCTGATAGAGACGCTTCATAAGGGATCGATTCTCATTGTATGTTCTAATGGCCTTGCTCAGGTCATCGGAAGAAATTCTTCGTCCTGCAAATTCCTCGATCCTTGCCTTAAACTGGTTCATCTCCTTTTGATGGAAGATCCTCGCCCCTTCCTTCGTCTCTTCGGAACAGGGGTACCAGTAGAAAAAAGGAACCTTTTTCCGGAGAAACCATACTCCCGCCAGGACCTTTGCCGCCTCACAGGCGTCGTACATGACAATGCCATCGAGATAATCGTAGATTCCCTTCAAACCCTGCCCCCAAAGGTTGACGACAAAATCACAGTAAAACCGGTCAAGGGAAGGTTTGCCGCTGACATAGGAAGCATGCTCCCTGTCTTCCACGAGTTGAACGGGAACGATATCCGCCGCGGATAGGATCTCCTCAGGGACTTTCCCATACAGGACTCCGAAAACCCTCTTCCCCTGGTCCTTCCACTCCTGGGCCAGCTCGTGGCGCTTCTGATAGGCCTCGCTAAACTCTGCAACGCGTTCCATCGTCATACCTGACCCCCTCTCTCTGTCTTCTCCGACGCCAGGATCTCTAAGAACTGGTCGGTATCTCTCAGGATCTTATTCTTGTCTGTGTCGCGTTCGTCAAAACAGTCGATATCGAAGAGGAGCGATGGGATGCCGCACGCCTCGCGAAGAATCCTCGACTTCTCCAGTACGCTCTGAGAATAGAGCTTACAGGTGGTATTTGCCGGTATGATTGCCCCATCAATGCGCCATTCTTTGACTATCTGAATGGCCCTCTGGATCTGGCCTGGAAGCCCTGTGTTCAAATGTCCATAAAAATGTTTCAAGGCCAGGGTCTCGAGTGGCTTTTCCGGATCGTAACGATGTCCGTTCAGGTACATCCCAAGGATGAAGCCCAGCCAATTGGCCTCATAGGAGATTGCGGCTCCTCTTTTTCTTAAATAGTCAAAATAATCTAACATGTGATAAAGGGGCACCTGATCATACCAGAGACGAAACCTCTCGTTTTCCACGACTCCCACTCCGTGCTCAACTCTCTCTCTCACATCTTCCAGAACAATGGGCCAGTACTCCATGGATGCTTCTGTTCCAAGATGTAACACCAAGTGACTCCAGTGCCTCATGGAGTCGAAGATGCTCACCGGCTGGGGGACCGATTTCCGATATTCCAGGATCTCGACAATGATATCGAAAACCTGGGTCGATAGTTTCATGATCTCCTTGAATTTGTCCCAGTCGAACCTCGTTTTTGTGTGGGTTTCCAGGAATGTGATCATCCTTTTGATCTCAGAAATCCCCCATTCCAGTTCGTGGTTTTGGATCGGATCTTTGAAGTAATAGGGACCATCCAGTCGGAAAAGAGGGACCTCGTAATGGCGGCTGACGATTTCCCACCCTTTGTTGAAAGCGTCGCACTGTGTCCCTTCCCCAATGACAAGATCAGGTTGCGGCAAGAAACGGCCGCGGGCACGTTCACCTTTATACATCCCACCGATGGCGCCCTTGATAAAAGAACACACATCTCGAGAGAATCCCCCTATTTTTTCCGCTTCCTCACAAAAATATCCCATTTGTCCATCGACACTTGAATTCCCACATTCAAGCTCTGGGTAGTACAGAAACAGATCCATCGTTTTTAGGATTTCCACCGGCATGAGCGAAGTAGACCAAACAACGGACCTTCCCTTTTCTTTGGCTTCTGCCAGCTCCTTTTCGTATGCAATGATGTGCTTCTTCCTCACCTCTTTCAATTTCTGTTTTCTACGTTCCAACCGCTCGTATATTTCATCTTGCATTTGCATACCTCCCATTCCCTGTCGTTATGCAACCTCGCTCCTTCAGAATAACCGTCCACCACGCCACCATACCTGCACACTCTATCTTTGAAATACAATACACACTAATTTCTGCTTTCGTAAACTGCTATCCCTTCATCTGTGTCGGTAACCAGAGGGCTATTTGGGGGAAGGCTGCCAAAATCGCGATGAGCAGACACATAATTACTAAAAATGGCAAACATCCTTTTGTTATAGTTTCTAAAGGTTCCCTTGTTACCCCCTGAAGGACAAAAAGGTTTAGCCCTACTGGTGGAGTTACTAGCGCAATTTCTGCTAAAACAACCACAATTACCCCAAACCATATCATATCAAACCCGGCGGTTTTTATCATTGGAATAAGAAAAGGTAATGTCAGAAAGATCATAGAAAGCACGTCGAAGAAACAACCAAGTACCAGATACAACATACAGATAGCAACAAATAAAAGTGAAGGAGACCCGATTTTCTCTGCAAATCGAGCCATTATAGTAGGATAATCGTAATAAGCCAAAGCCATAGCCATAATTTTTGCCGCAATGACCAACAGAAAGATCATCGATGTGGTTCTCACTAAGTGAACCAATCTCTCTCATTCGAAAGTCCCGGAGACAACAAGCTCGGCAAATTCTTCATCGCTTAGGGCAACCAATTTCGTATAGATGTAGTCATTATGCTCACCAATGAGCGGGGCTGGCATTGTTAATTCAGCCGGCGTTTTTGACAATTTGAAGCCTGGACCTTGACAATAGTGCTTACCCAGGACTTTATGATCAAGCTCCCAAAAATGGTTACGTGCCTTTAACTGAGGGTCATTGAGCATATCCTTAGGATTGTTTACAACCCCTGCGGGAATGCCTGCTTCCTGCAATAGAGTCATGACTTTTTCTGCTGGCAGTTTCGATGTCCACTCTTCTATGTTTTGATCCAACTGATCCCTATTCCTGTCTCTGTCAAGGAGTGTTGAAAATTCAGGTTTCTTGCACCAATCAGGATTGCCCATCACCTGACATAACGAATTCCATTCCTGATCATTGAAAACCGATATCGCACACCATCTCTCCTCACCAGCGCATTTATAGACGTTATGCGGGGCCGCAAGTTGGTAATGAAGCCGGTTTCCCGCCCGAGTGATGTACTTACCATTTGTAGTGAACTCGAGAATAGAAGGGCCGACCGAAAAGAGGGCTGCTTCGCGCTGAGCCAAGTCAATATACTGCCCCTTTCCTGTCTTCAAACGGTAGGCAAGGGCGGCAAGCACTGCGATCGCCCCGAAATGGGGGACCAAGAAATCCGTATAAGCGCGACTGTGCCCTACGGGATTCCGATCAGGCCATCCGGTGATATCGGAGATCCCGACCATGGCTGCGAGGTGGTAACCCCGTCCCCTGAAATTATTGAAACGGCCCGTCTGCCCCATCATGGAAAGACTAATCATAATGATGTCGGCCTTCAGCTTGGACACCTCATCGTATCCCAAACCCCACTTCTCCATAACCCCGCTTGAGAAATTGTCGAGGACCACGTCCGTCACCGATAAGAGCTTCTTCATGACCCCCAGGGCCTTCGGATGCTTCATATTCAACGTGATCCCGTATTTGTTCGTGTTGAACTGAGCCAACCAGCCACTCCGGTCGAGATCTTCCCCCAAGAATCCATCCTTTGCCGGGCGGAGCAGCCTCATGACATCCGGTCGGGTCGTCGATTCCACCTTGACCACTTCCGCCCCGTGGTGTGCAAGATGCCTGGCCGTCAGGGGGCCAATGCCTGCCCAGGAGAAATCCACAATCCGTATTCCGGCGAGCGCCTTCCTATTGTTTATCACCGGTATCTCCTTACCCTAAGGGATGAAAAGATGAGATTTAGATAATCCCTGCCTCTTTCAGCCGAAATAATTCTTCTTCAGTTAATCCTATCTCTCCCAAATAGATCTCTTCGTTGTGTTCGCCAATTAAGGGGGCGCGACGGGATACTTCATAAAGATCTTCGCTTGACTTGAACGGAATTCGAGGATAGGTGATCTTCCTTCCCAGTTCAGGGTGCTCAAGATCGACATAGAATCCTCGCTCCCGGAGGGAGTCATCTTCAGCAATATCCTTAATCGTCACCGCGGGTACGACCTCGATCCTCTTCTTCTGTGCCTGGTTACAGAATTCGGCTACGGAGTATCTTGGCAGCACATTCCTGAGCCACTCCTCACGCTTATCCACAACTTCTTGCGTCAATCCCTGGGTTCGCAATGCACCCAGTTTCAGGTCTTCTTCAACGTTTGCTGTGTATTCTGTGATCCCCTCTTTCTTCATCCAGTCGGCCAGCGCCTGTCCGCCGCCGCCGCCCATGATACTTAACGTCCCGATGATGAAACCATCTTTGGCTGGATAGCTCAACTCCGAAATCACGTTGCCGAACATGAACTTCGATCCGTATCTGGGGAAGATGAAATTCTCAAGTTGCCAGAACATGAGGGCATCTGCTCCGACAGGGAAGGCTGCACATTCTTGAACACTCACATCCACCTGTTGTCCCTCTCCAGTCAGCTCACGGTAGTAGAACGCAATCAGTGTCCCGATTGCGGCCTGGACTCCTGTCTGAACATAGGCTTGAGAACCGCCATACCTCACAGGGCGACGGTCAGGATCACCTACCTGAAACATGGGGCCGCCTGTGGCCAGAGCAACGAGATCAGAGGTCTTATAGTCTTTATGGGGCCCCGTAGCGCCAAAAGGGGTAATGGAGGTCATGATCACCCCTTTGTTGGTTTTGCTCATTTCATCGTATCCAAGTCCCAGTCGTTCCATCTCACCGGGATTCATACACTCGACGATCACGTCGGCTCGTTTGGCAAGACGCTGGAACAAGACTTTTCCATCCTTGGACTGAAGGTCCAGAGTGATTCCCCGTTTGCTCGTATTGAAAAACCACCACCAGAGGCTTCTTTCAGGGTGAGGAGCATCCTGGTAGAAAGGACCGATCTTCCGAGCATCGTCTCCTCCCGGTTTCTCAATCTTGATCACATCAGCCCCTAGTTCGGCCAAGATCTTCGCGCAGAGGCAGCCTTTCTCGTCCGCAAGATCCAGGACCCTGCACCCCCTTAAAGGAGTATCTCCTTTCACATCATGGTCAGACATGCTGTTTCCTTTCTTAAGGCTTCGACCGGACAACGCCCTCTAATCGACCAATTCGTCAGCGTGAGGTGTACGTTGCTCACCTCATGTGTTGGGGTAACCATAATGCCAGGTTTGGAAAGGCCGTCAGTATTACAACCATGATCAGCAGCAGGACGCAGTAGGGAAGTGATCCCTTAATCACGACTGATAATGGTTTATTTGTAACTCCTTTCAGAACAAACAAGTTCAGGCCCACAGGAGGCGTAAGTGCCCCAAGTTCGATCAGAACGACTAAAACAATGGCGAACCACGTTAAATTTATCCCCTGGCTCACTAAGATGGGAAGCACGACGGGCAGAGTCAGCAGAATCATTGAAAGCCCATCCATTAAAGACCCGAGGATAATATACATGACATATATCACTATTAATGTTCCCAAAACAGGTAAATTCAATTCCATGACCCAGGCTGCCAGTTCCCTCGTCACACCAGTCACTGCAAAACCATATTGCAATACCTGCGCCCCAACGACAAGAAACATAATCATACATGTGGTTTGCAAAGTTCGAACTAATACGTTACCAAGCATACGCCAGCTGAATTCTCTATGGATTACAACTAATAGGAATGTAATAAAAGCACCGATTGCAGCGGCTTCGGTCGGAGTCATAACCCCTGTATAGATTCCACCCAATATGATCCCTATCACGAGGCCAAAAGGAATGAGACTGAGGGTATATCGGATTTCTTTCTTCCATGAGTCTGTTATCATTGAATAACGGGGCGCAATATTGGGATTCCTGACGCATTGAAACATTATGAAAAGACTGAAAATTGAAGCCAGAATGATTCCCGGGATGACACCAGCCATGAAGAGTTTGGCTACGGACTCGCTCGCTAAATCTCCATAGACAATCAAAGGGATGCTCGGAGGAATGAGTATGCCCAATGTTCCTCCAGCCGCTAGGCTGCCCGTCGTGGCTGCGGGATCATATTTCTGACGTTCCAGTTCTGGATAAGCCACTTTCGAAATGGTAGCCGCTGTCACCACACTTGAGCCTGAAATAGCAGCGAATATGGCGCACGTTGCGACGTTCGCCTGCAACAGTTTGCCCGGCAAGAACCTCGTCCAAAGGCTAACACCTCGATAAAAACCCTTATCCAAACCACTGTTAATCATCAATTCGCCCATTAAAATAAACAAAGGCACTGCAGTCAATACAAAACTGTTGGCAGTCGTCCATGCTGTATATCCAATCCCTGGCATCATACTAAATTTACCTGAAATAAAAACCAGCAAAACACCGGTCAATCCCAATGCAAAAGCGATCCAAACTCCAGACAAAATGAGCACCACCAGCAACATGATTCCGGTCAAGAGAATGATTTCCCAGGTCAAGGGCCTTAGCCTCCATTCCGCTTATTCAGACTTCTAATTGCCATAAGGATTAAAGTTATCAGCAATAAACAAGTCCCAATGGGTAACGCCAAAAATGGGATATATAAGGGTGTTTTCGAAAAGTAGGTAGAAATGGTATGAGTATGATAAAGATAGATGAGGCGCTTGACCAGAGCCCAGAAAAGGATCCCGACATAAAATATAGCAAAGGTGTAATTAAAAATCTGCAGGTAGCGCCGACCCCTCACACCAAATCTGTCCAACAAAAACGTCACTCGAATGTGAGATCCCGCCTTCATGGTAGTAAACAGTCCAAGAAAAGCGATAATCGCCAGGAGGTAGCCTGAATATTCGTCGGCAATCAAAGTTGAATAGCTGAAGCATGTTCTTCCAAAAACCTCGACAGAGATCAATACGGCCATAATGGCTATCAGAAATCCGAGGGCGAAATCGAAGTTAGAATACAATCTCTTGGATTGTCGCTCTTCTTTCATTGGTGGCGCCCATAAATCCCTATTAACAGATGACTAATCTACGACAAAAAATAAACCCCTGGCCTAAACGAGCCTTTCCAATAACCCTGCTGGAGTTGATCAATAATAAAATCGTTTATATTTTTTCAGGGAAGAAATTGAATCAGTTAATCCCTTCTTCAAACTTATGGCAGAGCTTTCCTTAACTCAGTCAACATGCTTTGTGATTCTGCGCCGCCTTGTTTGGCCCACTTGTCCCAATAAGGCTTCACCTTATCCCGGAGGACCCCTTTTTCGGAATCGGGTAGGGCTGTGACCATAATCCCCCTTGCCTTCACCACTTCCCAAAGTTTGTCAGCTCCGTGACCGAACATAAACTCCCTTAAGGCCAGCGTCGTTCTTTCTCCCGCTTTTGTCAATGTATCCTGTTCACTTTTTGACAGGGTGTTCCAGATATCCTTTCGAATGGCAAAAGCATCGTAGGCAAACTGGGCATCCATGAGGAGTATCGATTTTGTAACCTCATGCAGCTTACTGGGAACGGCCGAGGTAACGGCAATCCACATCCCATCGACTGTTCCCCTTGAAAAAGCCATGTACACATCTGCGACGGTCATAGTTACGGGTGACGCGCCCAGGATGACGGATAAGTCGGTACTGACCAAACCGTGGGATCTTATTTTCATGCCTTTAATCTCACCGACGGTTTTTATGATCTTCGTGCCAGACCAGACATGCTGTCCTGGCCAGACATTTTCGATCAGGATGACACTATTCCACTTTTCAGCCATTGTCTTTTCCATGACGGGTCGAATGACTTTGAGCATGGCTGGCACTTCATTCTGACTTTTCACCAAATAGGCATAATTTGGCACATCAAAAAGGGGTTCGACGCCTCCTACGTAGGGGCCGATAATGTAAGACATATCGACCAGCTTGTCCCGGAGGATATCTAAAGCCTCTGTCCCCTTGTAGGGGAGTTCCCCGGCGGGTCGCAGATTGAATTTAATTCGGCCATTCGTCTCTGCGGCCACAGGTTCGATAAAATTCTTTAACACAATCTGATTGACATCGTGGGTGAGTCCCAAGGGAGTAAAGAATTGGAGGTCCAGCTTGTTCTGTCTCTCAGCAGCCAAAACCAGAGAAGCACCCAGGATGATATAACAAAAAACAAGACCGGTAACGACCCATAAAGTACTTCTTTTCATATTCCCCTCCTTAACTCAATGGATTTTCTCAGGCTGTCTAAAAACCTTTTCTGCCGGAGGCTAATCACTGACCATCGATTCTCTCCAGCACCTTAACCGCACCTTAAACCGTTATCCCTTGAAAGCTATCACCCCCTTTCGGCCAATTTTGTCCACTTCTGCTGGGACGGATTTTACACGACTACCCCGACCAATAGCAATTTGTCCTCTCTGTATCCCGGCATAGCCTCTTCGATCAGATTGCTATACCTCCCAGGTAAAGTGAGTGTGCCCTGGAGCACTTTCTTCACGATCTTCTTCACATTGTGCACCAAGCACATTAGCAAAAACTTCCCTCGCACCTTCACCAAACCCCGCAAGTCCATCGATAGCTTCCTGCCATCCCACTTCAGCTGCCCGAAAACCGGCTCCACCGTGTAGGCGCGCTTCTTGTATATCTGCCTCCCCTCCTCACTCCTCAGTTTATCCCTCATCGCCTCCAAAAACGGCTCCCGGCCATCTCGACTCACTGTCCGCACCTCCGCGGTATCTGTCTTTAGCTCTCGGGCAATGCTTAGGGAGCTGTAAATACCTCGGCTATAGGCATAGATGATCGCCTTCAACATCATGGCTGGATGGTAAGCTGGCGCCCCACCACCCTCATACCTGGCAAGCAGTGGCGATAAATCCATAGTATCCACCACGTCGTTAATAATTCGTGCCTCATGATTCTCAGGCACAAATTCATCCAGCGAAGGGGGAAGCAAAAATATCTGACCCTGACTGTATTCCCTGAACATCTTCATTCCCAATTACCTCCAGGCGAAGCGTCCTTTTCACGCATTATATTTCATCGTATGTTTGTGTCAAGGAGCTATCTTCCTCCCGGACTTTTTGGACAGCCTGATAAAAGACCTTTTTTCATATTAGTCCCTCTCATATTAGTCCCTCCTGGTATAATTGATTTTGGATTTTTCACTTCTACTTCTCCCCCTAACCATAGCTACTCCATGCTTGTCCAATTTCATTTTGGAAATTCCACGTAATTACCTTACCACTATGGCAGCAGAATTATTGCCCAACATACCATAGACTTGGGAGTATGCTACTTTGGCGTCTTTAACCTGTCTAGCTCCTGCTTCCCCTCTCAGTTGAAGAACATTTTCGCATACTTGCAGGAGGCCCTGAGCAGCTATTGCTTCACCAAAGGAATTGGCCCCGCCACTCGGGCAAACAGGAATTCTCCCACCCAATTCCGTTTCGCCATCCCTTAAGAGCCCTTCGGCCTCTCCTTCCTTGCAAATTCCTATGATTTCCATGTAAGCCAATTCATGCCATGAGCTGTTATCTGGAAGTTCTATAAGGTCTAAATCTTCTGGACCAATCCCTGCCTGCTCGTAGGCTTTCTTAGCCGCCATAGCGCTTTCACTTAAATGCGGGGCCTTCGCTTCAGAAGGAAAACTAAGGAGAGGAAGCCTTATGCTTGCATCGCCGAACTGGGGGCTTGCTAAGGAGGCTGCTGCCAATTTGATTACCTTCGTGGTATGTTGTCTCACCTTCTTCATGCTAGCAAGTATTACGGCTGCTGCCCCATCACTTGTTGCACAGATCTCATAAAGCCTCAATGGATAACACACCATCGGAGAATTCATCACTTCCTCTAAGGTAAAATTTTTGCGGTACCGCGCATTAGGATTAAGAGAGCCCACTTTGCTTGCCTTCACTTTTATTCGTGCCAGATCTTCTTCTGTCGTCCCAAATTCTTCCATCCTTCGCCGACACTCCATGGCCCAGTAAGCTGGGTTACTTGCCCCCACCATTCTCCAACGGAGAAATTCAACGTCGTCGGGCTGCTCCGAAAGCCCAGGGAAGAAACCTTTCGGTGACTTATCTAGTCCAACAACCAAGACTATGTCGTAGAGTCCGCTGGCCACCATCATCCAGCCCTGCCGTAAGGCAGATGTGGCTGTTGCACAAGCATTTGCAACATTAACGATAGGAATACCAGTTTCACCCATTGCAGCTGCAAGTTGGTGGCCGGCATGTAAACCCGCCATCCCTCCCCAAAAGTAGCTCCCACTCGCGATGGCTTCAATATCAGTCCACTTTATTCCAGCGTCTTTGAGAGCCATTTGGCAGGCGTAGACACCTAGCTCTACATAGCTTTTTTCTGGAAACTTTCCCCAAGGATGCATTCCAGTACCTAAGATACCGACTTCTCTCATCTTTTCTGCTCCTTTCTGACAACCATTATGACACTGGGATTCAAACGCCGACGAAAAAAGCACCCTTCATCTCAATAAAGATGAATGTCCAGTTTATCTCACTTAAATGAGTTCATTCACATGAATCTTCTTATGGCGATAAGGGCCTGAATTTCCAAGTTAAGAATTCATTGCCCTCCTTATCTTCAAACATCTTATCAATCAATAATTCCATCTCCATTCCAATCTTCAACAAATTCGGGTCAGAAGTTGTCAACATGCTCAAAACTTTCAACCCTTCTGGTAATTCGATGACCCCTACTCCAAAAGGCATGAATGGATCAGAAGCCCTAAAAGGGGGTGGAGGTTGATAATAATGAACCGTGTAGCTCCAAAGCTTGCCTTTCCGGCTCAGCAACATTTGCTCCATCTCTTTGTTCTTACAATCGGGATTGGGACACATAGAATTCTTTGGAAAACAATACGTACCACAGGATTTACAGCGACTTCCTATTAGACTCGGACGATCGCTTGGCCAAGTAAACAGCCCCTCTAGAGCCGGCATCTGTTTCCTTACTGATGTTGTCATCACATAAACCTCCTCAGAAAAGATTGGAAACCCTGAAAGACGCATCTGCGGCAAAAAGCATTTCATAGCCCATCAGGGTTTGGACCCGGTTTACAACCTAGCGCCTCTTAACGATTATTATTTTTCGCTTGCTATTCCACTATTGCTCTTTTCTATACCCCTGCAAAAAATATCAAATGCTCTATCCAAGGTCGGCCTAAGAAAATCCTTTTTTGGATTGAGTCTTCTTTTGGACTCTTCCCATAATAGGAGACCTGTAAAAATTCCCCACATGATGTCAGCATGGGCCATGCCATGGCCTTTAATAAATTTACCTTGACGAACTCCCTCTTCGTACACTTCAGCGATCATGCTCATCCCCTTTTGAGACAGACTATTAAGTTTATTAATTAATTCCTCGGAAATTACCGACAAAGTATCCTCCAGTTGAATATGCATAATGTTACGCAGCATGAGCGGATCATACTTATAGGTTTTATACATCCCTTCCTTGAATTTTAGCATCTTCTCCTTAGGCGATAAGCTTTTGTTATCATAAACTTTTTTCATTTCATCCACTAAATATTGAAGGGTAATAAAATTTAGCGAAGCAAAAAGCTCATCCTTGCTTTTGAAATACAGGTAAATGGTAGCGGGGCTCAATTCCGCCTTCTTTGCGATATCCTCTATGGTGGTTGAATTGAAACCCTTTAGCAAAAACAATTCCTTGGCAGCCCTTTGTATCTGCTGACACCTCAAATTCTTTTCACGTTTTTTTCTATCTTGAATACCCATTTCCTAAATTAATTTAACTTTATTATTCTGACTTTTTTACTTACTGACGTTTATATTCTAAATTATATTTATTGTCAAGAAAAAAATTAAGAATTCTGTAACCCCTTGTAATTTCTTACATTAATCCGACATAATTTTCTGCATTAAACTGGACTCCACATTGATCTGGATAAGCAGGGGCAGAGAGAGGCAATCTCTCCCCCCTTTCAGATCCATCAAATAATTTCTATAGAAGTCGCTCTGACATGCTCAGCCGGTACGGTACGATTCTTTTCGAGAGGTGGTGACGTTGTTACCCAAAACAGTGTATTGGTCTCTGGGGTCAGGCTTTGGATATTTGGATTTCTATGATGATTGTGATATGATGGCCCTATGGCACGTAAACCAAGGGTTCATTTTCCTGGTGCGTTGTACCATGTCATGCTGCGCGGGAACGGTGGACAGGAGGTTTTTTTCAGCCAGGAAGACCGGTCCAGGTTTTTTCTCCTGCTCCAGGAAGGGATCGAACGTTATGGGCACAGGGTCCATGCTTTCTGTTTGATGACTACCCATGTCCATTTGGCCATTGAGGTCGGAAATATCGGGCTTCCCCGGATCATCCAGAACCTGGCCTTTCGATACACCCGTTGGGTAAACTGGCGCCGGGGCCGGAGAGGACATCTTTTCCAAGGACGTTACAAAGCTGTCATGGTTGACGCTGATGCTTATTTATTGGCGTTGACCCGATACATCCATTTGAATCCAGTGCGGTCAGGGATTGTGGAATCTCCGGAAGACTATCCGTGGGGTGGCCATCGTGCCTACTTAGGAATGGAGACCATTCCCTGGCTGACGACGGAGTGGGTCTTATCGATGTTTTCACAGAAGGCGGGAAGTGCACGACAGGCTTACCGGGAATTTGTTGAACAAGGGAGAGGCGGGGGATATCAGAGAGAATATGGGATGGGGTCTGAGGTGGACTCTCGGATTTTGGGCGATACAAACTTTCTTGAGAAAGTTCTTGGACAGGAGCAGAAGGAATTGGGAAGGTCCGTGGCGATGGAAGAGATTGTTTCTAATGTTTGCAAAGAGTTCTCATTAAGAGAAGAGGAGTTGTCGGGTTCAGGGAAAGACCGAAGAATCTCTATGGTTCGAGCGGTTATGGCATGGTTGGTTCAGCAATCGGGTTGTTTGACCCTTTCGGAGCTTAGCAAACGAGTTGGCCGGGATTGCTCAACTTTAAGTACTGCGGCAAAGCTCCTGGAGAAAGAAATACAAACCGACGCAGAACTGAACCGATATGTGAACAATATCCGGAAGAGCCTGCTCGAAATCCAAATATCCAAAGCCTGACCCCAGAGGTCCCCACCAGAGGTCCCCAGAGGCAGAGGCATTCGTTCCTACTCAGAAATGACGTAGGTGAGAGCTTGTTAGACGAGGGTGCCTATTCCCCCTGGGATACCGAAAGTGATGGAGGACATCCAGTGAATGTTCGTCGGGGAGAGGTTCATTCAAACTTCAGACGAAGTTCAGACGGGTATTGTTTCAAATTTCACCGGCGATCTTCCTGGCAACTTTTAAAACCTCATCAGAAAGCCAGTATCCTTCGGCCCGTAATCTTTCTAAGTGATGGGCGATTTTCTCGAGAATCCCTTTTTCTTTTGCCAGAAGCAATAAGCCGACAACCCCTGAGACTGAAATATTCAATCGACTGGCGACCTGTCTTCCAGCACGGTCATCCATCAATACTAAAACATTTTCACCAATGGAGGAAGCAAGACCGAGGACTTGTCTTTCGCCTTCATCCAGGTCTGAAACGATATTATCAATAGCCGGATCCATCGGGTCAAAATCTCTAACATGGATAAATTCGTTTAGGGCCCTGTCAATCTGTTCAGACTCCCCTCCGATCTTTCCTAACAATTCCTTGTGGACCCTCGGGGGAATCACAACCTCCGACGCCAACTGATTCAGTATGGAGAGAAGGCCGATTTTGGCTAAACCAATAATCGGACCCGTATTGGAAACAATCTTCATAGTCGGCTCGTTTTCTTGGCTGATTCAAAATCCCTCTTGACCTCTTCTTCAACTTCTTCATCCGTGTAATTAAACGGACTGACCCTATACCGACCGCAGGCTTCAAAGAATTCCACCCTTGACATCCCAGCCAGTTCCGCAGCTTTCCCTGAAGATATCTTGCCAAGTTCGAACATCTTAAGAGCAGCCATGAGACGGATATGGTGCTCTATTTCCTCTTTTGTCATATGGACAGCATGTTCAAAACCGCTTGGATATTTGATCTTCAACTCTTCAACCTTCATGACCTCCCTCTCCTTTCTGAGGACTCGAAAATCACTATTCATACCCTCTACCAGTTTCGGTGAAATATCTCAATGATCAAATTTGTATTTTTGATGGTTCCCATTAATTCCATGCTCTACCTTCCCCCCCCTCAGCAGATGGTGAACATCCCGTAGCCTGACTTGCGTCTTCTCATTTCATTGAGGAGGGTGACGAGAATCATGACCCCCGGTGGGAGTATGGGGATTTTCTTACCGAGAAATCTGGTAAATATGGGTTTAGCCAAAGCATAACTCTTATTTTGTTCCCCACACTCTCAAGAAACTTCCAGGTAGCCCGCTTTATAATCTATGACTGTTCTGAAGTGCTTCAGAAAACTGAGTCCCAGCAAACCCCTGATCCCCGCTAATTCTGGTATATCGTGACAGATAATCTCCACATTACTGGCTTCCATATCTACCAAGACTATACGATTGATTGTTAGCCTTGGGACCTCTATAACACCGTTTGCCGTAATAATCTCCTGACGGTCGGGAACAATTGCAGGGTCGTATCCAATTACCTTAAGATCAGCCCAGGATAGGGCTGTAAGGGCAGCCCCTGTATCCAGAATCATATCCACGTTGACCGAACCTTTAGGGCCTACGACCCTAACATTTCTCACAACCAGAGGAATACTTAATGGCAAACGCATAGAGATCCTCACTCAGAAAATGACAGCATATCCCTCAGGAACTGGCGGTCCTGCAAATGTGAGATAGAGATCCGTTAAGCCTCTCTGCACAAGTTCTTTGTCAAATGCTCGCCTGTCCTTATTGTGTAAAATCACTTCTCCTTCGGGATCCGCGCTCTCCGCAGAAGGACGGAAAGCGATCCACTCTCCTTGATACATTTCTTTTGCCTCTTCAAGCCTCATGGCCTTCACCTCCACGAACTTTTTTTCATATATCTATCAAATCATTGGAATAGAAACAACTATTTCTCATCCACTTGCTTGAATTATACATGCGTTTCATATAGCAATCAATTAAAAACGTCGATTTTTCAGGCTTTGGATCTTAAAGATTCACCCCACTCATCTCTTATCAGACCGAAAAGAGTTTTGATTTCTTTGCAGCTTTCTGTAATTCTGCTTTGAAGGCCGAATGGCGATTGAACTTTTCTCTGAAGCGGCTTACAAGCTTTTGCCCTTCACCAGCTCTGCTATTGCTCCAATAGGTCTCCGCGACAGCCAGTAGTAACTGTGCTGCTTTCCAGTAACTTTTCCGGTGCTTTTCACCCACGATGCTATCCACTCTTTTGATACTCGCTTTCTCGGCAGTCTCGAAATATTCCTCACGCTCCTTCTCAGGTATCGGAAATTCTTTTAAAACGTTTTCCAGATGGGCACGAAGGCGTGGCCCTAATTCTCCAGAGGTTGAATCTCCTTGATGGAATTCATCAAAGTGGATCGGGACGTCCGTGGCCTCCTTCCACAGATCCGCAATGTTGGCAGTCAACCTCTTTTCGGGGTCCCACCTGGCATAGAGGAAGAATGGGATAAGGATGGCATTGGGAGAGCCTCCTGAACTCCACCCCAAGGGTTTGGACGACGATATCAGGTCGGAAGCCTTTGCATAATCGCCTTTAAGAAGGTGACAATACACCTCAAGAATTTCGGGAACATCGCTTTCGTAGAGGTCTGGTGATTGGTTGAAATTGGCCTGCAGGGAGTCACTTTTCCCCGTTCGTTTTTTTATCTCTTCACAGCGAGCAAGAGATCCTTTCAAATATTCTACTTTTTGTTCTATGTCTTTTGCATAGTCCACGAGATTTAATAGCCGAAAAACGGAAGGAGAGGCATACAGAGCCTCTTTGAGACTCTCTTCAACGAGAGCTTTTTTACCTAATTGTTTTGCTGCCTTGTAGAGATAATCAGCGATCCGGGCCCTGATTTCGAGGCGCTCGGATAGCCTCTCCAGTCCAATTCTCGAAGCCCGAATCATTTCGCTGTAATTTTCCTCTTTCTTCAAGGCTTCCAGCCACTCCACGAAAGCCCCTGGAAATTGCTCTCCCTTCTCCTGGGCCAGGGTTTCGAGACCCTTTACACCCTGAAATAGCCTAACAGCTTCCTTCAACAGATCCGTTGTAATACGATCCCCTTTCTGTTTCTTCAAATAATCTATCCATTGCTCCCCAAACTGGTCCAATTCCGGTAGATCTTCCATTGAGACATGGATCATGCCATGAATCGTCGCGTTCCTTGCCAGATAAGAAAGGTTGGTTATCCCATTAAGCAATGCCTCAGGTCGGAATGATGGTTTTTCGGATAGATAAATACTGCGCAGGTACTTTAGGCCTGCTTCTTCGAGGTCGGTCTCCATCATCTCATCCTGATCGTGCCCTGAGAAATGGCCCTCCTGACTGCCTTCAAGATATATTTCCAACAATTTCTCATAAGCCTTCCTGGCAAGGGAATAGTCGCCTGCCTCATAGAAATTATTTATCCGTTCAAAAAGAGATTCAATTTCAGCAACCCAGGAGTCATCTCCCCAGGCCCTTTCCTCTCCGTACTCATCGTCCCATCCCCAGCCGGTTGTATATTCATAGTCGGCGGCACGGTTTCCAAAAACCTGGATTTCTTGCAACAGGAATTCGCCATCGGTCATTCTTGCTTTGCCGGATGTTACCTTCCTCTTCGATTTTTCAGGCAATACAAAGCGATCGAGGTACTCCCCCCGTTCCCGTGCTGGAAGATCCATTGCATGACCCCGAATGATCTCCTTCAATTCGGCGTGGGTATACTTTTCAAGACGGGCATTTAATTCCAAGATGAATTCTTTCAGAGTGAGTTTCGTCATTCCATTCCCTACCAATGATCTTTATTATTTATCAGTGTTTATCGTATGCTGATATCGGTCATAAAACACAAAATCAGAGATTTCTTTCCTTTTCGGAGTCACACCTTCAGCCGCAGGATATCCGAGGGGGGTCAGCGCCACGACTTCTCTGTCTTGTGGAACCCCCAATACCTCTTCCGCCTTTTTATGGTCGAACAACCCTACGACTACTGTGCCCAACCCCAGTGAGTGAGCTGTTAAACAGAGGGTCTGCATGGCGATTCCTGTATCAAACATCAACCAATCCCCCTTTACGGTAGCCGCCTCCCCTTTCTTAAAACCTGATATCCCTTTCTTACCGCACAGGACAAGCACGACAGGCGCACCGGTCATCGAGGAGAGAGCGGGATTCGTCCTGACAAGCGTCCCTGCCAGCTCAGATTTCACCTGTTGATCCTTGACCACGACCACTTCCCAGCACTGTGTATTCGCCCACGAAGGAGACCACCGCACTGCCTCCATGATCGTCCTCAGGACCTCTTCCGGAACCGGATCAGGCTTATATTTCCGAATACTCCGTCTCCCCTTAATCGCTTCCATCAATTCCATACTTTCCCTCCTCTATCGATTTTGAATCTCGTCCCGTCCGGCCTACTCAGGTTCAAACATATCCTTTCCGGCGCCGCACGCGGGACAAACCCAGTCTTCGGGGACTTCCTCAAAGGCGGTCCCTGGCTTTACACCGCCATCAGGATCTCCTTTTGATGGATCATAAATATATCCACAGATTGAACATTTCCACTTTTTCATCTCTCCCTCCTCGATCACCTCATCATCAATTCCTTTTCCAAGAATAGACCCTTCCCAATCAGCGAAGACAGGGTATTCTATCGGAAAAAGGGAAACCCTGTCTCCATTTTTAAGCGGCTGATCCGACAGGGCCCCTGCATGATTAACCAGGATGAGTTTGATCCTTTCCTTGGGTATCCCTAACGACTGGATAGCCTCCCAAACAGTAGCTCCATCCTTCAGGGAAGTTTGAATCAGCTCCGGCTGGCTTTGGGGAGCAAAAGGGCGAAGGCTTCCAGTCAGTTTCACATAAATCGTTATCAATTCCCCTCTCACTGAAAAATTTTCTTAGCTTTTTAAATCTCTCCGAAAGGAGATGGCGACATACATATTAAATGCCATTTCCGGAGGGAAAAGGGCAACCCGGTCGCCGTTGGATAAAATGCTCTCAGA
>Ga0209835_1000268_pt1 | contig 34914 bp, 30 predicted proteins | sample LakKivwa52mmetaG_FD_184138 | JGI IMG/M metagenome (GOLD analysis project Ga0209835, IMG submission 184138) | Anoxic lake water microbial communities from Lake Kivu, Rwanda to study Microbial Dark Matter (Phase II) - Lake Kivu water 52m metaG... | ecosystem: Environmental > Aquatic > Freshwater >... | reverse complement strand
CCGCTGTTCATGCCGATCTGCATGTTCTTGAATATAGCCCACACAACGGAAAACTTTATGCCGGCAATGATGGCGGCATATACTGGACAGCTGATGGCGGAACCAACTGGACGGAAATTTCTGACGGGCTGGCCATCAGCCAGGCTTACAAAATCGGCCAGAGCGCAACGATGAAAAACAAGGTAATCAACGGTTACCAGGACAACGGAACCGCAACTTACACCGGCTCCCCCAACTGGATCCCAACCATTGGCGGTGATGGAATGGAGTGTGCCGTGGATCACCAGAATCATCTCTATAGCTATGGCACTTTGTATTTCGGAGATATTTTCAGAATGGTTAATAATGTAAACGCCGTTAAAGTGGCTGGTATTAACTCTTTTGGCATAACCGAAGATGGCGCATGGGTCACACCTTTCCTTTTACACAAAGGGGATGCAACCAAAATGTTTGTAGGATACAAAAACATCTGGCGGGGCAGCAATATCCGAACCAACAATCCGACCTGGCAAAAGATTTCGAATAACCTGGGCGGTGGTAACAATGTGAACATGCGGGAACTGGAGCAATCGCCTGTCAATTACGAAATTCTTTATGCTGCAAGGGAAGACCGGAAACTATTCCGCACCGACAACGCAAATAAACAAAACCCTGCCTGGACTGACCTGTCTACCTTTTTGCCCGAGAACACGCTAATCAACGACCTCGAAGCTCATCCCTCCGACGAAAACATCGTTTACATGGCCATGGGCACAAAAGTTTACCGATCGGCCGACAAGGGCAGATCGTGGGTCAACATTACCGGCTCGCTGCCCGGAGTATCGGTGAATAACCTGGCTTATCATAAAAACAGTCATGAAGGACTCTACGCGGGTACCGACATTGGAATTTTTTACCGCGATACCTTTCTTGGTGACTGGATTTTGTTTAGTGATGGCTTTCCGGCAAGTGGTAGGGTGACCGAAGTGGAAATCTACCATGACCCTGTGAATCCCGAAAATGACATGATCCGCGCCGGAACTTATGGCCGGGGATTGTGGGAATCAGCTATGTTTTATGATACTCCGGTTGCAGATTTAATTGCAGATCAGATGGTTATCCCCCCATTTTGCGCTGTTAACTTTGCCGATGTATCTTCAGGCGTGCCAACCTCATGGAGCTGGGAGTTTGAAGGAGGAAATCCCTCCACCTCAAACCAGAAAAATCCCTCAGGAATAACTTATTCAGTTCCAGGTGTATATAAAGTGACGCTTACCGTTACCAACAAAGCAGGTTCTAACCAGGTAATCAAAGAGGATTTCATCACCGTAAGCGACCAGCTGATGCCGGTTGCGGATTTCTCGTTAAGTCACAATGCATTCTGTTCCAATGCAGTAGTTTATCTTTCAAATGAATCTACCTATTGCCCCACAACCTATCTTTGGAGTTTTTCGCCGAACAATGTAGTTTATATCGAAGGCACATCTTCCAACAGTCCGGAACCTGTTGTAATGTTTTCTGAAACAGGTAATTACACAGTTTCGCTCTCGGTTCAGAACTCCAACGGCACCTCTTCAGTCACCAAAGAGAATTACATTCAATACGGCGGACAGTTGATGCCATTTATGGAATCATTTGAAGAAGGGCTCGAATCCAAAGGCTGGACCATCGAAAACCCTGACAACCGTAAAACATGGCAAATTATGTCACCCGTTTACACTCCCGACGGACAAAATGCTGCCATGATGAATCATTTTGATTACTACTTCATGTTTGAGCGCGATCGGTTGATTTCACCTCCCATCAACCTCAAAGGAGTTACTGAGGCTGTTCTGAATTTCAAATATGCCTATGCACAGAGGTTCCAACAGACTGACTCGCTGCTGGTTATGATTTCAGGCAACTGTGGTAATACATGGCAAACCATTTATGCGAACGGTCCAAATGGGAGCGGAGGATTTGAAACATCCCCGCCTACCGCTGCATATTTCAATCCAGCATCTGCTGAGGATTGGTGCGGACAGGGTTATGGAGCAGAATGCGTAAGCCTTGACATATCATCCTACTGCAACCAGCCGGACGTAAGATTACTGTTCGAAGCCTTTAACCGGATCGGGAATAATCTTTATCTTGACGATATTTCGATTGAGATACTTACTTCTGTTGCAAATGAATCAAGACCTGAAAACGCTTTCAGTATTTTCCCGAATCCTGCTGCCAACGAGGTGAGTCTGAGGTTTTCTGAGTCCCAAAAGGAAGTCACTGTTTCCCTCTTCAACCCCGCTGGTGTAAAGCTTTTAACCGAAGTTTATAAAGGCTTACAATCGGGTGAGGCAGTTGCTTTGCCAATTAAAGGCCTGAATCCGGGAGCTTACTTTGTTAAAGTAACCGGTACGTTATTTTCATCATCCAAATTGTTGATTGTGAGATAAACAGATTTCTTAACTCATGTTTTGTGCAGATTGGGTTTTTATACCGGGAATTTAGTCTGGAATTTAGTTCTATGGAAAGTTTTTCAACATTTTGGAAGAAAATATTCTTCTCAGTTTTACAGGTACTGCGTTAAGTTTTCAGCATTAGTGAATGTGAATCTGATTAATTATTAATGAATTAAGGATGATTCCCCAGTATGTTATGTTAAACTTTTTAAAAATCTGATGACTACAAATTGCTCCAAGCCAATAATTGCTTATTATTGCAATTGTTTTTGGTGAAATGTGGTTAATTACGTCCGAAACCGTATTTTTGCCAACTAGTTTTTATTGTAAAATGCTAATTAACTGATTAGAAATTATTTAATAACTAATTTAAATTCATAAATCATGAGAACCTTTACGAAGTTGTTTTCTTTGGTGCTGATTTTAACCATTTCAACGACACTATTTGCCCAAAAGAGCGTCAGCAGTTATGTTGGAAATTCAGCTCCAGACAAGATGGAAATGATCCGCCAAATCCATGGATCCGGAGTTACAGTTCCAATTTCACCCGAAGGAATTACCAAAGCCACCGGTGACGATTGTACAAGTCCTATCGAAATCAATGCTTTGCCATTCAGTGACCTGAATCAGACCACTACTGGCAGGGGCAACAATTACAATGCAACCTGTCTGAATGATTTCGACGGCGGCGAAGACATTATCTACAGGCTGGAAGTCACATCACTGGTAACCATCAATGTAAGCCTTGACCCAAAAGGAACACCGAGAACAGGGATTGCTTTATCTGATGGTTGTCCCTTATCATCTCTTTGCCTTGCAATGAGCTACGATCTTTATAATGGAGGTGCAGTTGCGCATGGATTCACTGTTTCACTGGAACCTGGTTTTTACTACATTATGGTGGATACCTGGCCAAATCCAACCTCAATCGCAAATTTCGATCTCTCAATCACCCAAACTTCAACTGTCGCCAATGATTTCTGCACCACAGCAACCGAAGTTGGCGAAGTTCTGAATCTCCCTTTCTCCACTGAATTTGCTACTGATGATCCTTCTGGCGAGACATTCGGACCTGAGGTGTGGTTTGACTATGTTGCAGGCTTCACCGGAATCGCTGCAATTGATTTGTGCGGAAGTGATTATGATACTTATATGATTGTGTGGGATGGAGCAGCCTGCCCCCCAACTACTATTCTTGACGACAACGATGATTTCTGTGGCTATGATGGTTTACAATCAAAGGTTTTCATCCCTGTGGTACAGGGTAATACGTATAAAATCGAAATTGGCGGCTTCGATGGCGCAACCGGCGAAGGCCTCCTCTCGATTTATGAATACGAAGAATGTACATTGACCTGTCCCCCGGGTGGAATCAGCGAAAATGAGACTTGCGGCGCCAACACCAACGGTGGTTGCAACATGGCAACTCCTGCATTTACGAATGTAAGCAACGGCACCACTATCTGCGGAAATTTATGGAGCCAGTTTGGAACACGCGATACCGACTGGTTCAGGGTGGTTCTCAATTCTCCGGGTAGTATCAGGATGACCGCAACTGCTGAGCAGAGCGTGGTTTTTGGTATGGTCGGCCAAATCGTTCCGGGTCTGCCTGGTTGCGACAATACAACCAACTTTCTGACAGCCTACAAAATCCTGCCTGCCTGCCAGGAAGACTTCGTCTATCTGATAGACCTGCCTAAAGGTACTTACTACATGTTCATTGCTCCTATGAACTACTTCGATCATGTTTGCCCCGGCTTCAGCTACCAGGCTTCATTTGAATTCGAAGAGCTGGCCAGCGGATTTATCAATGGTACCGTGATCGGAAGTGATAGCGGTCTTCCAATTCCGGGAGCTAAATTGACTGCAGGAGATGCTACCATGCTAACACTGGCACTCGGCAATTATTCACTGGAAGTTCCGGTTGGAACATACACCGTAGAAGCTGATGGCTACACTGTTGGCTATAACTCCAAAGAGGTTCTGAATGTGGTGGTTACCGAAAACAATTTTACTACCGTTAACTTCATCCTTGACCCACTTGAGGCTCCCGTGCTTTTGACTGCAGTAGCAGATGTTGAACAGGTCGAGCTTACCTGGGCAGAAATTGGAACAAAGGCCGAAGGAGGTAAATCATTAATGGGCGATATCTTCTCGAAAAATGATTATGTACCTGGCACCGCAATGGAATTGGAGTTCACAATGTCAATTTACTCACCTGATTTTGAATGGGGTGTTTATGCCGAAATGATTTTCCCCGCTCAGTTTATCCCACTCACCGTTGATGACCTTAATGGAGTTGCCGGTGTTATTGATGGTCAAAAAGTTTCATGGACGGGCTTATTCTACGAAAATTCATATCCCGAAGAATTCGACTTTAGTGTTGAAGTAGCCGTATCAGGCTCAGCAGCCGGCCCATTGGTAGTTGAGTACTATGTCGAAGGTGATGGCTACGGTCTGGATCCACATTTTTTCAATGGTGCGGTTACGATTTACGAAGATGGCGGCGTTTATGAACCAACATTTAATATCTATCGTCGTAAAATTATTCCTGGCACTACTACCTATTTCATTCCAATTGCCTATGGCGTTATAGGTAATTATTATCTCGATGAAATTTATCCTGGCGGCGATGAGTGGTGCTATCTTGTAAAGCAGATAATGCCCGATAAAACCGAATCTCCTGCTTCAAATATTCTTTGCGCAACCCCGATTGTGCGTCCTGGTTCATTGTGCGATTATGCGATAGACTACGGTGCTGTGAACAGCCCTGCACTTTTTGAATGGCTTGTACGCGAGGATGATGTCCGCTGGTTCGAATTTGATGTTCCTTACACAATGGATGTTGCTGTAACCCTTTCCAACACGAACTTTAACGCTGACGTTACCCTCTTTGCTGACTGTGATGGTACGTTGGTCACCAATTCACAATACTGCGGTGGCGATGTGTATGATGTCGAAAAAATATACTCAATGCTGCCCGGTGGTACATATTATGCAAGAGTTTCAGGCATGGATGATGATTATGGTGATTTTGAAATATTCATCACCCAGGCTCAGCTTCTTACAATCCTTGATGGATGGAGTGGTTTCTCAACCTATATGAATCCGGTCGGGAACCTGAATATCGCCAACCAACTGGCCTGCTTTAAAGATGATATGGTTATTACCATTCGTCAGACTCCTTATGGAATCTGGTGGCCATCCCAAAACATCAATACACTCGGGAATATTTCGAGTATGATTGGCTACAAAGCAAAAATGGAGGTTGAAAAAACAACCGTAATCTTTGGAACAGAGAATCCAAACAAGACCGTAGCACTGCCTGCTGGCGCTAGTTACCTCCCTGTAAGGGTTACTGCACCTACATCAACCAGCAGTTTGATCTCTCAGTTAAGTGGAAAATTGCTCATCCTTTATGATATCCACAACCCATCCGGAATCATTTGGCCTGATGGCGGTCTTTACCTGCTCGATTATCTCGTTCCTGACCGTGCTTATCTGATCAATATGTTCGTGGCTTCGTCATATACCTACCCGATGCCTTCCATGGCGCCTGCACCAAATGTTACATATCCTCCTGCACCTGCTAAACTGGCTGTTTGGAATGATGTAACAAATACCGGTCAGCCGCATTTCATCTCCATTCAGAAGGATGCACTGGCCAACCTTGAAACAGGTGATTTCATTGGTGTTTTCAACGCTCAGAATCAGTGTGTCGGGATGACTGAATTTGCAACCAAAGAAAGCAACCTCTTTATCCCCGCTTTTGGCGATGACGAAACCAGCGAAGCCATTGATGGTCTGGCAGCCGGCGAAAGAATGATCTTCAAAATTTACAGGCCATCCAATGGTTATACATATGAGCTTGATGTTACCTACAGTGAGGAGATGCCTAATTCAGACGGCCTCTTCGAAGTTCACGGCATGTCAATGATCGTTGACCTTAAAGTAGGCTCAACCTCTATTTCAGATGGACAGTTGAGTTCGGTTGCTATCTATCCTAACCCGACTACCGGCTTATTAACAATTACAGGAATTGATGGTCAATTCGATGTAACCGTTACTAACGTTCAGGGACAGCAGATCCTTCGTTCGGCGGTTGCAGGCCAGGCTACCCTCGATTTGTCAAACCAGCCAAAAGGAATTTACTTCGTCAGGCTGACCAGCGACAACTCATCACGTATCGAAAAAGTAGTTATTAAATAATTTTTCCGGTTAAATCCGGTTTAAAAACCTGCCCGCATCCAATTGGGCAGGTTTTTTTTTGAGTCTTTTTTTAATCTGATACACCATGCACCTGTTTTTCTCCAGAGAGATTTCACATCCGGAGTTTACTTTTAACCCTGAAGAATCAAGGCACATCGCCAAAGTGTTGAGGCTTCGTATAGGGGAAAAGGTTCACATTACCGATGGCAAAGGAAATCTGCACAGCGGAAACATCATTGATGACAACATCCGGCAATGCACTGTCCAGTTAGAGTCCAAAATGACAGTACCAAAATGTCCTTACCATCTACACCTTGCTGTTGCGCCGACAAAAAACCTTGCGCGCATCGAATGGTTTGTGGAAAAAGCTGCCGAATCGGGAATAAGTGAGATAACTCCGATGTTGTGCCAGCATTCTGAGAGGATTCATTTCAAAAGCGAAAGACTTGAAAAAATTGCCATAGCAGCTATCAAACAATCTCAGCAAGCCTGGTTACCCAAAATCAACGAACCGGCCAATTTTGGTCAGGTGGTGAATAATACCAAACCAGGCGAGGGTTTTATTGCCTATATTGACGAAAACTCCGAACTTTCGCTGTTGAAATCGGTTTATAAGCAAGGAGCTGATGCCACGGTACTTATCGGACCTGAAGGCGATTTTTCCAAATCCGAAATTACGGCTGCGCTCAAGGCCGGATTTATTCCAATAAGTCTGGGGAAAAATCGTTTAAGAACCGAAACTGCCGCGCTGGTGGCTTGTCTCACCATCAACTTTATCAATCAATAGAATAAGACAATGCTCAAAAAGATATCCTTCATCATTCTGTTATCTTTTGGATTCCTGTCGGCATCGCCTCCTGCCGGACCAGTTCAGATAGCTTTGCTGAAATACCGTGGAGGCGGCGACTGGTACGCCAATCCGACTTCGCTACCCAACCTGATCGAATTCTGTAACCGGAATCTTGGTACCAACATTAATCCGCAGCCAGCTACCGTGGAAGTGGGCAGCCCCGACATTTTCAATTATCCCTTTATACACATGACGGGCCATGGAAATGTCCTCTTTTCGCCGCAGGAAGCAAAGAACCTCCGCGATTACCTCATTGCAGGCGGATTTCTTCATGCTGACGATAACTATGGAATGGATAAATACCTGAGGCCTCAGCTTCAAAAGGTCTTCCCTGAGCTTGAACTGGTAGAAATTCCGTTTTCGCACCCGATCTACCATCAAAAATATAAATTCAGCGATGGCATCCCTAAAATCCATGAGCATGACGGTAAACCGCCACAGGGCTTCGGAATGTTCTGGGAAGGCAGGCTGGTAGTTTTTTATTCTTACGAAACCGATCTTGGCGATGGATGGGAAGATCAGCGGGTGCACGGAAATTCAGAAGAAACACGCCTTAAAGCTCTTCAGATGGGAGCCAATATCATTCAGTATGTTTTTACAAGATGATTTTTAGAAAACAAACAAATAAAAAACCCTCTGCTTGTCTTGCAATCAGGGGGTTTTTCTTTTTTTAATCTGTTACCGCGCTTACCAGCTTCCCATTTTTTTGGCCAAATCTTCGCGGGTAATAATTTCATAATCTGCGGGAACCTCAAATTCGGCACCTTTGATTTTCATGCCGGCAACTTCAACAGCCGTAAAACTCATTTTCATGTTGTTACCGGCATCCATACCATACTCCATCATCAAGCCTTTAATCTTGTTGAACTGCGGATTGTTGAAGTTGAAATTCTCATGCAATTTTAGTGCATCGGTAAACCAGGCTTCACCGGCTTCTTCAGTTTCCCCTTCACCGGTGATCTTTTTCAATACTGCCTTCCGGCAGGTGTATCCGGCAATTTCTTTTGTTTCATCCGTAATTTCAACCGAATATTCACCGGATAAAGCCATTTGGGCCATCAATTCCTCAAAAGTGTCTTTGATCGCCAGTTTCTGCCCCATTACGTTCATGAGGGTGATGTGGGTTTTTTCGTCCATATCAATAATGGTACTTTGGTTTCCCATCACCGTAATGATTTCAGTTTTTACCTTATCGCTTCCGATGTACATGGCCATTGTGGTGGGCATCATGCTTTTGGCTTCCTCGGGCAGGCCGGCCATATCGAAATCAATTTTGTAAGTAACTTTTCCGGTAAATGCTTTTTTTTGTGCTGACAACAAGGCCGGCATCAACATAATAGCGGCCATAAGTGTAAAAGCGCAGCGTTTTTTCATATTGTTCCTTGATGATTAAATTACTCTCATACATTTGTTCCAGCGGATTTTTCCGGAGAACCATCCTTTGTTTTTATCCAGCGAAAGCCATACAAAAACTGCTTTTCCAACAACATGGTCGTGTGGTACAAATCCCCAGAACCTCGAATCGGCTGAATTATCCCGGTTGTCGCCCATCAGCCAGTAGTAGTCCTGCTTGAAAGTGTAGGTGGTGGCTTCGTTTCCGTTGATGATAATTTTTCCATCTCTCTCTTCAAGAGTATTGTTATCATAAATCTTGATCAGTTTGCGGTAGAGTGCGATGTTTTGGGGTGTGATGGCAACTGTTGCTCCTGCTTTTGGAATTACAAGCGGGCCAAAATTATCTTCGTTCCAGGCAAAATTCGCAGGATCGTGCGGGAAAATCGGTGGATAATTTTCACCTTTCGTTCTGATTTCGAGATCAATGCTGCGGATTCTTGGATTGTTTCTTAGCTTTTCGACCTTTTCGGCAGTCAGTGGTAAAATGATTCTGCTTGGCGACATGGCTCTTCCTTCGGTTATATCAAGCTCATCCATGATCTTTTGCAGTTCAAACTGCGTAAATCCCTGACCCGTTGCTGTAACCATGTAATTGAACTGCAGATTTTCCGGTACAATGGCCTCTTTGCCATTGATAAACACCACTTTATTCCTGATTTCGAGTGTGTCGCCCGGCATCGCCATACACCTTTTAATATAATTTTCGCGCTTGTCGGGAGGTCTTGCAGTAACATTGTATTTCGACCAGACCCACGAACGACCCATTCCGGGTTCATACCTGTCGCCATACTGCTGCACAAAACTGCTCTCGGCGTCACGGACGATCTGGTAATAGTCCTCATTCTGCCTTTCCAGCACAACAGTATCGCCGCTTGGATAGTTGAAAACCACTGCATCGTAAAGATTTACCTTTCCAAAACCCGGAAAACGGTAGTAGGGTAGTTTGACCCATTCAACATACGATTTGGAGCCGGTTACCGGCATCGAATGGTGGACAAACGGAAACGCGACTGGGGTGTTGGGAACTTTTGGTCCGTAGGCCATTTTGCTCACAAAAAGAAAATCACCTACAAGCAGCGACTTTTCCATTGATGAAGTGGGGATGGTATAGGCTTCGAGCAGAAAGGTGCGGATGATGGTTGCGGCAACCACAGCAAAAATGATAGCATCAACCCACTCGCGAACCGGCGATTTTTTGAATTTTGGCCGATTGGCCTGTTTAACATATTTTTCCTTGATGCTGGAGCCCAGGTAGGGTAGATAGACGAAAGGAATAACAACCGCAAGCGCCTGTTGACCCAGGGTGTTTTTCCCGAAGGCTTTGGCGGTTTCCACGATCATCAGGAAAACCATGAAGATGTTAATAAAAGGTACAAAGAGCAAGATGAACCACCACGAAGGTTTCTCGTTCAGTTTGTTCCACTCCCAGTAGTTCAGCATTGGTACAAATACTTTCCGGGAATCAAGGCCGGCTTTTGGAAAGATTTTAATCAGCAAAACCGGAAAAAAAAGAAAGATCAGAATCAGGATAAAAAGTGTACTCATCTTACAGATTGTTGAATTTGACTATAATAAACTCTGTTTGGTGATTTTTGTTATTTCGAAGCGATCGTGCATCAGGTCGGTCATTGTGAAGAAGCCAATGCGGCCATGAACCCACTCTGCAGCCAGCAGGGCGCCGCCGGCAAAACCAATCCGGCTTTTGGCGGTGTGTGTGATCTCAATTTCATCAATATCAGAAAAATAGCGAACGATATGCGTTCCGGGGACTTCGCCGGTTCTTTCTGAAATAACCGCCAGTTCCTCTTCGACGCTGGTTGTATGGCTCACCCATATTCTCTTACGATCAATAATCCTGACCAGGTCGTTGGCAAGCAGTTTTGCCGTTCCGCTGGGTGCATCAAGTTTGTGGATGTGATGGATCTCTTTAATTTCGCTGTCATATTCAGTTACAGCATTCATCATCCCGGCAAGATATCGGTTCAGGAATAAGAAAATGTTGACGCCAATGCTGAAGTTGGGGGCAGTGAACAGCGTGTTGCCTGAAGAAATGCACTCATCTTTGATGATCTCAAGATCATTGTCCCAGCCTGTTGTGCCGCAAACTACGGGGATTTTCAGGCCGAAACAACGGCGGATATTGGCTACAACCGACGATGGCGTCGAAAAATCAATAACCACCTCAGCCTGCGAAATCATCTCGTTATTATCATCCCAATCACTATTGGTGTCAATGGTGGCGATAATTTGATGCCCATGCTTTGTAGCAATGGTTGCGATGGCTTTACCCATTTTCCCGTAGCCTGATAGCGCCAGTTTCATGTTTTTTACAATTTTAGTTTGATAGATATTCCGGGTGTGGGTCGGGAGGCGAAATAGGGTTGGTTGCTCAGCGACGGCTCAATGCGCATGCTCAGATCCTCGCTGATGTCAAAATCATAAAGATGCGCATCAACGGAAGCATCAATGATGTTGAGGATGTACAAAACGCCGGTCAGGATATAGGTCAGCTCAAGGTTGCGCCGGTAATAGTTTCGTCCCTCCCTCAACTGGTCGAGGTTGGCATTGTAACGCACAACATAGGCGTTATTGCTATACTCAGCCGTGTCGCCGGCATACACAATGTTATAGGCTTCCTTGAATTCGCGATATTCCGAACCATTTACGCTGATGAAATAAAAGAGCGTGCCGAACCCGGCATAAATTATAGGGATTTTCCAGTACTTTTTATTGTAGGCCTGTCCGAGTCCGGGCAAAACAGCTGAGTAGATGCTGGCTTTTTTTGGCGAATGTACCTTCATCGGTTCCGTTAATTCGGGAAAATCCTGATTCTGACCGGACATTTGTACCGAAACTATTGTCAGCAATAGCATCAGCGTCAATCTGGTAATCCCGTTTATGACCCGTGAATGTTTCAAGCAATCACAATTTATTGATGAGCAGACATTGAACTATCTGGCGAGGTAGGAGGCTATTCTGTCGAACTCTTCTTCCGAAGAAAAGCTGATAACGATGGTTCCCTTTCCTTTGGTATTTTTCTTCAAAACCACCGGGGTCTTTAGCTCAGCCGAGATCGTATTGGTAAAGTTGAGAAATTTTTCAGGCAAAGCTGACGGGCGTTTTTTTACTTTCACTTTCCGGGCAATCTTTACCTTTTGCTCGATGTCGCGTACCGAAAGCTCATTGTGCAGTATGTCGGCGAGTAATTTCAACTGATCGTCCCGCTCTTCGAGGCTGATGATAGTGCGGGCATGACTCATGGTGATGTGATTGTCGCGCAGCGCAACCTGGACTTCAGCCGGAAGTTTCAGCAAACGGATGTAATTTGATATCGTAGATCTTTGCTTACCAACCCTTTTACTCAGTTCTTCCTGGGTTAGGTTGCACTCCTCGAGCAACCGCTGATAGCTGATGCCGATTTCGATGGCGTTAAGATCCTGGCGGTGAATATTTTCGATCAGCGCCAGTTCGAGCATCTCCTCATCGTTGGCCACTCTTATGTAACATGGTACTTCGGTGAGTCCGGCAATTTTAGAAGCACGGTAGCGGCGCTCGCCCGAGATAATCTGGTACTTGTCGTAGCCAAGTTTCCGAACGGTAATGGGCTGGATAATCCCCTGTTCACGTATGGAATCGGCCAGTTCGTTCAGCGCTTCTTCGTCGAACTGGTTGCGGGGCTGGAAAGGATTGGTTTCGATCTTTTCGATGGCAATATCAGCGATGGCGCCAACAACGTAGTTTCCGGAAATATCTTTGGAGGTGATATCTGTTTCGGGGCTTTGCAAAATGGCCTCAAGTCCCCTTCCCAGCGAGCCTTTTCTTGGTTTATTCATGTTAATTCAAAAGATCAGATGCAATTTCGTTTTTGGTAATTTTTGTCATTTTGTTCTTTTGCAGAATCTCTCTGGCAAGGTTAAGGTAATTAACAGCCCCTGTGGATTCAGCATCGTGCATGATGATGGTTTCGCCGAAGCTTGGCGCCTCGCCCAGCTTGGTGTTACGGTGGATGATGGTATCGAAAACCATCTGCTGAAAATGCGTCCTTACCTCTTCAACCACCTGTTTGGCAAGGCGCAGCCTCGAATCGTACATAGTCAGCAAAATTCCTTCAATATCAAGGCTCTGGTTCATGCGCGACTGGACGATTTTGATGGTGTTGAGTAATTTACCCAGCCCTTCAAGCGCAAAGTACTCGCATTGCACGGGAATGATGACGGAATCGGCCGCAGCCAGCGCATTCACGGTAACCAGTCCCAGCGAGGGTGAGCAATCCACAATGACGAAAGCGTAGTCATCCTTAATCTTATCAATCGCCCTCTTCATCATTTTTTCCCTGTTGGGCATGTTAATCATCTCAATTTCAGCACCAACGAGGTCAATGTGCGCAGGAATAATATCGAGATTAGGTGTAGTGGTGTGCAGTATGGTTTTTGACGGGTCGAGGTCGTCAATAATACATTCGTAGATGCTGGTCTGCACATTGCGGGGGTCATGACCAAGGCCAGAGGTTGAATTGGCCTGAGGATCAGCGTCAATCAGAAGCGTTTTGTACTCCAGAACAGCGAAACCCGCACTCAGGTTAATGGCTGTGGTAGTCTTCCCGACTCCTCCTTTCTGATTGGCAATAGCGATAACTTTTCCCATAAAATTCTGCTCGGTTTTGGGGTGCAAAATTAAGACAATAAACGCTCGGTAAAGATTGATGTTTTAAAAAGAAATCAACACAAAGCCGGGAACTGGCATTGTTGAATACCGCTCAAATGCGGACAGCGCCGGATTGTTCAATTGAAAATTAGGCGATTAGACTGCAAAACCAACCTGCACACCAATGGTTTTAACCTGTAATCCCAGATTACTGCCCGGTGACTGTTTTCAGCTTCCCACTTCCCCTGCCAGGCATCAATCCGAAAAAGATAACCAAATCAGCCTAAGAATGCTCCTCTTCGTTTTCCGGAGTGTCAACCTTAAAATCGCCGAAACCAAAATCCTCTTCATCAGCTTCCGCAAATGGGGTGGGGGCTATATCAGGCTTTTTGCCGGTATTAATAAAACCAATAACTCCCTCAAGACCGTGCGAAAACTTCTCAAAATCTTCCTTGTACAGAAAAATCTTATGCTTTTCATAGAAGAACTTGCCCGAATCAGCGCTGAACCTCCGTTTGCTTTCGGTAATGGTGAGATATTTTTCGCCAGCCCTGGTCTCCTTTACGTCGAAAAAGTAAGTCCTTTTGCCTGCCCTGACAACCAGTGAGTATACATCCTCCCTGTTGTCCCTGTTAAACGAATCTTCCATTTTGATCTATCTTTTGGGTTTTAGTATTGCAAAAATATGTATTAATCCTGTCAACAAGGAAATTTTGAATAGAATTAAAAAAAATGGCAGTAAAAAATAGCTACTTTTGCCGCGTTAAAATTTACCATCAAACCTGTTCTTACATTTTATGCTCACCCGAAGGCATTTAAGAATCAAAGCGCTGCAGGCGCTCTACGCTTATTTCATTGATGATGAGATTGAGCTCCCGATCGCAGAGAAAAACATGCTCAGAAGTACCGAACGTATCTACGAGCTGGCCATTTACCAACTCTCCTTCCTTGTCGAAATCGTGAAATTTGCCACCAGGAGAATTGAGGACAACAAGAAAAAATTCTATCCTACACAGGACGACCTCAACCCCAACACCAAATTCGTTGACAATCTCTTTATCGAAAAACTGACCCAGAATCGTGATTACTTAAGGCGCAAGGATGCCTACAAAATCAACTGGGTTGACCAGGAGGAGCTTGTAAGGCGCTGTTACAATGATTTGCGCGATTCATCCCGGTATAAAACCTATATGGAGAATCCCAAAAAGAGTTTTGACGAAGACCGTAAGCTGATGAACGATATTTTTACGGGACTGCTGATGGACAACGAGTTGCTCGAGTCTCATTATGAAGAGATCAGCGTTTACTGGGCTAACGACATTGATATCGCCAATTACTGCGCATTGAAAATCATCGGCAGCCTCACAGCAAAGCAGGACAACCTTCAATCCCTGCCTGAACTTTACAATACAGATGGGAAAGATGATCCGGACGAAGATAAAAAATACATGATCCGGCTGTTTCATAAAACGATCCTGCGGAGCAAATCCTACGAACAACTCATTGAGGAAAAGGCCAGTAACTGGGAACTGAACCGCATTACGCTAATGGATATAATACTCCTGAAAATGGGGTTGACCGAACTGACTGAATTTCCTTCAATCCCCATCAAGGTAACGATGAATGAGATAATTGAGATGGCAAAAATCTACAGCACGCCCAAGAGCCGGGTTTTTATCAACGGTGTGCTGGATAAGCTGATTAACGATCTGAAAGAAAGTGGCCAGATCGTAAAATCGGGGAGAGGCCTCATTGAATAGTTCCAACCGTTGTGAAAAACGACAATGGGTTATAATCTGATACCGGCAATTCGGAAAATAGAAAATCATTCAATAAAAAGCATTGATAATCAAGATAATATAATAGAAACTCTCCCGAAATGTTTTGATTTGGATTTTTTTAATTGGGATTTATTTGTCATTTGTTTATTGTCATTTGGAATTTTTTAGATAAAAGCAGCAAACCAAAAATTAGCAATCGACCCTCTACATGTCAGGAAGAAGAAAAAAGAAATTTGAACAGCCTGTATTCGAGCAGATCGAAATACTGGATGCCGGCGCTGAAGGCAAAGCCATTGCCCGAGTGGATTCGATGGTGATTTTTGTCCCTTTTGCCGCACCCGGCGATGTGGTGGACATCAAGGTTATAAAAAAGAAGAAGTCGTTTTACGAAGGAACGATCATCAAGTACCACCAACTTTCTGAAAAAAGAGTTGAACCCCGTTGTGTGCATTTCGGACTTTGCGGAGGTTGCAAATGGCAGCATCTCAGCTACGATGAGCAGCTTTTCCTTAAGCAAAAGCAGGTGATAGATAATTTTCAACGAATCGGGAAATTGACTATCCCGCCGTTTGAGCCGATCAAACCCTCTTCGGAGCAATATTTCTACCGAAACAAACTGGAATTCTCCTTCTCCAACCGCAAATGGCTTTCTGAAAATGAAAAAGTCGAAGGGAAGATTACCAACGCCAATGGAGTGGGGATGCACCTTCCGGGGATGTTCGACCGGATTGTGGATATCGGGAATTGTTACCTGCAACGCGAACCATCCAACAGTATCAGGCTATTTCTGAAAGATTACGGAATCGAACGCAGCCTTACTTTTTATGATGCACGGATTCACGGAGGATTTCTTCGCAATGTTACCATCCGGACGACCTCCACCGGCGAAACTATGGTAATACTTGCCTTTGGATATGATGATGATCCGGAGATCAGCAACCTGACCGCTCAACTCATGGCAGCCTTCCCCGAAATCAACTCCCTCTTTACGGTTATTAACCCAAAGAAAAACGACACCATTAATGACTTGCAACTTAGACTCGTTGCCGGTAAGCCCTACATCACCGAGCAGATGGATCACCTGAGTTTCAAAATCGGTCCATTGTCGTTTTACCAGACCAACCCGCTGCAGGCTCAGGTGTTGTACGAAACCGCACGGAGTTTTGCAGCTTTCGAAGGTCATGAACTGGTGTACGATCTCTATTGCGGAACAGGAACCATCACTAACTTCATTGCAGGCCAGGTGAAAAAGGTTATCGGGATCGAGTACATTCCCGAGGCCATTGCCGATGCTTTCGAAAACTCGCGACTTAATGGAATTTCCAACACTGATTTTGTTATGGGAGATATTGCCGCTACCCTGAATGAGGATTTTGTACACCGCCACGGCCAGCCGGATGTCGTAATTACCGATCCGCCGCGGTCCGGGATGCATCCCAAAGTGATTGAACAACTGCTTCGTATTGCCCCACAAAAGATCGTTTACGTCAGTTGTAACCCGGCAACACAAGCCAGAGATATTGCGCTTCTATCCGAAAAGTATTCATTGGACAAAATCCAGCCGGTGGATATGTTCCCGCAAACCCACCATGTTGAGAACGTCACTCTCCTGACAAAGCTATCCCCAGCGCAGGCGCAACCAGCAGCGCAAGCGCTTTAAAGTCGAGACTTTCACCCTTAATGTGATAATGTGCCTGTTGATAAAGCCTCGCCCTGTCATTCATATCCCGGTCAATCTGAACTTTTAACTCCTCATCATTCAGATCAGAAATCCGCGGACGCGGGCGCCTTGCATTCTTCAGCCTCGCAAAGAGCGAATCAGGATGCATATGAATGTACACGGAGATACCATGTTGATTGATGAGATGGATATTGTCGCTGTAACAGGCTGTTCCTCCGCCGGTTGAAATAACATGACTCTCCATCGTAAAAGTCGTTTCAAGTAATCTGCGCTCAAGAATCCTGAATGCGGCTTCATCATATTTCTCAAAAAAATCCATGATACTAATTCTGAAATTCTCCTCAAACGCTCTGTCAAGATCAATGAAAGAGTACCCGAGCAACCGGGCAAGCTGCTTGCCGGCGGTTGATTTGCCTGCCCCCATGTAGCCTATCAGGTAAACGTTTTTCATCCTCTTCAATTTCGCACAAAAATAATCCTTTAGCAGCAACCGGATTGAGGCTGGGAAAATAGTGTAACCACCCGGCCTTTATCACGTTACCACAGGATATTTTCATCTGCAGAACTGAACCGTTTTACTGCATTTCTGTTTAAATAACTGGTCAACAAAAAATTACTAACAATTTAATCGTTGCTTTGAATGTTTTTATATCTTTGAGCGTGTTCTTAGAAAAACATACTAAAACGAAGTATTATGGGCACTACAGAAAACATAAAGCCAGTTGAAATTTTTTCAGGGACGGCCTGGCAGGCTGAACTTATCAGGGAAATGCTCTCAGATAATGAAATTGAAGCCTATCTTGGAGATGAAATCTGGGGTATGGATGCTCCCATGCAAAATGCAGCTGATACAGTAGGATCCGTCCGTGTTTTTGTTGACCGGGAAGATTTGCAGGATGCCAAAGTGGTTGTGGAACGTTACTACGAAGAGGGTGTAATGCCTGGAGAGGATTACTAAACCTCACTTTTTAAAGGGAATTCATTGATCGGGAAAGTAGCCTGTAGGTTTTCGGGAATGGGGAAAAGGGGAAATGGGTGAATGGGGAAATGGGTGAATGAACGCTAAATCTTTAAGCCCCGAACGTCCAACTTCAAACGTCGAACAATATGGTTATCTTAAAGCCATTTTTTCCAGACAACATCGGTAATTTTTAGCATTGAATAAACCCTAAAACGAGTATTTCAGGGAAAGCATCCAAAGCGAACCGGCATCTGAAAATATAGATTCCTCTTTTGAAGTGTAAACCTGCGCCAGCAGGCCAACATCAACGTTTGTAAACATATTCCAGTTAAAATTCGGCGAAATGAACGCCGACCTGATGTCGGGAAGAACCATTGCGGTGATTCCTGCTGTTACCACCGGCGAGAATGGATGACTCACACTCGCTGTAAAAGCAAACTCCGAAAACATGATATCATCCGGCCTGAGTGGCTCTGTAATTATGATTTGTTGTGTCGAATCGCGATTATAACCACCGTTATAAAGTGCTTCAATCGCCCCATAAGTTCCTTTATTGAAAAGATAGTCTGCACCCACCGCCGCTACCACATTGCCCCGCCGCAGGACAGCGTTCCTTTCGATGTCGTAAAACCAGGTGGCTTCTCCTTTAAATCCTGCGCCCAGGAGGTTGCCGCTCCATCCTCCTCCCAAGGCAAGGCGATTGCGGTAAACACCAGCAAGCGTCTGGATATCAAAAGCATTTTGATTGAAATTCAGCATAATTGCTGCAACGCTCTCTTGCCATGACTTTCCGGGGCTCACAGCAAGTTGCATTCTCGACAAATGCCCCCAGTGGTACTGAATCCTCAGGGCATCTGTTCCGGGGTGTTCTTCATAATCGAAATCAAAAAAGGAATAGACATTGAAAAGATCGTTTGGGTTCGAAACCATATTTATTCCCCAGTTGATCCTTTGCCTTCCGGCTCTAACCTGCCATTGCCCATGCTGCCAGTCAGCGTAAAACCGGTCAACCATCGTATGTCCAAGCCAGGCGCCATCGGCAAGCCAAACCCACGACATATCAACCAAACCCCGATCATCATCCACAAGATCTTTGTAGGAAGGATTCATACGAAAATTCTCATCGTACAACAACCGGTTACGTCCTTCGAGGGCAATATGAAGATTTTTCAACACATCCAGCCTCATATTCAATCTGTTGTGCAGTATGTTGATGACTGTAGGGTTGGAAAAATTTTCGTCCAAAGTAACCAGTGGCAGTTCCTTCAGGTATCCTTTCACCCCAAAATGAGGACTGAACTCTGGTGAAGAAGCCTGCCCTTTTCCCTGTGTATTAAGGAAAACCAGCAGGATAGAACCGATAATCATCAATTTTCTCACCGGGCAAACATTTAACGGTCAAAATATTCATCGCTTGTCACCCGCCCATCCACCAGGGTAATAACCCGTTTTGCCCGTTCGATCACTCTTTGGTCGTGCGTGGAGAAGATCAGTGTGATTTTTTCCTCCCTGTTGAGTTTTTGCATGATGTCGAGCAGGTTGAAAGCGGAAGCGGTATCAAGATTGGCAGTCGGTTCGTCGGCAAGGACGAACTTAGGCTTCGATGCCAGCGCCCTGGCAACGGCAACCCTTTGTTGTTGCCCTCCCGAAAGCTTTGATGGGCGAACATGGATTTTGTCTTCCAGACCCACCTGGATGAGCATCTCTCGTGCCCTTTCTTCAATCTCTTTGCGATCTCTCTTTTGCAGCAGCATGATAAAAGAGACATTTTCGAGTGCGGTCATCACCGGTAAAAGGTTGTAGGATTGAAATACAAACCCGATGTTATGCAGCCTGAAATCAATCAGTTGGGAATCTTTTATCCGGCTGATCTCTGTGCCGCCAATCCAGATTTTACCTTCCGTTGGCCTGTCAAGTCCTCCAAGCATGTTGAGCAGGGTGGTCTTCCCGCTTCCTGAAGGTCCCACTATGGCCGTGAATTCGCTTTGCCCGAAGGTGAGTGTAATATCTTTCAGTGCCTGAACAGGCAACGCATTGTCGTTGTATGTCCTGGAGAGGTTTTCCGTTTGTATGATGATCATTTTATCAGGTTTTGTTGTTACAAGATCAGTCCTTTCTTATGGCTTCAGAAGGATTCAGCCTCAGCGCCCTGATTGCCGGGTATATCGAGGTAATCAGTGCAGTAAATATGGTTAACAGGGTTACGGTAAAGAAAAATGATGGGTCAAGCGATGGATACACCACTGAATCAAAGCCAAAATCATTCAGCGAATCGCCACCGACCGTGGCAAAGTCAATCCCCGTAAAATGAAAAAGCCTGATGGTGACGATGCCGAATAGCATCCCGCCTAATCCTCCTGTCAGCGTAATAAACAGGGTTTCCATCAGTATCATCCCGAAAATCCGCCTTTTATTCATCCCGATAGCCATTAGCATACCCAGTTCTCTGATCCGTTCGTAAACCGACATCAGGATAGTGTTGAGCAGCCCAAAAGCCAGTGCAAGCAGTATCACCAGAAGAATCACCGTCATCATCACACCAGTCATCTCCTGCATATAACTCAGTTCCGGCGAGATCTCCTTCCACGTTCTGACGGTAAGATGGCTGTACCGGGATTGAAAATGCAGTGCAACTTTGTTAACCGAGTCAAGATCGTGGCAAATCAATGCCAACTGGTTGATAATCATATCACCGGCAACAATTTCATTCAGATCCTGCTGAAGTACATAAGCATTTAGTTCGTCATTCAGCGTATTGGAAGTCTGGTAGATGCCGCAGACCCTGAACAATGAGGAAGTGAGTTCGCCGCTGGTATCCTGAAACGTTACCACTACCCTCGACCCGATTCTTACCTTCATTTTATCCGCCAGCTTCCGGCCAATCAGAATCGGGCTCTTTTCCTCCCCGGCAAGGTAGCTTCCTTCAATCACATTTTCATTCAACCCTGTGGTCTGAGCCTCCATTTCAGGGTCAATACCATTGATTTTTATCCCGGTAGTAAGGTTGGAACTTGCAATCATCCCGCTTACCAGCGTTCGCATAGTGAAAGCCTTAACATTCTCATTCTCTGATATTTCTTTGCCCAACGACTCCCATTCGTCAATCCGGTGAACGACATTGTTCTCTTTGAGGTAATCGGGGTTGTGTATCTGGATGTGCGAAAACTGCTGCTGAATGCTGGTACGAAACCGTTGCTCCATCAGCCCGGTGGTGATCGAGGCCACAAAAACGCCCGCCCAAAGCCCGATCATCACTGCGAAGATCATGACAAGGCTGCGTCTTGGGTTCCTCCATATATTGCGCCACGCCAATTTGATGAGCATTTTCATGGTTTATTGTTTTGCTTCTGTGATGTTTAGCCTGAAAATCTTGTAAGCGGGATAAATGAAAGTAATCAGCGAAATCACCAGCACTATCTGTGCTTGCGATACAAACACCTGAGGGTCGGCCGAAAATGGCATAACAGGCTCAAATCCATAGTCAATCATCGCCTGAGCCATCTCGCCGGTAAGCTGGATAGGATGCAACCGAAACCAGATCACTAAGGGAATGGAGGCTATCATTCCGGCAATCACCCCGATTAAACTGATCATCAGCGTTTCGAAAAACGATATTACCGCAAGCTGGCTTCTCTTTAGGCCAATCGAAATCAGCATGGCAAATTCCCGCTGCCTTTCGATCATCATGGTGATGATGGTGCCGAAAAGTCCGAATGCGATGACGATGTAAAGTATCATAACCATAATTTTTGTACCTGCCTGGTCAAACTTCATCAGCTTCAGCAGATCTGCCAGCAGGTTTTCCCAGGTGATTACCTTGTACCATTCAGGGTCGGTCTTTTTAGCAATGGCTGCTGCAAGTTGATGGGTTTTATCAGGATTTACCGGCATGATTATCAGTGAGGTAAGTCTATTATCGGCACCATAAAACCACTGTGCCCCGCTCAGCGACATGTAGATTGTGTTGTTGTTCATTTCCGGAATCTTCAGGTCAACGATACCTTTCACCGCAAATCTGCCTGCAGCGGTTGTTCCCTGGAACCCCTGTCCAAGAAGAATCATCGTGTCGCCCGGGTGCATTTTCAGAATTTCTGCCAATCCTTTGGCCAGTAATACCCCATCGTCCCCGGCTTGCAGGAACTCACCACTGATTAGCTTTCTGTCCAGATCGTTCATCTTAGTCTCGCTCATTGGGTCAATACCCACAACCAAACTTCCGCGGGTCTGACTTTCGGTTGCGGCTAAGGCAAAATTCTGAATACGCGGAACGATGTAAGAAATCTGATCGGAAAAACCGGCGAGCGTTTCCTTCAGTTCTTCGCTGTAAAGCAGGCTGTTGTCTATCGAGGGCTCCTCCTCGTAAAGCACATCCTGCACCTGGATATACCCTGTGCTCAGTTTCACCATACTGTCAATCATCCGCTCGTAGGAACCATTTTCGAACGAGATAAAAACGATTGCCAGCAGCACAGCAAAAAGTACCGAACTGATGGTGATCAAAGTTCGTTTCCGGTTCCGCCACAAATTACGCCACGCCAGTGTAAAAAGCATTTTCATGGCGATATCTATTTGACGGTTGTAAGATTCTGCATGGAGAAAAACGCCTCGGTTAGCTTTATTCCAAAATCAGCTTTGGTTGTGGTAACTATCGTGCTGTTGCCCGTTTTGTTTTCTGGGATCATCTCCATGGTGGCCGGCAAAAGACGTCCGCCCATCCGGGTGAAATCCCTGAAATGCACTGTGTTGACCAATGCGCCGGTTTCGTCGTAGTTCTGAACCTTTACGGGTAGCAGATACTCAGCATCAATCCGGTACACCACATATTCGTAAACTACTGGTGTGTCTGGTTTTGGCTTCAGCCCGATGATATGACAGTTGCGCCCGTAAATCACTTCGGTACCAAGGTAGGTATGGGTATAATCATCCACTATCGAGATCCCTCTAACAAGATCGTCGTTCGTAAAATCCGATCCCATCCACGACTGCGACATCATCGAGGGAGGCATTTTCACCGTCCGGTCAATGGTCGGAACATAATTCCAAATCTCATTTTTCCTTTTCAGAAAGGCGGTTCCGTTATCTCTCGCCGGCGCCGTGACCACGATCAGCGAGTAATCGTTTCCCAGCGACCAGCCTTTCATTGTTATTTCCCTCGAATAGCGCGGACGCACCGTGGTCATGGTCATTTCGTTGTAGGAAGCCTCGCCACGCATGTTTTCATCCACCTGCCTGATGATAGCAGTTGCGTCCTGGCTTCTTGCTTCATGAAACGCTGTAAAAAGACCCAGCGGGAGGATTAAAAGCAGAAGTGCCCTGTTAGCTGACTTTTTCATAACCTCTTCTTATTTAATGTAATAGAACTAATGAAAAGATTTCTCCGCATAAGGCTGCATCAAAAATTAACCAAAGGAAATAAAAACTATTGTATCCTCAGCTGCTAAAGGTAGGATTGTTCGGTTTTGTAATGAAAGAGTAGCGCAGAAAGATAAATAAAAAAGCCTGAAAGTGCTCACTATCAGGCTGATGAATCATTTTTCTGTGGGCATTACTGGACTCGAACCAGTGACTTCCACCCTGTCAAGGTGACACTCTGAACCAACTGAGTTAAATGCCCGTGCAATAAATCGGCTGCAAAAATAGAGGATTTTTTTTTGGTGATCAATTTCCTGCCAAAAAAACCTTTGTCAGGTCACCGTTTTTGCCATCATATCAACCAGGGCACATTTCCCAATCAACAGATACATTATTTTTGCTGCCTCGTTTCCTTCTGAACAAAACAACCGTAACCCTGTTCTTTAGACGACTTGATAGTTTTCTGAAAAAATAAAAAACATAATAAAAATTCATCATGGCTAAAATCGGAATATTTTACGGCTCATCTACCGGCCACACCGAAAAAGTAGCAGAACTCATTGCCAGGTCGTTTGGCGACCAGGCCGTCACCATAAATGTCTCTGACGCAACTGCCGAAGACCTGAAAAAATTCCCTTACCTCATCCTTGGCACATCCACCTGGGATATCGGCGGAATGCAGGACGACTGGGAAGATTTCATCGAAACCCTGCAAAACGCAGATTTGAGAACAAAAAAAATAGCCATCTTCGGCCTTGGCGACCAGGAAAACTTCCCCGATAGCTTTGCAGATGGCCCCGGCGTAATCTGGAAGGCTATTTCCGGCAAAACCACTATCGTTGGTGAATGGCCAACAGAAGGTTATCAGTTCGACGAATCAGAAGCCGTGGTTGACGGTAAGTTCGTAGGGCTGGTAATTGACGAAGACAACCAGCCGAAACTCACCTCTGGCCGCATCAATGCATGGGTAGATCAGCTTAAGAAGGATTTTAAGTAATCATCCGTTCTTTAGGGTATACTTTCTATTTCTTGCTTTTTTTTGCAGAATTTTCTGCTGAAGGCATCCAAAGGAAAAGGATAAATGTCTCCCAAGGTCCGCAGGACTACTTTGGAGAGTCCTTTAAAAAAAGACAAATACCTGTCTGCTACCAGACAGGCATAAGAGATTAAAAATTCAATTACCAAACTGATACGCATCCATCACTGCCTGATTGCGCCACTTAGGGCTGCTCTCACTGCTTGGGTTTTTGATCATTCGTGCATTATTTTTATTTGAGATTTGATTTTTGCATTTTGTATTTTCTGATTTATCCAGGTTAGGGCGTTTCGCCTGCAACTACCTCCAGTTCGCTCATTACCCCGGTTCGGATGACCTTCAGCGTCAGCTTTTTACCTATACAATCTTCAGTGAGCAGTTTGTGCAGATCATCAATCGAACCCACAGGATGACCATTCATGCTGCAAAGTATATCTCCTTTGATCAGTGCGCTGTTTTCCACACCTGACCTGCTGTCAACGCCACCTACATAGACACCGGTTTTTTTTGCCAGACCCAGCTGTGTCACAAGATGAACAGGCAGGTTTATGTTTTGCCCGATGATCCCGAGGTAAGCCCTTTTGATCTTGCCTTTTGCAAGTAATTCATTGGAAATGTACCTGGCGATGTTCGACGACACCGAGAAGCAAATTCCCTGTGCCTCCTTGATGATGGCGGTATTAACGCCAATAACCTGACCCAGTGAGTTGAGCAGTGGCCCACCGGAACTGCCGGGATTGATCGCTGCATCCGTCTGTATCACATCGTCAATCAACCTGCCCGATTGCGTCCGCAAGGTGCGCCCTAAAGCGCTTACAATTCCGGAGGTCACAGTGTGCTGAAATCCCAACGGATTACCTATAGCAATGGCAATCTGTCCGGGCTGCAACCTGTCAGAATCGGCAAAGGTCAGGGGTTCAAGATGATCTGCCGCGATACGCAATAGGGCAAGATCCGTTGCAGCATCGGCGCCAAGCACTTCTGCCGTGTACTCCTTCCCGTCAGGTAGCGTCACCTGTATCGGATTTGCTTTGCTCACTACATGGTGATTGGTAAGGATAATACCATTGGACGAAATCACAAATCCTGAACCCATTGCAAAAGGTTGCTGCAAATTTTGATACGGACTCACCGGCTGTGCCTGCCCAACCCTGATATTTACTACTGACCTTGACGCTGATTTAACCACCCCAATTATCGTGCGTGAATATTCATCCAGCAAACGGCTGTCGTCCGGCTGACCTTCAGGACTAAAATGTAAAAGTCGAAAATTATCTTCCATCGAATCCAAATTTGGATACCATTGCCAAACACCAGGCCAAATCACCATCAATGCCAAACTGTCGCAAATCATTGTAGCAATATCTTCTCCACGACCTCATCACCCCTTGGCTCTGCGAGCGTAGCGACGCAGCTTCACCCATTCACCCATTGCCACATTTTTCCAAATACCACTTCAGCCTCTAATCTCTCCAAGTCGCTCAGTCGCTCAGTTACTCATAACACTATAACCCCATCACCCATTCACCCATTGCCCCATTTCCCCATTTTTCCAAAAATTTCAAACTGACCATCCTTTAACTTCGGGAGTTAGTTCTGTTCCTTAAGCGTCTGATGTGGTTATGCAGTCTGTTTTCTCTTCCATCTTCAATTTTGGCTACTTTTGCGCCGAATTTTAAATCAAATCAAATCATGAAACCAACCATAGCAATACTTGCCGGAGGCGGACCAGCCCCCGGAATCAACACCGTAATCGGAACCATCGCCAAAGTGTTTCTTACTGGCGGATACAGGGTTCTTGGGCTGCACGGCGGCTTTCAGAGTCTCTTCATCCCAAACCCTGAAATGGATGAAATCAATTTTGAACATGCCGATAATATTCATAAACAAGGTGGATCAGCGCTCAGGATGAGCCGCTACAAACCGAAGGATTCGGAGTTCAGTACCGATTTTTTTATCCGCGAAAATGTAAAATTGCTGGTTACTATTGGTGGCGATGACACTGCTTCAACAGCCAACCGGATTGCAAAATATCTTCAGGAGCATGCGGTGAAGATCCAGAACATCCACGTGCCCAAAACCATTGACAACGACCTGCCGCTTCCCGAAGGCTCGCCCACGTTTGGCTACCAGTCGGCAAAGCAGGAGGGCGTTCGCATTGCTCAGACCGTTTATGAAGATGCCCGCACCAGCGGTAACTGGTTTATCGTTTCGGCAATGGGCCGCGAAGCCGGGCACCTCGCTTTCGGAATTGGGGCTGCCTGCCACTACCCGATGATTATCATCCCTGAAATGTTTAACAAAACCGAACTCACCATCCGCAAGATTGTCCGCCTTATCATTTCGGCCATTCTCAAGAGGAAAGTTCTCGGAATCACTTACGGCGCTGTAATCATCAGCGAAGGAGTATTCCACTTTATGTCTGATGCTGAGATCGAATCCACAGGCATCAACTTCACCTACGACGACCATGGCCACCCGGAGCTGGGAAATGTAAGCAAGGCACACATTTTCAATATTCTCGTGCAGCGCGAACTGAAACGACTTAAACTGAACGTAAAGAGCCGTCCGGTGGAAATCGGCTACGAGATCAGATGTGTGCAACCGGTTGCATTCGACCTGCTTTACTGCGCATTGCTTGGCATGGGAGTTAAAAAGCTCTTTGACCAGGGCGCCACAGGTTGCATGGTTACCTCCGATCCCAACGGAGACATTTCACCACTTTACCTGAAGGATGTGGAAGATGAAAAGGGAAAAGTCAGACCTCGCCTTGTTAATATCAATTCTCAAAAAGCAAAACTCGTTTACGGCTTCAACCACCAATACATCACCGAAGATGACTACGAAGCCGCCTCGAAATATGTCGAAAATCCAGAAGAGTTTGATTTTTATAAAATCCTCGAGTGGGAAAAGATTGAAATTGTTTAAAATCAATTTGTTATGAGTACATTGGGTAACCTTCTCTGGCTGATTCTGGGCGGCATTATCATAGCAATTGAATATCTGGTGGCAAGCCTTATCCTAATGATTACCATCATCGGGATTCCTTTCGGCCTTCAAACATTGAAGATGGGCATGCTGGCGCTTTGGCCATTTGGTCGTACCACCGTGCAGCGAAAATCAACCACCGGCTGTCTTTCGACGTTGATGAACATCATCTGGATCTTTACCGGGGGGATTTGGATTGCCCTGAGTCATTTTGCCTTTGGGTTACTTCTGGCCATCACAATTATCGGGATTCCTTTTGCCCGTCAGCACTTCAAACTGGCTGGCTTGGCGCTGACACCTTTTGGAAGAGAAATTGTGCCGGTATAATATAACATTGATAATTTGATTTGTCCTTTCCGCTGAAAGCCTTTCCTTGAAGAGCTGGCTGGAAACAGTGGTGTGGATGAGGTAAGAAGTAAAAAGTAAAGAAGTAAAAAGTAGTAAGGAAGAAGAAAAAGAAAAGCTTCGAGCTTCAAACATCGAACAGCAAACGAAAAAGCCAGTTCAATCAACCTGTTGGCTTTTTTATTTTTCGATTGGGGAACTGAGATTATCGAGTTCAAGTTTCAAATCGGAGAGAAAACCTCTTATTTTTTGTAACGACTTGACAACCTCAACTTTATCTATCGTATCAGTTTTGTTCTGATCGAGTTTTTCACGGGCGCCTTTTAATGTAAATCCACGCTCCTTAACCAGATGATAAATTACACGGAAATGCTCTACATCCTGAGGTGTAAATAGCCGATTCCCTTTTTTATTCTTTTTTGGCTGGATGATATCGAACTCCTTTTCCCAAAACCTGATCAGCGACGGACTGACATCAAACATGCCGGCCACTTCGCCAATTTTATAATACATCTTTTCGACTGTGGGGGCTTTTGCCATAAAGGAGGAGGTTTATTTTGAGATTGGAGCAGACAGTTATTTTAAATTACAAATTACAAATTACAAATTACAAATTTCAATTTACTCCATTGAAGTTATTCGGTCCAATGACAAAGAAATCGCATATTTAAAAAAGTCAAATTAGATCAATTTCAGCGAGTTAGATTCTTTTTATATTTGAGTTTTTGACCATTTGAGCTTTGAACTTTTGAATTTGTTTGATATTTGAGTTTTGTTATTTGAGTTTTGTTTTTTGGAGATTAATCCATTGATTGAGATGGTCTTGAGGAATACTCGATCATTCGTTGATAGTCTTCCGGAGTTATGTCGTTGAAGAAGAAGTTGATTGGATTGATGGCCCTGCCGTTCTTACGTACTTCGTAGTGGAGGTGCGGACCGCTTGATTTGCCGGTGTTTCCCACCGTTGCTATCACCTCGCCACGTTTTACCTTTTGCCCGGGTTTCACTTTGATATCCTTGCAATGCGCATAAAAAGTGGCGTATCCAAAGCCGTGATCTATCAAAAGATTGTTCCCGTAATGGCTTTTTCCTTTTTCGACAAACCCGATAGTGCCGTCGCCTGTAGCGTAGATTTTGGTTCCTACCGGCGCCGAAAAGTCCACCCCCTCGTGCATCTTCATCACCTTATAAAATGGATCAATCCGGTATCCGAAATAGGATGAAATCAGCCGGATGTCTTTGGTATTAACAGGCTGAATGGCTGGTATAGAGGCAAGAAACTGGGCTTTGTTTTTCGCCATCTCGAACACTTCGTCGAACGATTTGGACTGAACCACAAGTTGCCCGGTAAGCTGATCCAGTTTTTCGGAGGTACTTACCAGTAGCTTTGAGTAGAGATATCCATCGAGCTTGGCATAACGGTCAACTCCACCAAAACCTGCTTTCCGCACCGAGCTTGGAACCGGCTCAGCTTCGAAGATGACGCGGTAAATATTGTCGTCCCGCTCCTGCAGATCCTGAACAACTTTATTCACCTGGTCAAGGCGGTCGTTGAGCAGGCGGTACTGAAATTCCATGTGCGAAAGTTCTCGCTTCAGGTAGCGCTCTTTGGGCGAATCGTGGTAGCTGTAGGCTACAGCAAGCACGGCAATGGCATAAAGCGCTGCGGCAAAAAGATAAAGAAGAACTTTCCGGACTTTCTTTCTGAACGGGTACTTTACGATTTCAAAGGTGATGGTTACAGGATCGAAATGATACTTGGCTTTTCCCATATGAATCGTTTACAAAATAGATTGATTACCTTAACAGTCGGCAAAATTAGCCAAAAAAACTAATTTTGCACCCTTTTTTAGAGCATCAATAACACCCAAATCTTTCATTTATTGCATTATGAATTCTGCTAAAATTCGCCAGACTTTTCTCGATTTCTTTGAAAATAAGCAACATAAGATTGTTTCATCGGCGCCGATGGTTGTAAAAAACGACCCAACTCTCATGTTCACCAACGCCGGGATGAACCAGTTTAAAGATATCTTTCTTGGAAATTCTCCGGTGGTTTATCCCCGGATAGCCAATACCCAGAAATGCCTTCGTGTTTCAGGTAAACACAATGACCTGGAGGAGGTAGGGCATGATACCTATCATCACACAATGTTCGAAATGCTTGGCAACTGGTCGTTTGGCGATTATTTTAAAAAAGAAGCGATCGAATGGGGATGGGAGCTGCTGACCGATGTGTATGGACTGGAAAAAGACAGGCTATATGTTACTGTTTTCGGAGGCGATCAATCCGAAAACCTGGAACCGGACAATGAAGCAAGGGAGGTATGGAAGGCAATTGTTCCTGATAAGAGGATTTTGTTTGGCTCAAAAAAGGACAATTTCTGGGAAATGGGTGATTCAGGCCCTTGCGGTCCATGCTCGGAAATTCACGTAGATCTCCGCAGCGACGAGGAACGCATACAAAAACCGGGAAGTGACATGGTGAATACCGGCCACCCGGAAGTGATTGAAATCTGGAACCTTGTGTTTATCCAGTACAACCGCAAAAACGACGGATCATTGGAACCACTCCCGGCCAAACACGTTGACACCGGTATGGGCTTCGAACGATTGACAATGGCTTTGCAGCACAAAAAATCGAACTACGACACCGATGTTTTTCAGCCAGTGATTGCTGAGATTGGCACGATCACCGGTAAGAAATACGGCGATAATCAGAAGCAGGACATCGCAATGCGGGTGATTGCTGACCATTTGCGCGCCATCGCTTTTGCCATTGCCGACGGACAATTGCCATCAAACAACAAAGCGGGCTATGTAATACGGAGAATTCTGCGCCGCGCAGTGCGCTACGGCTTTACCTTCCTCGATTGCAAAGAACCTTTCATCAATAAACTCGTAAAAGTCCTGGTGCAGGAAATGGGAGCATTTTTCCCCGAACTGAAGGCTCAGCAGGAGTTGATTACCAAAGTGATTGCTGAAGAGGAAAATGCTTTCCTACGCACGCTTTCGCAGGGAATCAAAAGATTTGAACTCTACATCGAAGCACATCCGGGGTTGACCGAAATTGACGGCGCTTTTGCCTTCGAACTCTTTGATACCTATGGCTTTCCGGTGGATTTGACCCAACTGATGGCACGCGAGAACAATCTCTCTGTTGACATGGAAGCGTTTAGCCGCAGCCTTGAGCAGCAAAAACAACGCTCCCGTCTTGCCGCCGAAGTGGATACCGACGAGTGGGTGGAGATCAGACAAGGCAACGACAAAACCCTTTTTATGGGCTATGAAACGCTTACGGCTGAAACGCAGATAATGAAGTTCAGAAAGGTAAAGACCCAGAAAGATACATACTACCAGATTGTCCTGGATCAAACCCCGTTTTATGCCGAATCCGGCGGACAGGTGGGCGATCGTGGCACGCTGACATCCGGCGATGAGACAATTATTATCAAAGACACGCAGAAAGAGAACGACCTGATTGTGCACATCACCGAAAAGCTTCCTGCCGATGTTTCGGGAGTGTTTGTAGCCCAGGTGGATACCGAAAAACGCCGGATGACAATGAACCACCACAGCACTACCCACCTGATGCACGCTGCGTTGAAGAAAGTGCTCGGAAATCACGTGGAACAGCGTGGATCGCTGGTGGACGAAAACCGCCTTCGTTTCGACTTTTCGCATTTTGCTAAAATGACCCCGGAGGAAATCAGGAAAGTGGAACAGATTGTTAATGCCAAAATCAGGGAAAATGTGCCCGTACACGACCAGCGGGAAGTACCGATAGATGAAGCCAAAGCCATGGGAGCAGCCGCTCTCTTTGGCGAGAAATACGGTGAACGCGTCCGGGTAATCACCTTCGATCCAACCTATTCCATCGAATTTTGCGGTGGAACACACGTGCCGGCCACCGGGCAGATCGGAATGTTCAAGATCGTTTCGGAAACTGCCATTGCTGCCGGGATTCGCCGCATCGAAGCCATTACCGCCGACCGGGTTGAAGAATTGATGTATGAGCAGGAAGAAACAATGACCGGCTTGCGGGAGATATTCAGGAACAAAACCGACCTGGTAAAGGCTGTGCATGAACTCACTGATGAGAAGAAAGCGCTTGAAAAGCAGATTGAAGCCATGAAGCGCGAAAAAATCGCTAACCTGAAATTTGTACTGAAGCAAAAAGCTGAAAGTATCAATGGAATCAATTTCATTGCCCATAAATTGGATGGCGACGCCCAGGGCGCCAAAGACCTCGCTTTTATGCTTAAGGATATCGTGGAGAACATGTACCTGGTGCTTGGTTACGAAAGTGATGGAAAAGCCGGCCTCACAGTTATGATATCAGATGAAATTGTTACAACCAAAAACCTCAATGCCGGCCAGATCATCCGCGAAATAGCCAAAGAAATTGAGGGCGGGGGAGGCGGCCAACCCCATTTCGCCACTGCCGGAGGCAAAAACCCGGGTGGGATTGAGAGGGCGCTGGAGAGAGCGAGAGCACTCCTTGTGAAATAGTTATAGGTAAGAAATTTGGGTTAAAGCAATAAAACAGATAAGTGACTAAAAATCCGGTAGATGTAACTTTTCTTCCGAAAATTTTGTAGTTCGCAAAAAAGTCCGATCTTTGCCGCCCAATTTTATAATTGTTTATTAATCATTTAACTAAGTAAAATGCCAACAAAAATCAGATTGCAGAGACATGGTAAAAAGGGTCGCCCCTTCTACCATATTGTTATTGCGGATGGTCGGGCACCACGTGACGGAAGATTTACCGAAAGGATTGGTACTTACAACCCGGTTGCAAATCCGGCGGAGATTACCCTCGACTTCGACAGAGCCATTTACTGGCTTCAGGTTGGAGCACAACCCACCGACACAGTGCGTACGCTCTTTTCGTTCAAAGGAGTTTTGTACAAAAACCACCTGCTCAAAGGCGTGAAAAAAGGCGCCCTGACTGCCGAAGAGGCCGAATTGAAATTCCAGCAATGGAAAGAAGACAAACAGCAGCGTTTCCTCAACTCGCTCAAAGAGATGGAAAACAAGAAGCGCTCGGATTTTAAAAAGAGCATCGAAGAAGAGGCTAAGATTAAGGAAAAACGCGCTGAAGACATTGCCAAAAAGCGTGCTGAAGAAATCGAAAAACAAGTGAGAACGGCTCAGGAGAAGAAAGCAGCCAAAGAGGCCGAAGATGCAGAACCCGCTCAGACTGAAGAATAAATCATACTTCAATCGTTTCACAAAACATCTAAGCCGGAGAAATCACCAACAGGCCGATTCTCCGGTTTTTTTATGCCATGAACAGAGAAGATTTTATAGAATTCGGGAAAATCACCAAAGCCAACAGGAAGACGGCTGAAATAACCATTGTTACAGAGATACCGCTGCCAGACCCACCTCCTGCCTTGGAAATTATCTTTCTGGAAATTGATGGCGGGCTGGTTCCATTTTTCCTGAAAGAGTTTGATGTGAGGACAAACAACACTGTTGGTCTGGTCGAAGACTACGACTCGCCGGACAAAGCACAGAAACTGGTTGGTTGTCGGGTCTTTATCAAAAAGGAGCTGCTGGCTGCGGGCAAAGAGGAAATTTTCTACAGGGAGATGGTTGGTTTCATGGTTATTGACAAAACATTGGGGGAGATCGGCAGGATTGCTGAAATTTTTGAGACTCCTCACCAGATTTTGCTCCAGGTGATTAAAGATGACCGGGAGATACTGATTCCGCTGGTTGAGGAATTTATTCTCAGGATCAACAAGCGCAAAAAGCAGCTTTTTATGGATTTGCCGGAGGGATTGACAGAGCTGTAACCAACTCATAATGAACGCTCATGGAGGATTTCAGGTTTCGGCAGTTCACCATTTCCCATCAACGATCCACCCTTAAAGTTGGCACGGACGCGCTGATTCTCGGTGTATTGACCCGGTTAACAGGAATAGAAAAATTGATCCTTGATGTGGGCGCCGGTTGTGGTGTTATAGCCCTGATGCTGGCGCAAAGATCACCCGCAGTTATTGATGCCATCGAGATTGATGAGCAATCGGCGCTGGAAGCCGGTTCCAATTTTAACCGCTCGCCCTGGTCAGACAGGTTGAACTCCATCCACACATCATTTCAGGATTATTCCGGTTCGTGTAATAAGCAGTATGATTTGATTGTGAGCAATCCACCCTTTTTTCAAAATTGTCTTTTGCCCCAGGAGAAAAAATCCGGCCTTGCCAAACACAACCAGCAACTTGGATTTGATGAGTTTTTGAGCTGTACGGTCAATCCTTTATCCGCTGATGGCTCTTTGGCTGTGATCCTCCCGGTTGCTGAGTCTGAAGTATTTATCGGAAAAGCCGCCGAGCATGGCTTGTTTCTTTATGGTTCAACCCAAATAAATCCCATCGAAAATAAGCCGGCAAACCGGAAAGTGCTGCATTTTTCCAGGAAAATCAGCGCTGCGCAGGAGTTTCAGGAAATTACCCTGCGCGACAAAAGCGGAAAGTTTACGGAGGCATACAAAACCCTCACAGGCGAATTTCATCCGGAGGAGTATTTCAGGTAAACCTGGGATGTTTATTTTTTCATTAATATCGAATAAAATTGTTTATCCCTAACGGGGAACATTTAAGAAAATCGTATCGCATTAATCTACAATACCTTATCACCTATGACGAGTTTCTATCTCTACCGCAATTCCGCGTAGCGAATAAAGTATGATAGAAAAAAGATTACCACCTTTTTCATAATTACCTCGTAGAGGTTAAAGAAATCAAGTGCTTCAGGTCGATTGAATTATTCTATCCGGTCAGTAGGGTTAGTTTTTTGAATCTCTGAACCGGACAATATTCCTGGCCATCCCATCGAAGACAAAAAAGTGAAATGGCATCACTGAATACCAATAGAGGCGCCCGGCCAGACCCTTTGGGCGGAACGTGGCAGTTTGAACCAGGCGTGCCCTGGATTCTGTTTCAATTATTTTGAACTCCAGCCAGGCTTCGCCGGGGAGCTTCATTTCGGCATAAAGCAACAGACGCCGGTTTTCACGATCGGCAGCCAGAACCCTCCAGAAATCCACTGCATCACCGGTGTTGATGGTCGTTGGACTGGTGCGGCCTCTCCTCAAACCAACTCCGCCCTGCAGTTTATCGTTTCGCAAATATCTACAGTAGCGGATTGCGGGATACCCAACTATCTAAAAAATACCATGATAGCGCGGAGTAGTCTGTATCAAATACGCACTAAACCGCTATTGTAGATATTTGCTGTTGAACTT
>Ga0209835_1000267_pt1 | contig 35159 bp, 36 predicted proteins | sample LakKivwa52mmetaG_FD_184138 | JGI IMG/M metagenome (GOLD analysis project Ga0209835, IMG submission 184138) | Anoxic lake water microbial communities from Lake Kivu, Rwanda to study Microbial Dark Matter (Phase II) - Lake Kivu water 52m metaG... | ecosystem: Environmental > Aquatic > Freshwater >... | reverse complement strand
TCACCTGCAGAATTACAACAGCTGTTTCCGAAGGCATCAACAACAAGATAAAACGGCTATCCCGCATGGCCTACGGCTTTAAAGACGTTAAATACTTCTTACTCAAGATCCATCAGCATTGCGGGCTACTCAACCCAAGGCTTTCAACTTAAATACGAAAGATGGGAAATATTTGAGCATGATGGACGTTTGGGCAACGAGGGAGAGAGTGAGAGGAAGAATCAAGGCCTTTTTGGGTATGTGATCATCGAATGCGTGAGCCACAGTCCTTTTGATTCTCTCTATATTGAGCAATACAAGTATAAACGCGAATGAGAAGAGGAGTAACAGAAGGAACATCGTCTTGTCACCATGGAAAGTCTTTAATGTAATAGCAGAGGCCAAAAACAGGAGAAAGAAGGTCGTAAAGCCTATGATCCTATCGAAAATTAAAAGGAATAGAATATCGTATTTATTACGAAGGCCGGCAAAAAAGTATTTGATCCCCCTGACACCCTCTGCAAGCAGCGATGGGAAAAGGATTTGATAAAATTTTGTAGTGATGGTAATGAGATAAATATCTTTCATTGAAAGGTTGTATCCAAGGAGACGGGCAAGGGAAAAGATCCTTAAGGAGATCAGAAAGAGGATGAGATATTCATAAGGGAGGATCAGGAAAAAGTAGATATTGAACAAGGAATAGAATTCCTCCTCCCTCTTCACGAGAAGGAAAAAAATGAGAAGAAGGATAGAAAGATTTAATGAAATTTTTGCAATGGTTTTCCATCTCTTTTGCCAAATGGTGTTTTGATAGATCATAAGGAAGATGAAGCTATACCGTTTTTTTCCGCAAGCCTTAAATTCTGACATTAAAAAATCTGGACAGGATATACATGGCATTCCCCTTTATTCCCTCCTGCCGGGGAGAAGAAATTTTTTGGGGGAGGTTTTTGGGGGGATATTGCCTGGAGAGACTCTATTAAAATTAGGGAGAATTGTCAATTAGATAGATCTTAAAAAACACAAACATTAAATCTCTCCTCCCTTTGATAAAGAGGGATACGAGTGATTTTAAAAGGGGAATCCAGAAAATCTTTCCCATGTTCGAACTCACCCTCGACGGCCTCGAAAAAGCAGTCACCCACATCATGCGAAAGAATTAAATTCTAATCATCCGGTTCTTTATTTAAAAAGAAGATGGGGAGGTGAGGGGATAGAGAGATTGAGGGACAAAATCATTAAGAGTAAGGATAAGTTGAAAGCTTAAAAGAAGACAGGTCATTGCATAAAGGATGCAGATGTCCCATCAATTTTCCCTGGCAAATTTGATGACGACTATTTCCGGGTTTGTGTCGAGGCGCATGGGGGGTCCCCAGGTGCCGGCCCCGCTGGAGGTAAAAACCAGAAGGTCACCAAACTCTTTGAGCCCGTAATCGTAACCCTTATAGATTTTTGAGGTGATGAACCGGAAGAGAAAAACCTGCCCCTGATGCGTATGACCCGAAATCTGGGCTGAGATTCCCTGATCTCTGACTATCTCCAGATCAATGGGCACATGCTTTAAGAGGAGGCTCGGCTTCTGGCGGTCGATCTCCAATTTCTGAAGGATTGCCCTGAACTGTTTCTGATTTCTCGAATCCCTGTAACCCACGCCGATGATCTGCAGACCGTCGATCTCCACTTTCTCATAATTCAGCACCCGTATCCCGGCGCCGCGAACAGCATTGATGTAAGGTCTGTTGTCATAGAACTCTTCGTGATTTCCGGTAACAAAATAGACGCCCAAGGGAGGAGTAAGCCGCGACAGGGGCTCGACCATGTGATTGAGATCCATTGCCTCTCCGCCGTCATAGAGATCGCCGCCGATAAAGACAAGGTCCGGCTTAAGATCCTGAATCATACCAGTAATGCGCTGAGCAAACCGGTGATTTCTCACCTGGCCCAGGTGGACGTCGCTGATCCAGACCGCGGTTTTGCCTTCCCACACAACGGGTAAATTAGGAATCGGCAGACTGACGGTGTTGATGCGAATGATTCCGGCATTGATAAACCCATAAAGGCTTCCTATCAAAGCGATCCCGAATAGGACGATGATCAATGTTCTTCGATCCATGGGAAGGTGGAATAACCTCATCAGGCCATAGACGGTCCATGCAAGGAGAGAGGCAAGAAAGAGGAGATAAAAGATTCCCAACCAGGATACGGAGGCCGTATAAAGGGTCCGCGCCAGGAGGTTCGAATAACGGAAGGAAAAAAAAGACGAGCTGATAAAGCTGAGGGACAACAGGCCCATGGCAACCCGCAAGGTCCAGAGCTTCGCCGGATGGGTTACTCCAAAAAAGGGGACCAGGGTCCTGTATAGAAACCAGTGGCCGAAAAGGAGGATCGATTGGACGACGCTGACAAAGAGGAAGAATCGCATAGAGGTTTATACATTATAATGGATAAACCTCCGGTTCGCCATGACCCTTCAGGTTGAAGCTTTTTTTCTCCAGTTTACCAGGAAGATTCCCACGGAGACCAGGGGAAGGCCCACCATGAGTGAAAAGGTGAGTTCTTCCCTGATAAAGAGGATGCCAGAGAGGACGCCGAAGATGGGCGTGAAGAAGGTGAAGGCGCTGAGACGGCTCACGGAGTATTGATGGATCAACTTGAACCAGATAAAATAACTGATGAATGCCACTATCACCGACTGATAAAAAATAGAAGTTAAGATGGGGGGATCGATCCGGTAAATCCAATTCGGTTCAAGAATAAGGCTCACCACAAATAGAATGGGGATGGAGAAGAAAAGCTGATAGAGAAAGGTATGAATCGGCTCAACCTTTCCTGCCATATACCTTTTGATATAAAGAGTGGTGGCTCCCCATAAAATCCCCGCAGTAATTTCCAAGAGATCGCCAAGGAGCATATTGGGTTTGGCGGTCTTCGGTTTTCCATAAAAGACAAAGACAATGCCCGCAAAAGCGATGATTAAGCCCAATGTCTTCAAAAGGGTCAGCCTGTCCCCTTTAAGGAAGAAATGGGCGCCCACCGCCACCACAAAAGGGCTCAGGAAGACGAAGACGACGGAACGGGCCGAATCCGTATAGAGCATCCCGAAATAGATGCAGGCGAATTCCAGGCCGAATAAGAGTCCGACCACGATTCCGTGAAAAAGCCGAATATCCGTATGGAATAATTTCTCCCCCTTTCGGAGGCAGTAAATCGCACCGCATATCGAGGCGATGAGAGAACGAAGGGTTGAGGCGAAGACGGGAGAGATCCCCTCGTTGGAGATCTTGATGGCAGAATAATTAAATCCCCAGAGGAGCGTCAGGATGAGAATAGCCAGAATCGCCTTTAAATCTAAGTAGTCTTTGCTCTCCATAAAAACCTATCTTGAGGTGAAACTTTTAAAAAGATATTTTAAAAGGAGATGATAATTTTAAGAAGACATATCATTCCGAAAATCTCCCCTACCCCTCTTTGCCAAAGAGGGGAAAGAGAGATTTCCCCTGTCATGTCCTTGCAATTACGAATTGATTAATAACATACATGGACAGGAGTGACAACAAAAAAGGGACACTAGGAGTGCCCCTTTTTTCAATAAAAATAAAAAATCATTCAACCTTGAACTGAACATCCTTGATCAGGTTTCCATTCGCATCCTTTATCTCCACTTTCCAATCCCCTTTTAACCCTCTTAAATTCTTATCGGCGTAAGTCCTCCATTTCGAACCCATCTTCAACGGCAAGCTCGTTTTCAACTGCTCCTTTTGACCATGAATCCAGACAAATGAAATGTCCATATCTTTGGGAATGTTTTTGGCTTCTAAAAAACAATAGACTTTCTCCTGTGTCGCCGGAAATTTATCCGCAACACCAACCGGCTCTCCTTTTTCCACTCCTGTTCCCACAACGAGTCGGGCAATTGTGATTCCAGCCTGCTCCGGCTTAGGTTTTTCCTGGCCGTAGGCAGAAGAGAGAGTCCCCCATGTCACGAGGACCATTAATAGAATGAGTGTCATCATCTTATGGTTCTTCATGTGAACCTCCTTCTTTGGATTTTTCTAAAGGGATATATTCTCTGCCCTCTTTAAAGCAGGAATTGGGCCGAAGAAGTGGTACCAGTGAACGTTATTTTATGTGGGTTTGTCTATCCACTCTGTATGTCATGATCCGATCTCACGGATCGGTATCTTATTCATCTTGAGCCCCAGAGGCTCTGGGGGAATCCCCATGCTCAGGCCTAAGAGTTGAGGATAGAGAAGAGAGGGAAGAGGAGAATTTGAACCCTGCCGAGAGAGAATCATCTGCTGAACGGTATCGAACTGAATCTGACAATACGTGCAGGCGGTGCAGAGATAATTCGCGCCTGACTCTCTCCCATTGTTAAGTTTTTTTAACGTCATCTCCGTTGACAACTCATCATGGCTCCCCAGAAGAGGAGCCCCACAACATTCAAGCCTCATCAGCCAATCGATGCTTTCCGCCCCGGTCACATTCACTAACCGCTCAAAAATGGAGGGGTTCCCTGGATCATCAAACCGTACAATCTGGCTTGGCCGCAGCGCATGACATCCGTAATGGGCGGCAATTTTAAGCCCTTGAAAGGGTTTTTCGATCCTCTTCCTGATCGCTTCAACCCCCACCTCCTGATCAAGAACGGACAGGAGATGCTTCACCTCAATCTTTCCTTCGTAGGAAACACCCTCCTGCTGAAGAACCGCATTGACCTCCTTCTTAAGAGAGGGATTCTCTTTCAGGAGATAATCCGCTTTTTTCAGTGCTCCATAGCAACACTGGCACAGGGTCATCACATTCAGATTCTTCTTTTCTGCGAGAGCAAGATTTCTTGCCGACGCCAGAAGATAGGTTTTGAAATCGATATTCCGCAGAGGATACCCGCAGCAATTAAACTCCTCGATATCCATCAGCTCCACACCAAGCCGCTCCAAAACCGCCCTGGAAGAGGTTTCATACTGCTTAAGTCGGGCTGGGATCGTACAACCGAGAAATAAAGCAAATTTCATCATCTTTTTCCCTCAAGCTGAAGCATCTTTTCTTTGGTGTGTTGGATCGCTAAATTTTTAATTTCGTAAAGGACGTCAGTGACGCAAACCCCTCGAGGGCATTGTTCTTGGCACTGATAACAGGTCAAACAATCCCATAACATATTCGAACCAAAAGCCAGATCTCTTAGCCCCAACCCGGTGGCATGCATAATTTGATGGGGCAAGAGCCCCAGGGCCTCCTGAGGGTTTTCGTAGTGGGTCACCACGGGACAGACGGTCGTGCAGGTCTGGCATCCAAAACAGACCGAAAAGGTCTTTGCCTGAACTGAGAGATTAAGCTCGGTTTGAAATGTTCTATCTGTCGGAGTCAGGTGGAGGGTCTTATCTTTCGTCCTCATTAATTCGCCCTGATCTGCAATGGCCTCCCTCGCTCGGATCAAGGGCTTCTGATAATCATTTTGAAACATTCCCTCCCTCATCAACCCACGATAAAAAGAAAGGGGGGATAGCATGAGGAACTCTGGGTATCCTCTTTGAAGCAGTATCTCCCTCACAGTGAACCATAAATCCTGCAAGTTGATGCTTACGGGACAGACAACGGTGCAACGTAGACAATTGGTACAGAGATAAACTCCTTCCTGGATATCCTTGAGCTCTTGTGGGCTGAGTGCCTTGCCAAATATAAGTGCCTTGATGGAGGCTATCTTTCGGGAAGGAAGAATATTGATATTGGGGATCCTCTTGAATGCTACGGCAACAGAACATTGCTCACTACAGTTTCCGCAACGCACACAGGCTTCCAATCCTATGAGCTGAATCACGGATAAATTCTTTCCCATTGAACTGATGGGAAAATATTTTGGATGGATCTTTATTAAAGACCTGAACAAGGCGAAGATTTTATTTAAAAAAGCGTGCGATTTTATTTTTCCTCCATGGAATCCATGATCAAAAGGAATGGGCGGTTGAGCAGAGGGCAAGCCAGACCCAAACGGTGATTCCAGATTGATACTTGTTTCATGGTTTTTCACCAAAGCCTTCTGGCGGTCGGAGATAACGCTCATTGAAGCGGTGAAGATGTGGAGGAGTTTTGAATGGGGGATATAAACAAACCAGACGAGGCATGGAATGACATGGGCATACCAGAGAAAGTGAGGGTTGATCGTAATATCCTTCAGGAAAAGTGACAAGAAATACCCGAAAAATGAGACCCAGTTATTAGAGCTCGCGGGCGTGAAATCGGCCATATAGACCCGGCTTGCTGTGACTTCGGGATGGGCGATTCGATATCCCTCTATGAAGAAACCGGACAGTACCAGATAGAGAATGAAGCATAGGGTTACGATATCCTCTTCCTCCGTCTTCAATTGATCCGGCCTGATGAAGAATCTCCGGATCATGGCCAAAACACAACCCACCAGGATAAGAAAGCTGAAGAATTCAAGGAAAAAGTCGAGAAAGGGGCGAATCCCGCCTGTCTTAAAGGCATGGGCAAAAGAGAAGAACGGCACGGAATGGCTCAATTCCACGAGATAGCCTGTTGTAAATCCCTTGATCATGTCAACGATAAATGTGGCAACAAAACCGAATACGAGCAAGGTGTGGGCAAGCCAACGGAATAATGACTGAGAGAAGAGTTTTCGATGGAAGATTACATCGATGATGAGGATTTTAATATACCACACCGGCCTGCCCCAGAAATTCATCCACCCTTTCCTCAGAAGGATCTTTAATTTCTCTCGTTTGGTGAGATTTTCTGTCCTCTCGAGGGTACCCTCTAGCCAGATGCTAACACGTAGAGACATCCCCCATATAAAAAGGATTACCGTGGGGATGAACATGAGGTAGAAAATGAGATGTTTGTCCATGGCAAATATTGTTTCCTTGCAAAATGATTGAATTAAAGTCAGAGATCAAATTTTGGAACTATTTAGCTCTCATAAGAAGCCTTCCAAAAAAGGAATCTCAAATTTCTATTAAGTTGTCAAGTAAACCCCGTTAGAAAGTTTTCAACTTTCTAACGGGAAAGCTCACATGGGGCATGAGCCCCCGTGTTCGCTGGAAAAGGAAATAACCACCATCCCCGCAGCAGAGCTGTGGGGCTTTCTAACGGGGTAAAAACGGGGGTGCAGCAAAAAAGAGACTTTGAACATTTTTCTCTTCCTAATTGGAATCATGGAATAGAGTCTATTCATAAATGCCTTTTTCCGTCATGCCGGACTTGATCCGGCATCCAGAGGGTCTTAAAAAACTTGGATTCCGGTCGTTGCGACTCGAAACCGAGCTTTTGCCGGAATGACGACCTTCTTGGTAGAGTCTACATGATCTGTGGTCTTGGAAGGAGTCCGGCCATCTCGGCAATCCCTCTGACCTTCTCCTCCCACTCAATGGCCATGATGTGGATCCCACGTATACCGGGAAGCTCCTTTAACCGCTGGATCGTCTCCACACAGATTTTGATGCCTTCCTCGGATTGTTTCTCCTTGGGCACCCCTTTTAGCCTCTCAATCATCTCCTCGGGCACATCCATCCCGGGCACTGAGTTCTTCATATAGCGAGCCATCCCCACCGATTTGAACGGCGTCACACCGGCCAGAATCGCAACCTTCTCATGAATCCCTCGATCCCTCACCATCTCCATCCATTTCTCAAATCTTGGTAGATTATAGATACACTGCGTCTGTAGAAATTCCACCCCGGCTTTTGCCTTCTTGCCAAGCCTTGCTGCCCGAATCTCAAACGGATCGGCAAAGGGATTCTCCGCCGCCCCTATGAAGAGTATGGGTTTCCCCTTCAACTCCTCTCCTTCTAAAAACTTCCCCTCGTCCCTCATCGTTTTGACTGTTTGAATCAGCTGAATTGAATCCATGTCAAAAACGTTTTTGGCCCTCGGATGATCTCCGAACTTCTGGTGGTCTCCGGTCAGGCAGAGGATATTGTTGATCCCCAGGGCTGCCGCCCCAAGGATGTCGCTCTGGATGGCGATGCGGTTTCGGTCCCGACAGACCATCTGAAGGATGGGGTCAAAACCCATCTCTTTGAGAATGAGGCAGGCCGAAAAGGAGCTCATCCTTACAACCGAGGTCTGGTTGTCGGTCACATTGACCGCATCGACCGCCCCCTGAAGAAGCTTCCCCTTCTTTCGGATCACCTCGGCATCCGCCCCTCTCGGCGGCCCACACTCCGAAGTCACCACAAGTTGACCACTCTCTAAGATTCTTTCGATGTTTGATTTGGTTTTCATCGCCGCTCCTATAAATCATAAGGTTAAGGCTAAGGTTAAGGTTGAGAAAACACTTAACCTGAACCTTAACCTGCCTCTATAGTTTTAAATCCTCCCTTACTCTCTTGCGCGGTCCTCCATCTCTCGACGTTCTCCAGTCCTTGATGGGGATGATCTCATCGTATTTGTCTAATTGGTTGAGCGCTTTTAGCCGGTCGATAATGAGCTGCCAAGCACACTCCAGATCCTTGTCCACCTCGCATTTGCCATTGGAGCTTCCCCCGCAGGGCCCATTGAGTAAGCTCTTGGCACAGCGTGCGATCGGACAGATCCCTCCGGTCATGTGCAGCACACATTCCCCGCACCCCTGGCACCGCTCGGACCAGACCCCCTGCTCAAGCGTGACTCCTAAAAATGTGGTATTGACCGCGGGCAGGACGGTTTTATCCCGGTACGTCTCGGCGACATATTGAATTCCAGCCCCGCACGCCATCGACAGGATGACCTCATAGTCCCCTATGAAGGGATGAATCTGATCGATATACTCGTGATCGCATTGCCGTTCCAGGGTATGTTCCCTGATCTCTATCTCCTCGCCATCTTTGGCTCGAGAGATCTTCAGCTCGGAAGCCAGTACTCCCACTTCCCGCTCACCCCCCGTGGCGCTGACCGTCACGCATTCGTTGCACCCCAAGAGCAGGATCTTTTTATAGGGCTTAAGCATTGTCAGTATTTCTTCTAAAGATTTTCTGTTTGCAACAATCATCTGAACCTCCGGTTAAGGTTTAAGGAGCACTACGTTTGAGGAGCGCTTCGCTTGAGGATCAAAGCGTTTGCCTCAAGTCCTGCCTTGCGGGACGCTCCTCTATCCTTAAGGTCAAGGATTGACCGCTCCTTTCTTCTTTTTCACGGGGCTTGGTCCCAGTGCTTTAATCTTCTCTGTCATCTCACGGGCCACTTCGGCAAAGCGCTGGCCCTGAGCCGAACTCATGTTGTACATCTCGACCCGGCCGGCTCCCAACCCGACTTCTTCAAGCAGTGTCTTCACATACTGGACTCGTTTCTTTGCCCTCAGGTTCCCTCTCAAAAAATGGCACTCCCCCTCCAGGCACCCTGCCAAATAGACTCCATCCACTCCCGATTCAAACGCTTTGAGAATGAGAAGTGTATCCACCCTGCCCGTACAGGGAACCTTGACGATCTTCACGTTGGTCGGATAGTTAAGCCTCATCGAACCTGCCAGGTCCGCCGCACTGTAGGCTCAATGCTCACAACAGAAGGCCAAAATCTCAGGCTCAAACTGCATGGACTGTGATTCGTGACTGGTGACTCGTGACTCTTGAACCGATTCCATAGTCTCTCCTGTCTTTTGCAATTGCGGAATGCGGATTTCGGATTGCGGAATAAAATCCTATTATTTAAAATTCCTTATGCCGCACTCCGCATTCCGAAATCCGAAATGATAAGGGCCTGACACTTCTCTTCCAATTGATGGCTCTGGAAATGCATCAGTTCAATCGCTTTTGCCGGACATTCAGCCACACAGCCGCCGCAACCCTTGCACTTGGCCGGATCGATCTCTGCTTCCCCCTTGACATTGATGACAGGAACATTATAGGGGCAGACTCGTACACAGGTCAGGCAGGCTGCACACCGTTCCCCTTCGACCACAGCCACCACTCCTCCTACTCGAAGCACTTCTTGCGAGAGCACGGTCGCTGCCCGGGCAGAAGCCCCCAGGCCATGGGCGATCGATTCATCGATCGGCTTGGGTGCATGGGCCAGACCGCAAACGAAAACTCCATCGGTTGCAAAATCGATGGGTCGGAGTTTCACATGGGCTTCCACAAAAAAACCGTCACCGTTTACCGGAACCTTAAACAGATTGGCTACAGGATTGACCTGCGGGGGAACGATGGCCGTTGCAAGAACCAACAGCTCAGGCCGAATTTCAATCTCCCGGTTCAAGACATGACTGGTGAAATGGACCTGGAGGTCTTTTCCGTCGCGGGTAACTCTCAACTCCTTTTGATCATCATAACGAATAAAGTGGATCCCTTTGGCTCCGGCCTCACGATAAAGGTCTTCCCGCAGGGCATAGGTCCGCATATCCCGATAGATGATGAAGACATTCATCTCGGGGTTCATCTCTTTCAGTTTGATGGCGTTCATAACCGAATGGGTGCAGCAGACCTTTGAGCAATAGGGTCTCTCTTCATTTCGAGAGCCGACACACTGAATAAAAGCCGCTGAGCGAATCGATTTTAAAGAACCATCACGGTCGATCAATTTCCGGTCTAACTCCAGGCTGGTCAGCACTCGGGGGTCCTGACCGTAGAGGTGTTGATCCGGCTTCAGTTCTGAAGCCCCTGTGGCAATGATCGCAATTCCATGCTCCAACAGTTTGTCCGTTCCATGGGTCTGAATCGTGGATTTAAAATTACCCACGGAACCCTCCACCTGTTTCAATTCGGTATTGAGATAAACCTCAATCTTTGGGTTTGAGCCAACCTCATCAACGATCCGGTTTAGATGTTGTTGAACATCCTCCCCCCGCCAGGTCTGATGGATGTTTCGGGCCTGTCCGCCCAGGACATCGCTCTTTTCAATGAGATAGGTGTGGTAACCCTGGTCTGCGAGACTGAGAGCGCCCATCATACCCGTCAAACCACCTCCTATAATAAGGCAGCTGTGATTCAGGCTCCGGTCCATTTGATGGAGGGGTTTCAAATTTCTGGAACAAGCCACAGCCATTCGAACAAGCTCTTTCGCCTTATCTGTGGCCATCTCCTTCTGACCCATATGCACCCAGGAACACTGGTCTCGAATATTGGCCATTTCAAACAGGTATGGATTGATTCCTACTTCGCGGATCGTATCTCGGAAAAGGGGTTCATGGGTCCGGGGTGAGCAGGAAGCCACGATCACACGATTCAGATTCAGTTCCTTCACTCGCTCTTGGATGATTTGTAATGAGTCTGCGGAACAGGTATAGATCGTATTCTCTGCGTGGACCACTCCGGGAAGTGACTTTGCAAATTCCGTAACTGTTTTCACATCCACTGTGCCGGCAATATTGACTCCACAACTGCAGATGAAGGCCCCGATTCTCGGTTCTTCACCGGGAGACACCTCCTTCTCGGGAGGATACTCCTTCGTTCTCACCAGTGTTCCTCTGGCCTCCCCGATGACGGAAAGAGCTTCCGCCGCTCCACCGCTGGCCTGGATCACGCTGTCCGGGATGTCTTTGGGAGACTGGAAAGCGCCGCAAACGAAGACGCCAGACCTTGAAGTCCGGACCGGTTCGAAACTGCTATTCAAAGGGAAAGAGTACGAATCCAGGTCGATCTCCAATTTTTTGGCCAGATCTGCGGCATCCTTCGGAACCCCAATGCCAACGGACAAGATCACCAGGTCAAATGTTTCCTCCACCTTTCTTCCGACTCCGTCCGTGTATTGGATGACGAGGTCGCCTGGTTCCTTCCCTGGAAGAATTCGGGTAATCCTCGATTTGATAAAACGAACGCCTGCTTCCTCGGCCCGGTTATAGTATCTCTCGAAATCCTTGCCGTAGGTTCGCATATCAATGTAGAAGATGGCCGTATCCAGGGGGCCATTCGAATGCTCCTTGGCCACAACGGCCTCTTTGATGGCATAGGTGCAACAAACGCCTGAACAGTAAGGCTTGGCCCCTTCATGCACGTCCCTCGAGCCAACACACTGGATAAAGGCAATTTTCTTCGGCTCCCGATGATCGGAGGAGCGGCGGGTGAGATGGCCTCCCCAGGGGCCCGAGGCGCTGAGCATTCTTTCGAATTCCATGCTGGTGACCACATTGGGGTAACGGCCGTAACCCAATTCGGATGAGAGTCCCGGATGGTAGAGAGAATAACCGGGTGAAAGGATGACCGAACCAACCTCCAATTCTTCGATGAAGGGAGCTTGCTGATGGTCGATCGCCTCCCGTTTGCAGACGTGGACGCAGAGATGGCATTCCGAACAGATCCCGCAGGCGAGGCATCTTGCGGCTTCCTGCCTGGCTTGTTCTTCAGTGAGGACCAGTTCCACCTCTCTAAAATTTCTGACCCTCTCTTCCTCCGGTAATTCAGGGATGATTGTTCTGGACGATAAATCAACCTCACCCTTCTCAACCATCTGATCGATCTCTTCTCGTGAGAGATCAACAACGGGGAGAGGAATCTGTTCTCTTGGCGTCAGAAGAGGAACCTCTCTCAAATATCGATCGATGGAAAGCGCTCCGCGCCGGCCATCGGCAATGGCCTGGATCAAAATCCATGGCCCTCTTGCCACATCTCCTCCTGCAAAAATGCCCGGGCGATTTGTGGTTAACGTGTGCGAATCGATGGCAAACGTTCCTTTGGGTGTGACCTCAAGGCCATGGGTATCCTCGAGGAATGAGATTTCAGGCGCCTGGGCGACGGCAGCGATCATCGTGTCCGCAGGGATGACATATTCTGATTCTTTGACAGGCATGGGTCTTCTTCGCCCTGATGAATCGGGCTCTCCCAGCTCCATCTTCAAACACTTGATCCCCCTGACCTGGCCCTCCTCGGTGACCACCTCGACCGGCGCCGTGAGGATCTGAATATCGATTCCTTCCTTTTCTGCGGCTTCAATCTCCCAGGGATTGGCAGGCATCTCATCACGGGACCGGCGGTAGAGGATCTTCACTTCTTTCGCGCCCAAACGCAGAGCGGTCCTGGCCGCGTCAATCGCCACATTTCCCCCGCCGATGACTACCGTCTTCTCTCCCACTTTCGGCGCACCCGCCCCCCCGGAGGAGATGACCGGCTGGGTCCCCATTTCTCCGGCGATGCCATGCCTCTCGGCCAAACTGACGGCCTGGAGAAAAGGAACGCCATGATGAACACCCGTTGCATCCTCCCCCGGAATCCCCAATTTCTGCGCCTCATGGGCTCCCATCGATAAAAATACGGCGGAATACCCCTCCTCGAAAAGTCGGTTGATATTTCGGATGGGCGCATTCAATTTCAATTCGACATTTGGATGATGGATGATCTCGTCAATCTCTCGCTGGAGCACATCTCTCGGCAGTCGGTAGGAAGGGATACCCACACGCATCATCCCTCCTGCCACAGGCAGGGCTTCAAAGATCGTGACCTGATAGCCCATCCGTGAGAGCTGGTGGGCGCAACTCAATCCCGCAGGTCCTCCGCCAACAATGGCCACCTTCGCTTTGGGCCGTTCCGGTTCTTCTTTGAACTGTTCACTGATAACTGATGACTGTTGACTTGTTGCCTCTTTCTCCAACTCCTCCCGATGTTCGTAAACCCAATCGGCTGCAAATCGTTTCAGACTGCAGATTGACACAGGGCTGTCCAGTTTCCCCCGATTGCACTTCTCTTCACAAGGATGGTTACAAACACGCCCTACCGAGGCAGGAAAAGGATTATATTCTTTCACCACATCAAGGGCTTCTTTATACCGCCCGGCATGAATGAGGGCGACATAGCCCTGTGCGCTTGTCTCTGCAGGACAGGTCGATTTGCAGGGGCTCGTCCCCTTCTTGGTAACAAGGAATGTATTGGGAACAGCCTGTGGATAGGGCCGGTAAATTGCCTTTCTCTGATCGAGGCCTTGGTTGAATTCATTGGGGAGGAGAATGGGACAGACCTCTGCGCAGTCATTACAACTGGTGCATTTGTCCATAGCGACATAACGAGGATGTCTGTTGAGGATGGCCTTGAAATGTCCGGCCTCTCCTTCCAATCCGACCAGCTCAGCATTAGTAATCATCTCGATATTGAGATGCCGGCCCGCCTCCACCAGTTTTGGAGAGATAATACACATGGCGCAGTCATTGGTCGGGAAGGTCTTGTCGAGCTGTGCCATCTTCCCACCGATCGCCGGGGATCGCTCCAGCAGATAGACCCGAACACCGGAGTTTGCCAGATCAAGAGCCGCCTGGACTCCGGCAATCCCTCCCCCCACGACTAACGCAGCACCAATCTTATCAACCATGTTCAACCTCTTGATTTCTTTCTCGATCAGAATCGTCATTCCGGCGAAAGCTCGGCTTCGAGTCGCAACGACCGGAATCCAGTTTTTTATTCGGCTAATAATTCTCTGGACTCCGGTTTCCACCGGAGTGACGACTTTTTACGAGTTTATCGTTATTCTGCATTGAATTTTGTGTTTTGGTCATTCTAAGTTGTTTCGAAATTCGCCTGCCTGCGCGAAGTCCCTCCCTGCGGGACGAAGGCAGGGATTTCGTGCTTCGGATTTATACCTTTATGGCATCCAGATATTCCGAAATCCGATCCTCTGCTCCCATCGGAATGAAGTGAACTCCCTGGCAGAGGTCTTTTAGTCCCTCGACCAGTCTGGTCACCATTTCAATGCTCGTCTTCTCCCTGTCCGGGGATTTTTCGATCCTCTCAATGATATGGCCCGGCACCGTTCCGGGCTTGATATGTCTATTAAGAAAATGCCCCATCTCCGCAGACCGGACGATAGCGACCTCAGCAATCACCGGAATTCCAACCGGTCAAACCCGGTTCATAAACTGATCAAAGGAATCGAGATCGAATACCGGTGTCGAAAGAAAATAGTGAATCCCCCGTCGAGCCAGTTCTTCCATCTCTTCTAATTCCAAGTCAGGGACTTCCTTGCCCCAGCTCGAGTCAATCCCTGTGCCAATACAGAATGTCGGCCTCACCTGAAGCTCCCTGCCCGTAATATCGTGGCCCTCCCGGAGGTTATCGACAACGGAGAAGAGTTTTGCTGAATCGACATGAAAGAACATCATCTCCTGGAGACTGTCTCCCGAAATTCTATAGTCATCCGTGAAGGTGAGGATATTTTCGATTCCGGCCTCCGAGGCTTTGATCAGATGTTCCTGAATATCAATTCGGCTTTTCTCCCGGCAGGTCGTCTCGAGGATGGGTTCAAATTGCTGCTCCTTTAAGGCACGGCAGGCACCCGCGGTATCCACGGCCACCCCTTCAATCTTCAATTCAGAGACAGCCAGGGCATCAATCCTACCACGAATCGGGTCGATTTTTCGAATAAGTCCTTCAATTCCTGCTTCCATGGAGGGTTGAATCTCCAATGTCACAACAAATTTCCTATTCTGTAAACTCTTTTTGAATTGCATAGAGATCTATATTAATTATAAAAAGGCTTCTCCCGAATAACGAAATGGCTGAAAGAAACCAAATTTGGCAAATCAGAGGACACATCATCGCTGTCATAGGTTCATTTCTTCAATCCCAGTAATTTGGCCACCTCAAACTTCAATTGTTCCAGCGGAAGGGGTTTTGAGAAACAGGCGTCCGCTCCATAATCCTTCATCTGTTTGAAGGCCTCATCATTGAGATAGGCCGAAAGTACGATGATCTTGGTATCTTTTGATTCAGGGTTCGACTTGACCTTCTGACAGACCTCATACCCATTGATATCAGGCATCATGATATCGAGAATGAGAAGGTCGGGTTTGAAGTGGCTTACCTGAAGGCCTGCTTCAAAACCATCCGAAGCAGAGATCATCTCATAGCCAAATTCATCCTCCTCAAGGGACTGGACAATCGTCTCAACGATGATCTTATCGTCATCCACAACAAGGATCCTTTTTCTCTCCTCTCCCTTGGGTTCCTCCGGCAAAGGCATCCCTTTATCTCTGAGGAATTGATCCAGGTCCTCCTTCTTAATCCTTCGATGACCCCCAACGGTCTTATATGCCTTAAGATGGCCTGCCTCGATCCAGTTGATTATTGTCTTAGAAGAAACATTGCAATACTTACTTGCCTGGGAGACAGTTAAGATTTCCATAATTTGCTCCTTTTACAGATTTTATTGATTTTCCAATTACTATAATATTTATAGATTGTCAAGCATTTTTTTATTCGGAAGCAATATTTTTTATAATTAATTGATTTTATTTGATATTTATTCAAATCATCATAAAAATACTCCTTTCAGAGGATTTACTTGTTTGTTGACATTGGTTTTTATGTGTGCTATTATAGCTATAAAAATATACATTCAGGAGAATAATATGCGGACAGTACAAATGACCCTTGATGATCAATTGATCGAATCAATTGATGAAGCCGCTAAGAACCTAAAAACAACTCGATCGGCATTTACTCGCGCCGCATTGAGGGATGCTCTTAATAAGCTTGAGATTAATCGTCTTGAACAGAAGCACAGGCAAGGATATAAGGCACATCCTGCAAATAAAAAAGAATTTAGTATGTGGGAAGAAGAACAGGATTGGGGGGATAAATGAAGAGAGGAGAAATCAGATGGTATAAGTTCCAGCCGCCTGATAAAAATCGTCCTGTTTTGATTCTTACCCGTGATTCCATCCTTGAATACCTTGGAGAGGTCACAGTGGCGCCCATTACCTCAACGATAAGAGATATTCCCAGCGAAGTTTTTCTTTCCAAAGCAGAGGGCATGCCAAAAGATTGCGCTGTTAATTGCGATCATATTCAAACTGTCTCCAAAGGGAAAATAGGATCACGAATCACGGCGCTTTCTCCCGGAAAAATGACCCAAGTCCACGAAGCCATTTTATTTGCCTTGAATTTATGAAAAAGATTAATTCTCTCTTTTATTCCCTTCATTTCAAACCGGCTTTGCGCAGGGAATCAATTAAGCGTTCCTTTGTGGCCGGATCTTTGTAGGGGTGGACTTTTGCGAATTGTTCCAGTGAAAATTTTGGGTTTATCTTGAGAACCTCAGCCGCTGCCGCACGGGCCTCTTTTTCTCGTCCTGCCATGCTCTGCGTAGAGGCCAGAACGATATAAGAAATGACATCCCTGGGTTCCTTTTCAATTCCTTTTTTTACCTGAGCAATGGCTTCTTCATACCGGTCAGTGTCACGAAGCGCTGCCGCATAGTGACGCAAATAGGTATTGGGCGGCTTAGGATTGAGTCGTATTGCCCTTTCAAAGAAGGGGATGGAATCCCCTCCCACGTAAAGTAAGATATTGGCATATCCATAAACGACGTCAGCGGAATTTGGCTCAAGTTCGAGTCCCCGCTCCGCCTGGACAACGCCTTCATCATATTGCCGCATCATCACCAGCGTATACCCCAAACCGGCGTAACCCATAGCAAACGACTCATCCAGTGTGACCGCTTTCTTATATAACTCCAGACATTGCTTCAGAGACTCCTGGGGATTCTTGCTCAATCCAAGCCAGATATCAATGATGTTAGCGAGTGCGAGCGCCCTGTATGCGAATGCATAGTTAGGATCAAGGGAAATCGCTTCTTCTGCAAGTTGTTTTGCCCTGATATTTCCTTCAATGGTGGACTGATAGGATAAATACCTCGCCTCCATGACCTTCATAAAGGCATCGAGGTTTTTAGTGCCTTTTGAAAAAACTCGGGCTTGCTCGCCCTCCGTCAATTTCACCTGCAACGCTGTTATGATGTGTGTTGTAATCTCATCTTGGATAATAAATATGTCTTTTGGCTTCCGGTCGTATCGCTCTGCCCATAAATGATGTCCGCTCAGGGCATCAGTCAGTTGAGCTGTGATTCTTAACTGCTCCCCAGACCTTCGTATACTCCCTTCCAGTACATACTGGACACCTAACTCTTCTGCGACCTGTTGAACTTTCACCGGTTTTCCTTTGTAGGTGAACGTGGAGTTGCGGGCAATCACAAAAAGTTTTGGAATCTTTGAGAGGGTGGTGATGATCTCCTCGCTCAAACCATCACAGAAGGATTCCTGGCGAGGGTCATCGGTCATATTCACAAATGGGAGCACTGCAATGGAGGGTTTATCAGGCAGAGGAAATGCCATCCTTTCTACGGATGCAATCCTACCCGGTGGAGAGTAAAAATAGGCTCTCCAGATGATAAAAGCTACAGCGACAAGGGCAATCGCAACTGCCAGGGCGGTCCACCGCCAACGGCCTCGCAAGGTAATCTTCCATGTTTTCATAGGGGCTACCGGAGCCTCAACTTCTTTGGGGACGAGATCAATGAGCTTCGGTCTCTCTTCCTCTTTCTGTCTGAGGCTTGAAATAAACCGTTCCCATGCCTCCGCGTTCTGGTATCCCTCATAGATGATGACAATATCATCTAAACCTACTCCCAGTTTATCAATCGAAAACCTGAGCCGGATATTCTCCTCGCTCCCCCTGTATTCAAAAAGATTGGCCCAACTGTCTTTTTCAGCCTCCGTAAAGTGATACGTCTTACCAACCCCATCCTCTAATTCTTTCTTTCTTCCGATGACTTTGAAAAGAGGACCATTCTCAAGGTCAGGCAAAGCATCCTTCCATTTTCTGTAAATCCTCGGAATCAGACGTTCCTTATCCGATGACCCGGCAGAACCTCCAATGGTTTCGTTAAGCAAGGCAAGAAGGGCAGAGTGATCTTTCATAGGGATGGATGTGATTTTCCCCAGCCTTTTCATCTCGTTGACGACAAGCGATATGACCGTAAGGTAAAACATCCGCGATGGCGAGTCGAAATGGAGCGTCAATTCGGTTTTGTGTCTGAGGTGAATATGGAGTTTGAACTGATTGAGGTCGATTTTTATGGCCTGTTTGGTTTTATCATCCATTTTTTGGCCTCAACCGGTTTTTTAAATAGAGGAGTAATTTAAAAGGGTTATGTAGAGCTACAAAAAGTCTCACGGTTTAAACCGTTAGGTATTATACGCAAGATATAAAATCAAGGCAAGTTTTATTTGAAACCGTCTTCCATCAACATTCAGGAGTGGAGCATGAAAAGGAGACCCCTGAAGATGCCGAGATAAAGCCTCTAAAAAGGTGCCCCCTTTTTAGAGGCTCCTACAAATTAAAAAACCAAAAAAAGAGGAGGTTCTCCATGAAATCTAATCATAAGATATGGGTAATAAAATTGATGGCGGTATTTCTTTTTGTGATCATGATTGACCTAAGCGGTGTACGAGTTGCTTTGACTGATGATCGCGAGAAACTTTTTGGTATTTGGAAGCTGGTTTCGGTCGTCGGTGAGTTTCAAGATACGAGTGAGAAAATATACGACATGGGGAAAAATCCACCGGGCTACTCAATTTATACGCCCGAGGGGCGACAGATGTTCATCATAGAATCGGAAGGACGAAAGGCGCCCAAAACGGATGAAGACCGTGCCACGCTCTTCCGAACCATGTTTGCTTGTACGGGTATCTATCGACTTGAAGGAGACAAGTTAATCACCAAGATCGACGTTTCCTGGAACCCGGCCCTTAACGGCACTGAAATGGTGCGGGTTTTCAAATTTGAAGGCGACCGATTGCTTATCTCAACCGCGTGGGCACCCTCGACAAGATTTCCCGGAAGGGTGACACGAGGTGTTTTCACGTGGGAGCGAGCGAAATAGCATTGGACAACAATAACCGATACAGCTTGATTTAAAAAGGTGGTTTATAAAGAGCAAGGGGATCAAGTCTGCTCTTCACTCTTAGGTTCTGAAAAGGACTTTGGGGACGTTCATGCAGAGCGTGCCTACCTAATTTGAAACCCTAATCCAACCTCTTCCGATGTCAAGCACGTTCTGTATAAACGAACCTCTTTAGTCCACCTCCAAAAGTGTTATTCCTGCGAAAGCAGGAATCCATTCTTTACAAGGGTATCTGTCATTCCGGACTTGAATCGGCATGACAGAATTATTGAATTTATAAACGGACACTTAATATGAATTGGAGGAATGGATGACGGGATCAAATTGAAGGACTTATACGATCGCCCGAAATAGGAACCCGTCCTCAATTTAAAGGCAGGTCTATGCCGCAAATGCAGAATGCGGCTCGGATAAAATCTTTGCGAGACTCTTTCTCGATTCACCCAGAATCAACAATGAACGAACAAGTAAATCAAGCGAAACGGAAGGATCTCCTGCTTCCATTTTGGCTACCCTCGATTGACTGGATTTCAGTCGATGAGCGAGTTGCTCTTGAGTTAGGCTTTTTTCCTTCCGGCGTTCCTGAAGATTCTTACTCAATGCAAGTTTCATTTCAATGTAGGCGGATTCTTCAGGAGAAAGCCGAAGAAACTCGGCAACCGTTCCGACTTTCCATCCTTTTGTTTCAAGTTGTTTCTTTTTTGCGCTCCTCATACGCTTCCTCCTAAGTCAGGAATCATAAAGTCGAATCCTACGTTTGCAGTTTTCAACGACTTTCCGTGGTGTCTTTTGTGCCTTCTTCTCAAATACCTCTAAAATCACAATGGCATCATGATCAATTCGATACACAATACGCCACGTCTTGTTTTGGTCATCGATACGGAGTTCATAGCATCTCAAACCAATCGATGGCATCGGTCGAGCATGGGGCAGCGAAAGCAGTTCTCCCATTTGTAGTTTGCGTAGTAAATAGCCGGCTTCAATTCTTGCTTCGCTTGAAAGCGGCGGAGTCTTTATCTCGCCGTGTAGCCAGATTAAAGGCTTCTCTTTCATGCAATCTTAATATATGTCATTTCTGACATAATGTCAATAGATTAAATTAATGGTCGTTCACAAAAACATTGATAGTCAGGGTCCAAGTTAAGGGCAAAGTGAGAAGACAACTGTTTCTTGGAAAGATGGAAGGAATATTCACGTTGGGTTGGAAGCGAAAATTAAAAAATTAGTCATGTCTGGCTCTATGACCTATCAATAGTGACCTTTATTTCAAGCCGGCTTGACGCAAAGCATTGAATATGACCTCTCACTTCAACCCTGCCTTCTTCAGGGCAGCCACCTCCCGCTCTATATCGGCTTTATCCTTGTAAGGGAGTGTTTTTGCATGAGACTCAATATTGAATTTAGGATTAATGCGTAGAACTTCTCTTGCTGCAGCGGCAGCCTCCGCATCACGGCCCATTGAACTGTAACAAGCAGCAAGAAAGAGGTGGGCGATTAGAAAATCAGGGCTGATCTTCAGGACCTTTTTCCATATCGCTATAGACTCATCATACTGCCCCGTCATGAAATAGGCGCGACCCAAGACCCAGTAATGCGAGACACCGGGGAATGGGCTGAGCCGTATCGACTTTTCTCCATACAAGACACTTTCTTCCCATCTGCCCGAAACGCCTACAATCGCTGCCAAACCGAAATATGCGTCCGCCCCATTCGGATTAAGAGCAACAGCCCGTTCCGCCTCGGAAAGGGATTTATCATACTCACGCTTCACAAGGTAGAGGAAGCTCAATAAGGTATGGACACGATCATCCGAGTCGTCCAGAGCGAGGGCTTTTTGGGCCAATTCAAAGGCCATCTGATAGGATTTAGCAGGGGCTTCACTCCATCCATATCTCGCTTCCATAAAGTAGGTGTAACCCAAATGCACATAAGGCCACACGAACTTAGGGTCAAGCGCAATAGCTTCCTCATACAACTGGCGTGCCGTATCATGATCTTCTTTCGTGTTGCGCATAAAAAAAGCCAGTGCTTGATAATTCTTTTCAAGGGCTTTCAGGTTGGTCGTCCCCGCTTTCGTCCAACGACGGGCCTGCTCGCCTTCTGTTAGCTCCATACTCATACCGTTCATGATCTTGATCGTTATCTCATCCTGCAAAGCGAATAGATCTTTAAGCTCCCTGTCGTAGTGCTCGCTCCAAACATGACGACCAGTTATTGCATCGATAAGCTGAGTCGTAATCCGCACCCTATCACCAGACTTCTGGACACTTCCCTCCAGCACATACCGAACCCCTAAATCCTCAGCCACCTTCTGAATCTTCACGGGCTTCCCTTTGTAAACGAACGTAGAGTTCCGGGCAATGACGAACAGGCGTGGGAACTTCGATAGGCTATTGATGATCTGCTCAGTTAACCCGTCACTGAAATAGTCCTCCTTGGGATCGCCACTCATGTTAATAAACGGGAGCACTGCAATGGATGGTTTATCAGGCAGTGGAAATGCCATTCTTTCTATGGATGCGACCCTGTCCGGTGAAGCGTAAAAGTAGGCTCTCCAGGTGGCCAAAGAAACACCCACGATGACGGCTATGATCAAAGCAAGCAGAGTCACCCAACGCCATTGGCCTCGTAAGGCAGTTTTCCATTTTGTTGTTGGGGGTACCGGAGCCTCAGGTTCTTTAGGAACGAAATCGGCAGGTTTTGGTTTTTCTTCTTCCTTCTGTCTAAGATTTGAAATAAATCTTTCCCACGCCTCTGCGTTCTGATATACCTCATAGATGATCACAACATCATCTAATCTTGCTCCTATCCTGTCTATTGAAAACCTCAGCCTGACATGTTCTTCGCTTCCAATGTACTCAAAAAGATTTGCCCAACTGTCTTTCTCAGCCTCGGTGAATGGATAGATTTTGTCAACCCCTTCCTCAAATTCTTTTTTTCTTCCGACGACTTTGAAAAGCGGGGCCTCTTCCAGGTTGGGCAGGGCTTGCTGCCATTTTCTGTAGATTCTCGGCAGTAAATTCTCCTTCTCTGACGATCCGGCAGCCCCCCCAATCGTTTCGTTCAGCAAGACAAGGAGGTCATGGTGCCCTTCGAGGGGGATAGAGGTAATTTTCCCTAATCTTTTCATTTCGTTAACAACAAAGGCAATTAAGGAGAGGTAAAACTTTCGGGAAGGTGAGTTGAAATGAAGGGTCAGCTTAATTCTATTTTTGAGATCAATAAGGAGCCTGAACTGATTCAGGTCGATTGTTATGGGAAGGTGCTTGGCATTTTCCATCATTTTTCCATCCCCTAAAATCCTGTTGAAAGGACAAGAGATTTCATAAGGGCCGAAAATCATAAAAAAATCTGACGGTAATTACCGTTAGAAACCGTATCATATGCTAAAAAAAGTGTCAAATTAGGTATCTTGAAGAAAGGGGGTAGAAGAATTATGTTAAAAATAATCTCATTATTTCTGACAGGTCTATTGTTCTTCATGCTGTCTGGACCAGTCGCGTCGCAGGACTGGGTGGACATCAAGAACCCGAAGGAACTTCGCGCCCTTCACTCAAACAAAACGTTCAGGCGCACTTATATGGGAGTTCCTGTCGTCGAACACTATCGTGCCGACGGCAAAGGGATTTTAATCTCTGCAGAGCTCCGTATTCCTTGCACATGGGTGGTCAAGGGCAACGACCAGGTGTGTGTCTCCGACGAGAGAGGCACAAACTGTTGGCGGTACCAACGTAGCAAGAGGAACCCGGACGAGGTTGTCAGAAGGAACCCTGAGGCCCATATGAATATCCTCAAGGTAGAGGACGGCGTCCCTGAGTTTTAGGCCGTCAGGCAGACGGGAATGGGCCGCTAATCACGGCCGGCGCTGGGAAATCAGGGGAAATCAGGGACACTTCCCTATTTTTGAGTTGTAAATCTGTAGTAAATCCATTACCCCCTGCACTTACCTAACTTGGCAGGGAGTGAAAAATATGGGAAGCGTCCCTGAAAAAGTCACAGAAAAAATTAAGGGGTGCATCACCTGATGAATGGTAAATGGAGTTTCCAGAAGATGCGATTTTAAGCCTCCAAAGGGATTCCGTTGTCCCTTTGGAGACATTCTAAATTTCTCTCTTCATCAATTCAAAAGTAGTTAACGAAAAAGGTTCCGGGATACTTAACAAGGAGGTGGCGTTATGAATAAAATCAGGATTTTAACACTGGGGGTTTTCTTGAGTTTATGTATTACCATGACTGCATGGGCAGGGGTCTCCGAAATGGCCAATATATTAATTAAGGCTGACTCGGAGAAACAACCAATTCCACTGCTTTCCAAAACCGAACCTAATCTGAACGAAAAGACTGCCTATGAGGTGCAGAAGGTTTATGTCCAATGGAAGTTGTCAAAAGACAAAGTAGCTGGCATCAAAGGAGGACTGACAACGGAAGCCGCCCAGAAGAGATTTGGGTTAACTTCTCCAGTGACAGGTATTTTGTATGCTTCAGGAAAACTGGAGGGGTCTCCTGTTGTAGACAGAACAGCTTTTCGTGTTTTGATGATCGAGACAGAAATTGGTTTTGTCATAGGCCAATCGATTTATCAGACAATCAGGGATGTTCAGGAACTTCAGCAAAAAGTCAGCGCCGTAATGCCGGCAATAGAGTTGCCGGACTTTGGCTTTTCGGATATGACGGCCATGAAAGGAGTTGATGTCATCGCGGCGAATTGTGTTTCAGCCAAATTTATTGCTGGAGCAATCCGGCCTCACCAGGGGGTGAATCTCAACGAAGTTACCGTCACTCTCCATCATAACGGGCAAGCACTCTACCAGGGCAAAGGGGAGGAAGCTATGGGCGACCAGTGGAAAGCTGCCCTGTGGTTGATCAATAGCGTTGTGGAACAGGGATACAAAATTGAGCCCGGTCATATCATCATCACAGGTTCCCTCGGTAAGATGGTTCCTGGTAAACCTGGCCAATATATCGCAGATTATGGAGATTTCGGAAAGATTTTCTTTGAGATCAAATAAGAAGAATTGGGCACGGATTCAAATTGAAGGTCTTATTCGATTGCCCGAAAGACCTTCAGAAGTGGAGATGTTGTTGACTAAACTGAATCATTCTGAGATGTTGAGGCTGTTGGGAAAGTAGAGAGAGTGTCAGGCGCCATCTCTTATTGTGGACAATAGCAGCAGACCTTCAATTTCTTCAAAGTGGTTGTCAAAAGAATAAAGCGCCAAACCATGCTTCATGGCATTGGCGGCAATCCAGATGCCGTTTGTGGGAATAGGCCGACCCTTGGCCTTTAATCTTCTAACAATCAAAGCATAGTGATCTGCCGTCTCGAGATCATGCAGAAGAATTTCAACCCGTGGAGAGTTGAGAAACGCTTCTAACTCCTGCCGGTTTTTCTTTTCCTTAGCGCCGAGGGAAAACCCGGAAAAGAGCTCGGCGATGACCGTTATGTCCACGCCGATAAGGTCGCAGTCTCTGAACGTCTCAACAACATTCTGATCATTGATCTTGAAAGAGGTGTAGATGTTTGTGTCAATTGCGATTCTTCTCATTTCCAGACATCCTCATCGATCTTCTCGAAGATTTGAGTCTTTTTCTGAAAAGATTTCACTTCTTCCCTGCTCCAGCCGCCCGCAAGAACATCCAGATCGTGATACTTCTTGAATATCGGCTCTTTTCCCATACCGGTAATTTTTTTTAGCGCCTGCAGAATCCACTGATTTACACTCAGGTTGTTCTGTTTCGCCTTGAACTTGATCACCCGGTCCAGCCCGGGATCAATTCCGCGAATGGTGATGGTCTTCATTGTCCTCCTCCGGATGCACTATCTGATGTCATTTTAATGATACTAAATGATTGCAGATGAGTCAACTATTTTCTTATATTATTAAGGATAAGGAGCCAACCCTTGGGATTGGGGGGGTAGAATTAGGGACAGGTTCAAATTAAAGGTCTTACTGGATTACCCAAATAGGATCCCGCCCCCGATTGTATTATTGGGAGAGCTTCTCTTCACTCTGCATTCTCAGCCAGATTGTTAGGATTGGGTCAACAGGACGCCACCCCCCAGTTTCTTCATCCTTTTCGATCAGGTCCAGTTCCTCTAACTGCCTGGAGGAGTGTTTTTTGGATTATGGAAATTCCATTATGGTAAACCAATAAAATTGAACGTCTTTGAATTGTCAATTCCTTTATCCAGAATGAATTGGGGTCGCGGTAGGGATAGCGGTTATTCTGAATCCCTGCTGCGGTCTATTTCAAACCGGCTTTGCGCAGGGAATCAATAAAACGCGCTCTTATGGCTGGATCTTTATGTGGAGTTGTCTTTTCAATTTGCTCTAAGGCGCAATATTTTAGGTCATTCTGGCAAGGGATCTGGTATAAGCGGGACTGCAATCGCGAGCCCATAGGGCCTCCCTCCGGGGCGGAAGCCTCTCAGGGGCGGAGTCTGGCACAGAGGGAGCAGTGGAATATTATTTTAACGCGAAAAAATACTCAAATCTTTTCAAGGAGCGATAGATATTTTTCTACCGACATACCAATAACTTTCATATTGTTCTTGATAATAAATACAGGCACTTCTTTATATTTAGGGATCACAACGGGTCGCTTTGCTCCAGGATAATGATAAACAAGATGATCTCCTTGAGTTCGCACATAAGTGCACCCGGCTGTTTCAAATATTTTTACCTGGATTTGATATGGGGTGGGCTTGATCCCAGATGTCATAGCGCTACTTCAATGGGTGTAAAACCAACAAGCTCTTTCCGTAAGGCAAGGATGCTTTGCGTTTTATCGAAACCAGCCTCTTGTAAAAGCTTATCCAGGCTGCCAATCTTTTGAGCTTCTTCTAAGTTAATTAAAATGACCTCCTTCAGGTTCTTTTTTGCCTGATCCACCGTTTCTCCACAGGACGCTATATCGAGCTCCGGGCAGTAAGATACGTACATATTTCCTTCCTTCCATAATTCTTCCGTCAGTTTGAACCTCATTTTTCCCTCCCTTACATCTTATTCCTAACTTTCAGTGTCTACCATTAAAGGTCATCTGTCAAGAGAATCTGTCTTTATTTTTTGAACTTCTTTATTTCAAACCGGTTTTGCGCAGGGAATCAATATACCTTTCTTTTGTGGCAAGGTCTTTGTAGGGATGGATCTTGGCAAATTGTTCAAGTGGAAATTTTGGGTTTATCTTGAGGACTTCAGCCGCTGCCGCACGGGCCTCTTTTTCGCGTCCTGCCATGCTATACGCGGAGGTAAGGAAAATATTAGAAAAGATATCTCCGTGCTCTGCTCGATTGCTTTACTGAGTTGAGTTAAATTGATTTTTCCAGGAATTTCAAATGGTTTCTCACATCACTGATCACTTTTTTCATTTCCGGTACGGGATAGACAAGCCTCGCAAGCTCTCTTTCCCAGTACCCTTCAAGTATCTCCAAAAGGTCAGAGGGAAACATATCGTCCAAACCTTTAAACTCTATCCCCTTGTATTGAAACTTCTCCCCCAGCAGAGTTTTCAGCCTAACCTTATTCATCGTAAGTTTCGTAAGCTGCCAGACATCGTAATAATCCCTGCACTTTTTTCTTTCCACAAGTGACCTTATTTTCTCAGCACCCATTTCCTCAAAAGTTTCAACCCGCACCTTGAACGAAGGATAATCAGAATACCTCTGGCTGAGTTTTCGACTTAAAATTCTATCAATAGGAGCCTCTCGTGTGACATCGATCTTGATCCAATTTTTCCAGAGCACAGCATCATATTGGACTTTAAGCTGCAAATAGTCTGGATTCGAATGTTGTGCCTTTAGTATCAGTTTGATTCCACTGGAGCGCCATATGCGGTCAAATATCTCCGCTAATTCTCCTGCAATGATGTTGAAGTCATCTTCAAATACAAAATCAAGGTCTTCTGACAGACGCCAAAGTCGAGGGAAATATACCTTTGAAAGAGCAGTTCCCCCTTTAAAGGTTAAACCCTTTATTTTTCCCAAACCGAACAGCATCCAGCCCAGGACATAATCTTTTTCTATCATGCCAAGCGTGAGATTTCTCTCTCGTGATTTATCCAGAAGCTCTCTTTTGTCTATCAATAGATCCACCTGCTCGGATTGAGTTCAAAATTCACAAGGAGACCCCATCTGGATAGGTGCTTTCCTTTCTTTGGAGAAAGGGGGTCAAGGGCAGGATAACCCTTTGAGGGGGAGAACTGGTCAAAAAGATCCTTGTAGTTGTCAATAAGGTTGGTTACTTCCAATAAATATCCAAGCCTTTTCAGGATAGTCATATTACCCATACGTTTGGCGAAATGATATACTTTTTTAAGATCAATTTCCTCATGATTAAAAAAGATGGCTCTGGCTACTTCCTCGATCCCCCCGGAGTGTTCAGGGTGGTCCAAACAATCGGCAATGGTTTTTTCAGGGTTCGAGATATTTACTTTCCACCCTTCCATCTCTACCTCCTGAAATCCGAAAAATTTCTTTTTTGCTATTTTAACAAAATAGTAATTTGCATTTACAATGTCCATAGGGGTTTTCGGTTTGGTGGTTGCAATGAAAGTGGTCCTCGGTATCTGCTCAGAAAACCCGTAGTGATTAAGCGCAGACCAGTATCCTATATAGTAAGGTTTCACTAAATAAGAGGCGATGATAAAATTATGGAGGATGAAACTATCCGCCCCCTTTATCCCGGCTTCAAGAGGGACGATTGCATAGAGCCCTCTTTTCAGGGGAAGGACCCATTTTTTCCGAATAAGGGAGGACATGATCTTCTTAGTTTCCTTCTCGATCACACTTCTTGCATCATTGATACTGAATATCTTTTTGTCCTCCCTTGCCAGGCTTGAAATCAGAAGAGACTCTTTTGCTGTGAGACCCTGTTTATAATTTTCAACACTTTTTATTTTATATTTTTTCATAGATAGTACCATTTTATTTGGACTAATTATAAATTTATATAAATTTAATTTCAACAAGTTTTTTTGAATGAAACGTTGATGAAAATCGTCACCTTATAAAGCCAAAGGGACTGCGGCTGAAGAATGATTGTTGGAGGGGAGACTTGGTTCGAGTGATCATTATCCCATCCTTCCAGCCATGAAGTCAGATCTTATGGCTTGGTCAATTGAGAGCGGACCTCTTTTCCTAAGCGAGGAGGTTTCAAGGAAGAAGAGCTTTGATCACTGTTACAATGATTCCCCGGAAAAAACCGATGAAGGGGTTGAGCAGACCGAGAAAAAGCAGGCCGATCAAGATGAAGAACCCGTAAGGCTCGATGCGGGCGAGAAAATAGCGAGTTTCTGCCGGTGCGAATCCCATGAGAATTTTTGAACCGTCCAGTGGAGGGATGGGGATGAGATTGAGAGCCGCCAGCGTGATATTGATGTGGGCAAGGGTGTAGACGATCACGGCAATCATTCCATAAGACGGCAAACCCAGAAGTCTATGAAGGAGCAATGCGACAAAGGCTATCAGGATATTGGCAATGATTCCGGCCGATGATACGAGAATAAGCCCTTTTCTTCGGTTCGGGATATTGTTGAGATTGACGGGAACGGGTTTTGCCCAGCCGAATCCTGCCAAGAAGAGCATGAGCGTCCCGATGGGGTCGAGATGCTTGAGCGGATTGAGACTCAATCTGCCCATCCATTTCGCTGTGGGATCCCCCATCCTGTAAGCCACCCACCCATGAGCCACTTCATGGATGACCACAGAATAAAGAAGTGGGATAATGAGTAACAAGAAAGCAACCGGATCGTTCATCAAACGATTGAGAAGTCCCATTTAACCGTTTAACCCCTTCTCTCAGTTTAATTTTTTCGTTTATATTATGGCTACAAGAAACGAAAATAGCAAATGAGACTGAATTCCTGCTTTATGATTTTTGAGATCCGGTGGCGGTAGCTGAGGCAGAAACCATCATCCAGGGTCGCACTCAGGATGACCGTGTCAAAACCAAGGTTTTTGTCTTTGATGAGATTTGGGTAATCAGTTTGTCCCGTGTCAAGGGGTGACCCCAAAGAGTTCCTTCAGTTGGGCCATCTGCTCATCGGTGAGGGATTCAAATTCTATTCCACAACGTTTCGTGGTCAATCGAATGGTGAGCGAGTCATATTCGGTAGGTGTTTGGAGCGGGCGGTCATAAACGATTCTGCAAGGGATTTTAGACAGATTGACGTCCTTTATCCACAGGATCAGACTTTTGGTTGTCTCTCCTCCCATTAAGTCTTCTTCGTAGATATGCTCAAAAGATAATCCACCCAGACCGATATCTTTGACCTTTCCAATCCTGTTTCGTCCGTTCCGGAGGGCCACGACAACATTCTCTGCAACCGGGAACCGGGGGTATTTTCTCTTATCCATTCTGATAGGCTCCCTACCTGCTCGGAGGAACGAAGATACAAAGCACCTGATTGGGAATCAATTCTATTCTCTTCGCCACGCCGTGTCAATAGAGAATGTTTTTTTAAAATGTTATTATTGACAACCCCATTGAAAGTTATTAGTTTTATAGCGAGGGTATTTGAAAGGAGGGTCTAAGATGGAGAAATTCCAAAGAATTTTGGTTCCCCTGGACGGGTCGGATTGTGCGGAGAATGTTCTTCCGATGGCTGAGAAACTCGCCGCAGAGTTAAAGGCGAACATCGTCCTTTTACGGGTCGCCCTTGCCAATACCTTTCCCGGCGTAGATCCGACTGAGGCTCAGTTGAAGGTTGTCAAGGAGGCAGAGGCATATCTCCAAAAAGTGGAGGATCGGCTGAAAGCCAAAGGGTTTAAGGTGGATAGTCATGTCCGGTATGGAAATGACGCAGAGGAGATTCTGGAACATGCCACCCAAAAGGAAATTGATATGATTGCAATGACCACACATGGTCGAAGCGGCGTGAAACGGTTTCTTCTTGGAAGCGTGGCAGAGAAGGTGCTTCGCTATTCACCCAAACCGATCTTTCTGGTGAGGTGCACCTAACGGTTCAAGGCACAAGGCTCAGAGTTCAAGACTTAAGAAAGGAAAGAAAGGGAAAGATGAAATCCCTGATGCTGGTCTTATTTCTTCTTTTTTTTGTTGTTTCCCAGGGGGGAGGGCAGGAGGCCGGAAAGACCGGATTTAAGATTTCAAGTCCGGCATTTGAAAATAATGGGAAGATTCCTTCAACCTATACCTGCGATGGAGTAAATACCAATCCTCCTCTTAAGGTTGAAAATGTTCCCAGAGAGGCGAAATCCCTGGCATTGGTCTTCGATGATACGGATGCGCCCAGGGGGACGTATGTCCACTGGATTGTATGGAACATCGATCCCGGCGTGAAGGAGATAAAAGAGAATTCGGTTCCTGAGGGCGCCATTCAGGGGACAAACGATTTTAAAAAACAGAATTATGGGGGACCCTGCCCGCCCAGGCGCAGCCACAAATATCTCTTTAAAATCTTCGCCCTCGATACCCGTCTCGATTTAAGTCCCCATTCGACAAAGGTCGATCTTGAAAAGGCAATGAAAAGCCACATCCTTGCCCAGGCCCAGCTGATAGGAGTTTATAAAAGGGTAAGCGCTTCTAAGTAATAAAGGCAACAAGAAAAAGCCTTTTTTTCGAATAATAAATGGGATGATTCGACCAGCCCCCGGAGCCATTAGGAGAGGAAATGGAGCAAAAACATACCAATCAACTGATCCATGAAACAAGCCCTTATCTTTTACAGCATGCCCATAATCCGGTGGAATGGTATCCGTGGGGGGAAGCGGCTCTGAACCGGGCGAAGAAGGAGGACAAGCCCATTCTCCTCAGCATTGGCTATTCTGCCTGTCACTGGTGCCATGTGATGGAGAAGGAGTCTTTTGAGAATGAGGCCATTGCCCGGGTGATGAATGAGCGTTTCATCAATATCAAGGTCGACCGGGAGGAACGGCCGGACCTCGATGAAATCTATATGAATGCGGTTCAGGTGATGACCGGAAGCGGCGGATGGCCGATGACCGTTTTTTTAACTCCTGACCTCGTCCCCTTTCATGCCGGAACTTACTTCCCTCCAGAAGACCGGATGGGGATGCCGGGGTTTCCAAAGGTTCTTATCACGGTTTCCAACTATTACCAAACGCATCGGGATGAAGTGGTCAAAGTGGAGATGGAGATGAGAAATGCCCTTCATCGGATCGTTGAGATTCTTCCTTCCCGGGAAACCCTGGATCCAAAAATTCTTTCGAAAGCTTTCGATGTGATGGAGCGGCAGTTCGATCCCGGTTACGGGGGGTTTGGTAAAGCGCCAAAATTCCCGAGCAGTATGACCCTCTCTTTTTTCCTGAGGCACTGGAAGAAGACAGGGGAGAAAGAAGCCCTCCGAATGGTAGAGGTGACCCTTGAGAAGATGGCCAACGGCGGGATCTACGATCATCTGGGAGGAGGGTTCCATCGCTATTCCGTGGATGAGAGATGGCTGATCCCCCATTTTGAGAAGATGCTCTATGATAATGCGCTTCTTTCCCGGACTTACTTTGAGGCCTATCAGGCCACCCGAAAAGAGCGGTATCTTCGCGTAGGCGAGGAAATCCTCGATTATGTCCTTCGCGAGATGAAAAGTCCTGAGGGAGGTTTCTATTCCACTCAGGATGCGGATAGCGAAGGCCAGGAGGGAAAGTTTTTTGTCTGGACAAGAGACGAGATCAAAGACCTATTGGGCAAAGAGAAAGGGGTTCCTTTTTGCGCCTATTACGGAGTGACCCCTCAGGGAAATTTTGAAGGAGGGACAAGCGTTCTGAATATCGCCGTCCCCCTGGAGAAGGTTTCGGAGTTATATGGGATTCCAGTTGTAGGATTGGGGGAGTTGTTGAAGGATGGCCGGGAAAAACTCTTTTCCGAAAGAGAGAAGAGAGTGAAGCCGGGCAGGGATGAGAAGATCCTCACCTCCTGGAACGGGTTGATGGTCTCCGGTTTTGTTGATGGATTCAAATTAACCGGGAAGGAAGAATATCTCAAAGGAGCAGAAGGGGCTATCTGTTTTATCCTGGATGGAGCGGCGAAGCAGGGCGATTTAAGGAGGGTCTTTAACAGAGGAAGATGGCATGTGAAAGGCTATTCGGAAGATTATGCCTTTTTCATTCAGGCGCTCATCGATCTCTATGAGGCCACCTTCGATGTTCGGTATCTTAAAGAGGCAAACGATCTTAATGAAAGAATGATCCATCAATTCTGGGATGAGAAAAATGGAGGATTCTTCTTTACAGGGACAGGGAACGAATCACTGATCGCCCGGTCAAAAAGCCCTTATGACAATGCCACTCCATCGGCCAACTCCATAGCCCTATCCAATCTCATTAAACTGGGCTACCTCACGGGAAATGAATCTCTGAAGGGTAAGGCCGAGCAGATTCTTAAACTTTTTTATAACTTTCTATCAGAACATCCAACAGGCTTTGCCCAGATGTTATCCGGGTTCTCCTTCTTTCTCAATCCGGAGGAGATTGGAGTCATTGGCTCTAAGAAAGACCAGAGGACAACATCGATGCTGAAAGAGATCCACCACGCCTTCATACCGGATAAAATCTTAAGCCTCAAAGACCCTCAGGAGGTTGCCGAAGAGAATTGGTTTCCGTTCCTGATGGAAAAAGGGGTTCCGGAGGTTCCTACCACGTTTGTCTGCAAGGGATTCACCTGCCTGCCTCCGGTTCAGAATGAGAAAGAGTTAAGGAAGATCATCCGATAAGAGATAGGGTGATGGGGACCTGGGGAGATAGGGAGAGTGGCATTAACCGCGGCCGAGAAAGGGCATGCTCACGGGAAGCATGATGCTTTCAAGCATGTTCACGTCCGGCGGCAGCCCCGCTATCATTACCATTACCCGTGCCAGGTCAGTGGGAGACATGATACCCTCCTGACGAGCCTGATCTTCGCGGCCATCCCAGAGCGGTGTCGCCGTGTTGCCGGGATGCAGAATAGAAACCGCAATGCCATAGTCGCGTCCGTCGAGGGCAAGGGACCGCGTCAGTCCCTCAAGCGCAAACTTGGAGGTTGTGTAGGGGGCAGAGTTGGGGACTTGTTCCTTGGAGGAACTGAGTAAACGGACGGGCCGAGATGTGACGACATTAAGTTCGAGAGCGACAACGGCTTCAGAGTTTAGGGCCAATCAAAAAGCGAATCGGAAAAGAAGCCGACTGAGTTCAAGGCCACGGGTTATTCACTTGCGTCGTGCCTGAAAAAGCGATCTGGCTCCCCCCGCTGATGATTTCTCCTGTGACGATCGCATTGCTGAGGGCTATTCCCCGCTGGGGCGCCAATAGTATCCCAGCCACCGAGGCTCCCCCGCTCATCGCAACGCCCCCTCCACTCCCTATAAAGTTGTAAAGAACATCCGAAGGGGTGATGCCACCCGCCAACACGATCCGGCTTGTCCCTGAAAGAGCGAAGCTACCAGAGACATTGACGATGAAACACCCCCCAGGAGGAGCGCTCAGCGTCACCGTCCCGTTTGAGATGGCTACGTTCGTGATATTCCAGACATTGGTCCCTACCACTCCCGTAATCGTGATGTTCTGAGATGGGTTGCTGATCGTGATATTTGTGGGAGCAGGGATGGTTGCTGGCAGGGTTGCCGCACTCTGCGAAGCGGCGAGGGCATCCGAAACAGCCTGATCCAGGATTCCGTCAGTCGCCGTATTTTGCTGAACTCCTCCCACCACTTTGCTGGTCCCTGATCTGTTCAGACGGCCAGCCGTGTTGAGTGAAAGGATGCCATTGATGAGAGAGGATCCGCTCATGTTCACATTACCAGCATTGGCCACCCCTGCGTTAGCCACCGTCCCTCTGATGGAGGATGAACCACTCATCGAGATGCTGGTGCTCCCTGCCGAACCGATTCCTCCCATTCCCAGAACCGCCCATTGACCCGGGCCTGCCGAACGCAAAAGGCTAACCGGAGTGTTGGGATTCCATTCACAAACCGAGAAGTCATCGAAGTAGACTGGACTGCCAAAATGATGGATGACCCCTACTTTATTCAATTGAAATGAATGCGTGCCTTCGTATTCCCACGTGGCATTCCTTGGAGAGACTTGGAGGCCATCGCCCACATGAACGTCGTCAATGAACACATCCGCAATCAGATTTGGAAAGTCGATTTCGACACGGACTTTGTGCCAAACGCCAATAGCGAAACTATCCAATAACGGAATCAGGAACCCGTGCCATTAAAATAAACAGCGTTAAATTGGGGCATCATGTATAGAGAGGGACGTCCATAATAATATAAGATCTAATCTTTCTTGAGTTTGAGATGTCTCTCTTCAATAATCCTCTCCCCTCGCTTAACCGCCTGACTCACCGCCGGCTGTGTCACGCCAAGCCTCCTCGCTACCTCCGTCTCACTCATCCCCAACTCCCTTACCGCCCAGTAACTCACCACACTCCGCGAAGCCACCTCCTTCGGATTCTTCCCCGCTCTCTTTATCTCCTCCGGTCTCATCCCGAATAGCTCCCCCACCCTTCCGATGATCCGCTGTTATTTACCTCGCTAAGGTGATGGTATGGAGTGAAGGATTAGCAGAATAATTGGACCGGTGGTATAAGGGTGGATGAAACTGTGAGGTAAGAAATTGACCTTACAAAAATAAC
>Ga0209835_1000265_pt1 | contig 35258 bp, 38 predicted proteins | sample LakKivwa52mmetaG_FD_184138 | JGI IMG/M metagenome (GOLD analysis project Ga0209835, IMG submission 184138) | Anoxic lake water microbial communities from Lake Kivu, Rwanda to study Microbial Dark Matter (Phase II) - Lake Kivu water 52m metaG... | ecosystem: Environmental > Aquatic > Freshwater >... | reverse complement strand
ATATGTTTTCTTGGAGTAGTCCACCTTTTGTGGTTTGGTTCATGATTATTAAACTCAGGGCGGGCAGAAGTTTGATAAACAACTACTGCTATTTTATTGTCTGATTGTTAAAAATATTTTGTATACACGCGTATACAGCATGGTGTATAAATCATCTCATGATGGGGTATAATAAATATGTCTACAACCCATTGGGAGAGTAATGAGTATGAATAAATCTTCATTAGAGGATTCTGTAACTTCAAGAATGGAACTATCGGCGCCCGAGAAGGAGCTTGCTCTGGTTAAGGAAGAATCCACCGGGGAAGTTAGAAGAATAGGTAGTAGGGTAGTATCTCTTGTAGAGGGGATGAGTGACGGGGACGTAACCCGTCTATTGAAGTGTAAACCGGATATCTCTCTTAAGGTTCTGAATAAGCCTTTGAGGTATACTGAGGATGAAATTTTGCGGGCAAAAAAACTAAAGAGACATGTAGAGAATGTGGTTCGGTCTATTATGGAGGATAAGGTTCGACGAGGTAAGATAGACGTAGATATCCCAGAAGAAGTAGACCGGACTGAGTTTGAGATTGCTGAAAGAGTAGAGTTTAAAGAGAAGGCTTTGAAAGAAGAAAGAGACGCGATGGAGATGTTGGACAAGATGCAAAAAGAACTAATTCAAACTAAACTGGCTGGAGATGCTTCCAGCGGAAAGATTAGGTAAAATGGACGAAAAGATTAATGAGTATGTGAACGTTTACCGAACTGCGCTGGAGGATGAGCGCGAAACTAACTGGGTGCGTGGTGAAGTTGCCTCTATTATCTACAGCATAGATCAGATGGACAAGTCTAAGAAACTGGTTCAGAACTTTTTGGCGGAAACTGGAGAGACTCGTATCTCTTTCTATCAGAACAGATGGGTCTGGGAAGCCTTTAAGGATACCTCCGATCGTGAACTTCCTGGAGTTACATGGTCCCATTACCGCGCTGCGGCTGGAACTGCAGATCCTATTAAGTGGATTCATACCGCACATGATAATGGTTGGACTACAAAGCAGTTACTTGAAGCCATTCAGGATGAAAAGCTTGGTGAGGCGATAGAAAAGGGCGTGGTCTGTAAGGTTTGCTCTGTTGCGGTCGTCAAAGATTTGAGTGTAGGGGTTACTTATCATCGCAAGCGGAACATCTTCTGTAGTAAAGAGTGTGCTATTAAGTGGCTTCAGGAAAACGAGAGCTAGTTTGATGGGCCCACTTGTTATTGGTGATGCTATGGTTGACCGCTACCTGTTAGGTCATATTGACAGGTTTGTGGAAGGCGGAGTTAAGTGTATTAAGAACCCTGAGGAAGTGTTTGTTCCTGGCGGCGCGGCGAATGTCGCCAGGAATCTGGCAGACCTTGGACAGAGTTCTGTCCTGCTATGTTTTGGGAATAGAAAAGAAGACCCATCAACCAAATTTCTGGAAGAGTTTTTCTCCCAGAATAAGGGTACTCACTTATTAGTTTATGGTCCGCCGGGGTATAAGATGGCAGTAAAGACCCGCATATACGCTGGGCCGGATTATGTTGTAAGGTTTGATACCGACCCAGAGTGTATACCTGAGTATACATATAATGGTAACAACTACTATACTTCTGTTGGTGATTTGTGCAACTTTAGAAAGTGTATAGTAATCTCCGACTATAATAAAGGTGCTGTGAACAGTACTGTGATTAGCATCGCAGTTGATTCCGGGTCTAGGGTAATTGGTAATCTAAAGCCTGCAACTATTAAGTCTGGAATTGCCGGTATGTTTTTAGTGAGTATGAACGAGAAGGAGTTCAGACAAACCGGCGCACCTGAAAATGCTTGCGAAGCCTGGGGAGTAGAGTATGTAGTAGTTACTCGTGGAGATAAGGGACTGGTAGTATACAGTAAATCTAACAGGGTTACTATCCCGGCAAAGCCCGTCAGGGTTAAATCTACCGTGGGCGCTGGTGACGCTATCATATCTTCTATTGCTGTGGATGTCGCGGACGGTAATTTAGATATAACAAACTCTGTAATGGATGGTGCGGTTGCTTTTGCCTCCAAGAAAATAGGAACGGAAAGGTGGTTGGTAAATGGAATATAGCCTTGGGGAGCTGGTAGACATGCTCAGCATTATAAATATAAAGGTATACCATTTAATTGATATAGTAGAGGGTGATTCCGATCCTGTGGTGGTAAGCGGCACCTCAAAGAAACTTGCTGGTTTGAATAGAGAACGTAGTGCTATTAAGAACGCTATTAATGAGGCTGTTGGGTCATTACGAAGGGACGTTAAGACATGACCAGAACAGCTCTAATTACCGGTATAACTGGGCAGGATGGTAGTCTGCTTGGAGAATATCTTACCAGTCTTGGGTACAGAGTTTACGGATTAGTACGCGGGCAGAATAACCCCAAAATACCGTGGCTAAAATCTCTTCTCCCAGATATAACCTTAATTCAGGGCGATCTGCTTGATCAGATGTCCATAATACGAGCGGTTGAAGAATCTAAACCTGATGAGGTTTATAATTTTGCTGCCCTATCCAGCATCCCAATGGGCTGGGTTGAAACTGATTTGATGTTCTCAATCAATACGTTAGGGTTGCTAAAACTTATAGATGCGGTTAAAGTATGTAAATTAAATACTAGAATATTTCAGGCTGGAAGTACTGAAATGTTCGGTCATGAAAGTACTGAACAAATAACCGAGAACTCCCTGATTAATCCAAAATCACCATATGCTATAGCTAAGCTTGCTGCGTATAATCTATGCAGAACATACCGATCTGAGCATAGTATGTTTATATCCTGCGCACTTTCAGCAAACCATGAGAGCCCCAGACGGGGTTTAGAGTTTGTTACTAGAAAGATATGCCGTGCGGCGGCAGAAATAAAACTTGGTATGCGGGATAAGTTAGTACTTGGTAATATATCTGCACACCGTGACTGGGGCTGGGCACCAGATTATGTTAAGTACTACCACCGAATGTTACAGGTGTCCCCTTCTGATGATTATATCATTGCTACAGGAATGGATCATACCGTTAAAGATCTTGTAGAGCTTGCTTTTTCCAGTGTTGGGCTTGATTGGAAAGGATATGTCTCGTACTCTGTGGATAATGTTAATGCTTCCACCGGGATAATCCCAATTGCTCTGGATACTACAAAGGCAAAAAATAAGCTTGGGTTCAAAGTAGATACCCTTTTTGAAGAGTGGGTCCCACTTATAGTACAGAATGAATTAAAGGTGTGCAATGCAATATGAGTAACATACTTTTTGTAAACCACCCCGAATCACAGTGCGGTGTATGGCAGATGGGAAGACGATTTTGTACCGCACTGCAAAAGAGTTCCAGGTACGCCTTCCATTATGTAGAAGTCGGTGATCCGCATTGCGTATTGGGCTGTCCAAATCCACGAGCTGTAATATTCAATTATAGAAATACCACACTACCACTTCATAAGGTAGAGCACATAAAGACACTGCTCCCAGGTCGTCCGTACATCAGCATAGTTCATGAGATACATGAAGGCTACCCATTTGAACCGTCCTTCTCTCACTACCTTACGATAGATCCGACATATCCTGCGGATAATATACGAGTATTTAAAACTGTCCCTGAAATTCCTGCAGACTGCGGTATACCGTACCAACCACCAGCAACGGACTCTGAAACTATAGTTGGTACATTTGGATTTGCAACTGATGGTAAGGGTTACGAGATAGTGTTGGAGGAGGTTGCGAAGGAGTTTCCGGGTGCTACGTTCAGGCTACATATTCCCTTTGCAACTTATGGGGATGCTGACGGTTACAGGGCAAAGACCTGGAGTGAGTGGTACGCAAATCGGTGCGTCGAGGTAGGGATTAAACCAGAAATTACGCACGACTACCTGCCCAGCAGTGACCTGGTAAGAAGGTTGGCTGAGAACCACCTGAACTGTCTATTTTATGGTGAGCATGCTGGTAGAGGGGTTAGCGGTGCTGCCGAGTACTGTCTTGCGGCCAGACGCCCACTCCTGGTCTCCAGGTCTAAAATGTTCAGACATATCACCGATAAGGTATGTGTCTGGCCTGATGTGTCGCTACGTGAGGCTTTAATTACCGGCCCTTTGCGTGTAAAAGAAATTGCGGACAGCTGGACTGCTGATCGGGTCTATCTGGATACGGAGTATATGCTTGACTCCATTATATAAGATATCCGGTGGAAGTGGATGCACCATAGAGGTTTTTCCTGGACATGTAAGGAAAATATCCCCATCCATAGAATATAACCACAGGCTACTGGCCCAGATGAATAAGCAAAAATCATGGACGATGTACAAAGTTCCAGAAGTATTTGGAACCGGTATTATACGTACATTAGCTTATATGGATATGGAGAGGATTAGTGGCAAAAGGTTTTCGCGTAGTATATTTGATTACTCACTAAACACAGCTTTTGATACATTGTGTAGTATCATCCCCCCTGCTGAGTCGGTAGTACTATGTAACGTAACAGATATTGTAATAGAAAAAGTGGAATCAATAGTAAGCAAAACCCAAAGTAAAGCAGTTATTACACTTGCGGAACGTATATTAGACGCGGATTGGACACAGTTTCCCACAGGTATATCACACGGTGACCTGACACTTGAAAATATACTTGATACTAAAGATGGGCCTGTGGTTATCGACTTTCTGGACACCGCTATAAATAGCTTTATAATAGATATTGCAAAATTGCTACAGGATACCGAGCTATTCTGGTCATACAGATTTGATGGTATACCTGATCCGATGCTTCTAAAGGCGCTATCAGCCTTGCTACGTCGGCAGGTTATGGGGTATAGTGAGCTGCTTGATCAAATACTGTGGTTTAATACACTTAGAATTCTGCCTTATATAAAGGACGGAACTACTGAAACCTGGCTCATTGGTACGCTGAGGCTGTGGGGTATAGGATGACTACTTTAGTTATTCCGTGTGCGGGGCAGTCCACGCGATTCCCAAATATGCGCCCCAAGTTTTTACTTACCCATCCTGATGGCGCATTAATGGTTGAAAAGATCTTACAGGCAGAAGAACATAATAAATACGACAGAGTAGTTGTTACAATAACAAGAGCACAGGAAAAGCATGACGCGTTGTTGATTTTACAACAGCTGCAACATCAGTACAGTTTTGAGGTGTGCTTACTTGACGGCCCAACAAAACATGAGCCGGAAACAATTATGAAAACCATCGAGGTAATGAGCATAACAGGCGGAATTGTAGTACATGATGTTGATAGTTATGTAGTGTACCAGAAGCCTACAAAAGAAGCTTCTTTTGTTGTTGGGGTGGATATGCACGAGCTGCCTGACCCAGAGGTATTGAATAAAAGCTATATCGTATTACATAACGACACTAGTATCGTTAAGAAAGTAATTGAAAGGAGAGTTGTATCTTCTATTATTTGTACCGGTGTCTATGGATTTGCATCTGTGGATAGATTTTTTCAGACATACATAGACTGTGAGAACCTGTACCTTAGCAATATGATTTCGACTGTTGCTGATTTAGATCGTGTTCATTTTATTAAATGTAGTGAGTATGAGGATTGGGGTACATTAGCCAGATGGAATAAGTACAAAAAGAAGCACCGTACATTTTTCGTAGATATCGATGGGGTTGTTGTAGTAAATCGTGGTAAGTACGGTAAAGCTACGTGGGATGCTCCACCTATAGTCCTGGAAAAAAACGTACAGATTCTACAAGATCTTGAGCGTAACGGGGCAAAAATTGTATTCACAACAGCACGTCCGCAGGAATTAAAAGATGTAACAGAAACGTTCTTAACTACTATTGGGTTTAAACACCCCGTGGTGGTATATGGTTGTACACATGCTGAAAGGATATTGGTCAACGATTTTGCAACGAGTAATCCATATCCAAGCTGTGTCGCAATACCCATCCCCCGTGATGGTAACCTCTGGGAGTATTTGGACTGCAATGATTAAAGTTGTCCAGTAGTTGTCACACCGGGGGTTTTACTGACACATTAAGTTTTTCGTATGCACCCACATGAATTAGGAACACTGGTAATAAACGCAAATGGTAAACTTAATATAATGTATAATGGTTATTATTACCGCACAAAGATAATCCTATACACTACCAGCTTAGTATAGGTGAGTTGGTCATGATTACCGCAATAGTACAGGGACAACCGTATCCGCAAACCGAAGCTATCCTTAACCATCTCTCCAATGTAGCCGTAATATCTGAGATTCTTGTAGTTACCTCAACCACGGATAGGTCAGTCGTTTTACCTGCAGATGCTCGCCAGATTCGCATTGATGAAAGTAACCTATTTCCAGGAGTAGGTAATAGAAATAGACAGATAGCAAAATCTCTGGCAGGTGTACAGCAAGCAACCAATCCCATAACCATTAAAATGCGAAGCGATCAGGTATTTACTGCTTACACCTTGAATAATATGATTTCATGGTATATGGATAACAAGCAACTGCCTACCACCGGTAGAAATGGGAAGTCCTTAAATCCAATATATACGCTTGGAAACTATTCCACATTTCCATTTCATCCGCGAGATCATTTATTTATGGGGAAGACGGAAGATATTCTACTATTGTTTGACATTCCATTGGATACCATTGCTGCTCCTGCAGACTATACCGTAGTAGTACGAAGCGAGACGTACATCGGTCAGTTTTATATGAACAGGTTTATTGATATAGATAGGATGATACGATCTCCGACAAGCTATTTAACCGATTTGGCTCCTTGTCGTAATGAGGCAATGGTATTAAATGCAAAGCATATCGATACTGTATTTAAGCCCTTTCCCAAAGTAGATTTTGAGTGGCCCAATAAAGGACTCAGTAACTACTATTTTGATTTTGTGGCGGGGCATGGACAATACTGGAGCCCCGGGTTCATTGGTAAATCAGGATAAGTTCCACAGAGGATCACGCGTATCTATCTATGGAATAGAAAGATTAGAGAGGAATACTAAACTGTGCCCAACGTACTATTCACCTGCCCAGGTCAAATAGGCGACGATCTATTTCGATTTCCTATTGCATATCAGTATGCGAAACAACGCAGTATAAAAATCGATATTGCTCTGTGGGAAGGTTCCAAAACCCTGTTAAGTCTGCTAACCGATGAGCCGTGGGTAGATAACGTATTTACTTCTCCAGGGATTACAGGCCTTCCGCTTGGTGGACAGCCGTGGGATTTTGGGAGAGACGCTGAGTGGCGAACACAGTATACGCACGTATACCATCTTGGATACAGGCGGTACCCATACCCAAGAATTAATAACACACTGGAGTGTTTAGAGACTTCTGAAACCCCTATAAATATTGATAGTCTTCTTACTGAGCCATGCCTGACAAAACATACGCATAAATCAACTAAGAATTTAGCAGTGCATTTTGATGCTAGTTGTGAGATGCGTAATAGCACAAGTTTTCAAACTGTTGCCCCACTATTTGATAATCTCAGGGATATGTTTACTACCTGCTTTTTACTTGGTATCAGATTTGACCGCCCACAGTATACTGCTATAATAGCGCGGTATGGTAATTGGGTTGTTCCTATATCGGATAGTGGCGATTGGAACGTTACAGCTAAGGTACTTGAAGAGTGCGTTTTAGTAGGTACCTATGGTAGTATGTGGGCGCTAATGAACTGCATGAAAGGGCCACAAGTCGTAATAATGGATACTGATTTTATACGAGACAAGGGAAATAAAATCTCCTTCCCAGAAGTAGAAAGGCTGGTAGTTGTCGGTGATTCTACCGGTGTTTTAAATAATACTATTGAGTTGGTGAATCGTGGATAATACAATAATCCTATCTCAGTGGTACAGAGAGTCAGAGTTGTATACGTGGGGGTACAGAGAAGTTTTCTGCCCGTTATGGAGGCACGCACTGGAACTATGCGCTCCAGGTATTCCTATATTGGTTTGTGATAATGGTGGTGAGGTACGCCAACCTCATAGAGGTGTTGAAGTAGTGAACCTTGTTAATCCGTTACCACATGGGCGCGGTACTGAGGGCCATTACAGTAACTGTTGGAAAGCAATAAGGCAGCTAATAAACATAGCAATAAACCGTAACTTTGAAGTTGGTGTGTTTGTAGGGCAGAATAATCTTGTAGGGGTCCCATTTATTGATGCGGTTACTGCTGGATTAAACACTGCTGATATACTTTGTAGTACCGGTTGGTCTACCGCTAATGGGTGCCATACTGAGATAATGGCATTTAATCTGAAAAGGTGCGCCGGATTACTAAAGAAGGAATATGCATTTCCACTAGAGGTATCTATGACAGGGTGGGCAGGAGAGTTAGGTCTTGTTATCGCTGAGTGCGCCGAACTGTATCACAAGTGCAACTGGCCTAATTTAGATATTGATACCGTAACCTGCGGAAGAAGCCCACTATCGTATCAAGTACAGTTTGCAGAAAGGCACGGATTACTTAGAGATGAATAACAAATGCAGGTTAGATAATACTGAGCTTATCCCGGTAGTAGATATGGGTAATCTCTTTGTTTCAGATTTTGTAGATAGGGTTGGTGCTGGTGAACAATTTCCAGTTATGCTTGGAAGATGTCCAGCGTGTGGACTTACACAATTAGCAGACAGCTACTCCCCAGAAAAGATGTACCGCCACTACTGGTACCGTTCCGGTACTAATGAGCAAATGCGACAGGATTTACAAGACGTTGTAGAATCCGCTGAGAAGTGGGTGACACTGAACCCACGAGATTATGTATTGGATATCGGCGCTAATGACGGAACAATGCTCAGCTTCTTTCCAAGAGATGTCGTTAAAGTTGGCATAGATCCATCGCAACTCATAGTAGAAGAGGCACCTAAGAATGTACCGGAGCCAAATGTACTGATCAGAAACTTCTTTAGTAAGTATTCTGTACCAGATACCGAGTATAAGGTAATTACCTCTATAGCAATGTTCTATGATATAGAATCTCCGCTAAAGTTTACTGAAGATATTTATGATATTTTGAGCGATGATGGGGTGTGGATTGTACAACTATCATACACCCCGCTAATGGTAAAACAAAATGCCTGGGATAATCTTGGCCACGAGCATATTATGTACTATACACTTAGCTCTATTATCAAAGCAATTGATAATAGGTTCAGACTTGTAGACGTAGAGCTTAATAACGTCAACTGCGGATCGTTTAGACTATACTTTACAAAGAACCGACCGAATGTACCTGGACATGAGTTAGTACTTGGTAATTTACGCATAGACTCCCTTGCCGCGTATGAGATGAATAACCAGTATGAGAATGGCTTGATTTATGATAACTACTTTGCTGGTAATGTTAAACAGTCCAGAGAAGAGCTGGTACAGTTCTTATCCCAGAATGCTGGTAAAGTTTACGGATTAGGTGCATCTACTAAAGGCAATACTCTTCTGCAGTATTGTGGAGTAACCCCCGAAATTATGCCAGCAATTGCTGATAGACAACCACAAAAACACGGGCTATTAACAGCCGGTACGTGGATTCCAATTATAAGTGAAGAAGAGCTTAGAAAGATTAAACCCGAATACGCTCTAATTCTTCCGTGGACATTTTCAAACAATATTATAGCAAGAGAGAAGGAACTCAGGAGTACCGGTACAAAGTTCGTGGTACCACTACCAAAGCTGCATATTTTGTAATCCAGGAGGTTTAACTATGACTAGAGATGCGATGAAGAAGCTGGTTCTTCCTGAAATCTGTCTGGACAAATTAACTGCTAACGAACTCCATACCGTCTTTAGTATCCCAGACTATGATAGAGATAAGGTAGATATAAAACTGCATGACGTGATTCAGATATGCCTCGCCAGTGGGGAGGGGGTACTCAAGGCATTTGGACTTGGGGAAGTAGCCGCTATAAAATCCTGCGCACTGATTGATGTTTCGCCTGAAGATATTAAACATGGGCCGGAGGTAGTAAAAACAAAGAAAGACCTGGCAGGGATGCTACGTGAAAACTACCCGGAGTATAAAGCAGATATAGTCGCACGTACCCCCATAAACGTCACAACCGTCAGGAGGTTTGATTACGATCTTGGAAGACTCCGCCAATTCGTTAAAGTCCCGAAGTAGGTGTAGAATTTGCGGGGCACCATATTACGCGCGTGGGTTATGTAAGAGTTGTTACAACACCGAATATTATTCTAAACATAATACCCGCGTAAACAAAAACTGGGCCAGAAAATACAGCAAATGTATAAAATGCAAATCAACAAGATACAGACATGTCGGCCACGGACTTTGCACCGCGTGCTACATAAAGAAGAAGTACAAGACTAAGATAAAATACCAACCCAGAACCAGGTGGGCCAGATACTTTGATTGCTGCGAAAGGTGCGGGACAACTTCTACAAAGCACAGGTCAAGTGGTTTATGCCTTACCTGCTACCAGAGCACCAAGAGACAGCCAAAATTAAACTTCTTGAAAATTACAAAAACCATGCCCCAGGTTCTCCCCTCTTAACTATGGGGGAAGTGTAACAACATGCGAACTCAATATGTTCCGCCAGACTCGCAGGCAGATTTAAGACATCTCGCCCGCCCGTTTTCGGTACATGCCACCGGACTGAATAGAAATCAAACAGGAGTAGCCATTGCATCTGCTATCAATTCCTCGATAGACAGTCTATCTATTCCTGTAAGTGGTTTCTATGAGTTTAATGTCAAAACTTATGGCGCTTCTGGCGATGGTGTAACAGATGATACGGTTGCACTTCAGCACACATTTGACGTTATGGTCGCTTCCGGGGAGCGAAACATATTACGCATACCCCCAGGAATTTATAAGTTTACCCAACCATTAGTTTGGGTTACTAACAGTACGCCGTTTAATATACTAGCAGAAGGGTCTATTTTATACTATTGCGCGGATGATCCGGTTACTGCTGTAACTATTGGCGCCACTGGTGCAGTTATTGATAGATGTTTCTTTGTGGGGCTGGATGTTTATAAAGAAACCCGAAACTGGAGCGTTGCTTCATCGGGTGTAGAGTTTGTTAACATCTTTGCCTGCCAGGTCCAGGACTTTTCAGTCACCAGTTTCAAGTCGGGATTTATACTTAACGGGTATAATAAAGGTAACACATACAATAGATTTACGTTGAACCGTATACGCGGTAATCAGTATGGTTTGTCCCTTAAACGATCTGGCGCTGGTGGGTATGTTACCCAGCAACTATTCATTGGCGGGTCGTGGAATAGCGGAACAGTAGAGATAGCCACATACGATCACTACGGGCATGTCTGGTTTCCAGAAGCCAGTTCTGCTTACGGAACTTTTCACTTTGATTACTGTGCCTTTGAGGGTGGGTTTGATTACTACAGCGTGGCAACTACTGGTTATGCGTTTAATGTAAATGTAAACAACGTCATCTTTAACCAGTGCAGATTCGAGTTTGTCATAGGTAGTGGTGCGCACTACCCTGCATACGGGATACTTGGTTCTTCCAGTTCTTTTTGTACCGTCCATCATGTGCATTCTACCAGCAACATAATCTTTCATAACGCTGGAACATATAACCAGATATGGTATGCCGATAGGATGAATACGGTAGAAATATCCTCCGGTATATTCAGACCTATTACTAATGGAAGAATCGGGTTCAACACATACAACGCAGTCAACTATGGACTGCATGTTATGTATGATGCGTACAAAACTGAAGCGGAGATAGGTAGTAGTGGCATTATGCAGGTGGGCGAGTTAAGTGCTACACTTGCTTCTACTGCACTTTCAGTCTACACCGGAACTGGTACTGGCTTGTACGTGGGAACGTTTACCGGTACACCAATCTCCTCCACCGTAACTAACCTGTCTCCCAACAGTCACAACACAGTACTCACAGTAGCCCACGCACTATCTGGTGGAATGAACCCAACCGCCGGTTCTTTTGGTTCTGCTATCTCGTTTAGAAGCGCATTACAGGATACTGCAAGTCTCGGGGCTATGGGACTTATCTACTGTACTTCTGATGATGTGACCCTGGAAAACAAGCGCGGTAGATTCAGATTTATTACCTATGGCGGCAGCGGTACATTCACTTCTCTTCAACTCGGTAACACCGGATTTGAAGGGGAGTCTACTCTAGGATTCTTCGGAAACACCCCGACCACCAAGCCTACAGTCTCTGGATACACCCTCGGAACGGGGGTATCTTCCCTGCTTTCAGGGCTGGAGGACCTTGGACTTCTTGTCGATTCTACTGAAGATATGACTTATCTTTACCTTCTTTGGTCGGCTGCAACATCCGGAGATAGCCTCTACAAACTGCGCGTGGGTAGTAATAACGCCTTAAACAGTCAGACTGCAGGTTTCTTTGAGTCCGGTAGTAGTTATGCCCTCTGGGCGCAAACCAGAACCGGTACCCCGATCTACGGATCAATACTTGGTTCCAGTGCTACTGCAGACCCTTCTGCTCTTATATTATCAAACCTTGGAAATGGGGTCATTACCCCTGCCGCCGGGTTTGGTACCAGCGTCGTATTTAATGCCGTACTTACTGGTGGTGGTACTGGTAGACAATTCTTTATCAGAAACACCTGGGTCGACGCTAATACTGCTTCTTATAAAAGCCGCTGGAGAATGCACGCACACGATGCGGCTTCTTCATCTACCGGTAGAGAGATATTAAGAGGAGAGGCCAGCGGAACCGCTGGTATGATAGGGTTCCTCGGATCTAATGCTTCGCCGACTATTGCAGTATCCGGGCATACCGGGGATGGAAGTTATCAGATAGCCCTTGGTAATGCTATTAAGACCTTCGGGTTAATAACCTCCACCATAGCATCCAGCGGCGAAAGTCACAGGTTTACTATAGCCTGTACTGCAGGTACTTCAGGGTTTGTAACTTTAAGTATTGGGAGTAGCGACGTAATCTTTGCTGATGGGTATGCTGAGATAACTCTTCCAGCCGCCGCCGGTTGCTCTGGTAAGACTTTTACAATAAAACGGCGCGGAACTGATTTAGTAGTAGCAATACCACCAGGTGCGGAAACAATAGACGGGGCGGCAACAAAAGAACTAACTACTCAGTATGAACTTGTTAAAGTAATGAGCGACGGAACAAACTGGAACATAATAGGTTAAAACATGGCAGAATCATTTGATATAGCGGTAGAACGCGCAAAAGAGCGGCTAATGAAAAAGCCGCTGGTAATATGTTGGAGGGGGTACCTCAAGAAAGTATTTGACGGTAGCCCACATTTCCGCATCCCAGAATCTGGAATGACCCCACTGCAAAAGTCTAAATACTTACCATGGACAGTCAAAGAACTTCGGGCGGTAGAACCCCAGCTTACTATCTCTACTACTCTACCTATTGAATGTAAGGGTGAAGATTGTGTATTTGCCGATAGTTGTCCGCTGGTTAAGCATGACGTAGTTAGCAGAGCACTGGGTAACCCTTGCCCCATAGAGTGTGTAGATGCCTTCAGATATTTTTCAGGGTATGTGACAGATCTGGGAGTAAAACCCACAGATTTTACTGACTTGCAGATGATTAACGACCTTGTCAGATTGCAGATTATGATTAACAGATGCGATAAATTCTTACAAAAAGAGGACCCGTTTGAAGTAACAGTTGCTGGGGTGGATGCCAGGACCAGTTTATCCCATAATGCTCGGGCGCCACATGCCTTAGTCCACCAGCAGAAGATGCTCAGACAGGATATGGATAAAATATATCAACGACTACTGGCTTCCAGGGATGCTAAACTAAACACAACAGCCAAACCACAGGGTATGCTTCAAAACCTCGGAGCAATAATCGAGGCGGCCAGAAAGAAGAGACAGGAAGAGAGTGACCAGCTCCCAAGATTTGAAGAGGAACTGGTAGGAGATGAACTATTATTATGAGTAAGTGCGGCAGTAAAAAGAAAAAGAGTAAGAAACAAGAGGTGAATTAATATGAGAAAACCGTGGGTAAAACCAGCAGGGCTACCATCAAACCAGGTGCCCAGTACTATCAAACCAACCAGACCGGTTAATGTAAAGATAGACCCAGCACTTACCAGTGTCCCCGGCTACGTGCCTACAGACACTAAGAAGAGTAAGTAGGAGGTAGAGATATGGCATCACTGACAGGTATGTTAGCCGCTAATTACGCTAGAACACTTAACAATTGGGATAGTGCAGGTGGGTTTTTTAGCAGGGCTACACCAGCCAAGATGATCTTAGGTATGTCCAAGTGGGGCATTATGCGTGGACCAGGTGCTGCTACGGCTACTCTTGCCGGTGGTATATACGGCGGGTATAGTGGTTATCGTAGAGAAGGTACAATATGGGGTGGTGCTAAAGGCGCTATGTTTGGTTCTGTATATGGAAGAGCGGGTGTAGGCGCGTTTAGGTATGGCCGTGGGTTGTATAGTAAGTTCCCAGAAGCACATAAGTTTGTTGCTAAGTATGGGATGGATGCGTTAAAGAGAAGGATGAGTCCGTTAAAGGCAAGTACTCCGGTTGATGTCCCTCTACCGGGCATCGACTGGTAGAGGGAGGAGTGGGCATGACTACCGCTATGAACAACACTGTATAGGCCATAACAATGTCTCCACTACTTCAACGACTAGGACAATTCATTAGTAGAACTGCAGCGGCTGTTTCCCAAGCCGCGCCTGGTGCTGCATCTAACCTTGGACAAAGGGCCTCTAATTTAGGTATGGGATTTGCTGGGTATGCGAGAACTGTAACTGATGATGTACTACTCGGCGGTAAGCCACTGTTTTATGAAAAGGCAAATCGTGAGTTTATAAAGTGGAGAAACGCTGGCAGGGCTGGTACATTAAAACCGCGTAAGAAATTTGGTATCTTTGGTCCTACAATAGACAGGCAGGCAGAGTACAATACATGGTCTCAACTGAAACCATCAGAAAGATATAAGAAGTCTCCAGTCCCACCAAGGATAATAACCTTCAACGAGTCACTAAGAAAGAAATTATACGCTGGAGCCTATCTGTATGCTGGAGTTTCTGCTGCCTCAGCAGCCGCGTACCACCAGGACCCAAGCATTCCAGTAGTTGACCTGAGCGATAAATCTATGGACTATGGGGCCACCGGTGAGTATGTACTTTCTTCGTATTATAATAATAGGTAAATAAGACATGGCTGGAATAGGCGCGTTTAGAAGTTTAGGTATAGTAGCAGGTGTAGCCGCGTTTAGCGTTCCTTCTGTTTTGAATGACATGAAGACCGCTGAGCAGGAGCACAAATCTAAACTATGGGCTGGTACTAAATCAGCCGTAGCCTATAACTGGCAGAACGTTGCTATGATTGGCTGGGGCGGGTTCAAACAGTTAAGAGGTATGGTTTGGTTGGGTGTTCTTAGCGCTGCTGCCCCGATTACTTCAGGTATTCTAACTGCTACAGGCGCAAGGAACCGGTGGATAAGGCAGGCCGCCACTCCGTTTTCCCACTCTTTTCAGATGTCAGATTGGGCGGCAGCATCTCAACAGAGAGGAATGCAAACTATAACAGGCGTTCGCTCACTAATCGGTAGCGAAGCCGCTTCGCTAAATGCGAGGTACGGGAGACGGTAATCTACTATAATCATAGTAGAGGGAGAATATAAGAAAATGAAACGAGTTTTCCTTAAAGGAGTACTCTGGGCAGTCGGGACTTTTCTTGGCGTATTCGGTCCTGCGCTTGCCGCGTTGAGTCAGGCAGGTCCTGTAACTAAAGAGGGCCTTGGACTCGCGGTTATGTCAGCCACCGCCGCAACAGTAACCGGGCTGGCACAGTACATAGATAAGACAGTAGCCAACGAATTCCTGAAACAAAACGAGATAGTCATTAAGTAACTAAATGCTAGACATAGACAACCTTACCCCTGAGGATATGCTGGAAATATCCAAAATCCTCGGACTAAAAAATCTGGATGTAGAAGACGTATCTGAGATTATAGATATACTTAGCAGCCCGCTGAGGTGGGCTGAAGCGTTTCTACATGACCCCAATACCGATAAACTGTTTAAGGCGAACTATGTCGAGCAGCAAATCCTGACTGCGAAAGGACCGTGGGTAGTTATTCGTGTACCCCGGCGGCAAGGTAAAAGTTACTCTCTATCTGTTCTTTGTCTCTGGGCAATGGCGGTCCATAGTAATTACACCATTCTAATTCTGGCCCCAGAAGAAGGACATGTTGCTGAGTTCTTTGATTACATCCGAAACTTTTTGAGTGTAAATCCCGAACTAGCCTGCGAGATTAAAGAGAATACAAAAAGTCCTCATAGGATAAAGTTTAAGAACAACTCTGTTATCAAAGGTAAAACTACCGGCGCAGCATCAAGCCGTAATACCAGCGGTATTCGTGGTAAGGGTGGGGACTTAATCATATTAGACGAGGCTGCGTATCTCAAAGATAGTGACTTCGGACAGATTCTTCCTATTGTAACCAACGACATTTATAAAGATGAAGTCCTAATTTATGCCGCGTCCACGCCAACTGCCGATCATAATCGCTACTATACCTGGTGTACGGCACCAGATTCCCAGTGGGAACAGATACATATTCCTATTACTGAGATACCAGAGATAACCCCCGAGCGCCTTGCTATGATTAAGTCCCTCCATACTGAAATGGAGTGGATAGTAGAAGACCTTGCAGAGTTTCCGGACATTGGGGATAATGTATTTCGTAATAGTGATATTGATAAAGCAAAGGGTCGTTATACTTATTCATTGGATGGGCTCGCGGATTCTACTAAAAAGATTATAGGAGTAGACTGGGATAAGCATAGTTGCGGAGTTACTATTGCGCTGGTAGAGGCTATTCCAGGAACTAATAATGTAAGACTAATCTACCGAGAAGAGATTCCGCGCGGGCAGTATACTCTTACAAACGCGGTTAATAGAATAATCGGATTGAATGAACTTGTTAAACCCGATTTTATATATGTCGATAGGGGGTATGGGGAAGCACAGATTGAGTTGTTGAAGTTGTATGGAAAAGAAAATCCGAGTTCAAAGTTACATGAAAAGGTAATAGGTATCCAATTTGGACAGGATGTTTCTATACAGGATCCCATAACCGGTAAAGAGATTAAGAAACAGTTCAAGTCGGTTATGATTAACACCATCTCAAGAATGTTAGAAGATGGGTTGTTCCAGTTCAGCGACAAGGATAGTAGGTTTGATAAGCAATTACGCGGGTATAAAATCGTAGGACTATCCTCAGACAGGATACAAACCACCCGTAAGAATGAGCATATCATAGACGCCGTTGGGCTGGCACTATATGGAATGCATACCCACTTCTATGATAGGCTAAAGTTTAAACCAGCAACTAAAGTTGTAATCAGGCCCCAGCCTATACCAGTAAAATCAAAGCGGGCTAAAGAGGAAGATAAGAGATTATTCTCTTCAAAGAACTCTGTGTTTGTTGATAGAATGTTCACTAAAGGATTACAAAGGGGTACATTGATGCACAAAGTACCGGGTCGGTCAAGGTTTTAAAGTATGTTAGAACGACTTATTAAAAAGCCGGTATTAAAAGAAGAGATAGATCAGGCGCTGCCTGAAGAAGTGATTGTATCTGATTCACAGGCAGTATTGGATACGGGTACATCTGAGCAGATATCTCTTGCGGGGAATATACAGGATGAGATAGAAGAGTATGACACGCTGATTGATAGGATAGAGGCAAACGTTCCCCCTGCTGAGGTTGATCCGGAAGAAACCGGCGGGATTAGTCTGATAACTCCTACTATTCTATCTGCTGCTCTATCTACCGGAAATCCTGCGTACTCTGATTATGCTACTGCGTGGACCTCGGCACACTACAGGGACACTGGAAACATAGAAGCGATAGCCCTGCCCATAATCCGTCAGATAAGGAATGAGTTGCTGCATACACTTAATTTCGTAGAACTTGTTCCAAAAGAAGATGACTCCAATAAAGCCAGTAACACAGAAGAAAACAAACTGAGTACAGAACTTTTAGATCTTGCAAAGAGTGAAACTAAGAAGGCGTCAGAGTATAGAAAGAAACTGGAGCGTATATTTCAGGACTCAAAGAAAAAACTTGAGATATGTATGGCCCAGAATCTATTATTATGGGTCACCTCCAAAAATCCGGGTGCTGGAATACCAAAAGCAAACTCTATTGTTAATAACTCCCAGAAACTGGAGGATATAAGGAAAACTATTACTTCCCTGCGCGCGGTTCTAAAACTGTATATTATATCTCGGATTGGAAAGATAGAAGATTTAACCAGACGGCTTACTAACAGACTTGAGGATTTGGCAACCAGACAACTCCTCTATGAACTGTATAAGCATTTTGGAATGTTGGAATCAAAGTTAGTCGCCCCGTTTGCTGATATGCTGGATGAGTTGTTTGATTTGAGTAATGAAAACTATTGCGGGGCGTTTGATGAGTTTATCCGATTGATAGAGGATGAACTCTATGGGGTACGGTCGAAGTATTTGAATGTTCTTTATGAGCACGAAAACGGGTTAACTAAAAAATATCTTGCGCGTGAGAATTTGATGGATTTTGCGGTGTCAAGAGTTACTGTAGAAAAACAACTTGTGCTTCTGGATAAGATACTTGAGCTTCTTGAGGTGGTGTCAAGCACTGGTGAGCTTGATGAACGAACCATCGAATGGGCGAAAGAGCAAGTTAAATACACCAAGACACATACAAAACCAGGACCCGAGAAAGGCGGTAATCCTTAGAAATGGTTGATCATCGGCAACCGGGGAAATGTCCAGTGTTAAAGCGATTGATGATATATCTTTCGGACATAGTACACCTGAAACTTTTGGGCGGCTCAAAAATAAAAAAAGAACATATCGACCGTACCCAAAAATTTATTCTTAAAATAACAAAAATACTGCCCCAAGACCACCCTTATGTGATTGAGGGGAAATGGAAATGGTGCATGACAAATGATGGAATAATGCCATCCCTTACGCTCGTCTACCCTCAGTTAGGCTTCGTTTGCGTATATTGGGGTCCAGAAGTTGGGGATTGGAAAACTTCCAGACAATTCTGCAAAAATAAATCTGCCTGGGAGTTAGCAAATAGAATTGCATCAACTGTAGAAGTTAAATGTAAAGAGTTCGGGTTTCACTATCTTAGTGTTAAATGGGGTGATCCGGTTGATGAGGAAAGCTTGAAATTAAAACTTTCTGAGTTATTAGATACATGATAATCCATAAGGATGAGGTAACACCACAAACCGGAATATCCCTTCCGTATAGTTCGCACAATAGGCTTCGGCGCGCGTTGGACCTTGGGCGCGTCATCAACCCTATTATAAAAGACCTTGCCAGAAAGTACGACACACCAAGTAGAGCCTTAAAGTCCATACCTTTTGATATAAATAGCGTCCAGGTTGGGTATCTAACCGACGGCCATATCCACCAAGGCGTAGATAAGTACGTAGAACTTTTACTTAAAGAAGGTTGGAGACTGGTAGGAAGAGACGATCCTGTTGAATATCTTACAAAGCGGTTCAAACTCATGGGATATATGTCAGACCCATCTGAACCCTGGGAACTGGTAGTAACTAACATAGTTCGCGACTTTGTAAAATATGGAAACAGTTTCCTGGTTCTTCGCCGATCACCATATCTTCAAAAAGCTACAAACGGTAAGATAGTCGGGTTGAATGGTAAACCTCCAATCGGCGCGTACTTCCCTCTGCCAGTTTCCCAGCTCAGTCCTGACTCCGATAAAGATGGAAACGTTCGGAGCTGGAGACAAAAGGCAAACGGTAAAGAGAAGACGTTTAACGCCGGGGATGTTTTACACTTCACCTATTGCAGAGAGCCCAGTGAAGTCTGGGGAACCCCATTCCTCCTTCCTGTTATTGAGGATGTCAGGGCCCTTCGTCAAATCGAAGAGAGTATCCTGAAGCTAATCTACAAACACCTGAACCCACTTATCCATCAGGAAGTCCCAGATGTTACTGGAACCGGTGAAGGTAGACAGGAAGATATTGATGACGCCGCGAATGCACTGACTACTATGGCAGTTGATGGGTATATCATTACCCCACCTGGCCATAAGATAAATGTAATAGGAGCGGAGAGTCAGGCAATCCGTGCGGAAGGGTATGTAAAACTTTTCAAGCAGCGTATATTCTCAGGACTGGGAATGTCCGCGCTGGCAATGGGTGAAGCAGAAAGTGCGGCAATAGGAACAGCTGAAAGCCTTACTTTGCAGATGCACAACAAAGCGCGCATTTTTCACTACCTTCTTTCCCAGTATATTACCCACTACATAATTAATGAACTGCTTATGGAAGGTGGATATAATCCTGTACTGAATGAAGAAGATGCAGTAATCTTCACCTGGAATGAGATAGAAATAGACCGCCGAATAAAGGAACAGACTCACTACTTGAATATGTGGTCAATGAACGGAATCGGCGCGGAAGAGTTTAGAAAACTAGCACGGCTTCCAATAGGCGCACCAAGTTGGGAAGATTATTATGTACACCAGGTACAGATCCCACAGGTAGTTGCCGCGAAACATGGGGTTGACCCAATACTGATACCTGATGCTGACTTAAAGAAAGTATTTGATAATAACCTCGCGATCGCTACAAAAGATAAACCAAAGAAAGATAGTATCGCAGGTCAGGGCGGGGATGCCTCGCCACCAAGTAACCAGCACACGCCGAAGACTGGCGGTAAGAAGACGCAAAGCCTCACTCGTGATGTTGATTATTTTACAGAGACCTGTGAAAAAGTACTTTTACTGGTTCCGTCTGTATTTGAAGACAGGCTAACAGTAGCAGATATTTCCAATACACTTAGAGTACTTATTCCTGAGTATATGGCTACACCGCTGGCTAATACCCTGTATAACGATATAAAGGAAAGCCAGGATTGTAATGAGGCCATTGCAAAAGTAAACGCCAGATTAGCCAACGAGAGAGTAGTCATTCTTGCCTTGCTGGAAGGAGATAGAAATGACAGCCTTTCGTAACTGGCTCAGCAGAGTCGAACATCTCTTCTATGATGCAGTTTACAAATACGATACCAAACTCTATGAATTGTTTATTGGTTTAGTATTACTACTTTACGGAGCCTTTCTGTTTATCCCAGGGATGTCTACAATCCTCCACAAGATTAGCGCCCTATCCTGCTGCTCATATATCTTTGGATTTGTAGCGCTACTCAGCAGTTATCTCATACTCTACGGATTGCTTGGGAATGGAGATGTAAAAAGGCAAAAATGTAGAAAACTTGGCGCTATGTTGGGGTTTCTATTCTTCTCCTGCGGTGCAGTTGCTGCAATGATAAAGCCATCTACGGCTCTTGCAGTATTTCTACCAGCCGTGATTACCACTGCTGCAGTTTATCTTAGGATAACTCCTAATATGGAGGAATAGAAACGTGAGCGTATCAGAGTGGTTTCCTCTAGTCTTTTCAGCAGTTAACGGAGTTCTTCTTATTGTCCTGAACCAGAGATATAAGAGATATGAGGATGCAAAGAAAGCAGACGCTTCTGTACACATCAAAGAGATGGATGACAGAAAGGTCCTGACTGAGCAGATAATGTCCGAACTTAAGGAAGCAAAAGAAGAGCGTACTGTAGCCTATGCTGAGATCCAACTTTTAAATCAGAAGTTAATCGCGGCAGAACGAAGGAATGTAGAACTGACTATTCAACTTGAACAAGTAAGAGACGAACTAACCAGACTAAAAGAAATAATGGTCCAGATAGACCCAACGGTCGTATCAAAAGGTTGTAAGTTATTTGGAACGAACGAGTGCCCGTTTACAAAAGCAAAAAATAGTTACGTGGCAACCATCGGGGGAGTAGGGAATGAGACTAATTGAAACTGTAACGTTTTCGAGCCCTGAGCAGGCCATAGTCGGTAAACTTGAAGAAGCACTTAGTGGTGACACCCCGGATGTTCTCTACCCAGAAATCAGAGCAATCACTGCTGACAAGGTTACGCGCAATAGAACCTTCTACCCTGTAGAGTTTCTTCGTGGTGACTCGAAAACTAACCGTGGAGTTGTTTCCTGGCTTTACCCTTACGCGAAGCCGATTATCAAGGACCACGCAACCGGCGGTGGATTTTTCGGCGGGGCAAGTAGTGAAATTTACGGAAGAGTTAAGTACGCTAAAGTAGTAGAGAAGACCAGAAAACTACCGGCCTATGTTTCCGTAGTCCCGGAGATAACGGATAAGGATGCCATAGAAAGAATCCTGACCGGACGGTTTCTTACCGTTTCCATTGGGATAGAAGCAGACGAGGTACGCTGTTCGATATGTAAAGTTAATATTGCCGAAGCGATGTGTGACCATATCAAGGGGCAGATGTACGAAGTAAAAGGTAAGGAGAAGATGTGCTACTGGGAGATTGGCCCGCTCCAGTTTGAGGAGTTGAGTTTTGTAACAGTCCCCAGTGATGATGAGGCTATGGTAGTTAATCCCAATACTGAAGGTGTAACAGAGTCGTTCCGTATTTTCGGCGGTAGAAAAACTAATCTAGGAGAATTTATACTGGATGGTACCCTCCAAGAATACGCGAGTATACAGGAATATACTACTAAACTAATAGAATCTGCTGAAGGGGACGACGAACCCTGCACATTAGGTGATTTATACGGGCTGGGGGATGATGACCCAGACTACAATGAGCCTGATACTGATAGCGAAGAAGAGGCTAAACTAACTAAGAAGAAGAGAGATGCTCTACCAGATAGCGCCTTCTGCGGACCCTCCAGATCGTTTCCCGCCAACGACTTGACCCACGCAATTCAAGGCTTGCGCATGCTGGGAAGATATAAAGGTCCTGGTAACAAAGCAAAGATTAAGTCCTGTCTACTAAGAAAAGCAGCCGCGTTTAGAAAGAGGGGTGATAAACTCTCCGCGCCTGGTTATCTAGTAGATATTACAAATGCGGTGGAATTCCCAGTATTTCCTATTATAGATAATCGAGTTAATGATGCACTGGAAGCAATACAAACCAGCAACTTCATCGAAGAGCAGAAGAAGAATATGTGCTCCGCACTTGCAAAGTATTGCGACGACAACAAACTACCACGACCAGATGCTCTGAAGGAAGTGGAGTGCGGTGATCCTGTAACGGTCCCGCTAGATAAAAGTACGTATCCATTGCTCTATTCAATAATCGAAGCTATGGAAGCGTACATTCTGGAGGTCTCTATGAGCGAAGAACTCACGAGTACCGATATGGTAAAAGAAGAAGTTTCTAATGAAACTGAAAAGACAATCGATACTGAAGCGTCAAAACTAACTGTAGAAGAGTCTACTGAAAACCCGGTAACTGAAAAACTTGACTACGAAAAACCTGAAGTCAAGATTCTACCAGAAGTAAAGGAACCAGTAAAGACAGAAGAACCAGTAAAGACTGAACAGACAGAAGAGCCTGTAAAAACTGAGCCCGAATCAGAAGTTAAAGAAGACGAAGTATCAGCCCTACAGGATACCCTCTCCCAGAGATACACCGAAAACCTGGCACTTACGGCGGCTCTGTTAATGAAAACAACCGGGCGCGTATCAGCGAAAGACAAGACAGTTAATGAACTATGCGAAATGCTAAAGGGTCGGTCCAAGGAATCACTGGAAGATACGATCAATGATCTTCGTAGTGAACTAAATGAACTGACACCAGAACAGCCCACCCAGAATACCGAAGATAATAAGTCAGAAGCCAACGAATCTCTTGATAGTTTGGATGTTAAAGAAGTAGAAAAGGTTGAGAACCCAACTATTATCCAGGAGTACCAACTAAAATCTGGTGATGGAAGAGATGTTTCTAAGTATGGTTTCGTTACACAGCCTACAGATCTAGAAGAAGACGCAGATGAAGTACCGCATGACCCGATAAGATCCTTAACGGGCATGGACATTCAGAAACTCAACAAGAGGGCAGCAGAAATCTATAAGGGGCTAACCCCAACTGCTGTCAATATCTCAAGCTCTAAGTAGCCTGAGAAGGGAGACACAAAATGCCGTACATTGGATCACAGGTTTCAGCTACCGAGCGGTGGAATCCAGGCGTCGTAGTTTCAGAGGGCGTTGGCGAACCGTTCGAAGAATGGGAAGTTTATGATCTTCTTCCTGCGCTGGGGAACGACCCTCGGCGTACTTCAGACCTTATCGTAATCCCTGCTGGAAGGCTTATTGGTATCTATCCTGATAGCGTTTCGGTTACAACTCGCGCCAAGCTAACCCTTGCTGATGGTGTGACTGTTAAGCCCAGCGGTTTTGCGCGGACTAACTTCTACCAGAAGGCACCTAATAAGGCTCAGTGGGCTCCGTTACTGTCCCGCGCTTGTGTTATTGAGGTTCCTTACGTTGCCGCAGTTAACGCTGCCTACGGCGCTCTAGCTGGTGGTATGCCTGTTACTGCTTATTTTGGCGACACAGACTCTACTGTTCAGACTCCTAATGACGTTGGTAAGATTGTAAAGTGGATCGGTAAGACTGTATACCATAAGAACCAGAGTGCTAATGTTGCTTGTACGCTAACCTCTGCTGCACTTCCTGCCTTTACCCCGGTTATTCTTATGGCATGGAACGCCGGTACTGTACTCGCCTCCGGCGCTAGCTGCACTCCAGCCTGGGATACTGGTACCGATACCTGGATCGCGACTTTTGGCAACCAGGTTACGGATGTTCTCTATACTTATGGTCAGGGTCCAGAAATGATTGCTGGTGAAGTAATTCGCATTGAGCCTATTACTACATCTCATGAACTCAGCGGCTGGTTGAAGTGGGTTACTGTGGATATGAGCGATCCTATGACCGCTTCAATGATTACTCGTGTACCTGTTACATCCGTATCCACGGAAACTCCGGCTGCTGTTTCTACTGGCGTATATCGGCTTGCTTACTACCCGGTTGCTGCATGGAAACCCATCACTGTTACAGTTACCGGCTCGCTTGTTGGTAGGGATGGTACCGTAACTACACTGACTTCTACTGAGATGTCTGCCGCGTCTCTACCATACACAGACTATACCCGTGGTGCATGGTATACCATTGACTCACTTACTGGCTATCTGAGGTTCCCGAGTAACGTTACTGTTTCCTCAGTTACCGTTAGTTACTACTACGAGACTTCGTATCGCCAGGGTAAAGCGTGGGGTCAGGGTATTCCTGGTCTTACCGACGGTCAGTATACTGGCGTTCCTGGAACACCTGGCAGTCTGGAAGTTTCCGGCTGCGTCGGTTCTCTAAGGTGCCTTATCTATTAATCCGTAAGGATTAGTAAAGACGAAACGGGGGCGCTTAGCGCCCCCACGTAAACAGGAGATATAAGAAGATGTCAACACCATTCAGTGAAGTCTACTCAAAGTACCAGGAGAGTGCCCAGGCGGAAATCCTGAAAGGCTTCGATACTACACCAGAAGCGTTCGCAAAGAATGTAGCTATTCTCGAAGCTTTAATGAGCCGCAATGCTCCGATCTATGGACCACGGCTGGCTATGTCTGAAGCGTTAATGTCTGCCGACGCCAGCATTCTCTTCCCCCGCGTGTTTAGCGATGTTCTACTTCGCCCACGCGAGCCCCTTATGATAGGACAGTCGCTCCTATCGCGTACGATTAATGTCGATGTACCAATATTCCAGTTCCCTGCTATGGGCGCTTTGCGAGCTTTCGATGTTTCTGAAGGTGGGAAGTACAAGGAACAATACGCAAGCTTCACCGAAAACCATACGGAAATCAAGGTCGGTAAGACCGGTCTGATTGTCGGAGTTACTGATGAAGTAGTTCAGGATAGTATGTGGGATATCCTTGCCCTGTATGTCGAAGCCGCTGGTTTTGCAATGATGAGGCTTAAGGAAGAGAAGATCTTTACAGAGTTCTCGACCTATGGTCACGTAGTATTCGACAACAACCTGGAATCTACTGCTTCGTGGACTGGTGGTAAGGCGTATGCCCAAACCCGCAACTTCACCGTTACCTTCGACGATCTGATTGATACCATGGGTACCCTTGTTGCTCATGAGTATATTCCTACCGATATCGTAGTTCATGCTATGTCCTGGCCGATAATTGCAAAGGATCCTGTTCTTCGCAATATTGCCTACCACCAGGGTGCGCTTGGTCAGGGTGGTTGGACAGCCGTTCCTAACTTCAACCAGCAGATGAACCTGCCATGGGCTATCAACTACCAGATCTCCCCGTTCATTCCTTACAATGCCAGTAATACACTGACTTCAAGCCAGGCTTCCGGTCTTACTGCCTGCGGTATTACTGATATGTATATCCTTGACCGAAACAATGCTTGTCTCGTTCTTCAGCGCACACCAATGGGTGTTGAAGATTTCCGCGATCCGTCGCGCGATATCCAGAACATGAAGGTTAACGAGCGGTACGGCGTTGGTGTTCTTAATGCTGGTAAGGGTATCTGTGTTATCAAGAATGTCCGTGTTGATCAGAACTGGGCTCCACATCAGGTCATTGCTTCTGTCACACCTTCCTAATTGATTTATCAATTAGAAGTTGTCTATTAGTACGGGGGGTGCCAAGCACCCCCCAACATAAAATATGAATTTATCTTCATTCTTTCCTACGGTTGTAGGCTATGAACCTAATATCGAAACCGAAGAGGTAGATTCACTACCTCTTATTGAGATACGTTTCAGCGTTGATCTGGATTCGTCCCAGATTAATACTGATGCAAAACTTGCTGGATTCATTATACTTACGGAGGAAGTAACCGAGAGTACAATTGCGGTTGAGTATGTTGATTACGCTAATCGAGTTCTAAGTTTCAAACCGGCTACTGCACTAACTGAAGGTAACTACTACAGAGTAACGGTTATGCGTGGTATCCCATCGTTTGATGGGCGTACCATGCAATTTAACCATGTATTCGTTTTTAAGGTAACTGCAAACGACATACCTGCTCCGGTACTGATGCTGCCGGGAAACGATACATCCCACACTACTAACCCAACGTTTCAGTGGTACCCAATAACCTATACTACCGACCAGATTTTAAATTACCACGTACAGGTTGATACAAGTACAGGTTTTAATACTATCGGTGAGAGTGGTTGGGAAACTACTTCTATAGCCTGCACCGGTATGCCGGGAACAGCGCTAACCCAGGACACTTCTTATTATTGGAGAGTTCGCGCTGAGTTAGTATCTGGTAGTATTACTTATTATGGCGATTGGTCCGAGGTCAGAACCTTCTACCTTGGGACATCTCTTCAGCCAAGTCTGTCTGTTCAGCAAACCTATGCAGAAGCAGATTCTTTCCACCTCGATGTGGGAAGTATAGACGACGGGCTTTCACACCAGACTACATTTCCCAGTTTATGGTTTATGTTCTCAGGGACTGTAAACTCTTCTACTCTTGGCGCCGTTTCTATGGTCAGAGAATCAGTAGATGGCTACCCATCTTCTGCCCAGACAGCCGTTTCAATTACTGCTACATGTACTGATAGTACAGTTACTATTACAGTTAACGACGCAATAGTACAGAATAATAAATACACCATAACTTTTTCTACTACTCTTGCTGATACATCTGGTAATGCACTGTCAGAGAAGGTAACCACCTACTTTACTTCTACATACTCACCATTATATGTTGCAGCGATAGTTCTTCGCGCAGATTTTGGATCGTTTTTGGTAGATTATCCGGATGATCTGCTAAACTTCTACCTTTATAGAACAAGTCTGGAGTTAAACAGATATGTTCTGACTTATACAGATCAGGACCCATCAGAAGATTCCATAAGAACCGATGCTATTACCCTGACCGCCCCGATGTTACGGTGGATGGAGCACAAAACGGCGGCCAAACTGCTTACCATGCGGTTCTATGAGCTGCTGGAAGATGCTGATAGATTACGTAAACTTGGTGATTATACTGAGCAAAGAGGATCTGCTGTTCTTGGTGCTATCCAGGCGGCTAGAAAGAAAGAGGAACAAGAAGCACAGTACTGGTTCTCACAATTCTCACTACGAAGAGCCCGACCACGCCCGGTAGTAAAGAGCGCAAACTGGGATCCTAGTTTTAAGTATGCGGATAATTCGTTCCAACATCTCATTAGAGATTTTTAGTTATGACAGATCCGTTCAGGCTGACCACTACTTCCGGATCAGACAGATTCGGCCTCGTATCACGTCGCAAGATGCGATCCGGGTTTAACGACTTAATAAACGACCATCCACACTTCTTAATTTATGTGCGGAGGAACTTAAAATATCCGCATGGAGATTGTTTTCTAAGCGACACTAAATCACCAAGTCCAGATTGTAGCACCTGTTTTGGTACTGGTTACAAAGTCCAGTATGAGAAGCATAAATGCAGACGAGTATTAAACGCTAAAAGTACTCAAGAACAACTTATGGACCCTGGGTATATGTCAAAGTACCAGGTGATAATCTATACCCCAAGGTACTACTACCCAAGAGCAGGAGACTTATATCTCGAAGTAGAGTGGGATGTTAGTATCCCCTACATCGAAAGTATAGGGAGGCCGGTTAACGTTATAAAAGTTCACAGAGTGGACGATGCTGTAGCGATGATGGAAGATGAGGTAACTTATTTTGCGGTTGGTGCAATACCATATAACTTTGACGGTAAGAACCTGGAGAACTGGTTACTAACTGTTCAAAGAACCTGGACGGAGAAGGTAGTAAATTGAAGTTTGCTGATGTACTCTTAATAGGATTGGCTGATGATGGCCCCGCAGGGGTTGCAGTACAGCCAGAATCCTGGCAAGAAGCACAGGAAATCTTTGGGTGGTGGACCCAGGAGATACACACTATTTCTGCCTCTGGTACGTCCACAGTACTCCAAAATATAGCAAACTCCAATGAGTGGTATATCTACCAGGTATTGAATAATAGACTATACTCAAATCCGCTATATCTTCCAAGCCTTGACTCAGTTACCTTCAGTTTTGGCAGCCCAGGAACAAGCGGAACATATGCTTTTAGATATGTACGAGAACATCCTGAAAATTCATTACTACCTGGACTGAATGCTTTTCTTAAAACTGGGGCGCCGATGCCCCTTGTTTGGAGATTATCTGGCGTAAAAGCCTCTGCCCAGATAGGTGGTATATCCTTTACTGCAAAGTATTGTGGAACGAGATATAATGATATCTCTATATCTTATGACGGCGCTACTTTAACAGTAACTACTCCCCACGCTGCAAAGCACGCAACTGTTAGTTATACCGTAACAACAACTTCTGACTTTGTAGCGAAGTTCAATCATGAATCCGGACGTGGTAAACATGCAGTAGAAGTTAGTATGCCACCGTCCAATACTTTTGATTTACCAGTAGGGACGTGGGCATTAACCGGTGGAACTGACGCTTCGTTTACTGAGGAAAGTATACTCGCTGCTCTTAGTAATATAGATCTCAGTGGAGTAGGGTTAGTCGTATTGTGTGGTGGTGCAACTTCTGGGATAGTATCCTCTGCTGTCTCTTACGTAGAGAGTCAGACTAACTCTACGTGCATCGTGGTGGGGTCGCCGGTGGAGTATAAGGCTTGGGATCAGGGTGTTTACGAGTCATACTTAAACGCTTTACCGTTTACATCCAACCAACTTATATACACGGCTGGGTGGGGAAGACAGATAGCACAGGATTCAGACTATCTATACTGGACCTCTCTTGCTCCAGTTTTTGCCGGTGTGTTCGATCTTTATTCAACACCGCCTACGCACAAACCAACGGGATTAATAGATACATCTCCGACATGGACCGCCGCCCAGTTATCAAATCTTGGAAGTAAGTATGCAGTAGCGACCAGGTTTATCCAAACTGGTATAGGGTTCTTCAGGTCCTACCCAACGGGCGGAAGAAGTGCTGTAGCAGTTAAAGTATTACATGATATAGTAAGTAGATTATGGAGCGCACTTGATAGGTATATCGGGGAATCTTCTATAGATATCAAAACTGCGGAGGGAATAGTAGGGGACGCGCTGGAAGGTATAGAAAATGTAAGAGAGCTATCTTATGAATGCTATCTCAGCGAGTATACACTAACAGTAAAAATTACTGTTCTGGTGGTCGGTGAAGTCCAAACTATATCCTTTGATGTAGTAACAAACAAGTAAATAATACTCGGTATACAAATAAATGAAAACCCAGGCAGAGAGACACTTTGATCCAAAATACCATAGCCCTATTAGCGTATATACTGTACCCTTATTGATCTGGGATGTACTGGAAAATTCGTGGGGCCCAAAAAGAGTAGAGTTTACTCAGGCATTCCCAACTGAAAAAATGATCGGCGGGCCCAGAATAGTCTGGAAAGTATATAGAAGAATACCAGGAAGAGAGGGACTTGAAACCCTTAAACCCAGAGCCAGAACAGCCACTAGAAGTGCTGCTAATCCTGATGCTTATATTGATGTCTGGGGGCAGTGGCATACCGTAATCTACCAGTTCGATATATTCGCAACTGATAATAATACGGCTAATGACCTGGTAGTACAGTTTGAAGACCTTATGTTCCAGATAACCTCCACACTAAAATCGGCTGGGGTTATAGACTGGTTTTTTGATGAACAACTAATAGATACTGAAACACAGGCCACCTTTTCTCAGCAACTCTGCCGAAGGACACTGCGATATCGTTGCATTCTAGATAAGAGATATACAAGGCAACTACCATCCTTCAAGAGTATCTGGATACGCCCGATTGCGGGGGATATCTTAGTTACAAACGAAGAGGTTACCAGATCTACTGTTGCAGGGCAAACATATGATGCTTTAGCCAACTCGTGGGTAAGTTCAATCCTCGCGGTGGATATAGTTCCCGTAACCAGTACGGCCAGCAGCGGATGTTACTTTGAGAATGTTGACTTTGTGTTTGAGGTAGATTTAACACTCGGCGAAGGTAGAATCTCGTGGATTTCAGGCGCCAAACACCCACAACCAACTGAGAAGTATTATGTAACGTACACCTATTCTGATGAATCAACTTCGGTTGAGGTGGCTGACCCGCCAAGGTCCGCAACTTCTTGACCCAGTTCGCGCCACTAGGCGCACAGGAGAACAACAATGGCAAACCAGCAACTCCCAGGTTTCAGGACAACTATTCGTGACGGTGGTTTAGTTGCAATAACCCCTGAACCAACGACAGAACGTCTGCTTATCATAGGTAACGCTCTAGATGGTCCCGTAAACACCCCTATCCGCATTCGGAGTCTTACTGAAGCAGAGGCTGTTTTCGGCCCACTAACCTACACCAAGGGATATGTAGATCCTGTTTCCACTACGGAGAGTGGGAAGTGGGCATATAACTCACTTGTTAATGGTCTGTATGAAGCACTAATCGGAGGTGCAGGCAACGTTGTCCTGGTACGCTCCGGTGGTACTCTGGCGACGGCTACCCAAACAGCATCAGGGGATGTGGCGCTCACCCTAACCGCTATAGCCCCAGGTAGGATTTATAATGGTGTTGTAGTAGGAGTTACCAGGGCGTCCACTAACACGACTGTAACTATAGGTCAACCTGCAGTTAAAGGTGGTATAATAGGATTGACAGTATCTGATACTTCCACTACTCTGCAAGAACTGTGCGACCTGTTAAACTCTGACTCCCGCAACCGTACTGTTATCTTCAGTGTAGGTGCTGTCTCAGGTTCGCTCTATACCTCAGTACTTACTGCTTCAGCAAGTGGTACATTCGCAGGTGGTACCAACGGAACAGAAGCCCCGCAGGAAGATTACTACTCAAGCAAGGTTGGCTACTACACCAAACTTACGGAATCTAATGGTACGTTTGATAACCTGGTAGATAGAGAGTTTAATGTCTGCTTACTAACTGGAATCTGGGCGGACGATCAGGTGGCCTCAAATACAACTACTACTATAGCCCAGGCTTTTGCGGAATTCTTACACAAGACTACGTACGAAACTCTACCATGTCACGGTGTTCTTGGTCTACGTCCAATCGGAAAGAGTACACCCACTGAACTGAAGGCGTATGCAGACGGTTCTCTACTCGCTACTGCTTCAGGCTACTACGGTAATGAAGTTGAGCGCCGAATAAAGTTCGGGTACTTTATGAGCACCGGATTTACTTATGTTGATGCAAACTCCGGTCAGAATGTGGACATTGGTCGATATATCTCAGTAGTTGCTGGACCGGATGTTGTGCTGTCAAGCAAAGAGCGCGGCAGGTACTACACAAACGGTGCGGCTGTATACGCAGGTATGATTACTAACCTACCATCTCATCGGGCCACTTCTAACAAACCTCTTGGTTCTACTGGTTCACTGCTTGGCAACTTCCCGAAGGCAACACTTGAACAACTCGTTCAGGGTGTAGGGTACGATGAGTCAACCAATGCTGCGGGTGGTGGTGGATACGTAGTAATACGTACTAATCCTCTCCGTGGTCTTCCTATAGTCATTCAGGATAACACCTGCGCTCTGCGGACCAGCGATTATAAAACCCTGCAGATATTCCGTATCGTTAACCTCGCTGTGTCGATGGTAAAGGATGTTCTTTATCCGTATCTTGGCGAGTCGTCCTCGGTCGAAGCTCTGATGGCAATGCAGACGCAGGTTAGATCTGAACTGAGTAAACTGTCAGAAGCCGGTGCATTACTTGGCGATGATAAGGTTGGCTATGACTTTGCAATTACATCGGACCAGATAGATAGTACCTTCACTAAAGTAACTGTAACTCTGAAGCTGCGACCTGCACTACAGATTAAGTACATTCTAGTTGATGTGTCCGTCAGCTACTAAGTAGTTGGGGCCCGTTTTTCGGGCCCCCTACCTCGGACATAAACAGGAGATAGCAAAATGTCTAATGTATTCGAACGATCAAAAGTAAAGGCCCTCGAAGAAACGACCGAAGAGTTCGCAGCGTATTCAGGTTGCGATATGGTTGTTTATATGGGGCATAGGCGAGTAGCTGCTATTCAGGGATTAACGGTATCCATTGTTCGCGAACTCGTTCCAGTGTACATAGCAGGAAGAGTCGGCCCCGCTAACTTCATAAAGGGTAAGCGTGCGATCTCTGGAAATATCGTATTCACCCAGTTCGACCGCCACGCTCTTCTAAAGGCCGCCCAAGCATTTCGTGATAAACGTAAAATAGAAGACTTGTGGGATGGTAAAGATTACATTGTTCCAGTAACAGTAGACGATGTATTTGGTAAGTCTTCAACTAATCCTAAACTTGCGGAAATTGGTAACGAATGGGTGGATAAGCTTAACGCCCAAATGAAGACCGTGAAAAACTTAGTAGGGGCTAGACCTCTTCGGTTTAGCGATCAGATTCCTCCGTTTGATATTACTGTAACCTTTGTCAGTGAAGACCAAGCTGTTTCTTCATTCGGATTGTTTGGTGTACGGTTAGGTAACGAAGCATACGGTTGGACGCTGGATGACGTGAACTCTGAAATGGCCGCTACATATGTGGCTCTGGATATTCTTCCGCTTGATCGGCATGATAAGGATAATCCCAATACAGTCTTTGCCCTTCCTTCGTCAGTAACGTAATATATATATCTGGGATAAGTGTCTACCTTAAATAACGAGTTTCAATACAGCCGTGCCTGGGAAACAGAGGAAGTTTACACCTCCGCGAACGCTCCTCTGTTTCCTGAGGCCAGCTCAAAGGACCAGCAACTCGGCTCGCCTAAACTATTCTCAGCCGTAGATATGGTCGCATACGTAACCCTGCCTACCAAGAAGACATATAAACTTGGTAACTTAGCTACGTTATCTATATCCTCCCACCGCGATAAGTTTCCAGTTACTGGTATGGGATCTATTAAGATACGCGGAACAACGGGGGGCCATAGAATGATCGGCGGGACTATGGTCTTTTCTTCATATGATAGGAACGTTTGGTTCAAACTAATAGAAGGAGTTGGTCAACCAATAAATCGTAATATTGTGAGGATAATGCCTGATGATATGCCGTTGTTTGACATTACTATTTCATTTGTAAATGAAGACGGCGATATAGCAATTACCGGTTTATTAGGCGTATCTATATTGGATGAAGGCGAAACTTATTCTATGGATAATGTATCTATAATGGAAAGTTATTCCTATATGGCAATAGAAAAAATACCCTATCAACCAGTAGATTTGTATTCAAAAAGTAATATAAAACTGGCGGGCGAGTTTTCCGGTACTATAGTAGCGTAATAGAATGCCACCAACAACTACAAGAGCAGTAACCTATCAGTTCAACTCGGACTACTTCTCCGGGTTGGACGTAAACGTATTCTTTAACGATTATCTCATGGATGAGATGATAAACATACAGTATCAGTTAAGTGAAACTGTAACGCCCCTTTTTGATTATGCTTCCTATAGATATAAGACGATTGTCAAAGGTGGGCGAATGGTTCAAGGCTCATTCTCCGTTAACTTTAAGTACGCGTTCTATGTGAAAGAGATTATAGCCAAGGCCCTGGGGGTTGATAATGATGTTTTATCTCCTACTGACTCACCAGTTGGAGTAGAATCACCGGCCAATTTGAATAATCAATTATCTACTACTGACATTCTAGATATACTTGAAAACAAATCAAATAGCACTGTTCCAAACAGGCAGTTAAAAGACATAGCCGCCTATTATAGGAAGGCATTCTGGGCGAGATCATCCAGCAAAAAACCGGCGCCAGATTTAAGTGGGCCATTCTTCTCCCAGAGTACTGATGGTTTTACTATATACATAAAGTATAAGAAGAAAGTGTTTGATTATGACGTGGTCCCCACTATCACAGAAGCAGAGAAGGGGTATATAAATACTTCCGCGCCGTATGCTATAGAAAGTATCCAGGGTGTACATATCCAGTCAGTTGGTAAGGCTATTGATGATAGTGGAAAGAATATCATCGAGGTATATAACTTCATAGGAAAGGACCTGATACTTGGATCAGAATGATCCGATGAGCGGAATAGTCCAGTAGGTAGTGAATAAACTTGCGCACAGAAACGTTCGAACTTTTTGGGGTAGAGTATACTATCCGCCAGGCCACTAAGGGAGAGCTTGAACAGGCTCTCCGTTTTGACATTGAGGAAGATGCAGAAGACTTCCTGATTAAATCGTGCCTGGTTTCTCCAAAGATAGATCTTAATGAAGTATACGCGGGTATACCAGGACAGCTCGCAGTTAGAATCCTGGAGTTATCTGACGCTACCCAGGAAGCAAACGAACGGTTACAGAAAGAAGCGGATGAGCGGGTACTTACTCCCCTTGGGAAGATAGAAGCGCTGATGATGGGGATACTGCACCTCAGACCAGTTGATATCTCCAACATGACATCCGAAG